>Ga0210384_10001010_pt1 | contig 40251 bp, 38 predicted proteins | sample IncBWH2MmetaG_FD_160574 | JGI IMG/M metagenome (GOLD analysis project Ga0210384, IMG submission 160574) | Forest soil microbial communities from Barre Woods Harvard Forest LTER site, Petersham, Massachusetts, United States - Inc-BW-H-2-M | ecosystem: Environmental > Terrestrial > Soil >...
CCACGATGGCATTCGGTTCCCCGGTGGCGCACAGGTTGGTTCCTTCCAGGGGATCCACAGCGATGTCCACTTCGGGATATTTGCGGCTCTTGTCGCGCACGGCCGCGCCCACTTTTTCACCGATGAACAGCATGGGCGCTTCGTCGCGCTCGCCCTCGCCAATCACGATTGTGCCGTCCATTCCAACGGCATCCATTTCAGAGCGCATGGCTTCGACGGCCATCTGGTCGGACTTGTGGCGGTCGCCGAGGCCCATGGTGTGCGCCGAAGCGATCGCGGCGCGCTCGACGACGCGCAAAAATTCCAGGCTAAGCGCTTTTTCCATTACAGCTCCTGAGGTGCGAGCGTAGCTCGGGGCCGGACATTGCTCCCGGGCCGCCTATCATAGACCAATCGATATGAAGATTGTCTAGTGCTGCAATCCATTGCGCGTCTGGCGCAATTCGGGGAAGTCCCTTGTTCGGAGTTCATGGCAGCGGTTGGATTTTTGCGTTGACGAGGAACGGGTCGTCGAACTCGGTCAGCTCCCCCGATTTTCTACCGGGCGCCGGCTGCAGGCGCGCGGAGAGCGGCTTGTGCCATTTCACCGCGAGGCTGGCCACGTCGCCGAGAATGCGCGTGAGTTGATCAACCGTGACGTCGCCGGGAAGCGGAATGGTGTCGAGGCCTGTGCCACAGACAGCGGAATAGGAAAGCAAAGCGTCCATGGTGAGGCGGCCTTCGCTCCAGCGCTGTGCCAGCACGGAATCTTCGAGCACCGGGACCATCAGGCCGGAATAGCCAGCGTGTGTGACTGGGATTTCACGGAGAGCGCGAGTGATGAGAGCTGCGACCGTCAACGTGCCGCTTGAACCTACCGGTGCGTTGTAAAATTTCTCGATCGCGCCGCCGATGGAGATGTCTTTTAGCGGAGCGGGGGACAGATCAATACCGCCGTATTTCCAACCGGTCTGCAGGGCTAATTGCTCGGCAGTCTTTTCGATTTCCTGTGCGGAGCGCCCGAGAATATTTTTAAGCCGCGCTTCCGCAGCGTCGGCAGATTTTGCTCCCGCGAGAGCTTCGGCGACGACGTTCGCAGATTGCAGAGCGAGGGCAAATTGTTTCCCCGGCCCCGAGAGATATGACGCCGGATAAAACGGCGTGCCGGACGGGACCAGCGCTGCGGCCGAAAAACTGAAGGTTCCTTGCCCGTGCGGCGTGTGATCTTCGAGATACTTGATCACCAGCCCAGCGGCTTGAATCGATTTCCAGTGGATGCCATCTTCGCCGGCGATGGAAATACTAGCGTTGAGTGTCTTTGAGCGGGAAAGAATGATGCCGAGCAATTCGGCCTCGCCGGCATCGTCCGAATCCTTCACCATCGCGGGACCGATGGAAGCGTCAAAACCCTCTTTTACGGCCAGTGCATCGTAATCGCGGAAAAAATCCAGGACTTGTTCGGGCGAAAGACCCTTGGTGTATTCGGGGAAGGGTTGTGTAGTGATGCGGATGGTCTGCACTTCGTAGCCGGCTTTTTCGTAGGCGGCCTTGGCCTTGCGCAGGAACACTAAGGTTTCCGCGATTTGAGTTTTGTATTGTGCGCGGTCGAGCCGGACGAACGCTGTGACGGCGCGGATTTTTGGTTTTGCGGGCGGCTCGGCGGCTGGGATTCCGAATGCCGCGACAAGATTCAACGCGATTGCGAACTGAACAGCGGTCATGAAGCGGTGCGCGCGAGTCATCATCAAACAAAGGCCTCGATGCCGGTGATGCGCTCGCCGATGATCAGTTTGTGGATATCGTGTGTGCCCTCGTAGGTAATCACGGATTCCAGATTGTTCATGTGGCGCATGATGGGGTAATCGTCCACAATCCCGTTGGCGCCCAGGATTTGTCGCGCCATGCGGGCGGTTTCCAAAGCCATCCAGACGTTGTTCATTTTGAGCATGGAGATGTGCGAGGGATGCACGCGGCCCTGGTCTTTCAGGCGGCCCACTTGCAGCGCCAGGAGTTGGGCCTTGGTGATTTCCGTGATCATCCAGACCAATTTTTCCTGGACCAACTGATGCGAGGCGATGGGGCGACCCTCGAATTGTTTGCGTTCCTTGGCATAGCGCAAGGCCGTGTCGTAGCAAGCCATGGCCGCGCCAATGCCGCCCCAGCCAATGCCGTAGCGCGCCTGGTTGAGGCAGGAGAGCGGGCCTTTCAAGCCTTCGACGCCGGGGAGCAGATTTTCCGCGGGGATTTTGCAATCCGTCATTGCCAGCCCAGATGTGACGGAGGCGCGCAGCGAATATTTTCCGTGCACGTCCCAGGCCTTAAATCCCGGCGTGCCTTTCTCGACCAGGAAGCCGCGAATTTTATCGTCTTCGCATTTCGCCCAGATCAACGCGACGTCTGCGAGCGACCCGCTGGTGATCCACATTTTTTCGCCGTTGAGGATATAGCTTTCGCCTTTCTTCACAGCGCGCGTCAGCATCCCGCCGGGATTCGAGCCGAATTGCGGTTCGGTGAGCCCGAAGCAGCCGATGGCTTTTCCCTGTTGGAGCAGCGGCAGCCATTTATTTTTCTGCGCGTCCGAGCCGTAAGAGTGAATCGGATACATGACCAACGCCGACTGCACCGAGACGAAGCTGCGCAGGCCGGAATCGCCGCGCTCGAGTTCCTGGGTGACCAGGCCATACTCGACGTTCGACATGCCCGCACAGCCATAGCCTTTCAAGCTCGCGCCGAAAAGTCCGAGTTCAGCCATCTGCGGGACAAGTTGGACCGGAAATTTTCCCTCGCGATTGTACTGCTCGATGATGGGGATGATCTCGTCGTCGACGAATTGGCGTGCCGTCTGGCGCGCGAGTTTTTCTTCGTCGCTGAGCAGAGAATCGAAGTCGAGGAAATCGACCCCGGGGAAGGATGGCATCGAAACTCTCCTTGTCGCGGCAGTGTTCATGGCACTCTCTCGCAGAGCGTTCTCAAAACGCTCCATTCTATAAGAACGCAGTGGGGAGGCGTAAGTGTTTTGAAGCCGGGAGTGGAGGCTAGGAAAAGAGAGGGGCAAGCAGCAAGGGCCGGATTTTTCGACCGCCGAACCGCGGCGCTCCGAGGGCAAGAAAGTTGGCTATTAGAATTTGGGAGGTTATTTTGTTTTGAGTAGCTTACGGCGAATTCTAATCCCGCGGGTTGGCTATTAGAAATAAAGTTCGGTGGCTGGGAATTGAAATCGGGTAACGAACCGCCGATCGCCCTCTTTGGAAAGGGTGCCCGGGTGTCCATATGTTGTTATCAGATAATAAGTTACTCTTCTGTATATCACATTCCGGGCTTAATTTCAAGCAAAATCGGGGAACAGAATGATGGGCTCCCAATTGTTGTTCATTGACAAGAAATGTTGGGCACAGCAGTTTCTTACAATTCCCGGCGTGAGAAGAGACGGAACGCGGACTTGCCAAGAGATCCCGGCTGACCTTTACAGAGATATCGTTGGCGGAATGCGTGGTGCTTACGTAACAATCGGAGGGCAAAAAAGAAATGAGGAGGGCGAGTGAGGATGCGAGCGGAGATTTTCTTGCTGGCTGTGGGTGTCGGTTTGATGCTGGCGGACTTGACTTCAGCGCAGACGATTGTCGTCGATGCAGCGCCGAGCCACGCAGTAAATGCGTTCAGTCCGCTGCATGCGCTGGGGACGACCGTTGACCGAGTGCCGAGCAATGCGACTGATGCGTTTTTCAAGCCCGAGGCACTAAAGCAGATCTTGTCAGCCGGGTGGGGAGCGATCAGCTACCGGCAGAATACGGAATTGTTTGTGCAGGCTTGGCATTGGAATCCAAAGGGGACGTGGAGCGATCCCGCCGGCAAGGGCTATTTCACGGGCGATTCGTCGCCCGGCGAAATGATCCGGCACTCGTATGGTTACGATTTGCCTCACCGGGGCTTCACGCGGAACCAGGGGACAGAGGACACCGGATTTTCACGGTTGGACGACGGCGACGAGAACACGTATTGGAAGAGCAATCCGTATTTGACGAAGGCGTTCACGGGAGAGGAAGACTCCGCCCATCCGCAGTGGGTGGTAATCGATTTGGGTGGGAAGAAGGGAGTGGACGGAATACGGATTATTTGGGGAGAGCCGTATGCCCGGTCTTACCAGGTGCAATATTTTGCGGGCGCTGACGCTATGGACGATCAGGGGAATGGCGAGTGGAAGAATTTTCCAGCGGGAGTGATTTCACGCGGCAGTGGAGGGACCGTGCGGTTGAAGCTGGCGCGGATGCCCGTGCGCGCGAGATTTGTGCGTGTGCTGATGACGGAGTCGTCGAATACATGCGATTCACATGGCGACAGCGACCGGCGGAATTGCGTGGGATACGCCATCAAGGAAATTTATGTGGGGACGGCTACGAGCGATGCCGACGGTAAATTTTCGGACTTGATGCACCACTCACCCGACCAAAAGCAGACGGCCACGTATTGCTCCTCGGTGGATCCGTGGCACGAGCCGTCGAATTTGCTGGTGGCCCCGGATCACATGGAGTCAGGCGACCAGCCGGGTTTCGATCTCTTCTACACGAGTGGAATCACGCGCGGGCTGCCGGCCATGATCCCCGTGGCGATGCTCTATGGAACGCCGGAAGATTCCGCGGCCGAGATCGCTTACGTGGAGAAGCGGGGGTATCCGATCTCGTATATCGAAATGGGAGAGGAGCCGGACGGGCAATACATGCTGCCGGAGGACTACGCTGCTTTATATCTGCAATGGGCGACAGCGCTGCACCGCGTGGATCCGAATTTGAAGTTGGGTGGCCCGGTGTTCGAAGGGGTAACGGAGGACCTCAAAGCCTGGCGTGACGAGCGGGGGCGAGATTCGTGGTTCGGGAGATTCCTCGATTACTTGAGAGAGCGCGGGCGATTGCAGGACTTGGCATTCATGTCATTCGAGCATTACCCCTTTGACGGCTGTGAAACACCGTGGAGGGCGCTGTATGAGGAGCCCGGCCTGATCACGCACATCATGCAGGTGTGGCGAGACGATGGGCTACCCGGGGGCGTGCCAATGTTCGACACGGAGACAAATTGCCATGGGGGCGAAGGGGCGGTGGACGTCTTCGGAGCATTGTGGCTGGGGGATTCCTTTGGAGGATTTCTGACCGCAGGCGGAAAAGCGACTTACTACTATCATGCGCTGCCGTATTCTCCGGCCCATCCCAACTGCAAAAATAGCTGGGGGACATATCACATGTTCATGGTGGACAGCAATTACGAGATCCGATCGCGCACATCGCAATATTTTGCAGCGCAGTTGATCACACAGGAATGGGCTCAGCCGGTTGACGCGGAACATCGATTGTTTAAGGCGACCAGCGGTGTCAAGGATGCCGAGGGGCACACCCTGGTGACGGCCTACGCGCTGCAGAGGCCGGATGGGCAATGGTCCGTGATGGCCGTTAACAAGGATTACGATCACGCGCACGTGGTGCGGATTGAATTTCGGGACGGCGAAGGGAAGACGGCGAGACATTTTGACGGAGCGGTGACCACAATCAGCTTTGGGAAGGAACAGTACCGGTGGCACCCAGCAGGCAAGCAAGGATATGCGGACCCGGATGGGCCGCCAGTGACAGCGACGATTCCCGGAGGGGCGAGGGCAAGCTATACGCTGCCCGCTGCCTCACTCACGATATTGCGCGGCAGATATAATTGACGTCCATCAGAGTCCTGCCCAGTGCCAACAATCGCAAAGCGTTGACGCGGGTGAAGGCCGGATGCGATAATCACGGGCTTTGTTTGACCTAGAAGTGTGTTCCGTTTGGGTGAGCGGAACTCCAGCGAACGTCACGAGACCATAAGCGGGGGCGCGGCAGCAGGACGACCAATCGGCAATGGAAATCCTCCATCAGCTCGGCGAATTGTTTCTCGAAGCTGTGCCTACGGTCGTTATTGTCTTCCTTTTCTATCTTTTCATGCGCTGGGCGTTTTTCGGGCCGATCCAGAAGGCCATGGCGGAGCGCAGCGCGAAGATCGAAGGCGCGCGAGCTGAAGCCGCGAAGGTGGAAGCCGAGGCCAAGCAGGAGCTGGACGCGTACAACGAGGCGCTGAAGAAAGCACGCGCGGAAATTTACGCGGAGCAGGAAGCGGCGCGGCAAGCGGTGCTCGAAGATCGGGCGAAACTGCTGAAAGCGATGCGGGCCCGGGCGATTGAAGAAGTTGCGGCGGCAAAAAAGAAAACCGCCGTGGAATTCGAGACTGCCCGCGCGGAATTGGAGCGCCAGGCTCCGGAGCTTGCCGGCCAAATCGCGCGCGCGATTCTGGAAAACCCTCCTCCGATGCGCGGAGGGGCTCCGCGATGATGCGTTACCTCCGTTGTTTGGGTTCCCTGATCACATTGATGCTGCTTGCAGCGCTGCCCGTGCTGGCGCAAGAAGGCGAGGCTTCGCCGGTGGATTCGCCAGCCGGATGGATTTTCCGCTGGCTGAATTTTGCGATTGTGTTTGGGGCTATCGCCTATCTCGCTTGGAAAAAGGGCGGCCCATATTTTCGCGCGCAGGCTGAGGAAATCTCACAAAAAATCGCAGAAGGCGCGCGGGCGCGGGAAGCAGCCGAGCGGCAGCGGCAGGAAGTGCAGGCCAAGCTCGCCAACATCGATAGCGAAATCGCAGCCATGCGGGCGGATTCCAAGCGCGATGCGGAAGCCGAAGCGATGCGGTTGCGGATACTGGCGCGCGAGGAAGCGCAAAAAATCGAGCGTGCCGCGCAGGCAGAGATCGCCGCGGCCGAGCGCGCTGCGCGCATGGAACTGAAGGCGCTGGGGGCGCGCATGGCCGTGGAGCGCGCCGAAGCCTTGCTGCGCAAGGAACTGACGCCGAAATCGGAAGCTGCGCTTTTCCAGACGTTCGTGCAAGAGCTCGGGAGGAGCGCCAATTGAGCGCCACTGCGCAGCGGTATGCGGCGGCGCTGGCGGACGTCGCCATGGAGCAGAAGTCCGCAGAGGCCGTGAAGCGCGACCTGACGACTTTTGTCGAGATGTTTTTCTCCACTTCGGATTTGCGCAATGCGCTGGAAAGTCCGGCGGTGAATCGCGACTTGAAATTGAAGGTGATCACCACTATCGCAGCGAAGATGGAGTTGAATCCGGCGGTGCGCAATTTTATTTGCCTGGTGGTGGATCACCGCCGCACGGAAATGCTGCGCGAAATGGTGCAAGCATTTGCCGAGGAACTGAATAAGCGGCTGGGAATTGAAGAGGCTGAAGTGACATCGGCGCGCGAACTGAGTGCGGCAGAAAAAAAGGAACTGACCGGAGCGCTTGAGCGGCGAACCGGCAAGAAAATCGAAGCGCGGTTCCAGGAAGACAGCGCGCTGCTGGGCGGCGCGGTGGTGCGGTTGGGCTCGACAATTTATGACGGCTCGGTGCGCGAGCAATTGAACCGGCTGCGCGAGCGGCTGGAAGCGGAATAGGAGCGGGGATGGCCAACATCAAGGCGGACGAGATCACAAAAATACTGCGCGAGCAGATCGAAAATTACCAGCAGACCGTAGCGGTGGAAGAGGTAGGCTCGGTGATTTCGGTGGGTGACGGAATCGCGCGCGTTCACGGGCTCGACCGGTGCATGGCCGGCGAGATGCTCGAGTTTCCGCATGAAGTTTTCGGAATCGCGCTGAACCTGGAAGAAGATCAGGTGGGCGTGGTGCTGCTGGGCGATTACGCGGAGATTAAAGAAGGCGACATCGTCAAGCGCACGAACAAGATCATGTCCGTGCCGGTGGGCGACGCGTTGATCGGGCGCGTGGTGGACGCGCTGGGGAAACCGATCGATGACAAGGGTCCGATAGCGTCGGAACAGCGGAATCCGCTGGAGCGTCTGGCGCCGGGCGTGATTGACCGCCAGCCGGTGCGCGAGCCGATTCAGACCGGAATCAAATCAATTGACGCGATGATTCCGATCGGCCGCGGACAGCGCGAGCTGATCATCGGCGACCGGCAGCTCGGCAAGACCGCGATTATTCTCGATACGATTTTGAATCAGCGCGGCGGCGATTTGATTTGCATTTACTGCGCCGTGGGACAGAAACGCTCGACGATTGCGCAGGTGGTGAAGACGCTGACCGATTTTGGAGCGATGGAACACAGCATCGTGGTGGCGGCTTCGGCTTCCGAATCGGCTTCCATGCAGTACATCGCTCCCTTCGCGGCCTGCGCCATCGGTGAATATTTCCGCGACACCAAGCGGCACGCAATTTGCTTTTATGATGATTTGTCGAAGCACGCACAGTCGTACCGCGAAATTTCCTTGCTGTTGCGCCGGCCGCCGGGCCGCGAGGCGTTTCCAGGTGACGTTTTCTTCCTGCATTCGCGCTTACTCGAACGCGCGGCAAAGCTGAGCGATGACCTGGGCGCAGGATCTCTCACGGCGCTGCCTGTGATCGAGACGCAGGCCGGCGATATTTCCGCTTACATTCCGACAAACGTGATTTCCATCACCGACGGACAAATTTTCCTTGAGGCGGACTTGTTCAACGCCGGAATCCGCCCGGCCATCAACGCCGGAATTTCCGTAAGCCGCGTGGGCGGGAACGCCCAGATTAAGGCCATGCGCCAGGTGGCCGGCACGCTGCGGTTGGACTTGGCGCAGTACCGCGATCTGGCGGCCTTTGCGCAGTTCGGCACCGAGCAATTGGATAAAGCGACCCAGGCTCAGCTCGCGCGCGGACAGCGCCTGATGGAAATTCTAAAACAGGATCAATACCAGCCGCTGCCGGTGGAAAAGCAGGTGCTGATTATTTATGCCGCAGCGAATCGCTATCTCGACGACATCGAAGTCTCTGAATGCCGGAGATTCGAGTTGGAGCTGTATCCATTTATTGAGACGAATTACAGCGGAGTTTTTAATGCGCTGCGAGAAAAGAAAGCGTTTGACGATGCGCTGAAGGCAGAGACATCGAAGGCCTTGGACGCCTTCAAGGAGCGCTTCAAAGCCTCGGGAGCGCCTGCTGCACCCGCGGCGGCTGCGGCGGCGGACTAAAGCTACGGTGCCGGTGAAATTCCAGCGAACGAAAATTCATGCCCACACTTCTTGATTATAGGCGGCGCATACGCTCGGTGAAGAGCACGCAGCAGATTACCCGGGCGATGAAATTTGTCGCCGCGGCGAAACTGCGACGGGCGCAAGAGGGCGTGTTTTCCGCGCGGCCGTATGCACGTGAGATCCTGCGTGTGTTGCGCTCCGCAGCGGCCCGAATGGAGAAGCCGGCGCACCCACTGCTCGAACGCCGGCCAGAAAATCGAATACTGGTGATGGTGCTGACGGGCGACCGCAGCTTGTGCGGCGCCTTTAACTCGAACGTGATCCGCCACGCAGCGGAATTTCTTCGTGGGCACTCGCAGTTGAAGATCGAGCTGATCGTGGTGGGGCGGAAAGGACGCGACACGCTGCGGCGGCGTGGTTTTCAGTTTGTTGGTGAATATTTAAACGTTTCGGCCAGCGTGGACTTCCGAAAGGCGAAGGAGATTTCCGCGCGCATCGCGGAGTTGTACACCACGGGCGAGGTGGACGCGGTGTACGCGGTCTATAACGAATTCAAAAACGTGATGGTGCAGAAGCTGCAGGCGCAGAAACTGCTTCCAATCGATCCGGCTGTCCTAGCATCGGAGGCGGGCGGCATTGACGAGCGTTCGGTGGAGGGGCACGCAGGGCCTGGAAGCTCGCTGCCGGTGCAGCCTGCAGCGGAAGGTACGGCGCTGCTGGTGGATTACATCTACGAACAGCCGGTGGCGGAGATTTTCGGCGGGCTGGTGCCGCGCTACCTGGATTCCGAAGTGTACCGAATCCTTCTTGAATCTGCCGCGGCCGAGCACGCAGCGCGGATGACAGCTATGGATTCGGCGACAAGGAACGCGCGCGAGCTGATAGATAAATTGACTTTGCAGATGAACAAGATTCGGCAGGCGGCGATCACGAAGGAGTTGATCGAAATTGTCAGCGGGGCGGCGTCGGCGAGTTCGTGAGTCGTGATTCGTGACTAGTGATTAGTGGACCGAAAGCCGCAATGGTGAGTTTGGTAGCGACGCCGCATGAAGATCGAGCGGTTCACGGATTTGGTCTTTTGAGTTGGAGTTTGAAACACGAAATTTTGAGGAGCTTTCAATGGCAACTCAGGAACAGAAGACGGGGCACATTGTCGAGGTGATCGGACCGGTGGTGGACATTCAGTTTGAAGAGCACCACCTGCCGCTGATTCACAACGCGGTGCGAATCACCAGCGAGGGCTTTGATGTGCCGACGCCGCTCGACATCGTCGCGGAAGTGGCCCAGCACCTGGGCGAAGGGCGCGTGCGATGCGTGGCCATGAAGCCGTCCGAAGGCCTGGTGCGCGGGATGAAGGCGCTGGATCTCGGGGAGCCGATATCGGTGCCCGTGGGACGGGGGACGCTTGGGCGCATTCTGAATGTCCTGGGCGAGCCGGTGGACAAGCTCGGCCCGGTGAAAACGGACAAGCGCTATCCGATTCATCGCCCGGCGCCGTCACTCGAAGACCAATCCACCACGCTCGAAATGTTTGAGACCGGCATCAAGGTGGTGGATTTGATCGAGCCGTACTTGAAAGGCGGCAAGATCGGACTGTTCGGCGGCGCAGGAGTGGGCAAGACTGTGCTGATTCAGGAGCTGATTCATAACGTTGCGATGAAGCACGGCGGTGTTTCCGTGTTCGCGGGAGTGGGCGAGCGCACGCGCGAAGGCAATGACCTCTGGCTCGAAATGCAGGAATCAGGCGTGGTGGTGCCAGCCAACTCTGAAAAATCGCGTTGCGCCCTGATCTTCGGCCAGATGACCGAGCCGCCCGGCGCGCGGCTGCGCGTGGGATTGACTGGGCTGACCGTGGCCGAATATTTCCGCGACGAAGAACATCTCGACGTGCTGCTCTTCATCGATAATATTTTCCGATTCGTGCAGGCGGGCTCGGAAGTTTCCGCGTTGCTGGGACGCATGCCGTCCGCCGTGGGCTACCAGCCAAATCTGAACACGGAAATCGGCGAACTGCAGGAGCGGATCACTTCCACGAAGAGCGGCTCGATCACTTCGGTGCAGGCGATATATGTGCCGGCGGACGACTACACCGATCCGGCTCCGGCAGCCACGTTTGCGCATTTGGATGCCACCACGAACCTCAGCCGTCAAATTGTCGAGCGCGGAATTTATCCCGCCGTCGATCCGCTGGCGAGTTTCTCGCGCATTCTTGATCCGCGAATCGTTGGGCAGGACCATTACGCCGTGGCGCGCTCCGTGAAATCCGTCCTCCAGCGCTACAAAGAGTTGCAGGACATCATCGCCATTCTCGGTATTGAAGAACTCTCGGATGAGGACAAGCAGACCGTGGCGCGCGCGAGAAAAATCGAGAGATTCCTCTCGCAGCCAATGTATGTGGCCGCGCAATTCACCGGACTCGAAGGCAAGTACGTGAAGGTGGAAGACACCGTGCGGGGATTCAAGGAAATCGTAGAAGGCAAGCACGACGATCTGCCCGAGCAGGCCTTCTACATGGTCGGAACGATCGAAGAGGCGCGCGAGAAGGCAGGGAAGCTGGCCGCCGCGGCTTAGTCCGTCAGGTTGGGCGCGCAGACAATCATGCTACCGGAAAATATCGAACTCGAAGTGGTGACGCCCGAGCGGCACGTCTTGAGCGAGAGCGTGCAGTCGGTCGAAATGCCGGGAAAAGACGGCTACCTGGGAATTCTGCCGGGGCACGCGCCGCTGATCACGGAGCTGGGCGTCGGTCTGCTGACCTATCACAAGGGCGCGGAGGTTCGACGCCTCACCGTGATTAACGGATATGCAGAAGTGCTCCCGGATCGAGTGATTGTGCTGGCTGAATGTTCCGAGCGCGCGGAGGAAATTGATCAGGCGCGCGTGCGCGGTGCGCTCGAGCGCGCTCAGGCAGATCTTGCCAAAGCGGGCTCGCCGGACGTGGATTGGCAGGTGGCTGCCGCGGCACTGGAGCGTGCCACGATTCGCATGCAGGCCGCCTCAGCAGGTCACTGATTTATTGCGTGGGGCAGGCTCCGCGGCAGCCGCCAGCGATTTGATTCATTCAGCGCCGCAGGGTCCTGATACACTTGCAGTTGGGACACCCCGCACCTTTCCATCCGCCCCCGCATCAAATTAATGTGGTAGAAATAGGCTAGAAAAGACTCGATGTCCGAAATCACGGTTTACTCAACATGCTGGTGTTGCGATTGCCGCCGCGCGAAGAAGTTCCTTCGCGAGCGCGGCATCGCCTTCCGCGAGGTGAATATCGATGAGACGCCGGAAGCCGAAGAAATAGTCCTGCGCGTCAACGACGGACGCCGCAAGGTCCCCACGATTGAAGTGGATGGCCGCTTTTTCTCTTGCAGCCCGTTTGATCCCTACCTGCTCGCCGAAGAATTGAAGATTCCGCTGAATCCCTAAATTCGATTATTCGTTCTCCAAATGAGAACTGAGCCGGAGTGTATTTCCTCACGCTTTTTACGTGAGCCCTACGCCGCGAGTCATTACAGCGTCCACGCGCAGATCCTGCGTGAGTAGGACCAAATCGGCATCGGCTCCGATGGCGAGGATGCCTTTTTTTCCGGCGAGGCCGATGCGGCGCGCGGGGAGGACCGTAGCCATACGCACGGCTTCGATGAATGGGACGCCCAGTTCGACGAGATACCGCAATGCGCGGTCCAGCGTCAGCGTGCTGCCGGCAAGTTTTCCCTCCGAGTTGCGGCAGACGCCGCCTTTCACGCTAACTTCCATAGTGCCGAGGCGATAATTTCCATCGGGCATTCCCGTGGCGGAAGTGCCGTCGCTTGCGAGCAGCACAGTGTGGAATCCCTTCGTGCCGATGAGGACTTGAATAGCCGGGCCTGAGACGTGAACGCCGTCGGCGATCACTTCGGCAGTCATTTCCGGCTCGGTGAGCACCGCGCCAATTACGCCCGGATCGCGATGAGTGAACGGGCGCATGGCGTTGAAAAAATGCACCGCATGGCGTGCACCGGCTGAAAATGCCGCGCGAGTTTGCTCGTAATCAGCGTCGGTGTGGCCCACTGCAACCACCACTCCTTCCGCCACAGCGGAAGCGATCAATTCAAGCGCGCCGGGCAATTCGGGAGCGATGGTGAGAATCTTTACCAGGCCATCCGCAGCCTCGCGAAATTGCGCCAGAGCTTCGGCCGATGGCCTGGCAATCGCGTCGGGCGGGTGAACGCCGCGTCGCGCCTTGTTGATGAACGGGCCTTCCAGATGAATTCCCAAAATCTCGGCAGCCGGGCGCGTGCTTTCTCCCATTTTTTCGTGATTGCGAATGTAGCGCGCAATCCCCTGGAGACTATGGCAGGTTTCCTCGACCGGTGCGGTGACCGTGGTGGCCAAGATGGAGGTTGTGCCATAGCGAGCGAGTGTCGAGGTGATGCGATCCAGCGCGCGCGCATTCGCTTCCATTACATCGTGGCCGCCCGCGCCGTGAACGTGAATATCCACAAAGCCGGGAACCACGATTTTGTCGCCTGCGGCGTAGTGCACGGCATCGGCAGGCACGCGGACCTCGTCGCGCGGACCAAGACCGATGATTTTGCCGTCTTCCACCAGGAGGACGCAATCGCGCAGCTCTTCGTGGGGCGTCAGTATCGCGCCAGCGTAAATGGCGATGGCGGTCATTGCTTGATCATGCTAACCGAACTTCGGGGCAAAATCATGGACGAGCCTTGCATCCTTTTCCTAGTCCGCTACAATCGTTGGGCACTGGATTCCGGGAGGAAATGGGATGGCAAATGAGAAGCGCTACGTGGCACAGAAGCGGCAGCGCCGCCGCCGAAAAACAGCCAAAGCAAAAATGAAGCTCTACGAGCAGGGAAAAATTCCGCATGACAAGCTCCCCGCCCTCGCCAAGAAATTTCTAAGCCGCAAAATGCGGGCGTTGAAAAAAGCCGAATAAAATAAAAAAGGGGCGTCACTGGGACGCCCCTTCGGGGTGATCGAGCTCCAACTGCTGGCGCGCGGATCTTACCGACTCGCGTTTGTTAGTTGCCGTTGCCGGAGGCCTGCGCATGCGCGGTGTTGACTTTCGGCACGCTCAGGTAGCCGCTGATTTTGTCCTTGCCAATCGAATTCACGGTGAATTCGAGCGGGGCGCGGCTGCCGTGCACGAAGAAGTACACCGGCTCGTTTGCGGAGCGGTTCTTCTTCTCGTAGCGGGCATCGTCCACGAAGATGGCAACGGTGAACAGGTTTTTCTTCGCATTCACGCCACGGAGTTCCACCATCAGGTCGCCCACTTTCTGGCGGTCATTTTTCTTGTCGATGGTGAACTCGTAATAATCGCGGTCACCACGGCGGCGTAGTTCTTCGATTTCGTCGTGGTTCTTGGCGATGAGCGTGCCGAACTCTCCGCGCGCCATCTGGAGATTGTTCTTGGTGGCGTCGAGATCGGTTTTTACGCCCGTGACGTCCGTGCCGAGCTTGTTGAAGTCATCCACGCTCGCCTTGGTCGCCAATTGCGCGGTGGTCTGGTTCTGCAGATCCGCCAATTCCTTGGCGTCATCTTCCTTGATCTTGGTGGCCTGCTGACGCGCCTTCTTCAGCTCGCCCTGGGTCAGCTTCATCCTGTCGGTCACCACGCTCAACTCGCCTTGGAGCTGTGCGTTGATGTCCTCGGCCTTTGCAAGCCGCTGGTTCATCAAATCTTCATTCTGCTTTTCTTGCTGCGACTGCGTCGCCAAAGTCTGCGCCAGCTCTTTCGACCTGGTCGAAGCTGTCCAACCAGCGCCCAACGCTGCCAGCGAGACCACCGCCAGCGCCACTACGATAATTCCCACCCAACGAGGGGCGGCCGCGTCCACGGCAACTACTTCGTGTCTTTCTTCGATGCTCATTTCTTCTCCTCCGAGAATCCCTTGCGGAATCTACTAGGAGCACGCGCGGAACCAATCGCTGCGAGGCCGGGGGCTGTCCTATAACGTGATGATTATAATAGGCTTATAAGTAGGTAGGCTGATTGGAAGGGCGAAGGGTAGATACAGTGAACCCTGCAATTTTTACGCTGCTGTAATGAATTCTTCGCGGTTGTGTTGAAGGGCACACGCGGGGCTGACTCAAATCCCGAGCGCAGGAATCTTGCGACGAATTTGCTTCGTCCTAGAACCACAGCACGGCGCTCAACGCGTAACTGTCATGTTGCGGAGTGCAGCGATGCGCTCGGAGAGCGGTGGGTGGGTGCTGAACAAACTGGAAAAAATTTCTCCGGCTGCGAGCGGCTGCACAATCATGAGCGCCGAAGTAGTAGGCGGAACATCCATGGGAATTTTCTTGTTGTAAGCGCCCAGTTTTTCGAGCGCGCTGATCAAACCGTAGGGATGGCCCACCATCTGCGCGCCGGAAGCATCCGCTTGATATTCGCGTTGGCGCGAAATGCCGAGTTGCAGGAGCATTGCCGCGATAGGCGCGAGGATGAGCATCAGTAGCGCTGTCAAGCCGCCGCCGCGCTCGCGTTCTTCGCCTCCGCCCCAGCCACCGAAGATCATTCCCCAGCGGCCCATTTGTGCGATGAAGGTAATGGCGCCGGCAATGGTCGCGGCGATCGAGGAAGTCAGTATGTCGTAGTTACGGACGTGCGAAAGCTCGTGCGCGATCACGCCTTCGAGTTCGTCATCGTTCATCAGCTCGAGCAGCCCTTGCGTTACTGCTACCGAAGCGTGGCTGGGGTTGCGTCCTGTGGCGAAAGCATTCGGCGCGGCTTGCGGTATCAAATACAACTTCGGCATGGGCAAACTTGCCTTGGCAGCCAGCCGTTCCATCACGGCGTATAGCCGCGGCGCCTGCTCGCGGCTGATGGGGACTGCGCCGCTTGATGCCAGCGCAATTTTGTCCGAGAAGAAGTAGGCCGTGCCGTTCATCACGACGGCGATTACCAGCGCCAATGTCATTCCGCGCTGGCCGCCGAAGGCTTGTCCCAGGCCCAGAAGCAGCAGCGTCAATGCTGTGAGTAAGAATGTTGTCTTAAGAGTTTTCATGGTTCCCTGCTATGAGCGCCGAATTATGCGGCGCCTGCCTTTGCTCTCTCACTTTTAAATTTCATTTCGTCGCTCTTTGGATCGGCGTCCACCATCACTGTATCGCCCGGGTTCACTTCGCCATCGAGAATCTTCATCGCCAGCGGATCCTGGATCAGCCTCTGGATGGCCCGCCGTAGCGGACGTGCGCCGTAGGCCGGGTCGTAACCCTCGCGGAAGAGCAGCGCTCTTGCCGCGGGGGTCAAGTTCAGTGTCAGTTGGCGTTCGGCAAGTTTTTCCGTTAGATGACGAATCTGCATGTCAATGATGCGATCAATCTGGTCCTTGCCCAGCGGCCGGAACAGCACGATGTCATCAATGCGGTTCAAAAACTCCGGACGGAAAATCTCCCGCAGCGCGGCCATTGCCAGTTCGCGCGCTTTCTTGAAATCCTTTTCTGCTAATTCAAAGATGGCCGTCGAGCCGACGTTTGAAGTCATGATAATCACAGCGTTGCGAAAATCCACTGTGCGGCCCTGCCCATCAGTCAAGCGGCCATCCTCGAGAATCTGGAGCAAGACGTTGAACACGTCCGGGTGCGCCTTCTCGATTTCATCGAGCAGCACCACCGAGTAAGGTCGTCGGCGAACTTGCTCGGTCAGTTGGCCGCCCTCTTCGTAGCCCACATAGCCTGGAGGCGCTCCGATCATCCGCGCCACGGAATGCTTCTCCATGTATTCGGACATATCGAGACGCACGATGGCGCGTTCGTCGTCGAACAGGAATTCAGCCAGCGCACGGGCCAGTTCTGTCTTGCCGACACCGGTCGGCCCCAGGAACAGAAACGAGCCGATTGGCCGGTTCGGATCGCTCAACCCCGACCGGCTACGACGGATCGCGTTTGCGACGCTTCGAAGCGCCGCGTCCTGACCCACCACACGCTGGCGCAGCCGCTCTTCCATGTGCACCAGCTTCTGAACTTCACCTTCGAGCAATCGCCCGACTGGAATGCCCGTCCACTTAGCAACAATTTTTGCAATTTCCTCTTCGCCGACTTCTTCCTTGAGCATGGGATGATCTTTCTGCAGCTCGGCCAGGCGATCTTGCGCGATCTTCAACTCTTTTTCTGCGGCGGCCAGCTTGCCATAGCGGATTTCCGCGACGCGCGAGAGGTCGCCGGCGCGCTCGTAGCGCTGTTCCTCAGTCTTTAGTGCGTCGATCTGCTCCTTCAGTTTGCGGATGCGCCCGATGGCGTCTTTTTCAGTTTGCCAGCGAGCCTTCAGGCCATTCGACTGCTCGCGCAGTGTGCTCAGCTCCTTCTCAATCTGGGCGAGACGCTCGCGGGAATGCGCGTCCGATTCTTTCTTCAGCGCCTGGCGCTCGATTTCAAGTTGCATGACGCGGCGCTCAATCACATCAATTTCGGCTGGCAGAGAATCAATTTCCATGCGGAGACCGGCCGCGGCCTCGTCAATCAGATCAATCGCCTTGTCCGGCAGGAAGCGGTCGGTGATGTAGCGGTGCGAAAGAATCGCCGCAGCGACAATGGCGGCGTCCTTGATGCGCACGCCGTGATGAACTTCGTAGCGCTCTTTCAGGCCGCGCAGAATCGCGATGGTGTCTTCCACGGATGGTTCGCCCACTAGAACAGGCTGAAAGCGGCGCTCGAGCGCGGGGTCTTTTTCGATGTATTTGCGGTATTCGTTGAGCGTGGTCGCGCCAATCGCGCGTAGTTCGCCGCGCGCCAGCGCCGGCTTCAGCATGTTCGAAGCGTCCATGGCGCCCTCGGCCGCGCCTGCGCCCACCAGCGTGTGCAGCTCATCAATGAACAGGATTACCTGACCCTCGGATTCGGTCACTTCCTTCAGCAGCGCTTTCAGACGGTCTTCAAATTCGCCGCGGTATTTTGCACCGGCTACCAGCGCCGCGAGGTCCAGCGCTACGATGCGCTTGGGCTTGAGCACTTCCGGGACATCACCGGCGATGATTCGCTGGGCCAGGCCTTCGACGATGGCGGTCTTGCCAACGCCAGGTTCGCCGATTAGGACAGGATTATTTTTCGTGCGGCGGGCCAGAATCTGCATCACGCGACGAATTTCTTCATCGCGGCCAATTACCGGATCGAGCTTTCCCCGGCGCGCCAGATCCGTCAAGTCGCGTCCATATTGTTCAAGCGCACGATAGGTAGCTTCGGGATTCTGCGATGTGACGCGATGGCTGCCGCGGATGCTGGCCATGGCCTGCAATATTGCGTTGTGGCTCGCGCCATTCCGGGCCAGCAGTTGCCCCGCCGGGTCGCGGTCTGCCGCGGCGATTCCGAGCAGGATGTGCTCGGTGGAGACGTACTCGTCCTTTAGCCTCTGCGCTTCGTCGAAGGCGCGCTCGAGCACGCCATTCGACGCCTTGCTCAGATATTGCTCCGCGACTCCGGATACTCTTGGCAGGCGCTCGATCTGTTTTTCGGCTTCCGCAGCTAGGCGCGTCGGTGCGGCGCCCAGTTTTTCGAGCAGCGGCGGGACCACGCCATCGCCCTGTGCGATCAGCGCCCAGAGCAGGTGCAGAGGCTCCACTTGCTGCTGACCCTGACGGCCGGCCATTTCCTGCGCTGCTTGCAGCGCCTCCTGCGCCTTGACCGTCAGCTTGTCCATTCGAAGCATGTTGTGATTCTCCTACTTTCGTGACCAGACACAAAGGGGGCCGCACTAAACTGACGGCCCCCGACAGGTGTGAAAATTTTAGTTATTGCCGTTGGTCGTGACGTTGACCTTTACTTGCTTGGGCTTCGATTCCGCCCTCTTCGGCAGTTCCACAGTCAGCACTCCGTTCTTGTAATCCGCCTTGATGGCTTCCGTGTTTACCGAATTCGGCAGACCAAAGCTGCGGCTGAACGAACCGTAGGTGCGCTCAATGCGCAGGTAATTGTCTTCCTTTACTTGCTGTTCGAACTTGCGTTCGCCGCGAACGGTCAGCATGTTGTTCTCGACCCGAACGTCCAGGTCCTTCTCGTTGATGCCTGGCAGATCGGCCCGCATCACCAGCTCGTTTTCGGTTTCATAGATGTCCACAGCCGGTGCCCAGGTGGTCAGCGCAGAATCATCCCCGCGACCCTGGAACTTGGACTCGAACAATCGATTTACCTGCTCCTGAAGAGTGGAGAGGTTCTGGAAGGGTCCCCAGTGAGTGATGGAATTCATTGTGGTTCTTCTCCTGATTGAGATTGACGCTTATCAGCGCAAGGGCATGATAAAATATGCGTTTCTTATTGTCAAGTATTTTTTTACATTCCTATTTTGTTATACTTACAGCTGTTCTAAGGCTATAAAACTCTTACAATCAGGCACTTAAGATAATGCGTTTCCGGCATGGTCAGCAGAATTGGATGATCCTGCGACTGTGTCCTTCTCTCGGCCACGACGATAGTCTTTCGGGCGTCATTGGCAGCTTCAGCAAGGATTTGCAGGAATAGAGCCTCGGTGATGTGATAGGAGCAGGAACAGGTCATCAGAAAGCCGCCCGGTTGCAGTATTTTCATGGCGCGGAGATTGATTTCCTTGTACCCGCGATGCGCGGCAGGAATGCTATCGCGATTTTTCGCGAATGCCGGCGGATCGAGAATGACCATCTGAAAACGCCGGCCAACTTCATCGTACTCCTTCAGGAGATCAAAGGAATTTCCCTCGCGGAAGGTGACATTTGAAATCGAGTTCAATTGCTGATTTCGCCGCGCCGCTTCGACCGCCGGGAGAGCCATGTCAACTCCTTCCACGTGCTCGCATTTGTCCGCAATGGTGAGCGCGAATCCTCCCTGATAACTGAAGCAGTCGAGGACTTCGCCGGAAGCATAGCGCCGCGCGGTCCAGTGGTTTTCGCGCTGATCGAGGAACGATCCTGTTTTTTGTCCCTTCTGCAGATCGTAAATAAAGGTAATGGCGTTCTCCTTGGCCAGAACTTCCTGCGGAATCTCCCCGTGCAGCACGCCGACTTGCTGTTCCAGTCCTTCCAGGAGCCGCACCTTGGGATCATTACGTTCTAGAATGCCTTTTGGCGAGAAAAGCTCGACCAGAATATCGACAAACAGGCTTTTGTTACGCTCGGTGGCCTGGCTCAACGTTTGCACCACCAGGTGATCGCCATAGCGGTCCACTATGAGTGAAGGCAATTGATCTGCCTCGGCGTTCACGAGCCTGTACGCTTCAGTGTTTTCAACCACCGTGCGGCGGTATTCGGCGGCGTGTTGGAGGCGCTCTGCGAAAAAGGCGCGATCAATGGGGCGGTCGTCGTGGGTCAGCAGGCGAACTGCAATTTGCGATTTGTCGCTGTAAAATGCGCGGCCATGGAAGCGTCCACGCTCGTCGCTGAGCCGGACGATTGCTCCTGCTTCTGCCGGAGCGGTGCGGACATCGCTGCGATAGACCCACAAATGACCGGAGCGCAGCCGCTCCACGCCGCGCGAGCTGATTACCACAGTTCCTTCCGCCACGATTCCTTCCCCGGTGAGTGTACTGGCCGGTGAGTTCGCTACAATGGCTTCGGGACCTGTGCAGAGTAGAGCCGGTCCGCAATCAGCAGGATTGGCAGCGCGACGCCCGGTGGATGCTCTCTTAGCATAATTGTATCAGTTGTGCCAATTGCATTCGGGCGACAAGCGGGAATTTTCAGCGCTAGTACGTGCCTTTTGGCTCTAAGCAAGATTATTCATGAATCTCAGCGAACTCGACTACGCCCTCCCGCTCGAGCGCATCGCGCAATCGCCGCTGCCAGACCGTGACGCCTCGCGCATGCTGCTTCTCAATCGCGCGACCGGTGCTTTCGAAGACCACTTTTTTCGCGAATTGGTTGACTTGCTGCGTGGCGACGAACTCATTGTTCTCAACAACGTTCGCGTCCTGCCAGCCCGCCTGTTTGGCCGCCGTGCAGGTTCACGTGCGCAACCGCCTGGCACAAACAGTCCCGCGCGCGAGGAATACTTGCAAACCCAGATCGAAGTGCTTCTCGTGCGGCAACTGGAAGTTAACACTTGGGAAACGCTGGTGCGCCCGGGGAGGAAGATTCCAGTCGGTGAGCGCATCATTTTCAGCGAAGGCGAGCTTGAGGCCCGTGTGGAAAGCCGCGGCGACTTCGGCCTACGCGTTCTGCGTTTCACTGCCAAGGATGGAATCCACGAAGCGCTCCATCGCCTCGGCCACATCCCGTTGCCTCCTTACATCAAGCGCGCGGACGTTCCAAGCGACCGTGAGCGGTACCAAACCGTGTATGCCAGCCGGGGAACTGCTGTTGCAGCCCCGACTGCAGGGTTGCATTTCACGCCCGCGATTCTGCAGCGCCTCAGAGACCGCAGCATTGAGATCGCGGAACTCACTTTGGAAGTCGGACTGGGGACCTTCGAGCCGCTCCGTACCGAGCGCGTGGAGGACCACAAGATTCACCGAGAATCCTACGAGATTTCCGAGGAGGCAGCAGCGGCTATCGAGCGCGCACGCCGCGAGAATCGCCCCGTGCTCGCTGTAGGCACTACAGTCGTGCGAGCGTTGGAAGATGCAGCCGAAAAACAATCCTCACGAGGGGGCGCGGTGGCGCCAGGTAAAGCCCAAGCGGAGATCTTTCTCTACCCGGGAAAGCCGTTCCGGGTCGTTCAGCAAATGCTCACGAATTTTCATCTGCCGAAGTCGAGTCTGCTCGCTCTGGTCGCTGCGTTTGCAGGACGCGAACATGTCCTGCAAGCCTATCGCCACGCCGTCACCTTGGGCTACCGCTTCTACAGTTACGGCGATTGCATGTTGATCCGTTAAAACTGAGTTGTCTTTCGCTTAACGCTTCCGGAGACCCGACAATCGTGCAAGCAGAGGCCGCTTCGACTATAATCCGCATCCTAATCACGGGGACGCCCTGAATGCGGTACTTGATTTTGAGTGACATCCACGCGAACGCCACGGCTTTGGAAGCCGCCCTGGAAGCCGCCAAAAACCGCTGGGAGAAAGTTGTCTGCCTTGGTGACGTGGTCGGCTACGGGCCTGATCCCAACGAAGTGATCGACCGCATTCAAGCTCTCGGCGCAGTCACAATTCGCGGGAATCACGACAAAGCCGGCTGCGGCATCGCAAACGCCGATGATTTCAATCCCGTCGCGCGCAATGCTGCGCTCTGGACGCGCGAACAACTCCGTCCCGAAAACCGCGAGTGGCTCGAGAAATTGCCCGTGGGCCCGATGACCATCAACGGTTTCTCCATTGTGCACGGCGCATTTCGCGATGAGGATGAATATGTGTTCGCGCCGGCACAAGCTCTCACTAGCCTCCTCGAGGCGCCATCTCCTGTGAGCTTCTTCGGCCACACTCATTTGCAAGGCGGCTTCACGCTTCGCGACACGGTTGGCGTTCTCCACTTCAAGCCTCCGGCCGACAGCCAGTTCGCCACGCTGGCGATTGAGGATGGCACCACCTACCTTCTGAATCCAGGGTCGATCGGACAGCCACGCGACGGCGACACGCGAGCCGCGTTCGCGATCGCCGATCTCGGAAAAAATTCCGTGGAATTCTGGCGCATACCATACGAAATCGAAGCGGTGCAAAAGCGTATGACGGCCGCAGGTCTTCCGGAGCCGTTGGTTCTGCGCCTCGCATTCGGCCGCTGAGGAAATCCCAGGAGTCATGGACCCAGGCGAAAACACCGATCGCGAAGACCGAAGCCGGCTGCCCGTTGCGCTCGCGGCTGGGGCAGTCGTGGTCTTGATTCTTCTCGGTGGAGTGCTCCTCGCATCGCGCACCATGCGCTCGCATGGCCCCGCGGCAATCGAATCGCTTCCATTTGGTCCAGCAGAACAGGCCTATGCCCAGCGCATCCACTTCACGAACCCCCAAATGGCGCGCGCCACAAATTTTCTGAACCAGGAATTCACTTACTTCGCGGGAACGATTTCGAATGACGGGACGCACACACTCCAGCGGCTGCAAGTGATTCTCGAATTTCACGATCCTATGAGCCAGGTTGTTCTCCGCGAAACGCAGCTTCTGATAACCAGCCCCGCGCGCGCGCTTGAGGCTGGCCAGCGCCGCGATTTCCAGGTCACGCTCGATCACGTGCCGGCCACATGGGATCAGCAGTATCCTTCCATACGCGTCAGCGGTATTGTGTTAGGAGAGTAGAGAGCAGCACGAAGAAGTTGGTAGTCTGTATCTAAACGGTTGGCGGAGTGTCTATGAATGCACCCGCGGACGATTGGGCTGAACTCGATCACGCCCTTGGCGAAATGGCAGCGTCTGGCAGCGTGGAAGTGCGCGAGGATGGCGAATGGCTCGCGGAACTGGACGGGCTGCATTATGAACTGCGCCGCCAGGGAAAAAATTCACTGGTCCATCTGTGGTCCGAAGAACGCAATTTGACGCGGCGCGTCCTGCGCATTAAAGAGCACTCCGAAGATCAGATCATCCTGGAAGTCCATCGATTTGGGCGCCTGAAACCGGGCCGGCTCGAATTTCTGCGCAAAAATTCGCGCCGCCTGCCTGGTCGCATCCCCCGCGAACAGTTCCGTGCGCGGTTCCAGCGTTTGCTGGGCCAGTGGTTTCCCGACGCGGCCGTTGATTCACTCACCGCCGCGCCGGACATGCAACACTCCTTTTCCGGCTTGTATGTCCGCGGGCAAATGCACGAAGGGTCGCGCGCGTGGGCGCTCATGGCCGTCTCACCTGCAGAGGAATCCGCCACCGTCGAAGGGATTCTCGCGATCGGCATTCTTTGGCTCGATTGGACGCGCGGCCATTCGGATCGCCGCGCCGTCGAAGGACTTCGGTTATTCGTACCGGAAGGATCCAGCAAGTCTCTCCGGGAACGCGTACTGGGGCTTTCGCCCTTCATCCGAACTGAAGTTTACGAATTCGATGAGCCTGAGGCCCGCATCCAGAAAATGGATCCTGCCGACGCAGGAAACCTTGAAAGCTCGCTTGCGTCGCGCCGGGAGATCGAATTCGCTCTGGCCGGCGCAAGCGACGCGATCGCGCGCGTCCGCGGCATAGTTCCCGGGACGGCCGATGCTATTGAGGCGCGCGTCCGCGGCATAGTTCCCGGGACGGCCGATGCTATTGAGGCGCGCGTCGTCGCCGGAACCAGAGAGGTGGCGCTCTCTTTTCGAGGGCTTGAATTCGCGCGGTGGACTACAGACGGCCTGTTTTTCGGACTCGGCGATGCACGCGAGCCAGTTTCTGCACCTACGCAGCCGGCCCTGGAGCGCCTGATTCGCCAGCTCGACTTGCATCGCAATTCGCTTGCAGAAGAAGTGAATCATCCGCTGTATCGACGCACGCCGGAACGATGGCTCGAGACACTGATACTTGCGGACGCCACGCGCCTGGACGCGCAGCTCAATCCTGCTCATCTCTATTCGCAGGTGCCGGCGCTTTCTGCGGGCGATCGTGGTGTGCTCGACTTGCTGGGAGTCACCTGGCGCGGCCGCCTGGTGGTGATCGAACTGAAGGCGTCCGAAGACATTCAACTTCCGATTCAGGCCTTGGACTACTGGCTGCGCGTCCGCCGCCACCAGCGCGAAGGGGATTTCGAGCAATTTGGTTATTTCAACGGTGTGAAACTCGACCCGCACCCCCCCCTTGTCTGGCTGGTTGCACCCGGACTGCGATTCCATTCCGCCACGGACACGCTGCTGAAATATCTCTCGCCGGAGCTTCAGGTGACGCGCATTGGTCTCAACGAAAATTGGCGCCGCGGCCTGGAAATCGTCTTCCGCCAGTAATCCGGATTTTATTCGAGAAAAGAAGAAGGGAAGCGGTCTGGATCAAACCAGCGCCACTTCCCGGGGTGTGTCCTAGAAGTGATTTGATAGTTTAGATGCGAGAGGTGCGAAAAGGTTGCAGTTCCAGAGGTGATCAATAAAAAAGATATTTCCGCCACTTTTCGTCGCGATGCCCAATCAGCCGCATCAATTGCCGCGAAGTGTGCAGCGTGAAAGGTCGCGGCCGCCGCTGCAGCTTCAGACCTGCTTCTTCGGGCGTGCGATCGCCCTTGCGGTTGTTGCAGGTATAGCAGCACGCCACAAGATTTTCCCACGACGAGCGTCCACCGCGTGACCGCGGCATCACGTGGTCAAGAGTCAGCTCCGAAGCCGGAAAAGCCGCTGCGCAAAACTGGCAAGTATTCCGGTCGCGCAGCAGAATATTTTTTCGCGAGAGCGCGCGGCTCTGCTGCGGAATGTGCCGGTAAGTCAGCAGCCGGATCACCGATGGCACTTGAATGGCTTTCGAAGTGGAATGCACCTGAGTGTGATTCGTTTCCTCGGCCTGCGCTACGCCCTTCAACATCAGAACCAGCGCGCGGCGCACAGCCGTCACGTTGATGGGCTCGAATGTCGCGTTCAGCACCAGCACGGGCGCCTGCATCACCGAAGGGCGGCTGGCAGGTGAAGCCAGCGGCTTGGGCACCACTGTTTCCGGCACAACCCCGGTCAGCCCGATTTTGGGCCGCGGCCGTAACCCGATCTTGAGCCGGCTATTCATGTGCGCCGCCTTCGCGTCGCTCGACGGTCCCCCTACCTATTTAGGATGCTGGCTACAGCCCGCTGGGTTCCCTCAACTGATTCGGTTGCCCGCCTTTGCGGGGGGCCTGAGAGCGCCCAGCCGGAAACGACTCGCGCCACCGTGACACCAACAACAGATTCGGCGCCTGCATCGAGCAAGGCGCGCGAGCAGGCATCCAGCGTCGCGCCAGTCGTCAATACATCATCTACCAGCAGAACGCGCAGCTTGTCAACTCGCACTCCCGCGCGTATGGCGTAGGCGCCACGTACTGATTCCCAGCGCTGCCTGCGCGAGAGCAATAATTGAGCTGGACGAGGCTTGGTCCGCACCAGCAGGTACGGCCCCAGCTTCAATCCCAGGCGGCGCGCCAGCGGCCGGGCGATCAACTCGGCCTGATTGTAGCCGCGCTCGCGCTGCCGCGCCGGATGCAACGGGACCGGCACAACCACGTCCGCACGGAGATTCTTTCCTGCCTTAGCCACCACGCCGGCCAGCCGCGCCGCAAACCAATTTCCCAACCGTGTCACCTGCTCGTACTTCAGCAGCGTGATGGCGCTCACCAGCGCGTCGTTGTAAATCGCATAGCTGCGCGCTCGCTCGAATGCATATTCCTGCGTGCGGCACAACCGGCAGAGAGGCTGGATCGCCTGCGCCGCCACGGGAGAAATGAACGGACGGCCGCAGCACTGGCACATGGGTTCTGAGATTTCGATGAACGACGTGAGGCAGGTTTCGCAGATCGGAATGCGGCTGGCGTTGGTCAGCGTCGCGCCACAAACGCGGCACGGCGCCGGAAACACAATCGCGGCCAGCGCGTCGAGCGCCCGTTGCAGAATCGCCATGTCCTTGGTAGCCGGAAGGAACCTGAGCCACGTTACTGGATTCGCGGAGCCTGCGAAATCCGCATTAGTACTTATAGAGGCGGCGCGGCCAGAAACTGGACACACCCGTACCGCCATCTGGAACAGCTTAAGAGAGATCAAGCGAGGGGCTAGAGCAGTCCCTGTTCCATCTTTTCCTGGCAGGAGATGCAGTACCGCGTCCACGGCACCGCTTCCAGGCGCTTCTGCTGAAGCTCCTGGTGGCAGGAAATGCATTCGCCGAACGAGCCGTCCTTGATGCGTGCCAGCGCGTCCTCCACCAGTTGCAGCAGCGAACGGTCATTGTGCGTCTGGCCGAAGAGAAATTCCTTGGTGTAGGAGTTGGCAGCCTTGTCCGCAAGGTCCACCGTCGGATCTTCATCTGCCTCGCGGCCTTCCTGCTCGGTGCGTGCGATGCCGCGCAGCAATTCCTCGCGCCGGGTCACCAACTTCTTTTTGTAATACTCCAACCGCTTCTTGTCCATTCTATGGGTCCCATGGTGAGGAAAAATCCCTCACTCAAATCCGACGATTTTAACGATACGCGCACTCGTTGTCAAATCAGTGACGAGTTCTTGAATTCGAAAGGAATCCATTCAGGCGCGGCCTTCGCGCTTTTGCGCCACCACCAACCCGCGCGGCGTAGGCAGGAAAACGACCGACAGCAACCCCTCGCGCTCGAGATTTCGCGCGCCTTCGCGAACCGTTTTCAAGGCCGAGCTCGCGTCGTGCATCAGAATTAACCCGTCCGGGTTCATCTGCGGGAGAAACCGCCGCGCTTCTTGCTCGCGCATCGGCAGATCGCTATCGCAATACAGCAGGTCAATCCGCCCTTCGATTTTCATTTCTAAACTTGACTCGTTGCGCAGCTCAATCCATTCCGCCAGGCCGGAAGCGACAATCTTCTTCCTGGCTTCCTCGAACACTTTTGGGTCCGCCTCGCAACTGATCACGCGCCCGAAGCCGTTTTCCTTCAGCCCTTCGGCGATGCGCAGCGTGCTCGAACCCAAAAACGTGCCGGTCTCGACGACCAACTCCGGCTTGATGGTGGTCACAAGCGTCTTCAGAAAATCGAGCACCTCCACCTCAGCGGCCATCGCGTCGTACATTCGCCAACGCTCCGGATGCGGGCATTCCGGCGTCGCGCGGCTGTATTCCGGCTGCAAAATATCGCCACGTTCCGCAACGTGCTGCAGGATGCGGTGTTCCCGGCTCACCTGGTGGTAACGGGTCAGGATGAGGCCAAGTAGAATCCCACCCGCCACGAACGTTCCGATACTCGCGAACTGCGGCGGTGACAATTGCGCCAGGGGAGCAATTCCAACTGAGCGCTGCAACACCCAATCCGTGATGAATCCGGTGATGCCAACCTGAATCAGGAGAATGGCAAAAATCTCACCCTTTGGCCGAGGGCCCAGCGACGCCCTGGCGCCCATGCTCCACGACAATCCCGCAATCGCCGCCCACACTAGAGATTCATACAGCGGCATCCGTTGCAGGCTTGCAGCGGAATTGCCGCCGGCTGCGCTTGCCACAGTCAGGTAAAGAGTGAGTTTCATCGCCGCAATCGAAGCAGCCACGGCAGGCGAGCCCGCATCAAGCATCTCAAACCGCGCTACCCTCGCGTAACGCGCGCGAAGCGCCAGCACCGCAAACCACGCGGCCAGCGCCGCGAAGTGGCCCAGTCCCGTCCCTTCTGTGAGGATAAAGAATGCGAATGCAACAGCGGTCGCCGTGACCGCTAATAGAAACTGATTGGTTGAAATCTTTCTGCGCCGCAGATCGGCCAGCAACACGGCGACTGCGACCGCCATCCCTGCGATTGCGCAAGGGGCGTAAAGCAGATCGCGAGAACTGAATCCAGGCCCCATGAGTTCAGCGGCGCCCGGCGGGAATTGCGCCCTGCGAATTCTTCGAATATTCCCAGGCCTTGGCGTATTTCCAGCTTACGTAAGCGGCATGATTCAAATGCACCAGCAAGCCTTCGCGCCCGTCGAGAAATCCCAGACGGAAAAAATAACGGTAGATGAACGCACCGAGCGGCCGCAGCACTATATTGGCGACGCTGAAGCCGACTTTGCGCTCGCTCGCCTCCATCTGCCCACCGAGTGACGAATACCGATTGGCATGGTCAATGAAGCTCTCAAGCGTGGCATACGCGTGATGAATCAAATCACCTTCCAGACGGCCAATTTTTCCTGTGGTGTGCATGCTCTCGTGCACCGCGCGATCCTCGAATTCTCCCCTCCCGCGCCGCACCAGGCGAAGTTTCCGGTCGGGATAATAGCCGCTGCGCTCGAGCCAGCGATTCAGGTAGAGATTCTTCCGCCCGACCATATAGCCATCGAACTCCGGAGCGGCTCCGCCTGACTTCAGTAGCTTCTGAATGCTCGCCGCCAGCTCCGGGCTTACTTCCTCATCCGCGTCGAGCGACAAAATCCAATCCCCGGTCGCTTTTGCCATGGCTGCGTTTTTCTGCTTGGCAAATCCTCTCCACTCCTCGACGAAAATCTTCGCACCGCGCGCGCGTGCCAGCTCAATCGTCTTGTCGGTGCTGCCAGAATCCACCACAATCATTTCATCCGCGATCCCCTTCACGCTATTGATTGTGCGCGCGATATTGGCCTCTTCGTTGTAAGTGATGATGCACACAGACAGCGCCACCTGCGATTGCCTCCTCGCGAATTCGCCAGTCATTTAATTTGCTGGCGCGCAAAATATATCACCGATGCATCCATGCAACCGCGCAATTGCTCATTCCCTCGCCCAGCGGTTTGACAGGAGTTCCATCCCCGCCTATTCTGCGCCTCGTTGTTCAGCGCGCTCCCCGGAGACTACTTGAAAGCACTTCGAAAATTTCTCCGCCGCACTCCCTGGTATGGCGTGTTCAAGAGGCTCGGCCACTATCCCGACTATTGGTATTGGCTACTCCGCGGCAAGCCCGTCCGTTCGCCACATCTACTCAAACAACGAACCGTGCGCGAGTATGGCGAAAAATACGGCTTGCGACTGTTGATTGAAACGGGGACGTACTATGGGGAAATGATCTCCGCGGTAAAAAACTCGTTCGACCGCGTCTATTCAGTTGAAAAAGATCCAGCGCTGGCCCATCGAGCCGCTCGAATATTTGGACGCCACCCGAAGATCCAAATCCTGGAAGGCGACAGCCAGCAGGTGCTCCCCGCGCTTTTGAAATCGTTGGCGCAGCCGGCGCTCTTCTGGCTCGACGCAGGTTATTACGGCTGGACAGGCCTGGAATCGGATAAGCGCAGGTTGTCGGTGGAACTCGAAGCGATCCTCCGGCATGCAGTGAAGGGCCACGTAATCCTGATGGACGACGCACACGGTCTCGACGGCAAGAGCGGCGCCCTCACAATAGGAGATTTAAAATCGCGGCTTGATTCCGAGTTCCCCGGCCATCATGTCGAAGTGAAGCACAACATTCTGCGCGTCACACCCTCAGCGCAGCGCTAACCCACCGGATCACGCAGCGCGGCGCGCTTAACGCGCTCCTCCTCCGCCGGAAAGATGAAATGAATCGCGGCGGCCGAGAGGATCAATACGATGAACACAAGATAGCTGCCCTCCGGGCCCACACTCCCGCCTGTCAACCAAACCGGCCCGTGAAACGAGGAATTGAGCAGGTGTCCCTGCGCGAGCAGGCCGCTATCGGGCACGCCATAGAAGTAAGTCTCCGTCCAGTCAAACGCCATGTGCATTCCCACCGCAAACCACAAGCTCCCCGTGCGCCGGAGCGAAAACGCTGCCAGTAAACCGAAGCTTCCGGCCATGAAGGCGCCGATTTTTGCCTCACCCGGATTTCTGAGGTGCACGTAGCCAAACAAGAACGAAAAAATGAGCGCCGAGGGCCAGAACCCGATGCCCGACCCGAGAGTAGATTGAACATAGCCGCGGAAACCAAACTCTTCGAAGAATCCAACGAACAGAAAGCCGATGGCGTAGAGAATCGCATACTTGATCGCAACCGTTCCGCTGGCTCCGATTCCCTCATACGAGTACCCGTGGAATAAGGAGATCAGCACCATCAGCAACGTCATCATGGCGAACCCGAACGGGACGCCCTGCCAGAACCCTTTTCCAAACGCCTGTTCCACTGGCAAGCCGTACTCACCAAACGGGCGTTTTTCAATTTTCATCATGACCAAGGCTGGAAGCAGGACCACGAGAAAAGAAACAGCTTCGCCAAAAACCAGTTGACTGGCCGAGATCACCGTAGTCGGCTGAGACCTGAGCCAGTCGCCGATAGGCGCGATATGTTGTATCGCATACGTTGATCCTCTGGAGCATGCGAAGACGAGAAGCAGATACATGAGCAATCGCCAACCGGCGCGCAGGCCGTTTGGCCCCATGAAAACTGTTTGAACTAACGATGGTGAGTTCGCCGCCGCTCCCACCGATATTTGCGAATCGGCCGAACTCGATTCAGTGGCCATGCTCAAGCGCCTCTCTCTCATTGTCTCTGTCGCGCCGGGATTATTTCACGGCAGCCCAGGAATAACCACCAAACCGGAACTGTATTTGTTTTCAGACGTTCAGCATACCAATTGGATAGCCCTGGAATGAACCCATTTTCTTGCCAGGCCTAGGGTTGCGGTGGGGGAGTGCGGCTGCTAAAATCCCTTGTTTGCGCGCCTGGAAGAGCCGCAATCGTATTCACCCTTCCACGCATCTATTGGCTCGACGGACAACAAAACAGGGTGGAGGTCTGGTTTGGCTAAATATGACCTGGTCATCATTGGCAGCGGCCCGGGCGGCTACGTAGCCGCCATTCGCGCCGGTCAGTGGGGACTGAAAGTGGCCGTGGTCGAGAAAGATTCCTTTCTCGGCGGCACATGCCTGCATGTGGGCTGCATCCCCACAAAAGTGTTCCTGCACCACGCCGATATCTACGACCATTTCAAGCGCGCCGAAGAATTCGGCTTCGAAGTAAAGGACGTCAAGGTCAAATGGCCGGCTATCCTCGCCCGCAAAGATAAAATCGTCAAGAAACACTCCTTGGGCATCGCCGCGCTCTTCAAGAAAAACAAAGTCGAATCCATCACTGGTTGGGGACGCATCGCCGGTCCCGGCCGTGTCTCCGTCGAAAAAGACGGCAAGACCACCGAGCTTGAAACCACCCACATCATGCTGGCCACTGGCTCGGAAGCGCGCTCGCTTCCTGGTGTGGAAATCGACGGCAAGACGGTGCTGACGAATCGCGAGATTCTCACGTTGCAGGAAATCCCGAAATCGATGGTCGTGGTCGGCTGTGGCGCGGTCGGCGTCGAGTTTGCTTCCATCTTCAAAACTTTCGGCACCGATGTGACGCTTCTCGAAGTTCTCCCGCGCGTCGTACCCCTGGAGGACGAGGACATCTCCGCCGAGCTCGAAAAATCCTTCCGCAAAAAAGGAATCCGCATCGAGCTGGAAGCCAAAGTAGAAACCGTGAAGAAGGACGCCAAAGGCGCCACAGTCGCCTACAAAGACAAAGCAGGAAAATCGCAAACCATCAACGCCGAAAAAGTCCTCATCGCCGTCGGCCGCCACCCGCTCACCGAAAATATCGGCCTCGAAAAAACCAAAGCCAAAGTTGAGCGCGGTTTCGTCCATGCCAACGCATTTCTCGAAACCGACGAGCCTCGCCTCTACGCCATCGGCGACATCGTGGCCGGTCTTCCGCAACTCGCTCACGCCGCGTCCATGGAAGGCATCATCGCCGTCGGACGCATGGCCAAAAAAGATGTGCAGCCCTTCGACAAAAAGCGCTGCCCCAATGCCACCTACTGCGAGCCGCAGATCGGCTCCATCGGCCTCACCGAAAAGCAGGCGCGCGAGGCCGGCTATCAGGTGAAGACTGGAAAATTTCCGTTCCTCGGCAACAGCAAGGCTACAATTCTCGGCCAGCACGAAGGCTTCATAAAAGTTGTCGCTGAAGAAAAGTACGGTGAAATTCTCGGCGTGCATGCCATCGGGCCGCTGGCCACCGAAATCATCGCCGAGCCCGTCGCCGCGCTCGGCCTCGAAGCCACGCTCGACGACATGGCTGCCATCATCCATGCGCACCCGACCGTCTGGGAAGCCATGGGCGACGCTTTCAACGCCGTCCGCGGCCTCGCTATCAATTTCTAGCTGAAGCCCAGGGTCGCGAGGGTTAGGTGTGAAAGGTTTCGCAAAGATGAGCCAGAGCGGCGAAATCCTAATCGGAAGCCACGGGGGTGACTATGTGTCAATCAAGCCCTCTCCCCGAAGTTCTGGAGGAAGGGGGAACGCCGAAATCGAAGTCCATTGTGATGGTTGGATCGGACGAATGAGAGGAAGCTTCGTGGAGGGCGAACTGGGACGTTTCGCTCAGGAGATTCGTACTTTGCATCGAGACCTTGCTGGAAGGGCAGAGCTGCAACCTCGCGAGCCCTATCTTATCCTGGCGCTAACAGGCGATGGGAAAGGGCACGTCGCGGTGGAGGGTGAGGCGATTAATCATTTTGAGCGTGACACCATGCTTCGCTTCCGATTCAACATCGATCAAACATTTTTGATGAGAATCGCCGAAGCGCTGAGCGATGCGGATCCTACGAGCTGACCGAATGGTGACTTTGACTCAAAAAACCTGCTGGGTAGTTGATCTGGGCCTTCTGCCCTACGGTCCCGCGTGCGAATTGCAGCGCACGCTGGTTGCCGCGCGCAAGTCCGGCGTCATCCCCGACGTGCTCCTCCTCTGCGAGCATCCGCACGTCATCACCCTCGGCCGCAACGGCCAGCGCCAGAATTTGCGTGCCTCCAAATTTTTGCTCCAGCAGATGAATGTCGAATTCCACCCAACCGACCGCGGCGGCGATATCACCTACCACGGCCCCGGACAGATCGTCGGCTATCCCATTCTCGATCTGGCCGCTCACCGCCGCGACGTGCGCTGGTACGTCAACCAGCTCGAAGAAACCATGATGCTCGCGACCTCCGATTTCGGCGTTGCCACAAAGCGCGTCGAAGGCCGGCACGGCGTCTGGGTTGATACTCCCGCCGGCGAAGAAAAACTCGCTGCGCTTGGCGTACACTTGAGCCGCTGGGTCACCTCTCATGGTTTCGCATTTAACGTCTCGACGGACCTGCGGTTTTTTGATTTGATTGTCCCCTGCGGCATTGTGGACAAACGCCCTACATCTCTCGAGCGCATTCTTGGCCGCGCCGTGCACAGCAGCGATGTGCGGAAGCGCCTGGTCGCGCGCTTCAGCGAAGTCTTCGGCTACATCATGATCCCGGTCACGCGCGGCGAACTCGAGAAAGCAGCATCAAGCCACGAGACGCCGGCCGCCGTCCTGCACGAAGCGGGCATTGCAAAAGGGAGCCAGGCATGAATCATCCCCTCAAGCGGGAGCAGCAGCTTGATCTTTACTATTACATGCAGCTCAACCGTCAGCTCGAAGACCGCATGGTCCGCCTCTTCCGCCAAAATAAAATTGTCGGCGGCCTCTACTCCAGCCTCGGGCAGGAAGCCATTTCAGTAGGCACCGCTTACGCCCTGGAGAAACGAGACTGGCTCGCTCCCATGATCCGCAATATCGGCGCGCTCCTCGTGAAAGGCTTCAAGCCGCGCGATATTTTCACGCAGCACATGGCCAAATACACTTCGCCCACTCTCGGTAAAGACGGCACCAGCCACTTCGGCGATCTGAAAGTCCGGCACACTGTTTCTCCTATCTCCATGCTCGGCGATTTGATTCCGGTGATGACTGGCGTGGCTATGGCCGGCCGTTATCTCGGCCAGAAAATTGTCACCCTCACTTGGATCGGCGACGGCGGCTCTTCTACCGGCGCTTTCCACGAAGGCTTGATTTTCGCAGCGCAGCAGCGCGCCGCGCTCGTTCTGATCCTCGAAAATAATCAGTGGGCCTACTCCACTCCCGTTTCGCGCCAGGCGCCCGTAAAAGATTTGGCCGAGCGTGCACGCGGCTATGGCATTCAAAGCAGGATTGTGGACGGCAACGACGTGCTCGCGGTTTATGACACTACCAAAGGCGCCGTCGAAGAAGCCCGCGCCGGACGCGGCCCGGTGCTCATTGAAGTGAAAACCATGCGCATGAAGGGCCACGCGCAGCACGACCCGGCCGAATACGTTCCCAAGGAAATGTTCGAGTACTGGAAGGCTCGTGACCCGCTCACACTCTACGAAAAATATCTCACCGAAAATAGAATCTGGGACGCCAAAACAAAGTCTGAAATCGACGCGCGCATCGAGCGCGAACTGGACTTGGAGCAGAAATTTGCAGAGGATTCGCCCTTGCCTCCGCCGGAGCTTGCCGCGCAAGGTGTGTATTGCGAAGAAGGCTGCCACAGTATCACTGCCGACTGGCAGCGCCCCACGAAGGAACTCACTCCGCCGCATTGCAGCATCGAAGCCGCCTGGAAAGTGGAAGGATATGGCGACATCGATAAAGCCGTGGGCGTCGCAAAACCGGCCGGCGTTTCCGGCACCGGCGGAAATGGCTCAAAATCTTCGAAGCCCATCGTGAAGCCCTCTGTGAAAGTGGCCGACAAACCCGCGCTTAAAGCGCCCGCAAGTACGGAAGCGGAGGCCCCTCCCGTGTCCCGCGTTCCCTTCGGCCGCGGCCCCAAAGACAAGGCTTTCCGCCGCGCGGCCCACGATAAATCAGGAAGGCGCTGATCATGGCTCCCGTCACCATGCTCGAAGGAATCCGCCAGGCCATCTTCGAGGAGATGGACCGCGATCCCGCGGTTGTGGCCCTCGGCGAAGACATCGGCGTTTACGGCGGCGCGTTCAAAGTCACGGAAGGCCTGCTTGCAAAATTTGGCCCCGAGCGCGTAATTGACGCGCCCATCGCGGAAACCGCCATCGTCGGCGCTGCCTGCGGCATGAGCTATCTCGGTCTCCGGCCCGTTGTCGAAATGCAGTTCATTGATTTCATCGCCTGCTGTTTCAATCAGGTCACCAACTTCGTGGCCAAATCGCATTACCGCTGGGGCGCGCCTGTTCCCATGGTCCTGCGCGGGCCTTCCGGCGGCGGTGTGCACGGCGGGCCATTCCATTCCGCGAATCCGGAAATGTATTTCGTGCACACGCCCGGCCTGAAAGTTGTCTATCCTTCCACAGCACACGACGCCAAGGGCTTGCTGAAATCCGCCATCCGCGACAATAATCCCGTGCTCTTTTTCGAGCACAAATTTCTCTATCGCCGCATCAAAGAAGAGTTGCCGGAAGGCGAGTTCACCGTGCCGCTCGGCAAGGCCGTGGTGCGCCGCGAAGGCCGCGACCTGACCATCATCAGCTACGCGGCCATGATGTACCCGGCGCTCGAAGCCGCCGGCGAGCTTGCGAAACAGGGAATCGAAGCGGAAGTGGTTGACCTGCGCACGCTGCTCCCGCTCGATCGCGAAACGATCATCAACTCCGTGAAAAAAACGAGCAAGCTGCTCATCGTTCACGAAGACACGCGTACCGGCGGCATCGCCGGAGAAATTGCTGCGCTCGTTTGCGAAGGCGCGTTCGAGGATCTCGATGGGCCCATCGCGCGCGTTACTGCGCTCGATACGCCCACACCCTACTCGCCGCCACTCGAGGAATATTTTCTCCCCAATGCTTCAAAAATTGTTGCGGCCGCGCGCGATCTGGCCAGATACTGATTTCTCAGAAAGCAGGTGCTGCGTCTTGGGCAAAACAAAGGGTCTCAATAACGCGGAATTTGAAGTCGGCGCCGAAGTCCGCGTGGCCGACCGCGATTTCCTCGAACAAGTCCTCGAGGCCGGCCAATATCACAATGAGCTCGAACCCGAACAGCTTGCTTTTGCAGGCGCCGTGGCCCGCGTGAAGTCCGTCGAATTTTTCCACGGTGGCGATGAAATCTACACGCTCGAAGGAATTCCCGGCGTGTGGCACGAGGAGTGCCTCAGCGCCGCCTGAGTTTAGAATATTGAGGTGAACACCATGGCTGTTGACGTCATCATGCCCCAGATGGGCGAAAGCATTTTCGAAGGCACCATTACCAAGTGGCTGAAAAAACCCGGCGACAAAATCGAACGCGATGAGCCTCTCTTCGAAATCTCCACCGACAAAGTGGACGCGGAAATTCCATCACCCTCCGCCGGCGTCCTCAAGGAAATCAAAGTCAACGAGGGGCAGACGGTGCCCATCCAGACTGTGGTCGCTGTGATTGACGCCGACGGCGCCGGAGCCGCCACCGCCACCGCAGCGCCGGCCAAGGCCGAACCGCCGAAGCCCGCGCCAGTTCCTCCATCTCCCAAGGATGAAGCTCCGGAGCCAAAGGCGGACGCGCCGGCTCCGAAGCCTGCTCCCGCGCCTGCACAGAAGCCCGGCCCTTCGCTTGTGCCGCCGGCGGGATCTTCCGCTCCACAGCAGCGCCCTGCGGCCACCGCAGCGAGTGGTGAAAAAATTCGCAGCTCCCCCTTGGTGCGCCGCATGGCCCGCGACCAGAATATAGATCTCGCGCAGGTTCCCGGCACGGGTGCCGGCGGCCGCATCAGCAAACGCGACATTCTTGCTGCGATTGAAGGCGGCGGGGCCGCTTCGGGAACTGCCGCGCGGACCGCTGCGGGCGCAGCTCCCGCGCTTTCGCGGCCTTCCGCTCCGCCTCCTTCCAGCGGTGGCGCAGCGGCCTCGGCCGTGCTCGAGAACGCTGTTCCGCGCGAAAAAATGTATTTCGGACATTACGAAGTTCAACCCATGTCCGTCATGCGCCAGCGCATCGCCGAGCACATGGTGCTTTCGAAGCACGTTTCTCCCCACGTCTATTCAGTGGACGAAGTAAATGTCAGCGCCATCGCCGCATTGCGCGCGAAAATGAAAGACAAATTTGAGCAGGCCGCCGGCACCAAGCTGACCTTCATGCCGTTTTTTGTGCGCGCCGCGGTCGAGGGCCTCCGCGCTTTCCCCACGGTCAACGCCTCGGTTGATGGCACCAACATCATTCTCCACAAAGAGTGCAACATCGGCATCGCTGTGGCGCTCGATTGGGGACTGATCGTTCCGGTGATTAAAGGCGCCGAGGAGAAAAATTTTCTCGGCATTGCGCGCGCCATCAACGATCTCGCCGAACGCGCCCGCGCTAAAAAATTGAAACCGGAAGAAGTCGCCGAAAGCACTTTCTCCATCACCAATCCCGGCGTGTTCGGCGGCTTGTTCGGCCTGCCGGTGATCAACCAACCCAATGTCGCTATCCTGGGCCTCGGTACAATTGAAAAACGTCCGGTAGTCATTGACGACGCCATCGCCATTCGCTCCATGGTCTATCTCACGCTCTCCTACGATCACCGCGTCGTGGATGGCGCCGTGGCCCACCAATTCATGGGCAAAGTGAAGCACACGCTCGAAAACTGGACTGAAAGCATCCTGTAGCGGCCCTCACCGCTTGCAAGACTGCTCATTCTGCCGTTGAGCCCAGGATTTGGATGAGTCAGCCCCATTAGGCCGGCGGTGTCTCCGTTGCAGGTGCCATCTTTATGCTCTATTCCGATGTGAACAGCCGCTGGGGCTGGCCGCCCTGGGAGATTGAATTCACTCCCCCAGCTCGCCCCCTCCCGGACAAAACTGATATCGCTATTGTCGGCGGCGGGTTCACGGGACTGGCCGCTGCGGCCTGGCTCCGCTTGCTCGCTCCTGAAAAATCCGTCGTCGTGTTGGAAGCTGCGCGCATCGGCGCCGGCGCAAGCGGGCGCACCGGCGGCATGGTGCTGGCAGAAACTGCCGCCGGAGATCTTCCTGGTCTCGGCGATGTCCTCGGGGGGTTCCAGAAAATCCTGCGTAAACTCGATGTGGCTTGCGATCTTTCACTGCCGGGCGCCTGGGAGATTGGCCGCAAGGGTGGGCTTCCACAATCATCGATTGAGTGGACGGATTCCGGCACGCTCCGCGTTGTAAAAGAAGTTCCCGGCGGCATGCTTGATCCGGGAAAACTGGTCAGCGGCTTGGCCCGCGCGGCGGAAACGCGTGGCGCGATAATTTTTGAGAACGCACCGGTCAAAACAATCCAGTGGTCTACAAATCCAAAACTTGAACTTGCCAGAGCAGTCGGGGGCGTTCAATCCATCACCGCCGAGAAAATTCTCCTGGCCGCGAACGCTTTTCCCATTGCGCTCGCCGGCCTCGACGAGGATGCGCACCCGCGCCTGACTCTTGCTGCGCTAACGGCGCCTCTCGCCGAACGCGATCTTCAATCCGCGGGCCTCGCCGCGAGAAAACCGTTCTACACTGCTGACCTGCCCTATCTCTGGGGCCGCGTCCGCCACGACAACTCCATCGTCTGGGGCGCAGGCTTGGTGAGCGCCCCGGATGAGAAAAATGTGGAAGAGGCGCAAATATCCAGCGCAGATGCGGCGCAAATGTTTTCCTCACTCGAAAAACGCGTTCATGCCCTCCACCCGGCCTTTCGTTCCGTGACCTTCACTCACCGCTGGGGTGGCCCGATCCTGTTTCGTGACGACTGGCGGCCGGTGTTCGATTTCCATCCTGGATGCAAGAACGCCATTGTCCTGGGCGCCTACGCCGGCCACGGCGTTGCGCTCTCTTCCTACCTCGCTGCCTGGGCTGCGGAAATTTTTCTCGGGAAGCGCGCGTTGCCGGCGTGGGGAAAGATTGCGCGCCGCGGCCGCGCGGGAGTTTGAGACTCTTCATTTGCGTATTCCAGCTCCGCCGAGTTTCCCGTAAGCGCTGCAATCTACTGAAGCCGCACGCGCAATTCCTCCGCAAATTTATCGATTCGATTGAGCGGAACGATGGAAATATCCTGTTCCGCAAGCAACTTGGCAATGAATTGATGGCGAGGATTTTCCCGCAACGGCTCCGTCTCAGTGATGGCTGTGAATTCACATTTCTTCACTCGCGCCCGGATGCGCTCGGCAGTGTAGGCCAGCACTTTGGCCTGCGAGGCGTCGCGGCCCAGTGCCACTGCGTGCAGGAATCCGCGGACACTGTTGCGGTAAGCATAATCGATCCGCAGGGGATCTCCGGCCTGCGTGAATTCTTCCACGCGAATGCCGCGTTCGAGCCGCGGAACGTGCCGACGCTTCAGCACATCGTTGAACCGCGCTTTGATCCACGCGCGGGTGCTTTCCACCAGATTGCCGCGCGTCCGCGGCGGCGGGGCCACCTGCGCGTGATACAGGCGATCGAGTTCCGCATCGAAATCGGCGGCTTCAACTCCCTTTTCGGGGCTGAGCTGAATCGCAGTCGAAAGCGTCTGTCCCAGTTTTTCCAGATAAGTTCCCACCGCTTCTTCAGGTCCTTGCAGTCGCGCTTCGAATTCTCCGGGCAACGCTCGTAGCAATTCTTCGTCCGCGTTTGGGTGCAGTCGCCGCACGCGCGCAATTTCCGAAGGCTCTTCGATCACCCGCATCGCGCGCCTACGGGAGCCCGCATCTTCCAGCAGCACGCCGATATTCACCCACTCGTCGCGGATTAGATTTGGCACGTAGCGCACGATGCGGTAACGAAAAATTGTTTGCTTTTCTTCAGGCATTTTCTTTCTCCCGCTCGAGAAGACGCATGAATCATTTCCAGTTGGGAAATGGTTGCGCCGATGATTTCCACGTCGCGATGATCAGCTCGCGCACAAGTTTCCGCCGCCGCAATAATTGCTCCAACATTTTTTCCAGCGCCTCCGGTTCGAATTCGTACCATTCGGGCGGAATCTCGGCGTAAATTTCCTCCACCAGCGACTCGCTCAGTTTTTCTTCCACGCGCCCGAGCCACGGTTCGAACGACTCGATCCCGCGAACGGATTCGTACACGCGGTGCCGCGCATAAAGCCCGCGCAGCGGCGCGTCTGGAAAATTCCATTCGCCGGCATTGAAACAGAATCCCTGATCAATCATCTGCGCGCGGTATTGCGCATCGCCGCCCTGGCGGAAGAAAATTGCCTGGCGC
>Ga0210384_10001011_pt1 | contig 40234 bp, 33 predicted proteins | sample IncBWH2MmetaG_FD_160574 | JGI IMG/M metagenome (GOLD analysis project Ga0210384, IMG submission 160574) | Forest soil microbial communities from Barre Woods Harvard Forest LTER site, Petersham, Massachusetts, United States - Inc-BW-H-2-M | ecosystem: Environmental > Terrestrial > Soil >...
AAGCACGGCGTGATCAAGGCGGTCCAGGTGAAGCGAGGATTTCGCGCCGCTTCGCTGGCCCGCTACCGCGCGGCCGATGCCATACTGCTGGATGGATTCGCGCGCGGATTGCACGGCGGCACAGGCCGCACCTTGGATTGGAAATGGGCGCGCGCCGCGAGCCGTTATGGACGGATCATCCTGGCGGGCGGCCTGGCGCCGGAAAATATAGCCGAGGCCATTCGCGTCGCGCAGCCGTTCGCCGTGGATGTGGCCAGCGGCGTCGAAGCGCGGCCCGGCCGCAAGGATCCCGTGCGATTGCGCGCGCTGTTCGCTGCGGTGGATTCCGCGGGTAAGTGAATTCCTGTAGCTCGCCTCTTTAGAGGCGAGGATTTTCTGCGAGCGATCCGGAAATCCCCGCCTCTGAAGAGGCGGCCTACAGCAACGGGACTACTGCTCGATGGAACAAAGGAAACAATGAGCACCGCAACACAAACCTGGCCGGACGCGAAGGGCCGCTTCGGTCCTTACGGCGGCCGCTACGTTCCGGAGACGCTGGTGGCGCCGCTCGAGGAGCTCGAGCACGCTTACGACGCAGCGCGCAAAGACCCGGTTTTCCAGAAAGAACTCGACTACTTGCTCAAGAATTTTGCGGGTCGCACCACGCCGCTGCAGTTTGCTTCGCGACTGACAGAACACTTGGGCGGCCCGCGCATCTACATCAAGCGCGAGGACCTGCTGCACACCGGCGCTCACAAAATCAACAATTGCATCGGCCAGGGATTGCTGGCCGTGCGCATGGGCAAACGCCGCGTCATCGCGGAAACCGGCGCGGGGCAGCATGGAGTCGCCACGGCGACGGTTGCCGCGCGCCTGGGCCTCGAATGCGTGGTCTACATGGGCGTCGAGGACATGGAGCGTCAGCGGCTCAACGTCTTCCGCATGCGTTTGCTGGGGGCGGAAGTGGTGGGCGTGAATTCCGGCACGCGCACGCTCAAGGACGCCATCAATGAAGCGATGCGCGATTGGGTCACCAATGTGCGCACGACGCATTACCTGCTCGGCTCGGTTTTGGGAGCGCATCCGTATCCGATGATGGTGCGCGATTTTCATCGCGTGATCGGCGTCGAAGCGCGCGCGCAGATTTTAGAGGCTGAAAAGCGCTTGCCGGATTTGCTCGTCGCATGCGTCGGAGGCGGTTCCAACGCGATTGGTTTGTTCCACGCATTTTTGAACGACGCGAACGTGAAATTGCTGGGCGTGGAAGCGGGAGGGCGCGGCACGACGCTCGGCGAGCACGCTGCGCGCATGGCTGCGGCTGCAGGATACTCCGGCGCGCGGCCCGGCGTATTGCAGGGAACGTACTCCTACGTATTGCAGACGCCCGACGGACAAATTGCGACGACTCATTCCGTCTCGGCTGGCCTCGATTACCCTGCGATTGGCCCCGAGCACGCCTGGCTCGCCGACCGGCATCGCGCGGAGTATACGGCCGTGAGCGATGACGCCGCGGTCGCGGCGGCGCGCACTCTTGCGCAAATGGAGGGCATCATTCCCGCGCTCGAATCGGCGCACGCGCTCGCTGAATTGATCGAGCGCGCGCCAAAAATGTCCCGCGACGCGATCGTGATCCTGAACTTATCCGGACGAGGCGACAAGGATATGGAGATCCTCGCCCGGTACTTGTAGCTTTTTAGTGGCACAGGCTTCAGCCTGTGGGGTTTGCGGCCTGGGAACGCCAATCTCCCGATTGGCGATTTGCGTGACGCCAATCGGGAGATTGGCGTTCCCTGGCGTGGTAAGCCCCACAATGAACCCCGCGCCACCTTTCGGTCATGGCACATGCGACCACAACGATGACCAATCCCTCGCGCATCGCGCAGCGATTTGCCGAGCTGCGCCGCAAAGGCGAAATGGGACTGGTCGCCTATCTCACCGCGGGCGATCCGACGCTCGCCGCGACCGAACAGTTCGTGCTCGGTCTGGCCGACGCGGGCGCGGACGTGGTCGAACTGGGCGTGCCGTTCAGCGATCCCGTGGCCGACGGCCCGGTGATCCAACGCGCGAGCGAACGCGCGCTGCGCAGCGGAACGACGCTAGCGGGCGTGATTTCGCTGGTGAAGACCCTGCGCGCTAAGACCCAAGTGCCGCTCGTTTTGTTCAGCTATTTCAATCCAGTTCTGCAAATGGGACTTGAGAAATTCGGCGATGCCGCAAAAGCGGCAGGCGCCGATGGCGTGTTGATCACCGACCTCACGCCCGAGGAAGCGGGCGACTATCGCGCGGCAATGTCTTCGCGCGGTCTGGACACGATTTTTCTGGCCGCGCCCACGTCCACCGACGAACGCCTGGCGCTCATCGCCAAAGCGACCAGCGGATTCCTGTACCTGATTTCGCGCACCGGCGTGACCGGCGCGAAGGACCAGCTCGCCGACGAATTGCCGGCCCTGGCGCGGCGCGTGCGCCGCTTCACCGAGCTTCCCATTGCCATCGGTTTCGGCATTTCGCTGCCGGGACATGTCTCGTTGCTCGGTGGATTGGCCGACGCTGCCGTCGTGGGTTCAGCACTGGTGGAAGAGATCGAGCGCGCCGGAAACGTGGGCGCAGCCGCCTCGGCGCTGGGCGCGCGCGTCAAGTTGCTGAAAGGCGCGGCGGTGACCGGCATGAGCCGGCGGGAGCCACAGGCATGAGCGGGCCGGACAGGAGTGCCCCGGATAAGAGTGTGCCTGATAAAAGCGTGGAAGACTGGCGCCGAAAAATAGATGAGATTGACCGGCGGCTGGTCGAGCTATTGAATGAACGCTCGCGCTGCGTCGTCGAAATCGGGCGCATCAAGCGAGCGTCGGGCGAAGCGCTGTATCAGCCGGAAAGAGAGAAGCAAGTGCTCGATGGCGTGGCACACGCGAATCCCGGGCCGCTTCCGGATGCAGCGATTCGCCGCCTATTCGAGCGCATCCTGGATGAAGCGCGTTCGGTCGAACGCGCCGTGATGCACGCCGGCGACGGAAAAAAGGAAGGTTAGAGTCGCACGCATCGTGTTTCAGGAGTTAAAACCCATGAGGCAGAGACAGGCTTCATGTCATGTCTGAAGGCCTGACCCACAATGCCACATTTGATTTTCGGCTGAACGCTATCTTATCAGCAAGCATTGTGGGTCGCGGCTTCAGCCGCGACATTCAAAAGTCGGGAAATATTGGGCTTTAGCCCCTGAAATTCTAGCGAGCACGATCGGGCAGCAATTCGCGGAATGAATTCTAGTTCTTGTAACGGGGAACAGGAGTTGCAATGGTTGTCGTAATGCAAGAAGGCGCGAAAGAGGAACAGATCCAGCACGTGATCGACCGTCTGGTCTCGATGGGATTCGACATCCATCGCTCGACGGGCGCATCGCAAACGGTTCTGGGCGCCGTGGGAGTCCCGGCGGACTTTGATCCGCGGGACGTCGAAGTCCTCGACGGCGTGCGCGAAGTCGTGCGCATCACGCAACCTTATAAACTGGCCAGCCGCGCGTTTCGCCCGCAGGGGACCGTGGTCGCGCTGCCGTGCGGCGTGCGAATTGGCGGCGCGGAAGTTGTGGTTGCCGCGGGACCGTGTTCAGTGGAGACGCCTGAGCAAATCGGCGTCATTGCGGACCGCGTCGCGAAGACCGGCGCAAAAATTCTTCGCGGCGGGGCGTTCAAGCCGCGCAGCTCGCCTTACAGTTTTCAGGGGCACGGCGAGAAGGCGCTGGTCATGTTGCGCGACGCGGCGGAAAAGAGCGGCTTGCTGGTGTGCAGCGAAGTGATGGATGCGTCCCAGATTCAATTGATGTTGCCCTATGTGGACATTTTCCAGGTCGGCGCGCGCAATATGCAAAATTATTTTCTGTTGCGGTCGCTTGGAACAGTCAGCAAGCCCGTTCTGCTGAAGCGGGGGATGTCCGCAACGATCGAAGAACTCCTGTTGAGCGCCGAGTACATCATGGCCGGCGGCAATCACAATGTGATCCTCTGCGAGCGCGGCATCCGAACGTTTGAAACCGCCACGCGAAACACGCTGGACATCGCTGCGATTCCCGTCATCAAGAAACTTTCGCACCTGCCGATTTTGGCCGACCCGTCGCATGGCACTGGAATTCGCGACAAAGTTCCGCCGATGGCGCGCGCCGCGGTCGCGGCCGGCGCCGACGGGCTGCTCCTCGAAGTGCACAACGATCCGGAGCACGCGCTTTCCGATGGCGCGCAATCGCTCTTCTTCGATCAATTTGAAAAACTCATGGCCGAGCTGCGCATCATCGCCCCCGCCGTCGGCCGGAACATCGCTTAAGCCATGGCCGCCTCTTTCCGCCGCGTGGCAATTGTTGGCACAGGATTAATCGGCGGTTCGTTCGCCCTCGCGCTTCGCAAATATTTTCCGGATTCGGTAGTCGTCGGCTGGGACAAAGCGCAAGTGCTGCGGCACGCAGTTGAACGCGGCGCCGTCCACGAAGCGATTCCCGACCTGTCCCGCGCCGTCGCCGGTGCGGACTTAGTTTATGTGGCATTGCCGGTGGGACATACCATCGAGCTGCTGCCGGAAATCGCGCGGCTGGCCCCGCCGAACGCGCTGGTCACGGACGCATCCAGCACCAAGCGATCGGTGTGCGCTGTGGCGGCGGAATCATTCCGCAAAGGCAGGGGGCATTTTCTGGGCGGCCACCCGATGGCGGGAAAAGAGATCTCCGGGATCGCCGCTGCAGAAGCAAATTTGTTTCGCGGATCAAAGTACGCGCTGATTCGTGCCTCAACGAAAGAAAATGCCGGCGGCGAAGGCGAACCGCGCGTCGCGGGATTCGTCGCGCTCATCGAAAAACTTGGCGCGGAGCCGGTGTGGCTAGACGCCGAAGCGCATGACCGCGCCGCGGCGGTGGTTTCGCACTTGCCTCAACTTCTCTCCGTGGCGCTCGCGGGAGTCGTTCGCGGCCAGACGGACGAAACGGGTTTGCCGGTCACGCTGGCCGGCCGAGGTCTTCGCGACGCGCTGCGCCTGGCGGGAAGCCCGTATTCGGTGTGGCGTGATATTATCCTTACGAACAGCGACAATCTGGAGCGCGTGCTGGATCAAATGATCCAGGCCCTGGAACAGGTGCGGAGCGATCTGCGGACGCGCGCGCTCGAAGAGGAATTCTCCGCTGCCGGAGAACTGTACAAGATTCTGCGCGATTTGCAGTAAACTGTAATCACTAAATTATGCAAATATCCGGCACCATTGAAGGCATTGGATCTGCTGCCGGATTTGCTGTAGCCCGCGTCTTCAGATGCGGGGTTTTTCTGCGTGTCTGGCGGAAAACCCGCGCCTCTAAAGAGGCGAGCTACCATACAAAGGGAGCCTGTTTCCATGGATAAGCGTGTGGCCAACGCGGATGCGGCGATCGAAAAACTCTTCGACGGCGCCGTCATCCTCGCGGGCGGATTCGGAACCTGCGGCGTTCCGGAAAACCTCATTGCCGCCGTGCGCCGCAAGGGCACGAAAAATCTTACGGTGGCCTCGAATAACGCGGGCACGATGGACGCCGGCCTGGGCCTGCTGCTCCAGACGCATCAAATCAAAAAAATGATCGCCAGCTACGTCGGTGAAAACAAACTTTTCGAGCAGCAGGTGCTGAGCGGAGAGGTGGAGGTCGAACTCAATCCCCAGGGTACGCTCGCCGAACGCATGCGCGCGGCCGGCGCGGGAATTCCCGCCTTTTACACGCCGACCGGCGTGGGCACCATGATCGCGGAAGGAAAAGAAGTCCGCGAATTCAACGGCCGCAAATTTATTCTCGAGCGCGGCCTGCGCGGCGATTTTGCATTCATCAAGGCGTGGAAAGGCGACCGCTGGGGAAATCTCATCTATCGCAAGACCGCCCGAAATTTTAATCCGGTCATGGCCACGGCCGCGGATTACGTGATCGCCGAAGTCGAAGAGATTGTCGAGCTGGGAGCATTGCCTCCGGAGTCGGTGCACACGCCGGGAATTTTCGTGAACGCGATTTTTCAGGGCGTAAATTACGAAAAAAATATTGAAAAAAGAACAGTGAGAAAACGCCCATGACTCAAATGGTTTCAAATTCAGAAGGAAAGAAAATGGCTCCGTCCGAGGAGAGCAAACGGGAACTGATCGCCCGGCGCGTCGCGCAGGAGCTGCGCGACGGCTTCTATGTAAACCTCGGGATCGGCACGCCGACTCTGGTAGCCAACTACATTCCCGCGGGAATGGACGTCGTGCTGCAATCGGAAAACGGCATGCTCGGCGTCGGCCCGTTTCCCTACGAAGGCGAGGAAGACCCCGATCTGATCAATGCCGGCAAGGAAACAGTCACGGAAATTCCCGGGACGAGCTATTTTTCCAGTTCCGATTCGTTCGGCATGATTCGCGGCGCGCACGTGAACATGACCGTCCTCGGCGCCCTGCAAGTCGACGAGAAGGGCAACCTCGCCAACTGGGCGATCCCCGGCAAAATGCTGAAGGGCATGGGCGGCGCGATGGACCTCGTCGCCAGCTCGCCCTACGTGATCATCGCGATGGAGCATGCCACCAAGGACGGCAAGCCCAAAATTCTCAAGAAGTGCACTTTGCCTCTCACCGGCCTGGAGGTCGTGGACCTGATCGTGACCGAGCTGGCGGTCATTGCCGTCACGCTGGAGGGGCTGGTCCTGCGCGAAGTGGCGCCGGGCGTGACGCCCGCGGACGTGCAGAAACTGACCGAGCCGAAATTGCTCATTGCCGAAAATCTGAAAACGATTTCGTTGTAACACATAAGGAAACGAAGCTCCGCGCGCGGGGAGCGAAGCGAGCGCATCCTTGGAACCGAACTCCATCGTGATTGTGAGCCTGCACTCGCCCAAGGAAAAATTGTGGGGCTCCCTGGTTTCCATGAACTCTTCCGGCGTCACGCTGCGCGGCATCGATCTGAATTCGTTTGACGATTTCATCCGGCAGGTGATGGACCCGGAGGGAGAGCGCATCGGGCTCCCCACGCTCTTCTTCCCGATGCAACGCATCGAGCGCATCGCGCTCGACGAACCGCACGGATCGATTCCTTCGCTTTCCGGACGCTTCGAGCAGCGCGTGGGGCGCTCCTTGCGGGACTATCTTGCTCTATTCGTGTAAGCGGAAACGAAATCCCAAAATGGCCACTCGCGTCTTCACCGTCCCGAACCAGCTCACTTTTCTGCGGCTGGGATTTTTGCCGTTTTTTATTATGACCATCCATTACCGCCTGTACGGTCTGGCGCTCGCGATCTTGATCGTTGCCGGGCTGACGGATGGGTTGGACGGCATACTGGCGCGCTCGCTGAACCAGAAGACCGCGCTGGGCGCGTATCTCGATCCCATCGCGGACAAGCTGCTGTTGTCCTCTTCCTTCGTTGTCTTGGCGCTGAACCGGAAAATCAGTTGGTGGCTGGCCACGCTTGTGCTGAGCCGCGATGTTCTGCTCATGACGGCGGCCGCGGTGATCCTGGTGGTCGTCGGATACCGGCCCTTCCCTCCGAGTATTTGGGGCAAGGCCACCACGGCGCTGCAAATCCTGCTCGTCTTTGCCGTGGTCCTGCTGGCGGTTACGGATTGGGCCTGGCTGCAATTCGCCAGAAATATCATCGGCTATCTGGTCGCCGGCTTTACGGTTTTCTCCGGCTTTCATTATTGCTTCACGGTTGCCCGCCGGGTAAGCGAGCAGCAGCCCCAGTAGGACGGGCTTCAGCCTGTCTGGTTTTGATATCCGGCAGGTCGGAACTGAAGACAGGCTGAAGCCCGTCCTACAAAAATCCTCTACGCACTTTGCAAATAATTCACGACCATGAAGGCGAAACTGACGGCAATGGCGATCCCCGCTGCCCATCCGAGAAAATCAGCGCGCCGTCGCTCGCTCAAGTCCGCGGGAGTCCGGTCCGGCATTAAGCGGCCGAGCAGATAGCCCGATGCGAGTCCTCCCATGTGCGCGAAATTATCAGTCGACCCTCTCGTCAAGAAACCCAAAACGGCAAGGTAGATCAGCCAGCGAATTAACGCGCTGCGCAGAGCCTGCGCGGCCATGCTCTTCCTGCCCGTCGTGGCTGCGAGAAGCACGCCGATGAGGCCCAAGAGCGATCCAGACGCGCCCACGCTCAAGTGGCCCACAGCAGAACTGAGTACGTATCCAGCCACTCCCGTCGCAACATACAAGAAGAGATATCGAGCCGAGCCGTACAATTCCTCGACCATCGGCCCGATATCCATCAGCACCCACATGTTGAAACCAATATGCAACAATCCGCCGTGAAGAAAGATTGCCGTTACGAATCGCCAGGGCTGGCTGATGTTGTAAGGTAGTGGAAGCGAAGCGCCCAAACGATAGTTGACCTGCGTGGCAATTCCTCCCAAGTTCATGATGCCGCCGCCCGCGCCGTCGCCACCAGAGAGTTTCATCGTGATGACAAACGACAGCGCATACATCACGCAGCAGATTGCCAGCACCACGTAAGTCACCGGCGAAGTCTGCGGCATCCAGCGGCCCAGCGAGCGGCTTGCGGCGGCGAAAGAAAACGTCATGTTCGCGCCGCACTGGTGGCACTTGGTGGCCGTCGCGCCGACCAGCGTCCCGCAGGCCGGGCAAAGCCGCGGGCGCAATTGTTTTGGCTCGGAGTGAAACATGGCCGCAATCTGGCTGCGCCAGCGGTCTAATTTGTAGCGCCATCGAACGGAAAGTGGCACGGCGTCTCCTTGCCCGAAAAATTTCGCATGCCTATAATAGCCGGAATCGCGCGCAGACGCGAAATTCGTCGCAATCGTGTTTTGGTCTTAAAGCATTTTGGTTGGAGTCCCGAAGGGACGGCAGATCGTAGCCCGCCTCGAAAGCGGTGGGAAATCATGAACGGGATAAACAGCAAGCCCCGGCTGGGGCGACACACGAGGTTTTTCCGCACGAATCTGGCTCACACCGGATTCCGAATCGTCCGTGAGAAAGTTGGAAAGGAAGCTCGTTGCAATTGCTCAAAAAAAAGCGGTGCCTGGGGTGACTGAACGACTGCCCGCTTGGCTGGCGCCGCTCCTGCATTCAGGCTCGCTGATTGCTCCGTTACTCTCCGCATTCCTTTTGGCCGGTTGCGCCGGCCGCCAGCCGATCACTACTGCTCCTCCCCCACCGCCTCCACCACCGGGATCCGCTCCCCGAACGGCGCCGCCCCGGCCGCCTTCCGCGCCCGGCGCGCCGCAACCCCCGACCCGAACTTCGCCATTTGTGCCCGGCATGTTCGTCGAGGAAGGAACGGCCTCGTGGTACGGAATCCCGTTTAATGGACGCCGCGCGGCAAACGGCGAAATCTTCGACATGAATTCGCTCGTCGCCGCGCACCGCACGCTGCCGTTCGGAAGCATCCTGCGCGTCACAAACCTGAATAATGGCCGCGGCGTCGAAGTGCGCGTAATTGACCGCGGCCCGTTCGTTGGCGACCGCATTCTCGATCTCGCGCGCGCCGCGGCAGTGGCGCTGGACATGATCGGCACCGGCACAGCTCCCGTGCGCATCGAATTGCTCTCCGGCCCGAATCCCGCCGTGGGAGACTTCACCGTGCAAATAGGCGCTTTCACGGACCGGGCCAACGCCGAGCGGCTGCGCGACCGCCTGCTCGCGCGCTATCAGCCGATTTTCATACAGGACTTTGGCGCACCGACGGGCCACTTCTACCGCGTGCGCGTCGGCCAGGTCCCCAGCCCGGATGCCGCGCAGGAGCTCGCCGCGCAGCTGAAAAATAGCGACGGATTTCAGACCTTCGTAATCCGCCTCGACCAGCCGGCTGGTCTTGAGATCAAGTAGACACCATGTAGGACTTTCAACTCTTAACCCTCAACTGTAAACTCTGAACTCGGGGTGCCCCTCATGGATGACTGCCTGTTTTGCAAAATCGGAAAAAAGGAAATACCGTCGAAACTGGTATACGAAGACGCGGACATTTTTGCCTTCGAGGATATCCAGCCGCAGGCGCCGAGCCACGTCCTCATCTGCCCGAGAAAGCATCTGGTCTCGCTATCGGATGCAACCGCGGAAGACACAGCCATGCTCGGCAAACTGCAACTCATCGCCGCGAAACTTGCAGGCGAGCGCAAACTGACGGCCGGCTATCGCACGGTACTGAACAACGGACGCGGCGCAGGCCAGTCGGTGTTCCACCTGCACCTGCATTTGCTAGGCGGCCGCGATTTTCGATGGCCGCCGGGGTAAGTAGGACACGTTTCAGCCTGTCTGCTTTTGACTTGCTTTGACACCCCAATAGATCAAAACCACACAGGCTGAAGCCTGTCCTACTTGTGCGTCATGACGTAGACGCCGTCCCAATTTTCCTCGGGGCCTGCCACGAAATATTCCTTGCAACGATTCAGGTACATTCGCGCGGGACCGTCATTGGGCCAGCGCTCCAGTAATTTTTCAAAGACGATTTGCGCATCCTGCCAGCGCCGCTCGCGGTAACACGCGCGCCCCTGCGCAAAAAATTCAAGATGTTGTTCCAGATCGGGCGCGTCGCCTTCCGGAGTGCCGCGCGCGGCAACCAGTTCGTACAGCGTGACCGGCTGCAATTTTCCCTTCACACGGATGAGATCGAGTTCCCGGAAGACGAGGAGCGGAGCTTCCACGGCCGCGTAAGTCGTATCGCTCAAGAGAATGTGCGTGGCGTATTCCTTGTTTAGTCCCTCGATGCGCGAGGAAAGATTCACGATGTCGCCGAGCGCCGTGTACCCGTACCGCAGGGTCGAGCCCATATTGCCTACTGACGCGACCCCCGTGCAGAGCCCCACGCCGATGTCCAGCACCGGCCTTCCTTCGGATCTCCACTTTTTCTGCATTTCCTTGAGCCGCGCGATCATTTCGAGCGCGGCATGGCAACTTTTGGTCGCGTGGTCCCGGGCCTCAAAAGGGGCGCCCCAGAACGCCATCACCGCGTCGCCGATGTATTTGTCGAGCGTGCCGTCGTGGCGGAAAACAATTTGCGTCATGTCCGTCAGATATTCGTTGAGCAGCGCGGCGAGTTCCTGCGCGTCCAGTTTTTCCGAAATGCTGGTAAACCCGCGCACGTCGCTGAACATCACGGTGATTTCCGTTTTCCGCGGCTTCACCAGATCGGGGTTTTCAAGCAGCCGGCGGATCACTTCCGGGCTCAGGTATTGCTGGAACGCGCCGCGCACGCGCCGCTTTTCTTTTTCCTCGACCAGCGCCCGATACACTGCGACAAAGCCCACGTTGGCGACCAGCGTTCCGGACGGAATAATGAAGTTCAGCCACCATCCATGCAAGAAGGCGTACCACACGCCAAATCCGAAGGGCACGAGCAGCAGGGCGCCGAAAAGCATCGATCGGGGCTGCGCCAGCGCCAGCCACAATCCGAGCGGCACGCCCATGAGAATGATCAGCAGCAAATCCACGGCAACCTGATTCGCCCCGCGCACTAGGAAATGCCGGTTCAGGATGTTGTCGATTAAATTCGCGTGGATCTCGACGCCCGGATAGCTGATCCCGCCAAACGGCGTCGAGCGTAAATCCCCGATTCCCGTCGCCGATGCGCCCACCAGGACAATTTTGCCTTTGAAGGTTCCCGCAGGAAATTTGTGGCTTACCACGTCGGCGATCGAAACATACGGGTAGGTTGCGACATCACCTTCGTAATCGATCATCATTCGCCCGACGGCATCGGGCCGTATGATGAGCGAGGGGCCGAACTCGAGCGCCGTGACCCCCGTTTCGCTGAAATCGAGCACCATTTGCTGGTCGGGCAATCCCTGAAAGAGGCGCACGGCCTGCACGTCAAGCGAGCCGTAGAGGTCCCAGTCGTCAAGGTTTTTCGAGCGGCCGTAGGGAAGCACCAGCAGGGAATGGCGCACCACTCCGTCCGCGTCCGGCTCGACATTGAAAAATCCGGTCGCGCCGCGCCCGTTGCGCAGTGCGTCGCTGAGAATTTCAATATTGGCCTGCGTGCCTTTCGGCAGCAGATCGTACGGTTCGCCGAAACCCTGAATCAGATGCCGGAGGTCGCGCTGCCCGGTTTGCGGATTTGCAGCGCGAACTTGCGGGAATGGAAAATCGGCGAGAATATTGGCGTAGCGGTCCAGCGTCGTGTCATCAACACCCTTCAAGTCGTATTCGGAATATAGGAAGAAATTTCCCAGGACCACGTTTCCAAATCGCTCGATGGCCCGCGCAAATTGCTCGTCCCCGTCATATTCTTTCGACAGCCGGTCGAGATCCGCGATCACGCGCGGGTCCGTATGCCCGCCTTGTTTTTGCCGCTCCATGACGGTTTGCCGCAACTCGCGAATCGGCGCGGCCGTTTCATCGGGCTTGCTGAATGTGATGTCGAAAGCCGCGACTTTCGCGCCGTCCTCGCGCAGAGCATCGAGCGCGCTCGCGAAGTAGGTGCGCGAGAACGGCCAGCGGCCCAGAATTTCCTGCGAACGCTGATCGATGTCCACGATGATGATGCGCGGATCGGGATGCTTGTAGCGGTCCGGCCGCAGACGAAATCGCAGGTCCAGCGCATCCAGCTCCAGCCGGCTAATGAAGGAAAACACAGCCGTCGGACGGTCGCCTATAAAGGTGTACGCGTAAATCGTCAGCGCGAATGCGGTCAGCCCCACGCTGATGGCAAAGGGAACGCGCCGGCCCCACCACGCCCGCAACCATTCGCGCGGGACCTGCAAAGCGCGACGCGATTTACCGCCCGTGGAAGTTCCTGGCATGATGCGGGGATTGTATCTGAGGGCGCGGCGGAAGGTTAATCACGATATAAGAAATTGAGCCGCACGCGGCCAACTTCGATCAAGTCTCCATCCTTGAGTTTCGTCAGGCCCTGGATGCTGATGCCATTGATTTTCGGCACCTGGTTCCCGCGGCCCAGGTAGTAGCCGTCCTCGTGCTTGTTGATCTGCGCCGCTATTTCCGGCGTGAACCATCCGCGGAGCCGGACGGTGGCCATTTTGGAGTGGCCGATTACGGTCAGTTTGCCCGCGATGCGGTATTCTTTTTGATCGGTGCGGCCCTTCAGCACGGTGAGCGTCGGGACGCGCGAACGCTCCGGGGAGATCTGGGATCGCTCGCCCGCCGCGGCGGCCGCTTCGAACAGCTTGCGGCGTTCGTGAGTATCCAGGATCATGGTTTCACTCACGCGCGGCGCCGGGGCTCTGCGCATCCCATCCGTCGGGACGGCCACGTCGTGCGCTTGATCCACCAGGATTTCATGCTTGCCGATCAGAATGGCGTCGCCGTCCTTGAGCAAGGCGCGTTCGACGCGAATATCGTTCAAGAACGATCCGTTGAGGCTGTTCAAATCCTCGACCACCAGGGACCCGGCTTCGAGGTACACACGCGCGTGGTAATTAGAAACAGCTAAATTATCTATTTGAATATCATTGTCCGGAGCGCGCCCAATCGTCACCGGACGCGTTCCCAGGGGAACCTCTTTCAGCGCCGCGCTTTCAAATTTCAGGACCAGTCTGGACATGGCTCTTCTCTTCCGGTCGATGACGCCGCAGCCTTACCCGGAATGTCGGTTCCATATCTTCAGGCGCCGGAACACGCTTTCCGATTTATCGACGACGCGTAAAACGATCACGCTGACGTTATCCACGCCGCCGTTGTCGTTGGCCAGGTCGACCAGCCGCTCGACAGCTTCCTGGGCGGTCGCGCTGGTCAGAAGCGTGCTCGCGATTTCAGGGTCGCTGACCATGCGCGTCAGCCCGTCCGAGCAAAGCAGCACGAAATCCCCGACCAGCAAGATCTGTTCGTCCGTGTCGACCTCAACCGTGCTGCTGGTTCCCACCGCGCGCGTCAACACGCTTTGCATTTCGCTGGCGTCGGCTTCCTGCGGCGTCAGGATTCCCACACGCACTTTTTCGGCCACCAGGGAATGATCGGCTGTCAGTTGGTCCATCGAGCCGGCCCGCAGCAAATACGCCCGGCTATCTCCCACGTGCGCCAGGGACAGTCTTTGCCCCTCGATCCACGCGGCCACTACGGTTGCTCCCATGCCTCTCTGTTCGGAGTTCGAGGCCGCCGTCTCAAATACTTTCCGGTTCGCAAGATGAATCGCGCTGGCCAGGCGATTCGTCCGTTCGGAAACCTCTGGGCTGGATTCCCCGAAGATGGGAGTCGCCCGGCTGTTTTCAGACTGCCTGCAATGGGTCACGACCGTCTGAACGGCAAGTTTGCTTGCCACCTCGCCATGCGCTTCTCCGCCCATTCCGTCGGACAGCACATACAACTGCAGCGAGGGTTCGATCAAATAACAGTCTTCGTTGTTTTTTCGGACGCGCCCAAGGTCGGTGCGCGCGCCGGCTTCAATATGCAAAAGGCGCCTCAATCGGCTGGCGGTGAGGTCTCAGGCTTCTCAAACATTTAGACCGATTCCACACCGAACCTGTACCAGTACGAAACTTGATTATCCCGATGCTTACTGGTCCGCCGAAATTCAGACTAGCAAACTGACAATGAGACCGCAATAGCCTGTGACGTAAGAAGTTACATCCTTTCAGCACACCTCGACCACTGACTCGCTAGGCGCGACCTGCCAATTTCGATATACTGCTCGTAGCGGAGCAAGCAGAAATCCCACCCCTGCAGCATCCGCAACCTCTCACATGCGGCAACGCGCACAAATCTGGTATTTTGAGCACTCCCCGGCCGCACCACTTGCCCGTCCCTTGAGTCGCCGTTATGCGCTTCGGGCGCTGCCTCCTGCTTTGCCGGGCCGGCGGATTTCCGCAGCGGAGCTGGGTGATTTCCCTGTCGTATGTTTTGCCGATCTGGGGGCAGGCGACCTGATTGCCCTGCGGCGCCTGGTGCGGCGGGCCACGCGCGTCCGGCTCATCGGCGTTTCGCGCAACGGCGCAAGCCAGAACCCCGCCGGTTGCTTCGCAACGCTTCCGCGCAAAGCCAATCCCTCCCTGGTTCGCAGGACGGTAGACGCCGCGGTAGCCAACATCGAGTTGGCGCAGCGGGAGCGTGCCGCGCGGGCCGAACTGGCGCGGGCCGAGCGCGAGATGGAGGAATTGAATCGCATCGGCATCGCCCTGTCGCAAACACGAGAAATTGGGGCGCTGCTTAATTTGATCCTCCTGAAGGCGCGTGAGATCACGGGCGCGGATGCAGGCTCTCTTTACCTTGTTGAGGAGACGCGCCCGGATGTTTTGTCCGCCGGCCCGTTCGAACGCCACCTCCGTTTTAAACTGACCCAAAACGACAGCGTGCAATTTCCCTTCGCCGAATTCGAACTCCCCCTCGAGGAGAATTCTCTTGCCGGGTATGCCGCGCTGCACGGCGAAGTAATCAACCTGCGCGATGCCAGGCGCATACCCCGCGATCGTCCTTACCGTTTCAACCCGCGCTACGATAAGGAAACCGGCTACCGTACCCGCTCCATGCTGACGCTTCCCATGAAGAATGGACGCGACGAGGTCATCGGCGTCCTGCAGCTCATCAACTGCAAACTTCATCCCAAATCGCGCCTCACGAGCGCGGAAGTTGTAGCCCGCGAGGTGCGCCCATTTTCCCCCCGGGCGGTCCGGCTGGCGCTTTCTCTGGCCTCGCAGGCCGCCGTCGCCTACGAAAATGGCCACCTCTATCAGGACATTGAAAAGCTCTTCGAAGGCTTCGTCCAGGCATCCGTCAAGGCCATTGAACAGCGCGATCCCACGACTTCAGGCCATTCTTTGCGGGTCTCCGAAATGACCGTCGGGCTTGCCGAGATTGTGGATCGTGTCGATACAGGCGCGTACGCCTCGATTCATTTCTCTCCCGAGCAAATGAAGGAGATCCGTTACGCCGCGCTCCTGCACGATTTCGGAAAAGTCGGCGTGCGCGAGGATGTGCTGATCAAGTCCAAGAAACTTTATCCGAAGCAAATCGACATCATCGCAAACCGCTTCGACTATCTCTACAAGGAGATGGAAGCGAACATGGAGCGCGAAAAGGTCCGGCTCCTGTTGGAGCTGGACCGGCCGGAGGCTTTGGCGCGGATCGAGAACCTTGAGGAGGTATACCGTCTCCGCAGAGCCCAGATGGAAAGCGGCTTCGAGGCCGTCCTTCAAGCCAACGAGCCGACCGTGCTTGCGAAGAGTGGGTTTGACGGTCTCTTCAAAATTGCCAGACAGACCTATCGTGATCCGCGGGGCGTCGAGAGGCCGGTCCTCACGCCGGAAGAAGTCCGCTTCCTTTCCATTCCGAAGGGAAGCCTCAGCTCGGAGGAACGCCTCCAGATTGAATCCCACGTCGTTCATAGTTTCAATTTCTTGCTGCAGATTCCGTGGACCAAACAAATCCGCGAGATACCGCGCATCGTCCGAGCCCATCACGAAAAATTGAATGGAACGGGTTATCCTTACAAACTGCGGAGCCATGAGATCCCCATCCAGGCGAAGATCATGACGATTTGCGATATTTTCGACGCCCTGTCCGCCTCAGACCGGCCCTACAAAAAAGCCGTCGACTCCGACCATGCACTCGGTATCCTTGAAATGTCCGTAAAAGGTAAGGAACTCGATCCGGAGTTGTATCGCCTGTTCCTCGAAGCAAAGATCTTCTACTTGGCAAACAATAGTTGAACACGCCCCGTGATTTGCTGTCCGGAAATCACTAGAAAGCGATCAGCAGGTTGCGCGTTGTGGCGAGGGCGTCCCGCCGTCGCTTTTTCTTCCTTCAGAAATTAGATCACTCGGAATTCCCAACCTGCCGCGCAAACGTGGCGCTGAAACCCGGGAGCGCCAATTTCCCGATTGGCGATTTCAACAACGCCTTTCGGGAGAATGGCGTTCCCGGGAGTCCAACACGGGCAACACTTGGGTAGGGCAAGCAAAAATATTTCTCCCTCCCGCCGATTTCTCTCTCTTGCCCCTGCCGCGGTAGAATTCCTGCTATGGGACGTGCGTGGGTTCGTCTTAGAGTGCCGGGCTGCAGCTTGGCTTTCCTCCTCCTGGTGAGCGTTTGCACCACGCTCCCGGCAGCCCAACAACCGCCCAAATCACCCGCTTCCCCCGCACCGCGCCTGATCATCCTGCCTCCCAAAGTCATTGCCGGTGCTCAGGCCACGCTGGCAGTGCTCGATTCCCAGGGCCGTTTATTACCCAACATCGCGGTGGAACTCTCCGGAGGCCAGAAAGTCACGACCGACGCCACCGGGCGCGCGATGTTTAAGGGTATCGATCAACCGGGCGTAATCGTTGAAAAAGCTTCAGCCAATGGAATCAGCGCGTCCGCGATTGTGGTGGCTGCGAAAGATTCCGGCCCGCACGTGGCGCCGGGTAAGCCCTCCGAAGTGGTCAAAGTGGATTCCTACCCGCACATTCTGGCCATCCACGACCGGTTTACTTTGGAAGGCTCCGGCTTCCAGGGATCGGCGGACTCGAATCACGTCTATCTGTCCGACGATCCTTGCCTCGTCCTGGCGTCCTCGCCGGTTTCGCTTGTGGCGCTCCCTGGCTCGCGCGTCCCCGTTGGTGACGCCAACCTTCGCGTCACAGTGGCTGGCTTGGAGGCGGGGCAATTTCATGTTTCGGCCGTGATGCTCGAATTCAGCGGCCCCGCTGAAGCGGTGAATGCAGGTTCCACGGGGAAACTCATCGTGCGCGCGCATGGCACAACCGAGCCGCTCTTCCTTGAGGTTCGCAACGGATCGCCGGAAGTGATTCAACTGCCGAAAGGAAACGTGCAGCGCCTGAAAACATCCGGCGGCAAACAAAATACCGCGCCGCTAGAAGTGCAGTTCGTGACGGGCGGAAACTATTCGGTTTCGGCGAGGCTCATCTCCGCTGACGCAAGCCTGCCTGATCTGGAATCAGCCAGAAAACGCCTAGCCGAAGCCCGGGAAATCGCCTCCGGTGGCTGGCCCGCGCGGATCGATCAAGTTCTATTGAAAATCGATAAGGCGCCGCAGGATTTGCCGCAAATCCGCGCCGAACTAAAGAGCATGCTGGATGATAACCCCGCCGCACCGCTCGCCTCGCTGCTGGACTCCGCCTGGCGGGAACTCAACTAACCGCGATACTCACAATCCTGCATCGTTTTTTAGTGGTACACGCTTCAGCATGTGGATTTTGATTTGGCCTTCTCAGGAAACCCCACAGGCTGAAGCCTGTGCCACTCGCGACATGGTAGAATCTCGTCCGCGGACGCTAAATTTCGCAAGCTCCTTCGCTCAAGGCGCCTTCATGACAGGAACCGGAATACTGATTGCCATCGCTTGCCTTGCGGCAGGTTTTGCAGTCGCCTGGGCCTTGGCCAAATCTTCGGCTGGCGCGGCGCGGCTGGAACTCGAGAGGCGGGCGGCAAATCTGGATGGCACGGTTCAAGAGTTAAAAAGACAAAACGACGCATTGCAGCAGGAATTGCGAGCTTCGCAGAAGAGAATTGAAGAGGAACAAAAGCTGCGCGCCGCCGCGGAGAAAGAGGCCGAGTCGCAACGGGCGAATCTAATCGAACAGAGGCGTTTGCTCGATGACGCCCAGGTGAAGCTTCGAGATGCATTCCAGGCGCTGGCCGGCGAGGCCCTGAAAACCAGCAGCGACCAGTTCATGGAGCTCGCGAAGTCGAAGTTCGATTCCTTACAGAAAGAGGCCGAAGGGGATCTCGAGCAGCGCAAGATTTCAATCCAGTCCATGGTGGACCCGCTCGAAACGGCGCTGAAAGACCTGCGCTCGGAAGTGGCCCGCGTCGAATCCGCAAGACAGGAAGCGTACGGCAGCCTTCGCAGCGAGGTGCAACTCCTGGCCACTACCAATAAGGAATTGCGGGAGGAAACGGGGAGCCTGGTCAATTCCCTCAAGCAGCCGCAGATCAAAGGAAAGTGGGGCGAGCTGACTCTGAGGCGGGTTGTCGAGTTGGCGGGGATGTCTCCCCACTGCGATTTTCAGGAACAGCAATCGGTCGACACGGAAGAAGGCCGCTTGCGCCCGGATCTGATTGTCCATCTTCCGGGCGGCACGCAAATCGTGGTGGATGTGAAGGTGCCGCTGCACGCATTTTTCAAGGCTGTCAGCGCGCAGTCGGATGCGGAATACCGCGAAGCCATGATGCAGCATGCCGGCCTGGTCCGAGAGCACATCAAAGGTTTATCGGGGAAGGAATACTGGAAGCAATTTGAACCCACGCCGGAATTCGTCGTCCTTTTCGTTCCCGGGGAATCGTTTTTCAGCGCCGCCCTGGAGCAGGACCGCACGCTCATCGAGGACGCCATTGATAAACGCGTCGTTCTCGCCAGCCCCACCACGCTCATCGCCCTGCTGAGAGCGGTTGCTTACGGGTGGAAACAGCAACTGGTCGCAGAAAACGCGGAGCGCATCAAAGATCTCGGCAAGGAATTGTACGATCGCGTGGTGAAGTTCGCCGAGCACCTTTCGGAAATCGCCAAGGGTTTGGAACGCGCAAGCAAAGCGTACAACAATGCCGTGGCTTCTTTTGACAGCCGCCTGATTCCCTCCGCCCGCAAGTTTAGGGAGATGGGCGTCGGCAGCGCGGAAGTCCCGCAAATAGAGCCTGTCGAAACGTTTCCCCGGCCTTTGCTCTCCACCCCAAATTCCGAAGAAGATTGATGGAAGTTGTAGCGCCGGCGTCCCGCCGGCGCTACGGAACCTCCGCGCCCGGTTGTTAGGAATTTGGGTTGTGTCTCCGCAAGCAGGTTGTCGCGAGAAATTAGAATTGTTGAGATCTACTTGAGCAGCTGCGTGACGATACGTCGCAGGCGCTCGCGGTCGCGCGGCTTCAGGTGGACGAATTCAACGCCGGCTCCAATCGCCGTGATGTTCCGCACGACGGCGGTGGATTGAATCTTGCGAAGCCCGATCCGAATTTCCAATTGAATGGAATCACCGGGCGCCAGGCGCTGATCGGTTTCCAGGAACGCTCCGCCAAGCGCGAGTGTACGAACCCGCGCGGACCCGCCGCGAGTTCCCGTGATAACAGCCGGCATCGGGTTCTGCAAGCGCGCGCGAAGGTATCGCCGAGGCCGTGAGTGTGTCACGCCGGGTTTCGACCGCTCGCTTTCCGCCAGCCGGGCGCGCGCGGAAGAGGACCGATTTTCCAGCTGGCTCAGCGCTTCTTCGGCCACGGAACGCAGCGCGGCCGGTTCGCCATGCGCCAGGCCGTTGCGCTGCCTTACCATTCGAAGCAACACCGGAGCGGCCTCCGTCACGCGCATCCTCCCAAGGGCTTCGATGGCTTTGATCCGGAAATAAATGTCCCGCAGCGCCGCATGCTCGCCTTCCGCGATGAGGAGCAGCGTGGGAACGGCCGCTGTCTCATTTGCAATTCCAAGGTGATCGATCATGCAGGGAACAACCATGGCGTGCGCTTCCGGCAGCGTAGCGAGAAAAGCTTCCGCCGTCGCCGCCACCACGGGTGGATTCGTCCACTTCATGAGTTCGGTTGCGGCAAGGTCCTGCAAACTCCATTCCCAGCTCGCCAGCGCCCTGGGTAGCGCGCCTGCCAGACGTTTCGGGTCCGCGGAAGCAAGCAGATGAATGGCGGTCGCGGTGCGTTGCCGCCGCGCCTCGTACAACCGGGTTTCCAGAGCGCCGAGCACCGGCTCGCCCGCTCCGTGAATCAGACGCACCATCGAGGGCAGGGAATTCAGGCCGTTGACCGCGGTCAGCAGCAAGCCCAGCCGGTCGATCAAGCGGTCCGGGCACCTCTTTACCAAGCGAGGAATGACCGGGTTGAGTGGCCGGGCGGAGAGGGCTTCGTCCACCAGATAGAGCCATTGCTCGTCGCTGAGAATGCGGCCGACGAGGGTCGAAATATGCGCGTGTTCGTCGTCCCGTGGCGCAGCTTCGAGCGTTTCGAGGATTCGCTCGAATTCGGCGTATTCGCGTTTCATCAGCGACGTGCGCGCCAACTTCTCGACCGCTGCGGAAAGCAGTCCCGCGATTCCCGGCGAATTTTCCTGTAGAAGAGCCTGAACAATTCCTCGCCCGAAATCGGCTGCAGAGGAATGAGGCCACAATCGTTCCGTTTGCGGCGCGATTTCCGCCAGCCCCGCGGCCACGGCGCGGCGCGCCTTGCTCTCTTCCGATTCGAGGCAACGCGCGTACGCCAGCAGTACAGCGCGGCCTTCGCGCGCCGCCGCATCGGCTTTCTTTTTTTCGGCGGCCAGGGCCAGCGGTTCCAGGTAGCGAGCCACCGCGCTCGCGGGCACGCACCAGGCGTCGCGGCTCCGCAAGGTCTTGCCTTTCACTCGGGCGGGCAGCGCGTTCCAGAATTTTTCGCATAAAGCGGAGACGCGCACTTCGTCGTGCTGCGACCCGCCCAGCCGGCTGTTTCCGGTGTTGTCAGCTTGGCCGCGCTCTTCGTCCAGGCGGACGAGCAAGGGCGCCAGCCCCGGGGGTGTTGTCCGGCTCGCGTTGAATTCCTGATTCACAAATGCCAGGACCAACTCGTCCGACAGCCTCTCCAGATACGGCTTCAGTGTTTCTCCCTCGCGCGGCTTGACGTGCGAGACTCCGTACACAATCAGGGAAATGCAAAACTGCTCGCTTCCCGAAACAACGGAATGAAAGCGCCTGGCCATGTCTTCGGTCGTAGGCTGCATCTCCGGATCGTCGGGCGGCGCCAATTTTGCCAATACCCGCAACGTGGCGGCAATCTGCTCGAAGCTCGCCTCCGGCATCTTCCGCACTGCGCGAGAGTAAGAGGAATGTTGCGCCGCATTGTCGTAGGCCAGCACCGCGGACATCAGGCTCGCCAGCAACAGGGAATCGCGCCGCTCGGTGGGTATGTTGATGCGGATCCCGAGCACGCCGCGATTCCTGATCCAGTTGTCCCACAATTTTCGCGAGGCGGTATCGCCTGGACTGGCAGTGCGTGGAACCTGGCTGATTTCATGGGCCATTAAATCCAATTCGCCGATGTTGATGGGATGAGTGAACAGGATCGAACAGATGCCGCTGCGCAGAAGTTCTTCCGCAAGAGCGCGCAATTCGCCGCGGGGGTCATGCAGCAGCTCGCTGGCGCTGCTTTCCTGGCGTGGCAGGAGCATTCCCTTCGGCTCCACCGCTACCACCAGGGGAGAGCGGGCCGCCAGCGCGATGCGTAACTGTTGCTCCGTGGAGGCCAGGATTTCCATCAGTCGCGGATGGTTTCGTTGATACAGGCGCGCCGCCCCCAATAGCACGCGGAATTGCCGGAGAAAGAAAATGATGGCAGTTTCGGCATTCGAAAAAGCCGGGCGAACTGGAACGACTTCCGTGGCGACAGGCTCCAATCTACGCGACGCAATCGGAATGGCGTTTACAATTGGAACATCCTCGCTGGGTTTGATCTTCGAATTGTCGAGGACTTTCATTCTGAAAGGGGTCCTCAGCTGAAATGGCGTAAGGTACCTGGACTTGCCGCAAACTGCCGATTCCAGGTTCGTTCATGCGGCAATTCTTATCTCACAGCATACAATTGGGCATACAGGTATCAACTCTAAAGAGCATGCCGCCTGCCGTCAGCATGTGCCTCCAAGCAGTTGAAAAAAAGCGGATTGCTCAGCCTCGGATGCCTAAGAATTAACAGAACCGGACGGATTGGATAGAATTGTTACAAAGGCGGGAGACGCGTTTATAGGAAGACAAAACCTTCAGCGACGCCTCTCACGCACTCTGCCTTGCCCAAGGAAAATTTGTAAATACCACATATTACAAAGGTTGTTCTGTCGGCAGTGTTTCCGTCATTTGCATGGTCTGGCCTTGATTCACGACTACATTCCTGTGCGTGGTCCCAAACCCTCGGCGCACCAGGCGCACCTCATGTTCTCCCACTTGCAATTCCAATCGTGCCGGAGTGCGCAGGCCCGTCTCCGCACCGTCCACAAGAATTCTGGCGCCAGGCGGAGAGGAACGCACCCAAATCCAGCCCGCCGAAGCAGGCGCGGGCATTGCTTTCGGGTCCTCGGCATATCCGGTGTCGTCGATCACTCGAACCCCGGGTGGAACCGTACGAAGGTGCCCCATAAGGGCACGGTGTTCGGCGAGGGTCAGAGAGCCGGAAAGTGTGAGAGCGCTTGCCGTAACCTGAATGGCAACTTTGTCGGCAAGTGGCTGGCCGGCTATTTCAGCGCGCAATTTCGATTCCAGCAGACGCGCCGGTGAAGGTCCCGCGGGAGGACCCGGCTTTTGCGGCGCAACGGATTTATCGGCGCTACTGGTGGTCGCAAGAGCAGGTTCGGACGGCTTCTCTGAGGCATCGGGGGCTGGCGGCACGGCCACCGGTTGCGGCGCACTCCGCTGGGCGGCTTTTTCTACTGGCGCGGCAACGGTTGCCGGCGCCGGCGCGGTAGTCTGCGGCACGTCTTCGGATTGGGCTTCCGGTTTCGAATTGGTGCTCTCGATGTTTGCCGGCTGCGGCGCGGTTAAAGTTTTTGGCGGAATCGCCGGCGATTCCACGGGTTCGCGGGCGCGTTGCCACAAATCCAACAGAGGCGGGTAGACGCGATATCCTGAATAGCCAATAATTCCGAGCAAAATGAGCGTGAGCAGCAGGCCCCCGGGCCTTTTCTGGGCTTTCTCTTCCACCATAACGGGCAACATGAATTGGGCCGACGGGTCCGGCGCAGTGGAAATTGGTGTCGCAGGAACAGCGGCGATCCGAGGCGGTTGAGCGGCAGGGCGGCCCTTCCCCGGCGCGGGCTGCGAAGTGACCGGCAACATTCTCAAGGTCGCGTCCGGGTCCCCCATTTCGTGGAAATTCTTCAAAGCGTTAAAGAATTCATGGCAACTCTGGAACCGCGCGGCGGGCTCCTTCGCCAGAGCCCGAGTGATCACCGCAGAGAGACCCGGGTGAATGGAAGAGTCGAGCGACCTCGGCGGGATGGGCTCTTCATTGATAATTTTGTAGATGACCGTGGTGATGTTCTGGCCGGGAAACGGCTTTTCCCCGGTCATCAATTCGTACAGGATTACGCCCAGGGAAAAAATATCGGAGCGGCCGTCGACGGGCTTGCCCTTCACTTGTTCCGGCGACATGTAGGAGGGCGTCCCCATGACGTGCGCCGTCTGCGCGGTGCCGAATTGAAGAATCTTGGCGGTGCCGAAATCGGTGATCTTGACGACGTCATCCGGAGTCAGCATGAGGTTCGCGGGTTTGATGTCGCGGTGCACGACATTATGCTGGTGCGCGAAATCGAGCGCGGAGCAGACCTGCTCCATCAGTTTCAAAACGCGGGGCACGGGGAAAGGCTGGCGCGAATCGATGAGCGTCTGCAGGCTGCGCCCCTCCACGAACTCCATGGTGATATAGAACAGCCCATCTTCCTCGCCGGCGTCGAAAACCACGACGATATTCGGGTGGGTCAGCAGGCCCGCCGCGCGCGCTTCGGTCTGGAACCGGCCGATCAATTCTTCGCGCGACAATCCCGTCCCGGCTTCGGACAACCGCAATGTTGTCACCGCAACGTCCCGGCCGATCACGGGATCGAATCCGTGAAACACGACGCCCATGGCGCCGCGGCCCAATTCTTCACGCAGATCGTAGCGGCCCGCTTTGGTTAGGGTGGTCACTTATGTTTGACGCGAGGGCGTACAGTGCCTGCCCGTTGACCCGGCTCAGCCTGGTCAGGAAGCAGCTCAGACGCGGAACTGGCGTAAATCCTTCAGTACTCAGGAAGTACTAGCGCCAGGTTAAAATGCCCCCGGGGGAACCGCCAGCACACCACGGCCTTCTCTTTGAACATAGCCTCCCGGCATGGGAGCGTCAACGCCGCAGAGGGACAGTGTTCCGGGATAGCAATGGCGGGGGCCTTTAGGAGGTCGGGGGGGGCAGCCTCGATATCCATGCCTGCAGGTTTGCGGGCATTAGCCGCTGAACCGTCAAGGCCATTGAGCCTCGTCCATTCGGAGCTTTTCGTCCGATCTACCCTTCCTTCCTTACGGCAAGAAGATCGAACTTCATGCACGGCAACTTCAAATCCAAGCGTGAGAGATGTCGTGCAATCAGGACACTACTGTCAGCCCTGCGATGTGGCATCCCCCTCAATCCATGTGATATAAATTAGAAATACACGGGAAACCGAGGTGCAATCTCATGGCCAAGCAAACCAAGCCGGTAGTCGATCGCCGAAATTTCCTGAAGGGCGCGGCGGCAGGAGCAGCGGCGTTGGCGGCGGGACCAGCGGCGGGTGCGGCGCAGCCGGCTGATCTGAAGCGCACTGTTCCGCCTCCCATGTCTGCCGCGGCGGAAGTGGAAGTGCCTTCGGGCGCGGAGGTTTTGACCGCGGATCGCACCGGGTCGGACTTCATGGTGGATGTGATCAAGTCGCTGGGCTTTGAATACGTGTGCGCCAATCCGGGATCGAGCTTTCGCGGCATTCACGAGTCGATTATTAACTATGGAGGTAACAAAAGCCCCGAGTTCATCACCTGCTGCCACGAAGAGTCCTCGGTGGCCATGGCGCACGGCTACTACAAAGTGGAGGGCAAGCCGCTGGCGGTCCTCGCGCACGGAACGGTCGGGTTGCAGCATGCCGCGATGGGTATTTACAACGCCTACTGCGACCGCGTCCCCGTGTATGTGATTCTCGGGAACATCATCGATGTGACTAAGCGCGTGCCGGGCGTGGAGTGGTTCCACAGCGTGCAAGACGCGGCGGCGATGGTGCGCGATTTTACGAAGTGGGACGATCTGCCCATTTCGCTGGAGCATTTTGCGGAATCGGCGGCCCGCGCGTATCGCATCGCGATGACGCCGCCTACGCTGCCTGTCGTTCTCGTGGCGGATGGCGATCTGCAAGAAGCTCCGATCCCTTCCGACTTGAAAATCCGCCCCGCGAAATTGACCACCGAAATGCCGCCCGTGGGAGATTCCGGCTCCGTCGCCGAAGTGGCGCGGCTGCTGGTTGCGGCGGAGAATCCCGTCCTTGTGGCCGACCGCACGGCGCGAACGCCCGCAGGTCTCGCGTGCCTGGTGGACCTGGCCGAGGCGCTGCAATGTTCGGTCGTCGATCAGGCCGGCCGGATGAACTTCCCCACGCGCCATCCGCTCAATCAATCCGACCGGGCCCGCGCGGCGGTGGGCGACGCGGACGTGATTCTGGGCCTCGATGTGGCCGATTTTTACGGCATCACGCACACCTATCGCGACCAGATCGAACGCACTTCGCGGCCGGGTACGAAGCCGAACGCGAAGCTCATCACCATCAGCTCGGACGATCTCTACATCAAGGCGAACTATCAGGATTTCCAGCGCTTCAACGAAGTGGATATGGCCCTCGCGGCGGATTCGGAAGCCACGCTGCCTTCGCTGACCGAGGCGGTGAAGCGGCTCGCCACGGACGACCGCAAGCGCGCGTTTCAAGATCGCGGCGTGCGCCTCAAGGCCGCGCACCTGCAGGCGCTCGAGCGTTCGCGCGACGCGGCGGCCTTTGCCTGGGACGCGAGCCCGATCAGCACCGCGCGTCTGTCCATGGAGCTGTGGGGGCAAATTCAGAATGAGGATTGGTCCCTTGTCGGCGCCACGACGTTTGTCAGCAAGTGGCCGCAGCGGCTGTGGAATTTTGACAAGCATTACCAGTACATCGGCAACGCCGGGGGCTACGGAATCGGTTACAACGCTCCGGCAGCCACGGGCGCCGCGCTTGCCAATCGCAAACATGGGCGGCTGACAGTCAACATTCAGTGTGACGGCGACCTGATGTACGCTCCCGGTATTTTGTGGACCGCGGCGCACCACAAGATTCCCGTGCTGCACATCATGCACAATAACCGCGCGTATCATCAGGAAGTGATGCAGGTGCAAATCATGGCCGACCGCCACAGCCGCGGCATCGCCAACTGCGGCACCGGGACGACCATCACCGGCCCGGACGTGTCCTACGCCAAGCTCGCGGAGAGCATGGGCATGTACGGCGAAGGGCCGATCTCGGACCCCAAGGAACTCGGACCGGCGATCAAGCGCGCGATCGAAGTGGTGAAGCGCGGCGAGCCGGCACTGGTGGATGTGGTCACGCAGCCCCGATAACGAAAATTCGATGACCGCGAAAAGGAGATGCGCGTGACGATTTGGGCTGAGCATCGAGCGGAGGCTAGTGCGGTACAACAAACGGATCTGAACCCAACCCAGGCCGGTCCGATGAAACGATTCGTTGCGGTATTTCTTCTTATTTTTGCGGCGCTGCTATTTGGGTTTCCGGTCGCGCAGGCACAACAATCTTCCGACACTCCTCCCAACGGCAATGCGCAGAGCGGAAAAAAACTTTTCATGAGCGACGGCTGCTACGAGTGCCACGGCCGGCAAGGCCAGGGCGCGGCGCAAACCGGAGCGGCGCGCATCGGCCCTCCGCAGCTTTCATTCGAAGGATTCCAGAATTACGTTCGAAAGCCGACGAATCAAATGCCTCCCTACACCAGCAAAGCGCTTCCGGATCAGGACCTGAGCGATATCTACGCGTATCTAAAGTCGATTCCCATGCCGCCGAAAGGCAAAGACATTCCCCTGCTCAATAAATAGTGTGTTAACGTGAAAGAGTCATTGCGTGAGCCCAGTCAGAGGATTTCGTCCAATGACTGCAACGAAGGCTGTCATTCACAATTGGCAACAAGACTCGAAATCAATTTGGAAATTCGGTGGTTTGACTTTCTGGAAGCTCGTTCGCCGTGTCTTACACGACGCCCAGGACAATGAAGTGTTCAAGCGAGCCTCCGGGCTCGCCTTTGACTTCCTGCTGGCCCTGTTTCCGATGCTGTTTATTCTACTGGCGGTGTTTGGTTTATTTACTTCTCACAGTCTTCAGTTGCGGATCAGCCTCCTGGCCTATTTCGCCGATTTACTCCCTGCACCCGCCTTTCAACTATTGAATTCGACAACACAGGAGCTCGCCGCAAATACCAGTGGGGAAAAGTTGACGATCGGAGTTGTCGCAGGACTTTGGCTTGTGTCCGGTGGGGTGGCTTCGATCATCGCATCGCTGAATGCGGCTTTTCGGATCAAGGAGTCACGGAGCTGGTTCAAAGTGCGCGCGATCGCTCTCGGCTTAACTCTGGTCATATCGATCTTAATTCTGGCAGCTTTGTGCATCGTTCTTGCGGGCGGGGACCTCGTCGATTGGCTGGGGAATGAGCTTCACCTGGCATCCGCCCTGATTGCGTTCTGGAAGGCGTTGCAATGGCCAACCGCTATGTTGTTCGTGATGTTTTCTGACGCGCTGATTTATATTTTCGGACCGAACCTCCGGAAGAAGCGCTGGCATTTGATCACACCCGGTTCTGTCTTCGGTGCTGTATCGTGGGTGGTTGCGTCAGCGGGATTCCGTATTTACCTGCGCTATGTGAATAACTACAACGTGATTTTCGGGTCCCTCGGGGCGTTGGTCATTCTGATGATTTGGTTGTATGTGACAGGGCTGGCGTTCCTGATCGGCGGCGAAATCAACGCCAACATCGAACGCGCCGCCGTTGAAAATCCGAACCAATGAAAAATGAAAATTCGCCGGACGGTCGAAGGGGGACCAAGGCCGCAAAAGCTTTTAACACAGAGAGCACAGAGGGCGCGGAGACTTCTGGCGCCGAGTCTGAGGTTTTCACCAGTCACCAGTCACCGATTGCCAGTCACGGTTTCTTCCCCGCATTGTCGCTGATCAGGTCGCCGACTGCGATGGCCTGGCTGATCTGGTCGCGGAGATTTTTCATCTCCCCGGGCGCGTGGGACAACATCAGCGTGTTGGTGTTCGCCGAAGCGCCGATTTCCTTCAGCGTATCGAGATATTGCGTGAGCAGCACCAGAGTCATCACATCGCGCGCCGTCGTGCCCTCGACCACTTTTTGAAAATCCTCCACCGATTCCTTTAATCCGGCGATGATCGCTTTGCGCTGCGCGGCGATGCCTTCGCCCTGTAGGCGTTTGCTCTCCGCTTCCGCTTCGGCTTTTTTTACCGCGATGGTTTTATCCGCTTCGCCTTTCGCCAGGGCCGCTTCCTGTTCGCGCCGCGCGGCGTTGATTTCGTTCATGGCGGTCTTCACGCGGGCATCCGGCACAATGTCGGTGACCAGCGCGCGCACGATGGAGAAGCCGAAGTTTTCCATAGTGGCGTCGAGTTCATCCTTGACAGCCTTGGCGATCTGATCCTTTTCCAGATAAGCCTCGTCGAGCGCCAATTTCGGCACGTGGCCAAGAATGACGTTGTAGACGTACGACTCGATTTGCTTTTGCGGGTCGGTCAGCTTGTAGTACGCGTCGCTGACCTTGTCTGCAAGGACCTGGTATTGGACCGATACCGGGATAACCACGAAGACGTTGTCCTTGGTCTTTGTTTCGATCTTGAACGGGAGTTCTTGCACGCGCATGTCCACACGGTGCACGGTCTCTGCGAACGGCAACTTGAGAGACAGGCCCGGCCCGGCGATGCGGGAAAACTTGTTGAATCTTTCGACCACGCCGCGCTCGGCCGTGTTGATCGTGAAGAACGATCCAAGCAGCGCGCCCAGAATGATAAACACGATAAGGAGCACGAGTATCAAGATGATCATTGAGGCTGGGCTATCCATGGATCTCTCCTCCGCGGCAGGGATGTCATCTCACAAGGAAGCTTTGGAAATCAAGACTGGCGCAGCATAACACCAGGAGCGCAACGCCTGCGCGCCTATCTGAGAGGGAGCGATCCGCCCCGGATTGTGGTGTAATACGCGCTCCATGGTTAGAATCGGATGAGCGCCTGGGAAAAATGGAAGAGACGCCCGCAGATTGTCTGGCTGCGCAAGGCGCTTTTTCAAGTGCACCTGTGGACTGGAATCGGCCTCGGACTTTACATTTTGCTCATGAGCGTGACCGGCTCTGCGCTCGTCTTCCGCCGCGAAATGGTTAAGTCGCTGGCACGCGAGCCGCGTGTCGCTGCCGGTCCGGGCGCGCGGATGACCGAGGACGAACTCAGGGAAGCGGCCAAGCGCGCGTATCCCGATTACCAAGTGGCCCGCGTCTCACTGCGAAAAAATCCTGACCAGGCCGCGGAGATCTCGCTGGAGCGAGGCGACAGGAAATTGCAGCGCCTGTTCAATCCCTACACGGGCGCCGATTTGGGCGATTCCATCCGATTCGGATTTCGCTTTGTGCTGTGGCTCGCGGACCTGCACGACAATCTTCTGCTGGCGCAGACGGGCCTCCTCATCAACGCCGTTGGAGGAATCTTCACCCTGCTGCTCGTTCTCACGGGCGCCGTCATTTGGTGGCCGGGGACCGAAACCTGGCGCCGTAGCCTCAGCTTCCGGTGGAAAACAAATCCCAAAGGATTTAACTGGACTTTGCACAGCGCGCTCGGATTTTGGACCCTGGCGTTCTCATTCATGTGGGCGCTCACGGGAATTTATCTCTCGATTCCGAGCAGGTTCAACGCCGTGGTCGATTTCCTGGAGCCGTTGAATGCGTCCAGCAAAAGACTTCGCTTTGGAGATCTGGTGTTGTCCTGGCTCGCGCAGGCGCATTTTGGACGGTTCGCGGGCATTTGGGTGAAAATTATTTGGGCGGTAGTCGGGCTTGCGCCCGCAGCCCTGTTCCTTACAGGGATGCTCATGTGGTGGAAACGTGTGCTCAAACCCTGGCTGGGGCGAGGAGCGTTTGTCCCTTCGCAGACACAGGAGATCGACGCGGCGGCTCGCTCCGAAAATTCAGTGCAAGCGCGCCCGTAGCAACTGTCAATTAGCGAAATGGTCGATCCGCCTCGATGTTTTCTCTGTGTTCTCTGTGGTGAAAGATTCTACGTTGTGCGTATCGCGGAAAAATTCAAGGGCTTTTAACACAGAGAACACAGAGGGGCACAGAGAAAACAAGGCGGAAGGCCGGGGCTTGCACAAGTCACTGGTCACCAGCCACCGCCTCATTGCAACTGCACGAGCGATTCCGGCGAGGACGGCGGAGCGGCGACGGGTTTCAGCGTTTGCGGCCCGCGCCAGTTGTCGACCACGGCGATTTGCTGCACGCAAGACACCGTGCACAGCGGCGCGCAATGTTTTTTCGTGAAGTATTCGCGGCGCAGATCTTCGGCCGTGTATTTTTCCAGCGGAATGGCAGGATAACCGCGCTGCTGCGAGCACCAGTGCACCAGGCCGTCCTCGCAGATGTAGAGATAGCGCGAGCCGGAGCGGCAGCGCCAGTCGTTCGTCTTGCCCTTGGCGATATTGTGCTGGAAGCCGTTGATACGCGAAAACCCACGCTTGCCCATGGCCATGATTTCTTCAAAGATTTCGATCTCGCGCCCGCCGAGCGGCTTCAGTTGTCCCTGTCCGTCGTGAAGAATTCCCACGGTGCTGGTGAAGCCCAGTTCCTGCGCGCGGCGAGCGACTTGCAGCGCGTCCTCCGGATTTTTCACCCCGCTGCCCAACACGGAATTGATGTTCACCTGAAACACGGCGTGGTCGGCGAGCAGCTTCAATTTCTGGTCGAGCACCTTGAGGCTTTTTTTCGAGACTTCATCGGGCACGGCGTTGTCGATGCTGATCTGCAAATATTCCAGTCCGGCGCGATTGAGGCGGTCGATGCGTTCGGCGGTGAGGAGATAACCGTTCGTGATCATCCCGGAAAGGATTCCGTTTTTGCGCATGCGCGCGATGATCAAGTCGAGTTCCGGATGCAAGAGCGGTTCGCCGCCGCTGATGGTGACGACCGCCGTGCCGAGTTCTCCCAGACGGTCGATCCGGCGAATCATTTCTGCCGTGTCCACGGGCTTCGAGAAATCGTCGAATTCGTTGCAATAGGTGCAGGCCAGATTGCAGCGCCGGATCGGAATGATATGTACGAGCAGCGGATGCCGCGTGGAGACAAGCCCTTTCACGACTCCGCGCATTTCGCGCACACGCGTGCGCCACGATCGCAATCGCCTCCGCGTTTTTGTGCTGAAAGGCATGTCTAAACTATACAAGGATTTGCGGCGATTTTGAACCCACCAGCGATTCCGTCATGAGCACATTCCAACGACGGCGTGTGCCGCGATCGATGAACCTGAAGAGCTGTCATTGACCGTTCCTCATGCGTTGGCCCTCCTAAGCATCTGCGCCTACTTCACTTGCCCGTAATTAGCTGTTTAATCACAAGGCAGATAGGGGGTTGCGCCATTTCGCGCTCGCTGCAGTACTATTGGAAGAACCTTCCTCTGTAGACCGCAACTACAAGTAGGCGGAGCTAAGTCAGTGCGTTTTATGGAAACGAACAAGACGCCTGGAAAGCCGAATCCAATATTCGGAGAACCTGAGGCAGGAGTTCGCCGAGGCCGCAGCACCGATTGGGCAGGCCTGGCGTGGGTGGCTCTTCTTGTTGGCGCGGTACTAACCATATTTATAAGATTGGAACATTTCTTCTTCCCTTCCTTGAATTCCGCGCAGCATCAGGCCGTGACGATTTGTGTGGGAACGTTCGCCGCGGTAGTAGGCACTTATTACTCGACGCGGAGGCTCGACCGGGTTATCTCGCTGCACGCCCAGGCGGAGAAAAAGCTGGCCCTCGAGCGCAATGTCCTGCGCACGGTGACCGACAACATTCCCGACAGCATCTTTGCCAAGGATATCGAAGGCCGCTACATGCTCGCGAATAAGGCTTTCGCGAAGCTTCACGGGGTGAAGTCCCCTGACGACCTATTGGGGAAAACCGCATTCGATTTGTTCCCGAAGGAGCGGGCCGTCGCCTTGCACACGGATGACCTCAACGTAATGAAATCGGGCGGGGCAGCGATTGAGTCGGAGCGAACGGCCGTGGACACTGAAGGAAACGTGAAGATGCTCCAGACGACCAAAGTTCCCTTGGTCGACAAGAGCGATACGGTTGTGGGGATCGTTGGCCTGCACCGTGATATTACCCGGCGAAAAGAAGCGGAGCAAAAGTTGCGGCAGAGTGAGGCCAACTTGGCGGCTGCGCAGCGCATCGCCCATTTTGGAAGCGTCGAGGTCGATCTCGTCGACTTCGAGGAACCGGAAAAGAACCCGGTGCGTTGGTCTGATGAAGTGTATCGGATTCACGGCTATCAGCCCGGAGGTATCGAACCGTCCAGGCCGACTCTCTTCCGATTAGTTCATCCGGATGACAGGGAGCAAGTCCAGCGGGCCCTGAATCACGCCGTCCGTGAAGCCAAGCCATATGACATTGAATTCAGGGTAATACGTCCGGACGGTTCCGTGCGAAGTATACATGGCCGCGGCGATATTATCTTCGATCCGAAAACCCATAAACCTGTGAGACTGGTGGGGAGCGTTCAGGATGTCACCGACCGCGTCGAGGCGGAAATCCAGCTGCACAATGCCAATCGGGACTTGGCTGAGAAAGTGCAGGAATTGGAGCAGCGCTCCAAGGAAATCCACCTCCTGAGCGAAATGGGAGGCCGGCTTCAGACTTGTAAAGATGCGGAGGAGGCTTACGTCGAGATTGGCAATGTGGCGGAACAATTGTTTCCGAAATGGTCAGGCTCGCTGTGCATAACCAGCGCTTCCAGGACGGCGGTGGAGACCGTTGCCGATTGGGGTATTCCCGGCGGGGGAGAGCGAGTGTTTGGCCCGGACGACTGTTGGGCATTGCGTCAAGGCCAGCCGCAATCATTTCGGCGGGGGCAAAAGACAGCGCCTTGCCGCCACATCGATCCGGCGGATGTGATCGAGTCTCTCTGTGTCCCCTTCATGGCGCAAAATGAAGCGCTTGGAATTGTGAGTTTGCAGATGAGAACGAGCCAGGATCGAATGGAGGCCTTGCCTCGAACCTCCAGCGATGACGTCCGTCAATTAGCGGGAGTGCTGGCCAAGCAGGTGGCTTGGGCGCTTGGGAATCTAAAATTAAAGGAGAGTCTTAAGAATCAATCGATTTGCGATCCGCTTACGGGACTCTTTAATCGCCGCTATATGGAGGAATCGCTGGAACGGGAGTTTAGCCGGGCCAATCGAAGCAAGACCACAGTCGCGATTATCATGATGGACATTGACCACTTCAAGCGGTTTAACGATACGTTTGGGCATCAGGCCGGCGACACGCTTCTTCGTTCCCTCGGAGATCTCTTGAAAAGGAACACGCGGGGCCAGGATATCGCCTGCCGTTACGGCGGAGAAGAGTTCGCGATTGTGCTCAGCGATGCCAATTTAGCCGGGGCTCTGCAAAGAGCCGGGATTCTGCGCCAGCAAGTAAAACAACTGAGCGTCGAGTATGCCGGCCAGCTCCTGGGGGCCGTCAGCGTTTCGATTGGCGTGGCTCTCTTTCCGGACCACGGCACGACGATGGGCGACGTTCTGAGAGCTTCCGACCAGGCATTGTATTGCGCGAAACGCGAAGGGCGCGACCGCGTCTCGGCGTGGACCGCTGAAACAGTGGTTTGAGCGACTCAGAGTCGGTCTCTTACCCATCCCCGTTCTGATTTCTATTCCTAGGCAATACAACCACGCGTTTTCCTGACCCGGCCAATTTGACCAGATTCGCATTACTCCTTGCCGGCGCATCAATCCGACGCAGTCATTGATGAAAGCCCCGGTTCGATCCTGCCGAGACGCGCCAGGCCTTCTTGGCGCGATCGCGTCAATCAGTCAAACCACGCGAGGCTCGGGAGCCTGCCGATGATGGCATCGATTCGCGCGGCCACCTGGCCGCCCCGTGAATCGCCGAGGATGAAGCGGTTCCTCCAGTCCACTTCTAAGTCGGGTTTCACGCCGCCGCCGACGGGCATCCAGAAATATTTAATCACGCCGGTAGTTAGGCGCTGCGCGGCATCTGGCTGAAGTCCATGTCGCTGGCGTCCACTTTCTTGGAGTGTTGGAGATAGCTATCGAGGTTGAAGTCAGGCATGGCGTCGTTGTCCCTACGGCACGTTGAATTTCCGTGCTATGAAACTCAATACGGTATTTCCGCGCCATTGGATGAAGCGGCTTGGGAAGGATTGGCGGCATCGCCTTCGGTACGGAGGTTAGTGAAACGGTTAAAGGCAACAGGCTGAAGCCCGTTCTACCTTAAACCCACTGCCATGCAATGGAGCGGGTGCTTGATGTAGGATAGGTGGTATGGGTGAAACTAAATGGGGCTGTTTGCATTTGGGTGTTTGGCTGGGTGTTCCATCGAAGATTTTACGGACGCTTCTGAGGTGAATTGCTTGCTTGCGCCCCACAAGGCCAAGCGATCATGAAGTTGAAATGGGCCTCGAGAATTGTCGCTCTGTCCCTCGGCGCTATCTTTTGTAGCGGAGTTCCGCTTCAGGTGACGGCCCAGGATCAGCCGCAGGAAGAATCCCATTCCCCTTCGGTTTGGTCGACCCTCAGAGAAGGAAAATTATCCGTCAATGTTCGGTATCGCTTCGAGGGTTTCGAACGCGACGGCCCGCCGTTCACCGCAACCTCCTACGCCTCCACGGTACGCCTTTCCGTGGGTTACGAGACGCCGTCCTTCCATGGGTTCACCGTTTTCGCGCAGGGAGAAGGCGTGACTGTCCTCGGACCCGCCGACTATAGCGTCCCTTTGCGTCCCCCTCAGAATCACCCCAATCTCCCCGCGATTCTGGAACCGAAGAGCCTGGAAATGAACCAGGGCTACGTGAAATGGACGCACAGTGTCGCAAACAAAAAGCTGACGCTGATCGGCGGCCGCCAGGAGCTTACGCTCAATGATGGACGTTTTCTGAACATTTCGAACTGGCGCCAGGTCCACGGGACCTTTGATGCAGTTCGATTCGACACCGATTTGCCCCTGAACTTTTCCTTTACGTACGCCTTCATCAACCGCTTCTATCGAGAGGATGGCTACGACGCCACCGACGGCGAACAACCCATGCATTCGCACCTGTGGAACCTGGCATGGAGCAAACCCGACAAGATCAAGATCGCCCTCTACGGCTTGTTGCTCGACTTTCACGCGCCCGCTCAATTCTCCACTTCCTCGCAGACGTATGGGGTGCGGGCCTCGGGCCCGTTTCAGTTCAACAAAGACTGGAGCCTCATTTACACTGCGGAGTACGCCAAGCAAAAGGACTTCGGTTCGAACCCCAACAGGGTTGATGCGAACTATTATTTAGGGGAACTCGGCCCGGGCTGGCGCGGGTTAGGCGTCAAAGCTGGCTACGCGTTTCTTTCCGGCCGCAGCGCAACCGACCTGCTGACCACGCCGTTGGCTCCCCCGTTCAACGGTTGGACGGACTTGTTCATCACCAATCCGGTAAAGGGCAAAGTGAGCGGACTCGAAGCCCGGTATCTCAGCGCCAGCGGCCCCGTGCGATTCCTGGGCGGAACGCTGTCGACCGTAATCTTTTACGACTACCACTCGGACAACCTGCACATTCACTATGGCCGGGAATTGGATTCGGCTATGTCATATAAATTCAAGAGATTCCATAATCGCTGGGAAATCGGTTGGCGCTTCGGCCGCTATTGGGCGGACCAGTTGTTCACGAACGCCCTGCGCACGTCGGTCTACACGAGTTTTACAATGTAGTTGAGGCGGCGCGTCGCTTGAGGAGGGAAGAAATGCGAAATTGGGTGCTGAGCTTATGTATCGCGTTTGCTCTGCCTTGCAGTGCATTCGCACAACGGCCCGCGGCGGCTGACAAAGCGGCCCAGACCGCGCCGTCGCAAAATAAGACCTCTCAGCCCAATCTGGCCGGCATGCTCGAAGCGAAAGTGAGGGCCGCGTGGGCAACATTCAAAAATAAAGACAAGGACGGCTACGCGGAATTTCTCACCGATGATTTCCAGGCCGTGGAATCCGACGGCGACGGGGAGCGCCCCAAGTCTCATCTCCTCCGCGAAGTCGAGCAAAGCAAGTACACCGACTATTTGCTCCAGCTTTTCCAGGTTCAGGCGCTCGGACCAAACTACGCTTTCGTCACCTACGAGTCCACCATACAATTCCCGCAAGGCTCAGCCACCCGCTACAGGAGAGTTTTCATCGGCGAACTTTGGACCAAGCGGGACGGGCAATGGAAAATGATGCGTTACCAAGAGACTCCTGTTCGGTAGATTCGCCACTCCCAAAAAGCGAAAGCCCGAATCCGCGAAAGTGAATCCGCGCTTCCGGCCCTGAATGATTTCAGTGTTGTCAACTATTGGGACGCAAACACGCCGACGCAACCATTAGAGGCAAGCGATTGGCACAAGGGGCTCGCGCCCAGAGGTACGAAAATGTGATTGGTGTTCGGATCGGCTGCGACGCTGTGGGAGAAGCCGGTTGTGGGCACGTTTTGCAGCCACTGCCGGGAGCGCGCGTCAATCACGCCCAGGACAGGACCAGGGATCATGTTGCTCGCTCCTAAGTAATACTTGCCGTCGCCGGGGTTGTACCATCCCTGATCCGCGCCTCCCACGAAGTTAATCGTAGAGAGAATGGCGCCGGTGGTTCCATTCATGATGTACGTGGTTGGCGCGAACGTTCTGCCGTCATGCCCTGCACAAGTCACCAGGACATCCGTGCCGGGCCCAATGTCTACGCCGGTCGGCATGCAGTTCGGCACGGGGAAGCTGTTCATCACTGCCGGTCCATAAACAGTGGCGCCCGTGGTCGTGGTGAACGCGTGGAACGGATCGATTTCATCGATGCTCCCGACGGTGAGGTCGGCAGTTGAATTTCCGTTCGTCAGCAGGAAGTGACCTGTGTTTGGATTGAAAACGGATCCACCCAATCCGGCGATGGCGATCGCTCCTACGCAACCCGGCGGCGTGCCGGGGCCTGGCGGGCAGAAAACGCCGCCGGCTTGGGTGGCAGTCGTCGCGGTGAGCATCGGCCCGTGATGGCAGGAAACATCCGGGTTGAACCCGGACGCATGGCCGGAGGCGCCAGATGGAACGGGTAGGCCCGGTACGCCGGGGGCAGGGCCGGCAAATTGGAGAGTCGGATCGGGGCAGGAGAATTTTTTTAGATTCGCGCCCTGGTCGTCGATCACCGTGCTGATGTCGTTTTGGGCCGCCCCGTCGTAATAAATCTGCCCAAGAATGCAGGAAGAGTAATTGGCGGGGAATGCAGGACTGCCGGGACTGTAAGGGATGGGTGCGACGCCGGGCCCGGGCGCGATTGTTTTGTAGGGCAGGCAGTGCTGCTGCGCCAATGTCCCGGTCTTGGTCACGATGCCGGTGGCGTCAACGATCGTGGCGAAGGGCAATCCCGGGTCGCCATTGATGACCAGAAAGAGAAAGCGCTTGCTGCCGTCCGGGGCGGTGATAAGGCCGCCGGTTGTCGATAATTCATCGGCGCGCAGGTCACCGCACGTGGGGTCAGAGAACGCTCGCCCGCTGGCCGATTGTATGCACCCGGTAATGCCGTTGGGTAGCCCGTCATAATCCGGGGGCGTGCCGGTCACGATGGTGGCGACGACGGTGGGCGGGGTTGCCGGATTTGCAAGCGTCGCGGCCATGTCGAAAACCACGACGTTCGAGGCGCCATTGCCAGCAAACAGGAACTTTCCATCGGCCGAGGTTTCCACGCCATTCGGACCCTGCAACGGGAATATATTATTGCCGCGTGGGCCGCAGCAAATGCCGCCCACGAATCCACCGAAATGACCGTTCGCGCCAAAGAAACCGGGGAGGCGAAAGTTTCCGGTCTTGCATCCATAATGAGTGTAATTTCCCTGCGCCGTGGTGATGGGGGGGATGACTTGATTTCCGGCCGAATCCTGGAAACATATGCTGGCGTTGTTTCCGGATTCAACGATGGAACTGTCCCCGCCGATTGCAGACAGCGCGATGTTGTTGACCGTGTTGAACGCGGCAATATCGACGCCGACGGTATCCGCCACGTAGAACAGGCGGTTGGCCGGATCCACCCAACTAATATCGAAGAGGTTGAAAGGTCCACCGGGCGCGCCCGAGGCGCTGTGTCCGGGCACCGCCATCACATCGATTAAGCCAACCGTTCCGTTTATATCCGTACCGCAAACAGGACAGCCCGGCGGGCTGCTACTGCAACCCGTCGACACGGAGAGCAATCCGAAAAGGACGACAACGGCCAGACGCGGCAACGATTCCGAAATCATCGAGTCTCCTTCGAGAAGGAATACCTGGCATTAAACTCCACCGAATCAAAATTCATGCCCGATCCGCTGCGGAATCGGATTTATTCAACCCCGGAGCCGTTGCAGACAGGCTCAGTAATGCTCAAACACCAGATCAGAATCGGAACTGAATCCCTTCCAAGAACACAAAGTAATTCCGGGGTAAAATGCCCTGCACACTCGGATTCACCAGCTGATTGATGTTCAAGTCTGTGCGGACAACAACCCAATAGTTGAGATACCAATTCAGCCCTGCGGTAATCTGATTGGTGTGGTCGCTGTACGTTGGGACGATTCCCTCCGTAAGCGGGCAAGCCGGAATTGTGAACGCATTACATGTGGCGCCGGCAGCTCTTCCCTGCACCCAGGAATACCGGAACTTTAGCTGCCACGCGCCCCACCCTGGGCCGCCCGTCTCTCCCGGGGAACTCGGACCGATCAGCGAGTGCTTTATTCTCGGCATGGCATTGTCCGGCGTACTCTCGCCGGTCAGGAAATAGGTGACCAGCCCATAGGCGCCCTTGCCTACGACGCCGGGAAGGGTATTGAATCCGACTCCGTTGTTGACGAAAGAGCCGATGCCGGTGCGTTTCTCCAAGATTTGCGTGTACTCTCCGCGAACAGTCCATGGCCCGCTTTGCCACGAAAAAAAACCGTTATACCTCTGGATCCCGCCGTTAATCCGAAATTGAGGGAAGAAATTGTAGGTGTTGTCAGTCATCAGGCCGCTGAAGCTAAGCTCGTCGGCGAGAGCCTTGGACCGGCTGTGCTCGACGGAACCGCCTACGCCGAAACCCTTCAGCCAGTTGTTTTCACTTTGTTTCCAGGGAAAGAATCGAACCTTGCCAATGACTTCGGGCTCATTTGTCGTCCCATTTTGAATAAGTCCCTGGCCATTGAAAAGGCCAACCCAGTACTGTGCGCGGCCGCCTGCCAGGCTGCCATGGATATCGACGCCGGGAGCGCGGAAGGCGCCCGTCGCGTTTGGATACAGCACCGCGGAGACGGAAAGCGAATTGAATTCATAGGCGGTTTCTAGCCACAACGCTTCTTGGGAGAACGGAACCCTGTACTGTCCGCCCATGATATTGAAAGAGGTCCAAGGCTTGAAATCTAGATACGCATCCCGGATGGTAAGCGGGGACGCCGATTCGAAAAGAAATTCATAATCGAGCTGTTTCCCATAGCTGCCTTGAAGGCCGAATCTCGCGCGCTGGATGGAGAAAGTATCCGGAGGCGCGCCGTCACCTTTGTAGAAATTATAACGCGCGTTAAAGTATCCGATCGGCATGGCCGTAAAGCTGCCATCGGAACTCTTCAGGAAGAAATGTTCGCCGTTCCATCCAGGA
>Ga0210384_10001012_pt1 | contig 40212 bp, 37 predicted proteins | sample IncBWH2MmetaG_FD_160574 | JGI IMG/M metagenome (GOLD analysis project Ga0210384, IMG submission 160574) | Forest soil microbial communities from Barre Woods Harvard Forest LTER site, Petersham, Massachusetts, United States - Inc-BW-H-2-M | ecosystem: Environmental > Terrestrial > Soil >...
CAAGGTGCACGGCAACCGCACGCTCAAGCCCTCACCACGCGTGCTGGTGTGCGTGCCCTTCGGCTCGACCCAGGTCGAGCGGCGCGCGATCCGCGAATCCGCCGAAGGCGCCGGCGCCCGCAACGTCGCGATCGTGAGTGAGCCGATGGCTGCGGCCGTGGGCGCGGGGCTGCCGGTGCACGAGGCGCGCGGGTCGATGGTGCTCGACGTCGGTGGCGGCACGTCCGAAGTCGCGGTGCTGTCGCTGAATGGGGTGGTATACGCCAACTCCGCGCGCATCGGCGGCGATCGCTTCGATGAGGCGATCATGAATTACGTGCGGCGCAACTACGGCATCCTGATCGGCGAGGCGACCAGCGAGCGCATCAAGATCGAGATCGGCTCGGCGTACCCTGGGCAGCAGGTGCGCGAGCTCTCGGTGAAGGGCCGCAACCTCTCGGAAGGTGTGCCGCGCAGCTTCACGCTCAACAGCAACGAGATCCTCGAGGCGCTGCAGGAGCCGCTGCAAGCCATCGTGAGCGCGGTCAAGCAGGCGCTCGAGCAGACTCCGCCCGAGCTCGGCGCGGACGTCGCGGAGCGCGGCATCGTGCTCACCGGCGGCGGCGCCCTGCTGCGCGACATCGACAAGCTGCTCACCGAGGAGACCGGGCTCCCGGTGGTCGTCGCGGACGATCCCCTCACCTGCGTCGCCCGCGGCGGGGGACGCATTCTCGAGCTGATGGACGAGCTCGGTCCGGGACACTTCGGTCTCGAGTAGCGCACGAGGAGTGCGCAGGTTCTCTTAAGTGGCAGCCTTCGGCACAGCAGCCGGCAGACCGCTCTCGGGGCGGGGCGGCTCCCCCGGCTTTCGTTTCACGCTGTACGCGCTGCTGTCGGTGATCGTGATGTACCTCGATCAGCGGGCGCACTACCTCGAGCAGGTGCACTACGCGCTGCAGGCCGCGGCCTATCCGCTGCAGCTCGCGGTGAACTCCCCTTCAGCGGCCTGGCGCTGGCTGCAAGAGAGCGTCCAGACCCGCGAAGCGCTGCGGGCCGAGAACGCCCGCCTGCGTGCGGGCGCGCGTGATCTCGAGCTGCGCGCCATGCGCTATGAGGCGCTCGCCCAGGAGAACGGCGAGCTGCGCGGGCTGCGCGAGGCGTTGCCGCCGGTCGCCGACCGCTGGCTGCCCGCGGAGATCGTCAACATCCAGCTGAGCAGCCTGCGACAGCGGCTGCTCCTTAACCGCGGCGCCGCCAACGGTGTGTTCAAGGGACAGGCCGTGCTCGATGACAAAGGACTCATCGGCCAGACCACGCATGTCGGGCCCTGGAGCGCTGAGGTGATCCTGATCACCGATCCCGAGCATGCCGTCCCGGTGCGCGTCGAGCGCACCGGGCTTCGCACCATTGCCGTCGGAGCAGGCGACACCACCTCGCTGGCGCTTCCATACCTCCCCGGTAATGCGGACATCAGGAGTGGCGACCTGCTGGTGACCTCGGGACTCGGCGGAGTGTTCCCCGAGGGCTATCCCGTGGCGCGTGTCACGGAGGTGCATCGCGATGCCGTGCAGCCCCTCGCCCAGGTGCGCGCTGCGCCGCTCGCGCACGTGGACAGCGATTCCGAGGTGATGCTCGTCTGGTTCCGCGCCGATCATCCGGCCGCGCCCGCCCCGCCCGCGAGCGCCGGCGGTGAGCTCAAGAGCGGCAACCCGGCGATGCAGCCGCAGCCGGCGGCGCCGAAGAGCCATGCCGCCCCGCAGGCGGCGCCCCACGAGCCGGCTGCGCCGCCCTCGCGCAGCGCGCCCGCGCCACTGCCCCCGCAGGAGACCGCGGCCGCCCAGGCACCCGAGGCGCCGAAGAGTGTCCAGGCCGTCGAGGCTGTGCCCGCCGCTGCCGCGGTGCCCGGGCAGGGTCAGCCGTGAACCCCGACTCACGCACGCGACTGCTGCTGAGTGCCCTGCTGGCCCTCATTCTCACGGTGCTGCCGCTGCCGTGGTGGCTCGATGTGGCGCGGCCTGCATTTCTGGTGCTCACCGTGCTCTACTGGTCGGTGAATGCCCCGCGCGCGGGCGGACTCGCCATCGGTTTCTTCGCCGGACTCATGTTGGATGTCTTTCAGGGACCGGTTCTCGGTGAGCACGCGCTGGCGCTCTCACTCATCACCTATATCGCGGTGCGCGAGCACCAACGCATACGCTCGAAGCCCGCCATTCAGCAGGCGCTCATCGTGTTTCCGGCACTGATGTTGTACGAGGTGTTGCTGTTCATGATCGATGGCTGGACCGGACACCCGGTGACCAGCCCGCTGCGGTGGGTCCACACGGTGTCGGGTGCACTTATCTGGCCGCCCGCGGCCGCCATTCTCAGCTACGGGGCGGGCCATCGCGCATGAGCGCCCGGCGCCCGCCCCTTCCGTCCTGAGGCAGCTGCGATGCCGGCGGTGCGCATCAAGGATCATTGGCGGGAGCAGCGGCTCTTCGATCAGCGCGCGTTCGCATGCGCGGCGGTCATGGGTCTTGCCACCATCGCGCTCATCGCGCGCCTGTTCCTGCTGCAGGTCTCGCGCCACGACTATTACGCGGATCTCTCCCAGGGCAACCGCGTGCGCACCGAGCCAATCCCGGCGGCACGGGGGCTGATCCTCGATCGCGACGGCGAGTTGATCGCCGGCAGCCAGCCGGCGTACCAGCTCGAGCTCGTGCCCGAGGAAGTGCCCGACATCGATGAGACGCTCGCGGAGCTTGTGCAGCTCAACCTCATTCGCACCGAGGACGTGGACGAGATCGGGCGCACCATCGATTCGAGCCGCACCTTCGACAGCGTGCCGATCCGCCTGCGCCTCTCGGATGAGGACGTGGCGCGCTTCGCGGTGCATCGCTTCGAGTTCCGCGGCGTGGACATCAAGACGCGCCAGACGCGCTGGTACCCGAACGGCAATGTCGCGGTGCACGCACTCGGCTACGTGGGCGCGATCAGCGAGCAGGATCTCAAGCGCATCGATCGCTCGGCGTACGCCGGCACCTCACTCATCGGCAAGCTCGGCGTCGAGAGCGCCTTCGAACGCCAGCTGCACGGCGTCAACGGCTCGCGCGAGGTGCTCGTGAACGCGCAGGGGCGCTCGGTCGAGCGCCAGGGTGCCTTCGTGCCCAAGCTCCAGAGCAAGGCGCCGCTCCCGGGCGATGACCTGGTGCTGTCGATCGACCTGAAGATTCAGCGCGTCGCCGAGGCTGCGCTCGCCGGTCATCGCGGCGCGGTGGTGGCACTGGATCCGAACAACGGCGACGTGCTCGCGCTCGTCTCCCTTCCGGGCTTCGATCCGACGCTCTTCGGCCAGGGCATCACCGTCGCCGAGTACCGGGCACTGGCGGACGACATCGACCGGCCGCTCTTCAATCGCGCCCTGCGCGGCACCTATCCGCCGGGCTCGACCGTGAAGCCGGCCATCGCGCTCGCGGCGCTCACCTACCACGCGGTCGACCCAATCGCGCACCGTTTCTGCGCCGGATCCTTCCACCTGCCCGGCAGCTCGTTCATCTACCGCGAATACCACAACGAGCACCACGGTGCGGTCGATCTCGATGACGCCATCGCGCGCTCGTGCGACGTCTACTTCTACGGCCTTGCCAACGAGCTCGGCGTCGACCGCATCTCGAAGTTCCTTGGAAAACTCGGCTTCGGGCAACCGACCGGCATCGACATCAGCGGCGAGAAGGCCGGGATCCTCCCCTCGCGCGAGTGGAAGGAAAAAACCTTCGCACGCCCCGTGGACCGGGTGTGGTTCCCGGGCGAGACGGTGAGCTTCGGCATCGGCCAGGGCTATCTCACCGTGACACCGATCGAGCTCGCGCACTACGCCAGCATCGTCGCGACGCGCGGCAAGATCTGGCGACCGCGGCTCGTGACCGCCTATCGCGATCCCCGCAGTGGCGAGCTGCACCGCATCGCCGCCGTCTCCGATGGCGAGGTGCCCGGTGTCGCCCCCGAGGACTGGCAGCGCGTCGTTCACGGCATGATCGGCGTCACCCAGCGCGGCACCGCCGCCGCCATCGGCCTGCATGCCGCCTACACTTTTGCCGGCAAGACCGGCACCGCGCAGGTGTTCACCGTCGCGCGCACCGACAAGTACAACGCGAGCAAGATCAACGAGCGGCTGCGCGATCATTCCTGGTTCATCGCCTTTGCGCCTGCGGACGCACCGCGCATCGCGCTCGCGGTGCTGGAGGAGAACGGCGGCGCGGGAGCGAGTGCCGCAGCGCCGATCGCGCGCAAGGTGCTGGACGCCTATCTGCTCGATGCGGACGGCAAGGTGAAGCCCGCCTCATGATCTACGAAGAAATCTCTCAGGGCTCGCGCACCCGTCGAACGCTCAGCGGCGCCGCGCGCGTGCTGCTCGAGCTGCGTATCGATGGTCCGCTCGCGGCGGGGCTCTCGCTGATCGCTCTCTACGGACTCGTGGTGCTCTACAGCGCCTCCGGCCAGAGCCTGCCGACGTTGCTGCGCACCGTCGCACGGCTGCTGCTCGGCACGATCTTCATGTTGCTGCTCGCACGCGTGAACCCCAATTTCCTGCGCCGCTCGACGCCCTGGGTCTATGCCGCAGGTTGCGTGCTGCTGCTCATCGTCGCCGCGATCGGCCACGTCGGCATGGGCGCGCAACGCTGGCTCAATCTCGGCTTATTCCGCTTCCAGCCCTCCGAGCTGATGAAGCTGGCGGTGCCGATGATGTGCGCCTGGTATCTGCACGAGCGCCCCTTGCCACCGGGCTGGGCGGGGCTCGCGGCCATGGGGACGCTGATCCTGGTGCCGGTCGCTCTGGTGGCGGCGCAACCCGATCTCGGCACGGCCGCGCTGATCGCAGTCGCGGGCGCCCTCGTGATCGTGCTCGCGGGGCTGCGCCTGCGCGTCATGCTTGGGCTGCTCACGCTCGCCGCCGCCGCCGCCTGGTTCGGCTGGAGCTTCATGCACGACTACCAGCGCAAGCGCGTGCTCACTTTCCTCAACCCGCAGACCGATCCGCTCGGTGCCGGCTATCACATCATTCAGTCGCAGATCGCCATCGGCTCGGGAGGCGTGTTCGGCAAGGGCTGGATGAATGGCAGTCAGGCACAGCTCGAGTTCCTTCCCGAGCGCTCGACCGATTTCATCTTCGCAGTGATCGGCGAGGAGTTCGGCCTCCTTGGCCTGCTGCTGCTGCTGCTGCTCTACGTGTTCGTCGTCGGGCGGGCCATCTATCTTGCCACGCAGACTCAGGATACCTTCGCGCGGCTCCTCGCCGGCAGTCTCGCCCTCACCTTCTTCGTCTACGTGTTCATCAATGCCGGCATGGTCACCGGGCTCCTACCGGTGGTCGGCGTCCCGCTGCCGCTCGTGAGCTACGGTGGGAGCTCCGTCGTGACGGTGCTGGCGGGCTTCGGTATTCTGATGGCGCTGTACTCACGGCGGAAACTCATCGGATCGTAGTTGAACAGCTGCCGGCTTCCGCTTCTCGCCTTGCTCACTTGTGCGCCGGCCCTCGCGCAGACGGCGAATTCGCCGGCCCTCGCGGCGGGCTTCGACCTGCATCGCCCCGAAATCGTGGCCTTCATCAACGAGGTCACGCAGCGTGACGGTCTCAAGCGCAAGGACGTGCGGCGCCTGCTGAAGGAGGCGCGGCCGCAGCCGAAGATCATCGACATGATGAACCGGCCGATCGAGAAGGTCGCGCCCTGGTGGGAATACCGCGAGCACTTCGTCAATCCCGAGCGCGTGAGCGGTGGCGCCCAGTTCTGGGCCGATCACCGCGAGTCCCTCGAGCACGTGGCCGCGACCTACCAGGTGCCGCCGGAATACGTGGTCGCCATCCTCGGCATCGAGACCCGCTACGGACGCGTCACCGGTCACTACCGCGTGCTCGATGCGCTCGCAACGCTGGCATTCGACTATCCTCCGCGCCACAGCTACTTCGCGGGCGAGCTGGCGCAGTTCCTCGTGCTGGCCAAGGAGTTTCGGCTCGATCCGCTCACCACCACCGGCTCGTACGCGGGCGCCATGGGCGCGCCGCAGTTCATGCCCTCGGCCTACCGCCGCTACGCGGTCGACGCCAGCAACGACCAGCGGCGCGACCTGTGGGGTGATTGGGACGATATCCTCGCGAGCGTCGCCAATTACCTGCGCCAGAACGGCTGGAAGGCCGGCGAGCCGGTGCTCGCCGAGACACGCGTCGACCCCGGGGCGACTTTCCAGCTGGAGCCGCACGGTCTCGAGCCCACCGAGACGGTCGACTCGCTCGGCGCACGCGGGGTGAAGGTCGAGCTCGACGTGCCGTCCGATACGCGGGCGTTGCTGATCCTCGCCGAGCAGCCCGATGGCCCCGCGTACCGTGTCGGCTTTCACAATTTCTACGTGCTCACCCGCTACAACACGAGCGCGCGCTATGCCATGGCGGTGCACGACCTCGCGCAGGCGATCGCGCAGCGGGTGCAGGCCGCGACGGCCGCCGCTGCGCCATGAGAGTCCCCGCGGGCAGCGCGAGTGGCGGCTGGCGCCTCGGCGCTGCGTCGCTTCTCCTGCTCGCACTCACCGCGTGCTCGGTCACCGCGCAGCGGCCGTCATCCCCCGCCCCTCGAGAGCCGCAGCCAGTGGCGCCTGCGCCACCTCCCGCTCCCGATGCGATTCCCGATGCGGTGCCACGCGTCGAACCGCGCAGCGCCCACGGCAATCCGCCCTTCTATAACGTACTCGGCCAGCGCTATTACGTGCTCAGCACCGCCGACGGCTACCTCGAGCGGGGTGTCGCCTCGTGGTACGGCCCAACTTTCCACGGCGGCAACACCTCGAGCGGCGAGCCCTACGACATGTACGCCATGACGGCCGCCCACAAGACGCTGCCGCTGCCGTGCTACGCGCGGGTGACGAATCTGCGCAACGGCCGCAGCGTCGTCGTGCGCATCAACGACCGCGGACCCTTCGTCGCCAACCGCCTCATCGATCTTTCGTACAGGGCGGCCACGAAGCTCGACATGATCCGCGATGGCACGACGCTCGTGGAGGTGCGGGCACTCACCCCGGCGGTGCCCGATGTGCTGACGCGCAGCACCGCGCAGCCACCGCCGGCACTCTACCTGCAGGCGGGAGCTTTCGCCGATCAGCAGAACGCGCAGCGGCTGCTTGCGCGCCTTCAGGCTGCGGGGCTCGACCGTGCGTTCATCGCCCTGCCGCTGCAGGATGGGGCGCACCTCTACCGCGTGCGCTTGGGTCCCGTCGACAGCGTGGCGCAGTTCGATGCACTCACCGCGCGGCTCACCGCGCTCGGCATCCGCGACGCGCGCCTCGCGATCGATTGAGGACTGCGCACGCTCGATCGGGCGTGCGCTTCGGTTAACATCCGCGATTGCCATAACCCAAGGAAATCCGCCCTCGTGATCCGCTCACTGCCCGCCGCATCCGCTCTCGCGCTCATTGCCTCGGTTGCTTACGCCACGGCGCCCGCGCCAGCCCCGGCATCGCTCCCCGCGAGCGCAGCGGCGCCCGCGGCAGCGCCGGTTCCGGCTCCTCCGGCGGTGTCCGCGCGCTCCTGGATCCTCATGGATCATTTCAGCGGCCGCATCCTGGCGCAGGAGCGCCCCGATGAGCGCTCCGAGCCCGCAAGTCTCACCAAGCTCATGACCGCCTACGTGGTGTTCGCGGCGCTCGCCGAGGGAAGGCTCAAGCCCACCGACATGGCCACCATCAGCGAGCATGCGTGGCGCGCCGAGGGCTCGCGCACCTTCGTGCAGGTGGGCACGCGCGTCCCGGTCGATATCCTCATCAAGGGCATGATCGTGCAGTCGGGGAACGATGCGACCATTGCGCTCGCCGAGCAGGTCGGCGGCACCGAGCCGGCCTTCGCACAGATGATGAACGAGTACGCGCGCCGGCTCGGTCTCAACTCGACTCACTACGTCAACAGCGACGGCCTCCCCGCTGCCGAGCACTACACGACGGCACATGATGTCGCGACGCTTGCGAACGCGCTGATCCGCGACTTTCCGCAGTATTACCCACTGTTTTCCCTGCGGGAGTTCATGTGGAACAACATCCGCCAGGGCAACCGCAACGGGCTGCTCGGCAAGGACCCCTCGGTCGATGGCCTGAAGACCGGGCACACCGACAGCGCCGGCTACTGCCTCGCCACTTCCGCGAGCCGCAACGGCATGCGCCTGGTATCGGTGGTGATGGGGGCGCCGAGCGTCAAGGCGCGCGAGGAAGCGAGCGCGGCGCTGCTCGGCTACGGCTACACCTTCTACGAGACCATCCGTCTGAAGAGTGCGCACGAGACGGTGTTGAAACCGCACATCTACAAGGCCGCGAGTGAATTCGCCGCCATCGGCGTGCCGCACGATGTCTATGCGACCGTGGCGCGCGGCCAGGCCGGCACCGTCAAGACACGCGCGCAGCTCAGCCGCGAGCCGCTCGTCGCGCCGCTCACCGCCGGTCAGAATGTGGGCGAGCTCACCGTGGCGGATGGCAGCGGGGATGTGATCGAGCGCGTCCCGCTCGTCGCGCTCAGCGCCGTGCCTCAGGGAGGGTTGTGGACGCGCGCCTGGGACAGTGTCTCGCTGATGTTCCACTGAGGGAGGCAGCGTGGCCGAGCCGCTCCCGCTTTGCTACCTGAACGGCGGGTTTCTGCCGCTGAGTGAGGCGCGCATCTCGCCGCTCGATCGGGGCTTCCTCTACGCCGACGCGGTGTACGAGGTGATGCCGGTGTACGGCGGGCGTCCGTTCCGCTTCGCGGCGCACAGCGAGCGCCTGGCACGGAGTCTCAGCGGGATCGGCATGGCGGATCCGCACACGCGCGATGAATGGCGCGCGATACTCGGCGCGCTGATTGAGCGCAACGGCGGCGGCGACTGTTACCTCTACTGGCAGGTGACACGCGGGGCGCAGCTCGGCCGCACTCACGCGCCGCTGCCGCAGATCCCGCGCACCGTGTTCGCGTTCTGCGCGCCCTGGCCGCAGCCACCGGCTGACCTCGCCGAGAAAGGCGTCAGCTGCGTCACTGCCAGCGATACGCGCTGGGCGCGCTGCGACATCAAGTCCACCGCTCTCCTCGCCAACGTGCTGTTGCGGCAACTGTCGGTGGACGCGGCGGCGGCGGAAACCATCATGCTGCGCGAAGGTGAGCTCACCGAAGCCTCGGCATCGAGCGTGCACGTGGTGCTCGGTGGCGAGGTGCTGATGCCGCCGAACTCGCGGCGCATCCTCCCCGGCACCACCCGCAGTGCGGTCGAGGAGGTCGCGGCACGCGCGGCGATCCCCTGCCGCGTTCAGGCGATCAGCGAGTCACAGCTGCGGGCAGCCGATGAAGTGTGGATCTCGGCCGCGACACGCGAAGTACAGCCAGTGACGGTGCTCGATGGCCATCCGATCGGCAGTGGCCGCCCCGGGGCGTTGTGGCGGCGGGTCTACGAGGAGTTTCAGCGCTACAAGCAGGAACTGGCCGGGACCCCATGGTGAGCTGCTCCACGAGCACGTGAAGCGCATCCCGATAGCGGCGCGCATAACCTGTTTGTCACCGTTCGGTTACCGGAGCGACACTGACGTTCTCGCGGCCCCCCGGGTAGCATTGTCCGGATGTCCATCACCCTCGACCAGGTCACCAAGCACTACGGTGGCGTGCCGGTCGTCAACGATGTCTCGCTCGACATCGGTGATGGAGAGTTTTTCGTGCTGCTGGGCCCCAGCGGCAGCGGCAAGAGCACCCTGCTGCGCGCCATAGCGGGGCTTTCGGGGGTCGACCACGGCCGCATCTCGCTCCATGGGCGCGACGTCACGCACGTCGCCGCACGCAAAAGAGGCGTCGGGCTCGTGTTCCAGAACTACGCGCTCTTTCACCACATGACCGTCGCCGACAACATCGAGTTTGCGCTACGCGTGCGCCACATGCGCGCCCGCGCGCGCCGCCAGCGCCGCGCGGAGCTGCTGCGCCTGGTGGCGCTCGAGGGCATGGATAATCGCCTGCCGGCGCAGCTCTCCGGTGGCCAGCAGCAGCGCGTCGCGGTGGCGCGGGCGCTCGCGCACAAGCCCGAGGTGTTGCTGCTCGATGAGCCCTTCGGGGCGCTCGATGCGAAGATCCGTGAAGAGCTCCGCCGCACGATCCGTGAGGTGCAGCGCGAGCTCGGGATCACGACCGTGCTCGTGACGCACGACCAGGAGGAAGCGTTCGCCATGGCGGACCGCATCGGCATCATGAACCAGGGACGGCTGCTGGAAGTAGGCGCGCCTCATGAGCTGTACGCGCGGCCCGCAACCCGTTTCGTAGCGACCTTCCTCGGCGCTGCCAACCTGTTCCTCGCACGCCGCACGCCCGATGGCATCCAGGTGGGTGGCAAGACCATGGGCGGCGGCGCCGAGCGCTCCCCGGGCGCCCCCGAGCACGAGGTGGTCGCGGTCGTGCGCCCCGAGGAGGTGGAGGTCGCCGCGGAACGCGATGCGCTCAGCTCGCGCTATCTCGGCCACGGGGTGATCGATGAGGTCACCTTCACGGGGGCGCTCGAGCGGCTGCGCGTGCGGCTCGATGAGGCGGTGCCCGCGCCGCTGCTCGCTTCCGGCGATAGCGATGGCAGCACGGCGCTACAGGTGACCCGCACGCGGCTTGCACATCGCGGGTTCGAGGTGCGCCGGGGGCAGAGTGTCGCCGTGGGACTGCGCCGCGTACACGTGCTGCCGACGCCGCTCTCGAGCTTCACCGCCTGCGCGCAGAGTGCGCCGCTCGCGGATGCGCTCAGCCACCAGCCGCTGCTCGCGGAGCTCGTGGCGCGCATGAAGACGCGCGTCGCGCTGCGCGTCGAGCCCTCGCTCGGTGTCGGCGATGAGCCGTGCCAGGCACAGGGCGAATTCTTCGGTACCACCGTCATCGCCGCCGAGGGCGACAATGCGCAGCGCGCCGAGTGGCTGCTGCGCCGCGGCGTGAAGGACCTGCTGGTGTTACCTGCGCACGCCGCCCCGCCGCAGCGGGTGCTGATCCACTGGATGGGTGAGGCGGCGCGCAGTGCGACGCTCGCCGTGTCGGCGAGCGTGGTGCGTCACGTGTCGGCGGAAGCCGTCTACGTCGGAATCTTCCCTGGTCGCAGCGACAGCGAGCGTCACTCACACGGCATGCGCGAGCTCCTCGACGCCCGTTCGGAAGCCCAGGCGACGCACGGCCTCGAGATGCGCACGGAGCTGCACTTCGGCGATGTGGCCCAGGAGCTCACGCGCCGCCTGGCGGAGGCGCCGGCGCAGATGCTGATCGTAGGCATCACCGAGCTCAGACATTTCGCCGAGTCCTTCCGCGCGCTGCTCGATGGGGGACGCTGGCCGGTGCTGATCGTGCAGCGCGGCGCCGCATGAGCTTCCGCAAGGCGAGTGTCCTGCCCGGCTTTGGGCTGACCTTCGGCTTCACGACTTTCTTCCTCTCCGCCATCGTGCTGCTGCCGCTCGCCGCGCTGGTGCTGTCCGCTGCCTCGATGCACTGGAGCGACTTCGTACGTGTGGTCTCGAGCCCGCGGGCGCTTGGCTCCTATCGCCTCTCTTTCGGCGCCTCGCTGCTCGCCGCGACCATCAACGTGGTGTTCGGCTTCATCATCGCCTGGACGCTCGTGCGCTATGAGTTTCCCGGCCGCAAGATCATCGACGCGCTGATCGACATGCCCTTTGCGCTGCCCACCGCCGTTTCGGGCATCGCACTCACCACGGTGTTCGCGCAAAACGGCTGGATCGGCCGTTATCTCGAGCCGCTCGGCGTGAAGGTCGCTTACACCTGGCTCGGCGTGACGCTCGCGCTCACCCTGATCAGCATGCCCTTCGCGGTGCGCGCCGTGCAGCCGGCGCTGCAGGAAGTGCAGCACGACCTGGAGGAGGCGGCAGAGACGCTCGGCGCGGGCCGCTTGTACATATTCTGGCGCATCATCCTGCCGACGGTGCTGCCCGCGCTTCTCACCGGTTTCACGCTGGCCTTCGCACGCGCGGTCGGCGAGTACGGCTCGGTGATATTCATCGCCGGGAATCTCCCGATGAAGACCGAGATCACCCCGCTCCTCATCGTGATTCACCTGGAGGAATTCGACTACCAGGGTGCGGCGGCACTCGGGGTGGTGATGCTCGCGATCTCCTTCGTCATCCTGCTCGCCATCAACCTGCTGCAGGCGTGGGGACGGCGGCGGCACGTCCGGGCGGCGCACTGATGGCGGTCGCCCTGCCGCACGGCGCGCTCCCCGACGATGCCGGCACCCGTCCGGGCCAGCACACCTGGATGCACGCCATCGTCCGCTGGCTGTGCATCACGATCTCGCTCACTTTCCTCGCCGCGGTGCTGCTCGCGCCGCTCGCGACGGTGTTTGCCATGGCGCTCGCCCGGGGGCTCGCGCCGTACCTGCGCAGCTTCGCCGACCCCGACACCCTCGCCGCGATCCGCCTCACCCTGACGACGGCGCTGGTCGTCGTGCCGCTCAACACCGCGTTCGGGCTCGCGGCGGCGTGGGCGATCGCCAAGTTCGAATTCCGCGGTAAGAGCGTGCTCATCACCCTCATCGACCTGCCGCTCGCGATCTCGCCGGTGATCTCGGGCATGGTTTTCGTGCTGCTGTTCGGGCTGCACGGCTGGTTCGGCGCGTGGCTGCAGGAGCACGACATCTCGATCGTCTTTGCGCTGCCGGGCATCATCCTGGCGACGATGTTCGTGACCTTCCCGTACGTGGCGCGCGAGCTGATTCCGCTCATGCAACAGCTCGGCAACGACGAGGAGGAAGCGGCCATCACGCTCGGCGCCGGCGGCTGGATGACCTTCTTCCGCGTGACATTGCCGAAGGTGCGCTGGGGGCTGGTGTATGGCATGGTGTTGTGCAACGCGCGCGCCATGGGCGAATTCGGCGCAGTGTCGGTCGTGTCCGGACACATCCGCGGACTCACCAACACCATGCCTCTGCACATCGAGATCCTCTACAACGAATACAACTTCGTCGGCGCCTTCGCCGTCGCCTCACTCCTCACGCTGCTCGCGGTGTTGACGCTGGTGGTCAAGACGCTGGTCGAGCGCACCGGCTACCGCAGGCGATGAAAGCCTTGCTCGAGCGTCTGCGGCGCCTGTGGCATTCGCGCTGGCCGGACCCCGCCCGGACCAGCCTCACCTGGTGGCTGGCGGCGATCCATCTCGCGCTCGTGCTGCTGGTGGCGGGGGGTATCACCTGGTCCGCGAGCCGCATGCTGCGTGAGCTCGCCGATGCGCAGGGCAAGGCGCGCGTGCAGCTCGCGGCCACCAGTGCGCGTGAGGAGCTGCGGCGCATGGGCGAGGATGCCCATGCCGCAGCACAGGCGCTCGCCGAGCGGCCTGCGCTGCAGCGCCTGCTGGCGGAAGGCAGGAGCGAGGCGCTCTCACCGCTCCTGCGCCGGGCCTGCGAGGCGGCGGGTGTGGACGCCTGCGCGGTGCTCTCCGGAAAAACGGTCATCGCGCTGTCGGGCCCGGCGCTCGACTGGCAACAGGTGGTGACCGCGGGCAGCGAGCAGGGGGCGACGTTCATGGCGCTGCCCTCGACCGAGCACGTGCCGCTGCTCGGCGCGCACGCCGCACTCGGGGATCAGGGCTACACGCTGTACGTCGTGCGGCGGCTGGATGCGGCGCTGGCGCAGACCATCAGCGCCCGCGTCTCTGCGAACGTTCGTTTCATCGACTACCGCGCCTATCTCAATGCCCCGGTGGGTCCGTTCACGCCGCTCTACGCAGCCGCGCTCGCCGACGGACACTCGGCGGTGCAGCGCATCGAATCGCAGGACAGCTATGCGGCTGCCGTGCCGGTGTTCGCCGCGAGCGGCGAGGCGATCGCCCTGATCGAGGCGCGGCTGCCGACGAGCGCGGTCGACACCCCCGCTCGTCACTTCCTGCACCGGCTGCTGGCCGCAGCGCTCTTTCTGGCTGCACTCGCGGTGCTGGCCTCCGTAGTCCTGGGGGGCCTGGTGGCCGGCCCGGTGCGGGCGCTGACCGCAGCGGCGACGCGCCTCGGGAGCGGTGACTTCTCTGCCTCCATACCGGTAGGCGGTGCCGCCGAAGTGGGCGCGCTCGCGCGTACCATGGAGGACATGCGCCGCAACCTGATCGAGCTCACGAGCACCCTGCGCCGGCGCGAGGCGGAGGCGCGCGCGGTGCTCGGCGGCATCGTCGAGGGCGTGTACGCGGTCGACACGAACCGCGTCATCCGCTACCTCAATCCCCAGGCCGAGCGGCTGCTCGGTGTCTCCTCGGAGGAGGCGGTCGGGCGCTTCTGCGGCGATGTGCTCAAGCCGCGTGAGGAGAACGGGCGCCGGCCTTGCGAGCTGCGCTGTCCGATCGTGCACGCACGCAGCGCCGAAAGCGCCAAGGCGGTCGAACAGCTCACCGCCCGGCCCGGCGATCCGCGCACCACGGTGATCACGAGCAGCGCGCCTGCGGATGGGCTGCAGGTGCAGGTGATCCGCGATGAGACCGAGCTCGAAGCCGTGCGCCGCGCGCGCGACTCGGTGCTCGCCAACATCTCGCACGAGTTCCGTACGCCGCTCGCCGCGCAGCTCGCCTCCATCGAGCTGCTGCTCACCGGCCTCGAGCAGATGCCGCGCGAGCAGCTGCGCGAGCTCATCACCTCGCTCGAGCGCAGCACGCTGCGCCTCACGCAGCTCATCGACAATCTGCTCGAGAGCGTGCGCATCGAGTCCGGCCAGCTCGCCATCCGCCAGCAGAGCGTGGCCCTCGCCGAGGTGGTCGATGATGCACGCGCGCTGGTCGGCTCACTCCTGGCGCAGCGCCGGCAGACGCTCGATGTCAGCCTGCCCGATGAGTTGCCATCGGTGAGCGGCGATAAGACCCGCCTCACGCAGGTGTTCGTCAACCTGCTCGCCAACGCCAACAAGTTCGCCCCGGAGGACAGCGTGGTGCGCATCGGCGCCGAGGCGCAGGCCGGGCAAGTGCACGCATGGGTGGAGGATGAGGGGGCAGGCCCCGTCGCGGTCGATGACGCGCAACTCTTTGCGCGCTTTCTCCGCGGCGGCACCGAGCCGGAGCCGGTGGGTCTCGGACTCGGGCTGTGGCTGGTGAAGTCGATCATCGACCGCCACGGCGGGCGGGTCGTCTTCGAGCGCACCGCCGCCGGCCGCACGCGCTTCAGCCTCACCCTGCCCGCGGAGGAAGCGGCGTGAAGGTGCTGGTCGCGGACGACGATGCCGAGCTGCGCGAGCTGATCGCCTTCACGCTCGGCCAGTCGGGATACCTCGTGATCAAGGCGAGCGATGGTTCCGGCGCCGTGCGGCTGTTCACCGAGGAATCCCCGGACCTCGTGGTGCTCGACATCAACATGCCGGGGCTCTCCGGGTTCCAGGTGTGCGAAGCGATCCGTGCGCGCTCGCGCGTGCCGGTCATGATGCTGACCGTGCGCGGGGAGGAGGAGGACCTGGTGCGCGCGCTCGGTCTCGGCGCCGACGACTACCTCACCAAGCCCTTCAGCCCGCGAACCCTGCTCGCGCGCATACGCGCGCTGCTGCGGCGCGCCGGAATGGAGAACACCGCTCCCGTGGCGGCCGGCCGCGTCACGCTCGATATCAACGAGCACACCGTGCGCATCGGCGAGGACGAGGCGGTGCGGCTCACCAAGCTCGAGTTGCGTCTGCTGCAGATGCTGCTGGCGAATGCCGGCCACACCGTGACCTCGGAGCGGCTGCTGGTGCAGGTGTGGGGTCATCGCAGCGGCGGCGACCGCCAGCTGCTGAAGCAGCTGGTGCATCGCCTGCGGCAGAAGATCGAGGTCGATCCGGCGGCGCCGGCGCTGCTGCAGACTGCAGCCGCAGGCTACAAGCTGGTGGTCGACTGACGAGGTATGTAACGCTTCCGGCGACAGTTAGGTACTTACCTAACTATTCAGCAAAGGACATACGTGCACCGCCCAGCGCGTCAGCCGCACCAGAGGCTGCTAACGCGCCGAGATCTGATCGAACACCCCGCCGTCGCCGAAGTGCGTGCGCTGCACGCTCGCCCAGCCGCCGAAGTCGGCGACCGTCGCGAGTTTCAGCTGCGGGAAGCGCTCGGCGTAGCGCGCCGCAACCTCCGGATCGCGCGGGCGGTAATAGTGCCGCGCGATGATCTCCTGGCCTTCCTTGCTGTAGAGGTAGTCGAGGTAGGCGCGCGCGACCTCGCGCGTGCCGTGGCGCAGCGCGACCCGCTCCACCACCGCCACGGGCGGCTCGGCGAGCACACTGACCGAGGGCACGACGATCTCGAGCTTGTCGGCCCCGACCTCGCGCACGGCCAGCATCGCCTCGTTCTCCCAGGTGAGCAGCACGTCCCCGAGGCCGTTGTGCACGAAGGTGGTCGTCGCGCCGCGCGCGCCGGCATCGAGTACCGGCACGTTCGCATACAGGCGGCGCAGGAACTCGCGCGCGCGCGCATCGTCCCCGCCGGGCTGCGCGCGGGCCCACGCCCAGGCGGCCAGATAGTTCCACCGGGCACCGCCGGAGGTCTTGGGGTTGGGCGTGATCACCGCTACGCCGGTGCGCACCAGGTCGCCCCAGTCGTGGATGCCCTTCGGATTGCCCTTGCGCACCACGAACACGATGGTGGAGGTGTAGGGCGAGCTGTTATCCGGCAACAGGCTCTGCCAATTCACCGGCAGTAGCCTGCCGGTCGCCGCGATGGCGTCGATGTCGGCCGCGAGCGCAAGTGTCACCACATCCGCCGCATTGCCCTCGATCACGGAGCGCGCCTGAGTGCCCGAGCCGCCATGGGACTGCTCGACGCGCACCTGCTGGCCGGTCTTCGCCCGCCAGTAGCGGGCAAAGGCGGCGTTGAACTCGACGTACAGCTCGCGCGTTGGGTCGTAGGAGACATTGCGCAGCGTGGTGCGTGATCCGCCCGTGCCGCTGCCGCCGGGACCACAGGAGAGCAGTGCCGCGAGTGTCAGCACCCCGAGCGCGAGGGTGGAGGTGCGCGCGAGCAGATGAGTCGATCGCATCAGCAGATGCTAACTGGGGGATGAGACCTTGTCAGTCGGATCGCGGTGACAACGGGGTTACAGTGGCAGCCGCAGCGCACGCCGCAGGTGCGGCTCGAGGGCGCTGGCGCACTCGCTCACACTGTGAGGTCCGCCGAGCTCGGACAGTTGGGTCATTTGCAGTCCTGCGTAGCCGCAAGGGTTGATGCGGCCGAAAGGCTCGAGATCGAGCGCCACATTCAGCGCCAGCCCGTGATAGCTGCCGCCGCGGCGCACGCGCACGCCGACGCTCGCGAGCTTGCGGCCACTGACGTACACCCCTGGTGCCTCGCGCCGGGACTCGGCGGCGATGCCGTAATCGGCTGCCAGATCGATGACGGCGCGCTCGAGCGCGCTCACGAACTCCCGCACGCCGAGCGCGGCGCGTCTCAGGTCGATCAACGGGTAGACCACGAGCTGTCCCGGGCCATGGTAGGTGACCTGCCCGCCGCGATCGATCTGCACCACCGGGATGTCCCCGGGCGCGAGCAGGTGCGCACGACTCGCGCTGACACCGAGCGTGAATACCGCGCGGTGCTCGAGGAACCAGATCTCATCCGCGGTGTGGGCGTCGCGCCCCTCGGTGAAGCGCTGCATCGCGCGCCAGGTGGGCTCGTATTCCGTGAGCCCGAGATGCCGCACGAGCGGTGCAGGCACGGGCTGCGCCGTTGCTGCGAGAGCCGCCGCCGCAGTGCCCGCAGCCGACAGCTGGTGGGAGCCAGTGCTCATGGTGCGAAGCGCGAGTTGTCGAGTCCGGCGTTGTTGCGGTTCAGCGCCTGCTCGGCGCGATAGCTCGAGCGTACGAGCGGTCCGGAGACGCATTCAAGGAAGCCGAGCCGGAGGGCCCGCTCGCGGTAGCGATCGAACTCCGCCGGCGTGACGAATCGCTCCACCGGGAGGTGATTGAGCGTCGGCCGCAGGTACTGACCGAGAGTCAGGAGGTCGACCCCGGCGGCGCGCAGGTCCGCGAGCGTTGCATCGATCTCCGCCTCGGTTTCGCCCAATCCGAGCATGAGGCTGCTCTTCGTGAGCACCGTGGGACGGTGGCGCTTGGCATGAGCGAGCACCGAGAGCGTCTGCTCGTAGCCCGCGCGCGCGTCACGCACCGGGTGCGTCAGACGGCGCACGGTCTCGATGTTCTGTGCAAACACCTCGATGCCGGAATCGACCACGGTCTCCACATCGGCGGTCACCCCCTGGAAATCCGGTGTCAGCGCCTCGACCGCGGTGCCGGGGTTACGGCGCTTGATCGCGCGCACGCACGCCGCGTAATGCGCGGCGCCCCCGTCGGGCAAATCGTCGCGGTCGACGGAGGTGAGCACGACGTAGCGCAGCTTCATCAGCTCGACGGTGCGGGCGGCGTTCTCGGGCTCCTGCGCGTCGAGCCAGCCGTGCGGGTTGCCGGTGTCCACCGAGCAGAAGCGGCACGCGCGCGTGCACACCGCGCCCATCAGCATGAGGGTGGCGGTGCCGGCATTCCAACACTCGCCGATGTTGGGACAGTGAGCCTCTTCGCACACCGTTGCGAGACGATGCTCACGGACCAGCGCACGCACCGCCTGGAAGGCCGCACCGGCGGGAGCTCTCGAACGCAGCCACGCTGGCAGGCGCGAGGCAGCGGGCCGCCGGGCCGCCGGCGCCTCGGCGGGCGCGCCCGATCCGCGCCGAGCCTTGATGCCATCGCGGACCGCCGTAAACCCTTGAGGCGTAACGTATTTCTCGCCGCTGCGCGGCCGCGTCGGCTCGCTTACGAGGGGGATGCCACGAAGCTCTGACATGCGCTCATTGTAGCGCAGACACCCGTGCCGACAGGCTCGCCAGGCGCTCTGCCGTGCCGACATCGCACCATTGCCCGCGATGCACCTCTGCGCGCACCCGACCTGCCGCGATGGCGCGATTCAGCAGCGGCAGCAGCGGGAAGCGACCCTCGGCGCAGCCGGCAAAGAACTCGCAACTGTAAACCCCGACACCACTGTAGGTGAGACGCCCGGTCTCGCGATTGACGACACGATCGCCCTCGAGTCCGAAGTCACCACGCGGGTGGTGCGGCGGGTTGGGAATCAGCACGAGGTGCGCGTGTGCGCCGGCTTCGAGCGCGAGCCGGCCGAAGTCGATGTTGGTCCAGATGTCGGCGTTCACCACCAGGAACGGATCGGGACCGAGCAGTGGCAGCGCGCGGAAGATCCCGCCGCCAGTCTCGAGCGGCACCGGTCCCTCATCGCTCCAGCTGATGCTCACGCCGAAGTCGCTCCCATCGCCGAGCGCGCCGCGCAGTTGCGCGCCGAGCCAGGACAGATTGATGACGACCTCGCGAATCCCGGCGCGCGCAAGCGCGAGCAGATGCCACGCGATGAGCGCGCGTCCGCCCACCTGCACGAGCGGCTTCGGCAGCGAGTCGGTGAGCGGCCGCATGCGCTCCCCGCGCCCGGCGGCGAGCAGCATGGCCTTCACGAACGTGCCCCGGCGCGCGCGTGCTCGGCGGCTATGCGCGCATTGGCGCGCGGCAGCTGCGCGGTCACGCGCTCCTCGAGAAATCGCGCCAGGGCGGAAAGCTCGCCATAGCGCGCACCCGCCTCGCGAACGTAGTCGAGGGTGCGCGGCAAGTCGGACAGGTAGCCGGCCTTGCCGTCGCGGTACCAGAGGCGGCAGAAAATGCCGAGCACCTTGATGTGCCGCTGCACGCCGATCAGGTCGAACCAGCGCAGGAATTCAGCCCTGCTCCCCCCGGCCGGCCCGCCGCGCTCGAGCAGCCGCGCGCGAAATCCCTCCACCCAGGCCTCGACTCGCGCTCGCGGCCAGGCGATGTAGCAATCCTTCAGCAGCGACACCAAATCGTAGCCGACCGGCCCACAGAGCGCGTCCTGAAAGTCGATGATGCCGGGGTTGCGTTCGCTGACCACCATGAGGTTGCGCGCGTGATAGTCGCGGTGCACGAACACCCGCGGCTGGGCCAGAGCCTCGACGATCAGGAACTCGAAGCTCGAAGCGAGCAGCTCCGTCTCGGCAGCGGAGAGCGTGAGCGACAGGTGCCGGCCGAGGAACCACTCGGGCATCAGCGCCATCTCGCGCGCGAGCTCACTGCGCCCGTACGGCGGCAGCTGCGCGCACGCCGGGCCGCCGCGCAGTTGGATGTTCGCGAGCGCCGCGAGCGCATCGGCATACAGCAGCTCGCTGTCACCGCCACGCTCGAGTCGCTGCAGGTACGGGGTGGTCCCCAGATCCTCCAGCAGCAGGAGCCCGCGCCCGGCATCCGCCTCGTGCACGTGCGGCACGTGAGCACCGAGTTCCTCCAGCAGGCGCGACACTTTCAGGTACGGTCGCACGTCCTCTTTTTCCGGAGGCGCGTCCATGACGATGTAGCTGGTGGCGCCCGCGAAGACGCGGAAATAACGCCGGAAGCTTGCATCGCTCGAGGCCACCTCGAGGCGAAGGCGCGGCAGGTGAAGCTCGCGCGACAGCCAATCATGGATCAGCGCCAGTCGCGCGTCGGTGTTAGGCATCAGGGAGTGAGGATTTTTCCGGCCCGCGTGGCTGCGGCGCACCATTATAATGCCGCCCTTCATGCTGCGTTCGAGGCCATTCTGGATCGCCATCGCTTCGTTCGGCAGCATCATGCCCGCGGCCCGGGCGCAGGAACCGCCCTGTCCGTCACAGAACGCACAGGCCGCGAGCCCGGCACCCTCCACGACTGGCAGCACGGCCGCGGCGCCCGGATCCACGGCGGCAGCCGGTGCGGCGACCACCCCGGCAGATGCCGGCGCCGCGCCAACAGGCGCAGGTGTGGGTCAGGTCAACATCGCGAGCGATGAGGCGACACTCGGCGTCGATGGCAATGCCACCGTCAAGGGAAACGTCGAGGCGCGCCAGGGCGATCGCCAGATCCGCGCCGACCAGCTCGAGTACGACTCGAAGACCGGCTCGATGCGCAGCGACGGTCACATCGACTACCAGGACCCTCTGGTGCACGTCGCCGGTGCCGCCGGCAGCTATTCCGCGGCCGCCGGGGCCGAGTTCCGCGATGCGCAGTTCGACCTGCGCCAGCGCGCGGGGCGCGGCGCCGCGCGGGACATGGCGCTCACTCCCGAGGGCCAGATCCGGCTGCAGGGAGTCACCTTCACCACCTGCCCGCTGCGCGATGAGAGCTGGCACATCAAGGCCAACAGCATCGTGCTCGACACCCACGACAAAATCGGCACCGGTCGCGATGCGCGGGTCGATTTCATGGGCGTGCCGCTCATGTACCTGCCGTGGCTGAGCTTTCCGCTCTCCAACGAGCGCAAGAGCGGCTTCCTGTTCCCGAGCATCGGCAGCACCTCGACCAACGGCGCACAGCTGTCGGTCCCGTACTACTGGAACATCGCCCCGAACGCCGACTTCACCTTCCAGCCGATCCTCTACAGCAAGGCCGGCATAGACCTCGGCGGCGACTTCCGGCAGATGACCGAGAACCAGCGCGGTGAGCTCGAGTGGAATTACCTGCCCGACGACAAGGCCTACGGCGCGAGCCGCAGCCGGGTGCAACTGACCGAGCTCGCCGACCTTCCCTGGGACTGGCGGCTGAACGTCAACGCGGGGAGCGTGAGTGACCGGCAGTACTTCGAGGATTTCTCCAACGGCCCCGAAGGGGCCAGCACGGCGTTCCTCGAGCGCCGCGCCACGTTCTCCTATCGCAGCGAGCACTGGAGCATCGATGCCGAGGCGCAGCAATACCAGACGATTGACTACACCCTCGCCGAGCCCGACCGGCCGTACGCGCGCGCGCCACACCTCGCGGCGGATGCCGACTATGCGCTCGGTCCGAACGGAATGCTGCGCTACGGCTTCTATTCGGAGCTCGTCAACTTCCAACACGTCGAGGCGCCCGAGGCCGTGACGACCGGCTGGCGCGCGGACCTGATGCCGCTGGTGTCGCTGGACCTCACCGGCGCCGGGTATTTTCTGCGCCCGGCGCTCGCCTGGCGCGGGACGCAGTACGAGCTCGACACCCTCGGGCCCGGGCAGGAGAAGCGCTCGCCCTCGCGCACACTCCCGATCGCCAGTGTCGATACGGGACTGTTGTTCGAGCGATCGGCCGGGTCGCACGATCAACGGCGGCTCACCCTCGAGCCGCGCGTCATGTACCTGGACGTGCCCTATCGCTCCCAGGACCAGCTGCCGGTATTCGACACCGCGATCCCCGATCTCAACCCCGTGCAGCTCTTTCGCACCAACCGTTACGTCGGCGCCGACCGGATGAGCGATGCCAACCAGATGAGCGTCGGCCTCACGAGCCGCCTGCTCGATGCCCAGAGCGGCCGGCAGTTCATCGCCGGAACTTTCGGCCAGACCTACTACTTCGACATCCCTCGCGTGACACTTCCCGGGGAGACACCTATCACCGCCAGTCGCTCGGATTTCGTGGCGCAGGTCTCGATTGCCGCGTTCGAGGACTGGAGCGCCGACGCGGGTGTCCAGTGGGACCCGCAGCATCAGCGCAGCGAACGCACCACGGTGAACGTGCAGTACAAGCCCGCTCCCAACGCGCTCATCAACCTCGCCTACCGGTATGAGCGCTTCACGACCACCACCGAGCTCATCCCTGAAACCGTCAATGGCAGCCAGCAGCTCGTCCCGACGCCCGTGCAACAGGGGTATGACCAGCTCGAGTTCTCGGCCGCCTGGCCCATAAAGCGCAGCTGGGAGGTGTTCGCCCGGGAGGTCTATGCCCTGCGCGATCCCCAGCAGCCACATGGCCAAGAACTGGAGCGTTTCATCGGCTTCGAGTACCTTGCGTGCTGCTGGCGTGTCCGGCTCGGGGCGCGGCGCTACGTCAATAGCCACGATCCGAACGCGGGCCAGAAAACCGGAGTCTGGCTGCAGCTGGAACTCGCGGGATTGGCCGGTGTCGGATCGGCGTCGGATACCTTCCTCAGAGAGGAGATCCGCGGCTACACGCCGGCGACTGCACCGACTGTCAGGGCCCAGGGCCCCCTGAAGGGCATCTGGTGAGGGAAGTAGACTCCATGCGGCAGATTGCGATTTGTTCGGTCCCGACGATGGTGCTGGGGCTTGCCGCCCTTGCCGCGCACGGGAGCGCCCAGGCGCAGACCCGTGAGCTCGCCACCCAGGGGGAGCTGCTCGACCGGGTGGTGGCGATCGTCAACGACGGCGTCGTGCTCAACAGCGACCTCGACGTGCAGATGGATGTCGTCAGCGAGCGGCTGCGGCAGCAGAAGCTCGAGCTGCCGCCGCAGAACGTGCTGCGCCAGCAGGTGCTCGAGCGCCTCGTGCTGCAGGAGATCCAGCTGCAGCGCGCCAATCACGCCGGCGTCAAGGTGTCCGACGAAATGGTGAACACCGCGCTGCAGGATGTGGCGAAGCGCAATGGCATGACCCTCACGCAGCTGCCCGAGGCGCTCGCGCGGCAGGGGCTCGACTATGCCGAGTATCGCGATGAGATCCGCAAGGAAATGATGCTGCAGATGCTGCGCCAGCGCGACGTGCTGCAGCACATCAGCGTCACGCCGCGCGAGATCGACCAGTTCCTCGAGCGGCAGGCGAAGGCGCCCTCGGAGCGCAACGAGTACAACGTCTCGCATATCCTCATCGCGGTGGGCCAGGAGGCGAGCCCGGGACAGCAGGAGGCGGCAGCCAAGCGTGCGCAGGAAGTCTATGAACGCGCGAAGACCGGCGAGGACTTTGCCAAGCTCGCGGTGGCTTACTCAAACAGCCAGACGGCCCTCGAGGGCGGTGCGCTCGGCTGGCGCAAGGGAGGCGAGCTGCCAACCTTCCTCTCGGACATCATTGCCCGGCTCAAACCCGGCGAAGTCAGTGAGCCGCTGCGCACCCCGACCGGCTATCACATCATTCGCCTCAACGAGATCCGCGGCGGGACCGAGAGTGCCGTCGAGGACCAGGTACACGTGCGGCACATTCTCATGAAGACCAATGAGCTCGCGGATGATGCCACCGTGCGCGGCAAGCTCGCGGCGCTGCGCGAGCGAATTCTGAAGGGCGAGGACTTCGGGGCGATTGCGCAGGTCACCTCCCAGGATCCGGGGTCGGCGGCCGAGGGCGGCGATCTCGGCTGGAGCGGCCCCGGGACCTTTGCGCCGGAGTTCGAGCAGGCCATCGCGGCGCTGAAGGACAACGAGATCAGCGAGCCTTTCCGTACCCAGTACGGCTGGCACATCGCGCAGATGCTCGGCCATCGCCGCTTCGACAACAGCGACGAGCTCAAGCGCCGCCAGGCCATGGAAGCCATCCGCGCCAGCAAGGCCGATGAGGAGACCGAGTTGTGGCTGCGGCGTATGCGGGACGAAGCGTACGTGGAATACAAGTCATAGCGATGCAGCGGAGCGCAACACGGGCGCTTCCGTGAACGCCGACGCCACCGAAGTGATTCCCCGCATTGCCCTGACCAGTGGTGAGCCGGCAGGGATAGGCCCGGAGCTTTGCCTTGCGCTCGCGGCGAAGCAGCTGCCCTGTGAGCTCGTGTGTCTTGGCGATCGGGCGCTCCTCGAGGAGCGTGCGCGTGCATTGGGGCTCACGGTGCGCCTGCGCCCCTACGCACGCGCGGGAGGCTCGGCACGCGCTGCAACCGGCGCGCCCGGCGAGCTTAGCGTCGCGGATCTGCCGCTCGCCGCGGCGAGTGTCCCGGGCCGGCCCGATCCGGCCAATGCGCGGTACGTATTGGCGCTCCTCGATCGGGCCATCGAGGGCGCGCTCTCCGGCGAGTTCGACGCCCTGGTCACGGCGCCCGTGCACAAGGGTGTCATCAACGATGCCGGCATCGCCTTCACCGGCCACACCGAATATCTCCAGGAGCGTACTCACGCCGCACGCGCGGTGATGATGCTCACCGCGGGGACGCTGCGCGTGGCGCTCGCGACGACCCACCTGCCGCTGCGCGCGGTGAGCGAGTCCATCAGCGGCGACCTGCTGTTCGAGGTGGCGGAGATCCTCGCGTGCGAGCTCAGCGCGCGCTTCGCGGTGCCGGAGCCGCGCATCGCGGTCTGCGGACTGAACCCGCACGCCGGCGAAGGCGGTCACCTTGGCGATGAGGAAGTGCGGATCATCGGCCCCGCGGTGACGCGCATGCGCGCCGCGGGTATCCGTGCCGAGGGGCCCCTGCCAGCCGACACCGTGTTCGTGCCGCAGGTGCTGGCACGCTTCGATGCGGTGCTCGCCATGTACCACGACCAGGGGCTGCCGGTGATCAAGCATGCCGGCTTCGAGCGTGCCGTGAACGTGACGCTCGGCCTGCCGCTCATCCGTACCTCGGCCGATCACGGCACGGCCTTCGACCTCGCCGGCACCGGACGCGCGGACGCCTCGAGCCTCATGGCGGCGGTGCAGCTCGCCAGCACGCTCGCGGCGCAGCGGTGATGCCGGCGGCGGCCCTACCTGCGGTACCACCACGCCGCAAACGCTTCGGCCAGCACTTTCTGCACGACCCGCGTGTGGTGGAGCGCATCGTGCAGGCGCTCGACGCTCATCCGGGCGATCATCTGGTCGAGATCGGGCCCGGGCGCGGCGCGCTCACGGGGCGGCTGCTCGCGATTCCGGACTGTACGCTCGATGCCATCGAGATCGATCGCGACCTCGCAGCGCGGTTGCGCGTGTCGTTTGCCGGCTCGCCGCGTCACGCGCTGCACCAAGGCGATGCGCTCGGTTTCGACTTCGGCGCGCTCGCCGGCGAGCGCGGCGGGCGGCTGCGCATCGTCGGCAATCTCCCCTATAACATCTCCACGCCACTGCTGTTCCACCTGCTCCAACACGCGGATGCGATCATCGACCTGACCCTGATGCTGCAGCGGGAGGTGGCGGCACGGCTGGCGGCCGCACCCGGCGACGGCAACTACGGGCGCCTCACCGTGATGCTCGCCCCGCGGGTGCAGGTGCAGCGGCTTTTCGATGTCGGGCCGGGGGCGTTTCAGCCGCCGCCCCGTGTGTGGTCGGCGGTGGTGCGCCTTACCCTGCGGACGCAGCCGCTTTTCCCGCTGAGCCCAAACTATGGGGCGGTGGTAGCGGCCGCCTTCGCGCAGCGCCGCAAGACGCTCCGCAACGCATTAAGTCAGATGCTCTCGTCCGGGCAGATCCGCGCCTGTGAGATCGATCCGGGGGCGCGGGCCGGGACGCTCGCTCCTCGGGCTTTCAACGCCCTGGCCGAAGTCCTCGACCGCAGCGCTCTCGACCGGGCGAGCGGCTGACGTTAGTCTTCCACCAACGAACGTGCCGCATGGGGGTGTGCGATGGTGGTTTACCGTCGTGTGCTGCTGGTCGTCGACCTGACGGACGACAGCCTCGCGATCGGCCGCAAAGCGCAGGCGCTCGCCGCCGCCCTCGGCGCCGAGGTCGAGCTGCTGCACGTCGTGGAGTTCGTGCCGGTCGAGCCGATGGGCGAGACCCTCATGCCCGCGGTGCAGATCGAGGAGGAACTGCTGCAACGCGCCGAGCAGCGCCTCGCTGCGCTCGCTGCGGAGCTCGGTCTCGCCGATGCGGTCTGCTGCGTGGAAAGTGGCAACGTCAAGGCGGAGATCGTGCGCGTTGCGCGCGAGCGCCATGCGGATCTCATCGTGCTCGGCAGCCGCGAGCGGCATGGCCTGTCGATACTCGTGAACCTCACCGAGGACACGGTGCTGCACGCGGCGCCGTGCGACGTCCTCGCGATGCGCCCGGCCGTGAGTCCAGGCCGCATCCGGTAGAATCCGTCCATGCCCCCCGCCGAGCACCACATCCGGGTCGATGTCGAGACGAGCTACCTCGATGAGCAGTCCGATCCGCACCAGAGCCGCTATGTATTCGCCTACACCATTACCATCCGCAACGAGGGACTGGTGGCGGCGCGGCTCCTCGCGCGCCACTGGGTGATCACCGACGCCAACGGCAAGGTCGAGGAAGTGCGCGGTGACGGCGTGGTCGGCGAGCAGCCGTACCTCAAGCCCGGCCAGGGCTTTCGCTACTCGAGCGGCGCGGTCATCGAGACGCCGGTGGGTTCGATGCAGGGCAGCTACCAGATGCTCGCCGACGACGGCGCGCAGTTCGATGCACCGATCGAGCCGTTCCGCCTGGCAATGCCCGGCATTCTGCAGTGACCCGCTATGCCATCGGCGATCTGCAGGGTTGTGATCAGGAGCTGCGCGCCCTCCTCGCACGGCTGAAGTTCTCCGCCGACCGTGACCGCCTCTGGTTCGTCGGCGATCTCGTCAACCGCGGGCCGGGGTCGCTCGCGACGCTGCGCAAGGTGCGTGCACTCGGGGATAACGCCATCGTCGTGCTCGGCAATCACGATCTGCACCTGCTCGCGGTGGCCTGCGGCGCGCAGCGGCGCCGCCGCTCCGATACGCTCGATGAGGTGCTTGCGGCGCGCGATCGCGACGCGCTCATCGAGTGGCTGCTGATGCGGCCGCTCGCGCATGCCGAAGGGCGCGACCTGATGGTGCATGCAGGTGTGGTGCCGCAGTGGACCGGCGCACGCACCCTGGCGCTTGCAGAGGAGGTCAGCCGCGCGTTGCGCCGCGACCCGCGCGCGCTGTTCGAGCACATGTACGGCGATGAGCCCGATCGCTGGGAGGAGCGGCTCGCCGGATACGAGCGGCTGCGCTTCATCATCAACGTGCTCACGCGGCTGCGGCTGTGCAGCGCCGACGGCCGCGTCGACATCAGCCTCAAGGGCCCGCCGCCGCCGCCGCCCTCACCGCTGCGGCCCTGGTTCGAGCACCCGCAGCGAGCGAGCCGCGATATGCGCGTCATTTTTGGTCACTGGTCGGCGCTCGGCTTCATCGAACGCCCGGACGTCCTCGGTCTGGACACCGGCTGTGTCTGGGGCGGCAGTCTCACCGCGGTCGACCTCGATAGCGATCGCCCGCCCGTCAGCGTCGAGTGCGCGCAATACCAGCAGATCGGCGAGGGGTGAGCGCCGCGCAGCGAGCGCTCACCGCCTATGTGGCGGGTGCGGGGGCCGGGCCCCAGGCCACGGCAATTTCCGCAGTCTTCGCGGTGTAGATACCGGGAGCGAGCTCGAGTTCGACGGGCTTGCCTGTGCCCGGAACGATCGGCAGCACCATGCGTTCCGCCCCGCGCACGTCGAGCTCGCCGACGGCGCCGGGTGTAACGCGCAGTGCCACGCGCACCGGCCACCCCTCCGCCGGCGCCCGCAGCGTGATGCTGCCGGTCCCGCTCGCCGCGGTGAGGTCGAGGACCAGCGTGTTGCGCTTCCAGTACTGCGCGAGCACGGCGGCCGCGTCACTGCCGCCAACGTCCAGGTAGTGGACCGCGTGGGGCGCGGGCGGGGGCGGTTTGTGCCAGGGCCAATGCGAGCACCCGGCCGTGGCCAGTATGAGCACGAAGACCGCTGACCGCAGCAGGACGCCATAAGCCTTTCCGGATCGCATTCCATCGACTCCTCGTACCGCCTGCGCAGCGCGTAACATACGAAGGCACGGAGGCCACATGCAATCCCTGCAGGCATTCAACTTGCATCAATGGATCGATGCCAACCGCGCGCAGCTGCGCCCGCCGGTCGGCAACAAGCGCGTGTTCCGCGACGGCGACTTCATCATCATGGTGGTGGGCGGCCCGAACGCGCGCAAGGACTACCACGTCGACCCGGGCGAGGAGTTCTTCTATCAGCTCGAGGGCGAGATGATGCTCAGGACCATGCAGGACGGCCGCGGCGTGGATGTGCCGATCCGCACCGGCGAGGTGCTGCTGCTGCCCCCGAAGGTGCCCCACTCGCCGCAGCGCCCGGCCAACACCGTGGGCCTCGTCATCGAGCGGGCGCGCCGGGCCGGTGAGCTCGATGGCTTCCAGTGGTACTGCGAGCGCTGCGGGCAGCTGCTGTACGAGGAGTTCTTCGAGCTCACCGACATCGAGAAGCAGTTCCCGCCTGTGTTCGAGCGCTTTTTCGCCAACAGGGCGAAGCGCACCTGCGTCCACTGCCACGCGGTCCTGGAGCGCTCCTGAGGTGCAGGCGCGCGTGGTGATCGATGGCCGCGAGCTCGCCGTCGACCTCTCGCGCCCGGTGGATCTTGCGCTCGAGCTGGATTTCGCAGGGGCACAGCCGCGTCACTTCGGCGCGCCGCGCGCGAGCTCGCGTCCGTACGAGGCGCCAGGCCTCGGCTTCCGCGGCTCGGTCGAGCGGGGCTCGAGCTGCAACTGCGAGGTGATCACTCTCATCCCCCACTGCAACGGCACACACACCGAATGTGCCGGACACCTGACGCGCGAGCGTCTGGACGCCTGGCGCGTGGCGCCTGCGGGGCTCATACCGGCAGTGCTGCTGTCGGTCGGGCCGGAACCGCCCGGTGCCGAGGGAACTGAGCCAGCGCCGCAGCCCAACGACCGGCTGATCACCCGCCGCGCGATCGAGCACGCCTGGCCGGCCGACTTGCCATTCGTGCCGCGCGCGGTGGTGATCCGTACGCTGCCCAACAGCGCCGAGAAGCGTGCGCGCGACTACACCGGGCAGACCCCGCCCTACCTGTCGCAGGAGGCGGCGGCGCTCTTCGTCAGCCGCGGCGTGCTGCACCTGGTGGTCGACGTGCCCTCGATCGACCGCGCGCACGATGAGGGACGGCTCACGGCGCATCGGCTGTTCTTCGGCCTGCCGCGCGGCGCGGTCCAGCTGGCTGCGGCCAGCCGCCCCGCCGCCACCGTCACCGAGCTCGCCTTCATTCCCGATGCGATCCCCGATGGTGCCTACCTGCTCGGGTTGCAGGTGCCGGCGCTCACCGGCGATGCGGTACCGAGCCGACCGCTGCTGTACGCGGTGACGGAGCCCGCCGCGTGAGCAGCGAGCACACCCTCGCGGCTGCACGGGAGCGCGACGCACGCGATCCGCTCGCCGGGTTTCGTGCCCGCTTCGCACTGCCTGCCGATGCCCGCGGCGAGCCGCTCGTTTATCTCTGCGGCCATTCGCTCGGCCTCCTGCCGATAGCGGCCCGCGAGCTGGTCAACGAGGAGCTCGAAGAGTGGGCACGACTTGCGGTGCAGGCGCACGAGCACGGTCGCCGCCCGTGGGTGCCCTATCACGAGAACCTCACCGCCGGACTCGCGGTACTGAGCGGTGCGCGACCCGATGAGGTGGTCGCCATGAACTCGCTCACGGTGAATCTGCACCTGATGCTGGCGAGCTTCTATCGCCCGCAGGGCACGCGCACCCGCATCCTCATCGAGGCTGGCGCATTCTCCTCCGACCGCCACGCGGTCACCTCGCAGATCGCCTGGCGGGGTCTCGATCCGCAGGACGCACTGCTCGAGCTGCCACCGCAGGCCGGTGAAGTCACCGTGCCCGAGGAAGCCATCGAAGCGAGCCTCGCGCGCCACGGTGAGGAGATCGCGCTCGTGCTTTGGCCGGGAGTGCAGTTCCGCACCGGCCAGGCCTTCGACATCGCGCGCATCGCGCGGGCCGCGCACGCGGCGGGCTGTATCGCCGGATTCGACCTCGCACACTCGATCGGCAACACTCCGCTCTCGCTGCACGCCGCGGACGCGGACTTCGCCGTCTGGTGCAGCTACAAGTACCTCAACGGCGGTCCAGGCGCGATCGGTGGCTGTTTCGTGCATCAGCGTCACAGCGAGGCCCAGCCGCGCACGAGTCATGGCGGCACGCTGCCGGGAACGCGTCTTGCCGGTTGGTGGGGCCACGAGCAGCCGACGCGGTTTCTGATGGAGCCGCAGTTCCGCGCCGCATCCGGGGCCGCCGCCTGGCAGATCAGTAACCCGCCGATCCTGGCGGCGGCCCCGCTGATCGCCTCGCTGTCGATATTCCTGCAGGCCGGCTCGGAGGCACTGCGGGCGAAGTCCGTCGCACTGACTGGCTTTCTTGAGGAGCTGCTGCGACCCCTTGCGCCAGGGGTACAGATCCTGACACCGCGCGAGCCCGAACGGCGCGGCGGTCAGCTCTCGCTGCGCCTGGCGGCCGGCGAGCACCGCGGCAAGCAGGTATTCGATGCGCTCGGCGCCCGCGGCATCGTTTGCGATTGGCGTTCGCCCGACATCATCCGCGTGGCGCCGGTGCCGCTCTACAACCGCTTCGAGGACGTCTGGCGCTTCGCATGTGCGCTGCGCGACACGCTGCAGGCAGCCTCATGAATGTGCCGCCAGGCGCGCGCATCAACATCGTGGGCGCCGGACTCGCGGGAGCGCTGCTCGCGCTGCTGCTCGCGCGGCGGGGCATCGCGGTCGCGCTCTTCGAGCGGCGCCCGGACCCAAGGCAGGTGTGGCCCGAGCGTGGCCGCTCCATCAATCTCGCGCTCGCCGCGCGCGGCCTGCGCGCGCTCGAGCGCGCTGCCGTGCTCGAGAGCGTCAAACCCCTGCTGATCCCGATGCGCGGGCGCATGGTGCACGAGCGCGGCGGTACGACGGCACTCCAGCCCTACGGCCAGCGCGAGCACGAGGTCATATATTCGGTAGGCCGCGGGGATCTCAACCGGGTGCTGATCGAGGCGGCTGCGCGACACGCGAACGTGAGTGTGCATTTCAACCAGCAGTGTCTGGGTGTGGATGCGCGCGCGCAGCTCGTCAGCTTCCGCGATGCGGTCACCGGCCGTGAATACCAGGTACCGCTGGCGCCCACGATCGCCGCGGATGGAGCGGGCTCCGCGGTGCGCGTGAGTCTCGCCACGGCAGGGCTGCTCGAGGTGCGCGAGGAGTGGCTCGACCACGACTACAAGGAGCTCACCATCCCGGCGGACGCAGCCGGTGTGCTCGAGCGTCACGCGCTGCACATCTGGCCGCGCGGCGGCTTCATGCTGATTGCGCTGCCGAACACGGACGGCAGCTTCACCGCGACGTTGTTCCTCGCCCGCAGCGGGGCACAGAGCTTCGCGGCGCTCGCCACCGCGGAGGCGGTGCAGGGGTTCTTCGCGCGGGAGTTTGCCGATGCATTGCGGCTGCTTCCTGATCTCCCGGCGCAGTTCAGCGCCCATCCACAGGGCCAGCTCGGTACGGTGCACGCAGCGCCCTGGCACCTCGGGGGCGAGGTGCTGCTGCTCGGCGATGCCGCTCACGCGATAGTCCCCTTCCACGGCCAGGGGATGAATGCGGCCTTCGAGGACTGCACGGAGCTCGATGCGCTCTCCGCCGCGCCCGAGCGCTGGCCCGGCGTGTTCGCACGCTTCGAGCGATCGCGCCGTCAAAACACCGCGGCCATCGCGCAGATGGCGCTGGAGAACTACCTGGAGATGCGCGATGCGGTCCTCGATGCCGGCTTCGTGCGCCGCAAGGCGCTCGCGATGGCGCTCGAGCGGCGTTTCCCGGACCGTTTCATTCCGCGCTATTCGATGGTCATGTTCCACCCGGAGATTCCCTACGCCGAGGCCCAGCGGCGCGGCGCCGTACAGGAGCAGCTGCTGCACGAGCTCGATGCGGTGGGTGGCGGGCCCGGCGCGGCGGACTCGGCGCTCGCGGAGCGGCTGATCGGTGCACGGCTCCCTGCACTCGGGTCGGGAACCGAAGGTGGCTGCTGATATCCAGGTCCAGCGCCTGCGAGCGTTCGATGAGCGCGTGATCGAGGAGCTCGCCACAGTGCTGATCGATTGCGTCGAGGGCGGAGCCTCGGTGAGCTTCATGCTGCCGCTGTCGCGGCAGAAGGCCGGCGCCTACTGGCGTGACGTCGCGGCGAGCGCCGTGCGCGGCGAGCGAGCGGTACTCGCCGCGGTCGAGCCGGCGGGCAGCATCCTCGGCACCGTGCAGGTGATCCTCGATCTGCCGGAGAATCAGCCGCATCGCGGCGAGCTGGCAAAAATGCTGGTGCATCGGCGCGCGCGCGGGAGAGGCGTGGGCGCCGCCCTGCTGAGGGGCGCCGAGGAGTGCGCGCTCGAGGAGGGACGGAATCTCCTGGTGCTCGACACCGCAAGCGACGCGGCGGCGCGTCTGTACGAGCGCCACAGCTGGCAGCGCGTCGGTCTCGTCCCCGGCTATGCGCTGTATCCGGACGGACGGCCCTGCGCGACCACGTTCTACTTCAAGACACTGAAATGATCGCGACCGCGTCGCGCGTCAATGCTGTCGCGGCACCTCTGGAGCGTTGCGGCGCTCGAGAGTCACGAAGGTGAGCGGGTAAGCGTGCTCATCGTCCGCTGGCTGACTGCTGTACTCGACATCCGCCCACTGCGTCGGGTCGAATTCCGGGAAGGTGATATCTCCCGGCACATCGGCGTGCACGTGCGTCAGGTAGATCCGGCGTGCGAAGGGCAGCACCAGGCGATAGATCTCTGCTCCGCCGATCGCCACCAGCTCATCGCTCGAGCCCGCCTGAGTGAGCGCCTCTTCCACCGAATGGACCACGATCACGCCGTGCGCGAACCAGCTGCGGTCGCGGGTCAGCACGAGATTGGTACGCCCCGCCAACGGCTGACCGATGGATTCGAAGGTCTTGCGGCCCATCAGGATGGGCTTGCCTAACGTGAAAGCCCGAAAGCGCTTCAGATCCTCGGGCAGGCGCCACGGCAGAGAGTTGTCGCGGCCGATGACGCCGTTCTGGGCCATGGCGACGATCAGCGAGATCAACGGCGGCCCGGCGCTCATGGCGGCGGATTATTGCAGCGGTCCGCGCCGCAAAGTCAAATGTCGCCATCCGGCGGCGCCATGTCAGATCTCCACGGCGGTATTGAGGATGACGACGTCCCGGAAGGGCATGCGGAAGAACTCCGCGGCCTGGGTACTGTACTGCTGCATGCGCGCAAACAGCCGTCGCTGCAGCCCCCGCAGCCCGGTGAGCGGACGCGCACGCACCACGTGGCGGCCGACGAAGAACGAGCTGTCCTCGGTGAACACCCGCAGGCCGCGCGCCCGGCAGGCCTTGAGGGCTTCCGCCACGTCGGGAGTCTCCATGAAGCCAAAGCGCGCGGTGACGTAGAACACCCCGGGCAGCACCTCCTCAATCTGCAGCCGCCGCACCGGATCCTGACGCGGCGTGTCGGCTATCTCGACGTTGAGGATGATGACGCGCTGGTGCACGACTCCGTTGTGCTCGATGTTGCGGATGAGCGCTGAGGGGACGAGCTGCGGATTGCTGGCGAGAAACACCCCGGTGCCCGGCACACGATGCACGCCCGCGACCAGCTTCGGCAGCTCGCTGCGCGGCACGGCGAGCTTCGCCAGCGCCGCGCGCAGCTCCAGCCGCCCGCCGCGCCAGGTGGCGAAGATCAGGCAGAGGATCGCGCCGAGCGTGAGTGGTATCCAGCCGCCGGTCGGTACCTTGGTCATGTTGCCCGCGACGTAGGCGAGGTCGGTCACCAGCAGCAACCCGAATATCCCACCGACCTGCCACTTCGGCCAGTTCCACTGCGTCGCGGCGACGAAGCCGCCGAGGATGGTGGTGACGACCATCGTGCCGACGACCGCTGCACCGTAGGCTCCCGAGAGCGCATCGGAGGAGCCGAAGCCGATGACAAAACCGCACACGGCGATGAATACCAGCCAGTTGACCATCGGCACATAGATCTGTCCGTGCTCGAGCGCAGAGGTCTGCAGCACGCGCAGGCGCGGCAGCAGGTCGAGGTGCACGGCCTGGCGAGCCATGGAGAAGGCCCCGGAGATGACGGCCTGCGAGGCAATGACGGTAGCGGCGGTCGCGAGCAAAACGAGCCACGGCAACACGGCGGGCGGCACCAGTTGATAGAGCGGATGCTCGACGGGCTTACCGATCTCGAGCAGCAGCGCTCCCTGGCCGAAATAGTCGATGATCAGCGCGGGCGCGACCAGCGAGTACCAGGAGACGCGCACCGGCGCACGCCCGAAATGGCCCATATCGGCGTACAGCGCTTCGGCGCCGGTGAGCGCGAGGAACACCGCGCCGATCACCGCCAGCGCGACCTGCGGCCGGTGCGCCAGCAGCGCGACGCCCTCGAGCGGGTTGAGGGCCACCAGCACCTGTGGATGGCGCAGGATGGGAAATATTCCGATCGCGGCGATCACCACGAACCACACCACCATGATCGGGCCGAAGAGACTGCCCACGCGCGCGGTGCCGTGCCGCTGGTAGGCGAACAGCACCGCGAGCACGATGAGGGTGATCGGCACCACCGCCTGCTTCAAGTCGGGACTGAGGAGCTCGAGTCCCTCCACCGCGCTCAGCACCGAGATCGCCGGCGTGATGAGAGCGTCGCAGAAGAAGAAGGCGGTGCCGGCGATCGCAAGTCCGACGGCCACCCTCGCCCAGGTACTGCCGTGGATCAGGCGCCGCTGCGCCAGCGCAAACAGCGCGAGGATCCCGCCCTCCCCGTCGTTGTCGGCACGCATGATGATGGTGACGTACTTGAGCGTTACCGAGATGGCGAGCGCCCAGAAGATCAGCGATAACACCCCGAGTACTACCTCGGCGTTGAAGGTGCCGGCCTCGCCCACCGCCTGCTGCAGGGCGTACAGCGGGCTCGTGCCGATGTCACCGTAGACGATGCCGATCGCGCCGACGATGGACGGCAGGCTGAGACGGCGCGAGTTGTGCATGTTGTCCGCCGGGTGCCGAAACGGTCAGCGCCGCGGCATGCGCCGCCGCGCCGCGGCCCGACGCGGCGGCGACAGCATGCTGCCACGGCAGCGCGCGCTGCTGCAGCGGCAGGCGAAGATCGCATCGATGTCCGGCGGGTCATCGGGCTCGCGCGTGATCTGATAGTCGTAGGTGAGCTCCTCGCCCGGCTCGATGGTGCGCAAGGCGTCGATGAACACGCGGCGGTTCTCGATCACCGACTCGCAGTTCGGTTCACAGGCATGATTGACGAAGCGCGCCTCGTTGCCATCGACCCCGGCGTCGATCACCGTGCGCGAGTCCACGATGAAAAGGAACGTGTGGGCGTCGCCGACGTCCTTGTCCTCGTAACGACGGTCGGCTTGCGCGTGCGAGATGCGCTCACCCAGGTACTCGATGATGCGCGTGCCTTTGCGGATACGGCGTGCGGCGAACACGCCGAGTCCATGCAGCGGCGATGCGCGCACCTCGAGCAGCGGCTTGTCGCGGTCGTGGCTCATACCGCTACCGGCGCGCGGATCGGCGCGTGATGCTGGTAGTTCGCGAACTCGAAGTCCTCGTAGCGGTACTCGAACATGCTCGGCGGACGCCGGTGGATCACCAGGCTTGGTGCGGGGAGCGGCGTGCGCGCGAGCTGCAGGTCCGCCTGCTCGAGATGGTTGAGGTACAGGTGACAGTCGCCACCGGTCCAGACGAACTCGCCGGGGGTGAGGTCGCACTGCTGCGCGAACAGGTGCGTGAGCAGCGCATAGCTCGCGATGTTGAACGGTACGCCGAGAAAGATGTCGGCGCTGCGCTGGTACATCTGGCAGGACAGGCGCCCGGCGGCGACGTAAAGCTGGAAGAACGCGTGGCACGGCATGAGCCGCATGCGCTCGAGCTCGCCTACGTTCCAGGCGCTCACCATGATGCGGCGTGAATCCGGGTTGCGCCTGAGCTCTGCGATCGCCTGTGTGATCTGATCGATGTGGCGGCCATCGGCCGCAGCCCAGGCGCGCCACTGCCGCCCGTACACCGGACCGAGCTCCCCGTGCTCATCGGCCCACTCGTCCCAAATGCTCACGCCGTGCTCGTGCAGCCACGCGACGTTGGTGTCGCCGCGCAGGAACCACAGCAGCTCGTACACCACCGAGGGCAGGTGGATCTTCTTGGTGGTGAGCAGCGGAAAACCGGCGCCGAGGTCAAAGCGCATCTGCTCAGCAAACAGCGACAGCGTGCCGGTGCCGGTACGGTCCGCCTTGCGCATGCCCTGGGTGCGGATGCGCTGCAGCAGCTCGAGGTACTGCTTCATTGCGCAGGCTTCATTTGCGCGGTGGCGAAGTTGCCCGAGGGTTGGCGTACACGGTAGGCCCAGGCCAGCATGGCGATGCCGGCGAGGATCATGGGCATCGACAGCACCTGTCCTTCGGTCAGCCAGCCGCCGGCGAGATAGCCAATGTGCTCATCCGGCACGCGTACGAACTCGATGAGGAAGCGTGCCACGCCATAGATGAGCATAAACAACCCCGAGGGAGCGAGGCGCGGCCGCGGACGCGAAGTGAACCACCACAAAACGGCGAACAGCAGCAGCCCTTCGAGCGCCGCCTCGTAGAGCTGGGAAGCATGGCGCACCTCGCCATTCACGCGGAATCCCCACGGTACGGTGGTCACCTTCCCCCACAGCTCGCTGTTGATGAAGTTGCCGATGCGGCCGAAGAGCAATCCAAGCGCCGGCAACGGCGCGGTGAAGTCGTAGACGTCCGCGGCGTTGCGGTCGCGACGCCACGCGAACAGCGTGAGCGCCACGACGACGCCGATGAGCCCCCCGTGGAAGGACATGCCCCCTTCCCAGATCTTCAGCGGGTACCAGGGGTCGGCGGCCCAGAAGGCGAGGCCGTAGAACAACACGTAGCCGATGCGCCCGCCGAAGATCACGCCGAGCATGGCAAAAAAGATCAGATCATCGACATCCTGCGGCTTCCAGGTGGACCCGGGCCGGGCCGCACGGCGCCGGGCGAGCCACCAGGCCGCGGCAAAGCCCAGCAGGTACATGATTCCGTACCAGTGAACCTTGACGCGGCCGATCTCGAACGCGATCGGGTTGAATCCGGGATAAACCAGCATGGGGCGGGAAGTTTAGCCGACCGCGCGCGTCACGCGGCAGAAGAACGCTTTGAGGTAACGGGTTTCCGGAATCGCCGGATGGAGCGGGTGATCCGGCGACTGGCCGGCGGCCTCGAGGATCTGCACGAAGCGCCCGCTGTGCCGTGCGGCCGCCTGGATGGCCGCCAGCAACTCCTCGGCCGCGAGGTGATAGGAACAGGAGCAGGACACCAGCAGCCCTCCTTCCGCGAGCAGTCCGAGCGCGAGCTGGTTCAGCTTGCGGTAGGCGGCCTGCCCCCGCGGAATATCCTTCTTGCGCTTGATGAACGCCGGCGGATCGAGCACCACGACGTCGAAGCGGTCGCCCCGAGCAAGCAGTGCCTGCAGGGCATCGAACGCGTCGGCGCGCAGCGCCTCGATGGTGTTGCCAATGCGGCGCGCGTTGGCCTCGGCGTATTCCAATGCGACGGGCGATGCGTCCACGCAGCAGGCGCGGCCCGCGCCTTGATCCAGTGCCGTGACCGCCCAGGCGCCGACATACGAGCACACATCGAGCACGCGGGCGCCGGCAACAACATAGCGCCGCAGGCGCGCGCGGTTGGCACTCTGGTCGTAGAACCAGCCCGTCTTCTGACCTGCGGCGAGCGGCGCGGCGAAGCTCAGCCCACCCTCCACGATGCCGACCTCGCCTGGCAGCTCGCCGAACGCCGGCTGCAGCAGGTGCGGCAGCTGCTCGAGATCGCGCGCGGCGGAGTCGTTTTTCCAGATGAGCGCCTGCGGGTCGACGACTCGGCGCACCGCCTGCTCGATCGGCTCACGCAGTGCCTCCATGCCGGCGGTCGCTATCTGGCCGACGACCACGTTCCCGTACCGATCGAGCACGAGTCCCGGGAGCAGGTCCGACTCGCCAAACACCCAGCGGCAATAGCGTGCGTCGCCGAGCCGCTCACGTAGCGCGAGCGCGGCCGTCAGGCGCTGCTCGATGAGCTCACCGCTCACCGGCTGCGCTGGATCCCGCGACAGGATGCGTGCGCAGATCAACGCGTGCGGATTGACGTACGCGTAGGCGAGGAACGCGTCGCGGTACGAGCGCAGCTCAACCACCTCGCCCGGCGCGAAAGCGCCGAGCGGCGTGCGCTCGGTGTCGATCTCGTTGCTGAACACCCACAGATGCCCTGCCAGCAGACGCCGCTCCTCGCCACGCTTCAGGCGCAGTGCGCGTGCGCTCGCCTCGAGAGGTTGGAATTGGGGTATTGCCGGCACGGGCATGAGATTGCGGACACAAAAACCAGAATCGGAGTATACAGAATCGAGACAAGGTCTCGGACCTGGAAGCATGACGCAGATCAGGCATTCGATGAACAACAGCAGCTCGCCGAAGTACACGAACCGCCTCGCTTCCGAGACGAGCCCCTATCTGCGCCAACACGCGCACAATCCCGTGGACTGGTATCCATGGGGTAATGAGGCGTTCGAACGCGCACACAAAGAGCAGAAGCCGATCCATCTGAGTGTAGGTTATTCAGCCTGCAGGTGGTGCCACGTACTCGAGAGAGAAAGCTTCGAAGACGAAGCCACCGCGAAGATCCTCAACGAAAACTTCATCAACATCAAAGTCGATCGCGAGGAGCGTCCTGACATCGATCGCATCTACCAGATCGCGCAGCAGATGTTGACACAGCGCGGCGGTGGCTGGCCGCTCACCATGTTCCTGACGCACGATGATCGGCGGCCGTTCTTCGGCGGTACCTACTTCCCCAAGGAAGCCCGCCACGGGCTCCCGGCGTTCACGGACATTCTGCAGCGCGTCGCCGCCTACTACCGCGACCACCCGGCCGAGCTGAAGAAGCAGAACGAAGCGCTGATGGCCGCGTTCGCCGAGCTCACCCCACCGCCCGCGGGGCCCGGCAGCGAGCTCACCGACGCGCCGCTCACGGCCTGTCGCGCGCAGCTGGCGCGCAGCTTCGATGCCCGCAATGGCGGCTTTGGCGGCGCCCCGAAGTTCCCGCACGCGGAAATGATCGAGTGGCTGTTGCGCTACTGGCACGCGAGCGCCCGCGCGCCCGAGCCTGACCTGCAGGCCCTCTACGTGGCGACGCTCACGTTGCGCCGCATGGCAGACGGCGGCATCAACGACCAGTTGGGCGGCGGCTTCTGCCGCTACGCGGTCGATGAGCACTGGATGATCCCGCACTTCGAGAAGATGCTCTACGACAACGGCGCACTGCTCGCGGCCTATGCGCACGCCGCTCTGGTGGGCGGCGATGCGTCGTACGCCCGCGTGGCGCATGCGACCGCCGACTGGGTGTTGCGCGAGATGCAGTCGCCGCAGGGCGGCTACTACTCGAGCCTCGATGCCGATTCCGAGGGCCACGAAGGCAAGTTCTACGTCTGGGATCGCGAGGAGGTGCGTGCCGCGCTCACCGCCGATGAGTTCTCGGTCTTTGCGCCGCGCTTCGGACTCGACGGGCCGGCAAATTTCGAGGGCCACTGGCACCTGTATGTGGCGGCGCCCGCGGAGGAGATCGCACGTCAGGTGAAGCGCCCGCCGGAAGAAGTCATGGCGCTCCTCGCAGCAACGCGCGCGAAGCTGCTCGTGGTGCGCGCCACGCGCGTGCGTCCGGCGCGCGATGACAAGATCCTCACCTCATGGAACGCGCTCATGATCCGGGGCATGGCGGTCGCCGCGCGGGCCCTGGCCCGTGAGGATCTGAC
>Ga0210384_10001014_pt1 | contig 40185 bp, 28 predicted proteins | sample IncBWH2MmetaG_FD_160574 | JGI IMG/M metagenome (GOLD analysis project Ga0210384, IMG submission 160574) | Forest soil microbial communities from Barre Woods Harvard Forest LTER site, Petersham, Massachusetts, United States - Inc-BW-H-2-M | ecosystem: Environmental > Terrestrial > Soil >...
GCCGTACGTCTACAACATTCGCGACATGTATCCGGACATGGCCGTGGGTGGTTCGATCGTCGCGCCGGGCCTGCTGTCGCGCGTCTGGGAAAAACTCCACCGCTGGGCGCTGCGCCGCGCGACACGCGTCATCGTGCTTGGCGAAGATATGCGCGCCCGCATCGTCTCGAAGGGTGTGGACCCGCAGCGTATCGCCATCGTGCGCGATGGCGCGGAAATCGTTCCCGCAGGATCGCCCCAGCCACCGCTCGATCCCGAAGTCATCCGCGCAATTCGCGGAGACTTTCGTTTCGTCCTGCTCCACGCGGGAAATCTCGGGTTCTACGGCGCCTGGCACACGTTGATCGCCGCAGCCCGCGAACTCCAGAAAGACGGCGTGGGCCTTGTCTTCGTCGGCGAGGGCGCACAGCGTCCTCAGCTCGAAGCCGCCGCCGCAGGCGCCGCAAACGTGCGCTTTCTGCCTTTTTTCCCGGCAAACAAGATTTCATCGGTGCTGGCCGCGGCCGACGCCCACATCGTCGCCGTCAAGCGCGGCCTGGAAGGTGTAGTGGTGCCTAGCAAAATGTACGGCATCCTCGCGGCAGGCCGTCCCATCGTGGCAGTGGCGCCCAAGGAAACCGACGCGGCAATGTTGGCAAAGCGGCGCAACTTCGGCGTAGCCACCGATCCAGATAAACCCGAAGAACTCGTCGCCGCCATCCGTTCGCTAGCAGCCGATCCGCAAAGGCTCGCGACGATGGCCGCCGCGGCCCGAACAGCCGCCATCGACTACGACAGAGCCCACGAATCAGCCAAGTTCGTGCGCATCATCGAGGATGCGCGGCAAGCATCAGTGTGAATATTTCGCATAGAATTCGTTGTAGAAAAGCTCCGTAGGGTCATATCGCCTTTTTGCTGCGAGGAATTCACCGGCCATGGGGTACGCGCGCAAAAGCTGGGACTTGTCGTAGTCGAGAACATAAGGAAGGTAAAACGTGCCATCCTGGCTCAGCGCCAAATCGATGACCTCTCGCGTCATCCTTGAAGAATCTGCTCGACCCGATGCGGAAGTCTTCACATTCATATACAGCACCAACGCAAGCGCCGGCCCGTGTGAATAGTTTAGAAATGCGTCTTTGTTAGGCTCAATGTACCGCACGGTAGCATCCAATAGATTAATTTCGCGCTTTTCAACAATGTCACGGAAGCTGTCGACAAAAGCGGCGAAGTTCTGCGGCGGAATGAAATACTCTTGCAAAATGTCGGTATCCTCGGGCGAGTAGTACCGAATGCGTTCAATTGGCGAGCGAAAAATGTTGTTTCGTGTCCGCACGACATCCGCCCCAGGATATTCCAGCCGTTTCTGTAGAAACCAGCGCAACCTCTTACCCCAGCCGTATCGGCGCGACAAATCGAAAAAATATCTGTCCCGGGAAGTGTGCTGCGCCTCCTGTAATGCGTCTGTCCGCCGGGTATTCTCGGCTTGCTTCTGGTAAGAAAGTGCAATGGCCTCGTGTAGCAAAGACCCGGGAGAAATCGACAGGTCGGCTTCCCCCAACTCCACTCCCGGGCTCGAATGAATTAGGCTCTCGAAATATGCCGGTAGCTCAGAGGAATCCATCTTTGAAATTGTGGCAACGTATGCCGCATTGTCGGTCACGCGCAATCCTACATCGAGAATCACGCCAAACAATCCATACCCTCCCAAGACGAGATGAAATAGCTCGGGATTCTCGTCGCGGCTGCAACGCTGGATCGAGCCGTCCGCGAGCAGGATTCGAAACCACTCTACGGATGCAGCAACAGGCCCATGACGCATGTCCCAGCCATGCGCGTTCACGCTCATGGAGCCGCCAACCGTAAAGACATTTGGGCCCTGCATGGCCAGGACGGCCAGACCGTGAGGATTGAGGAACTCCTGGATGCTGCTCCAGGTCGCTCCGCTTTGTACCGTGAGTATTTTGTTTGTTTCGTCGAGTGAAAGAATCTTGTTGAATTGCAACATGTCCAAAGCAATCGCGTCCGGGTAAAGCGTCTGGCCGCCCATGCTGTGCCGCTTACCCGCAATCGCCACCTTCACGCCGCTTCTTACCGCTCCCAGGACGGCGTTGCGAATGTCGTCCTCGCTTCTCGCGTGAATCACCTCACGAACCTGCGTTCGATTAAGTCTAGCGACGTCGTTCACGACATCGGCAGGCTCGGGGAGCGGCGTGAGGTGATGAAGGGGAAGAAGAAGAGCAACAGCAACACAGCAAATTGCGAGCACAGCAATCCCAAGTAGAACTCGCTTCGGAATACTCATGGAGAGTGGTGATCCACCTTAGTTTCAGCCTTCGGAATCAGAATCCAATTGCGGCACAGAAAGAGTCTAGTGTATGGTCGGCGGCGTTGAAGGTGCAATCCGCGCCGCGCGTCGAACTCGCTGGCGCCCCACTTCGGTATGGGTGCTGGTCAGGAGACCAGTTCTGTCGCCGGACGGACTTGGCGCTCGATTTGCGCTCCCGAACCAGAACGGCGTGATACTTCCAAATCGTAGAAGTTCTGCAGGTTCAGCCAGAATTCAGCATTGGTGTTGAAGTATCGCGCCAGCCGCAGGGCAATATCCGCGGTAATCCGGCGGCGCTGGTGCACGATTTCCCCGATACGTGTAGCAGGAACGTGCAAATCGAGAGCCAGACCGTTGACCGTCAAGCCGAGCGGCTTCATGAAGTCTTCCCGAAGGATTTCGCCCGGATGTACGGGAGGCATCAGTTTTTCCGAATTCCGCATCCTCACATCTCTCCTAGTGATAGTCGACAATTTCCACTTCGAAACAATGACCGCCACGCCAGACAAAACAGATTCGCCATTGATCGTTGATTCGGATCGAGTGCTGCCCTTTACGATCGCCCGTAACGCCTCCAACTGATTACCGGGGGCGAGGCCAAGATACGTAGTTCCGTGGCGGCGTGCAGTTGGAGCAATTTCCGCAAGGCGACGCGCTCGACGGCACGGAAACGCCTGGAGTGATGGTATTGAAAAAGCTCTTCGGTCTCTTTCGAGCCAAAGCTTTGAATCACACGCCTATCGTGCCACGTCTCACGTTATACGTCAGGCGATGACGTCCTGCCGGTTGTTCATGGAATTCATCGATTTGAAGAAGTCACCACCGGCTGGCCTTCTACTTCGTCCCAAATTCGTGTGCCGTGGGTTTCGCGCAACGCTAGGCTGCCGACCACGAAGGTCAGCGCCGTAACACCAACCGGATAGTACAGCCCCGCGTAGATATTGCCGGTGGCCGCGCAGATGGATAGCCCGATGAGCGGCAGCAATCCTCCAAAGACGCCGTTGCCGAGATGATAGGGCAAGGAAAGCGCCGTGTAGCGGATTCTCGCCGGGAAGGCTTCGACGAGATAGGCGGCGATCGGTCCGTACACCATCCCGGCGTAGACCATTTGTAGGAAAACCAGCAGGATCAGCTTGCCGTTATTCGGATTTGCCGCTTCGTCGGCGACAACCAGTTCGCCCGCTGCATCCGTGGTCATCGGCGTCAGGCCGATGGCGTGGGTCACCTTATCGCGGGTGGAGCGCACCGCCACGACGTTGTTGCCCGCGGCTCGCTCCATGGCGTGATAGATCGGAATGTACGTGATGCAGGCGAGCAGGCATCCGGCCATGATGATTTTCTTGCGCCCAATCTTGTCGGAGAGCGCACCAAAGAAAACCACCACCGGCATCGCCGCCGCAATTCCAACGGCCATGTCGATATTGGCGGTGCGGGGATTCAACTTCAAGATGGCTTGCAAATAGAAAAGTGCGTAGAACTGTCCTGTGTACGACACCACGCCCTGCCCGGCCGCCGCGCCGAACAGGCAAATCAGCACCAGCTTCAGGTTGCCCCAATTGGCGAATGCTTCCTGCAAAGGGTGGAGCGAGGTTTTTCCGGTGGCCTTGATGTGCGCGAACACCGGTGACTCGCGCAACTTCAACCGGATATAAATGGAAATGCCTACGAGCACAAAAGAAATCAAAAAGGGCAGGCGCCAGCCCCAATTTGTAAAATCGTCTTTGCTCATCGCAAATTGCGTGGCCAAGATAGCCAGCAAAGAGAGCGCCGTTCCGAGGCCCGCTGTGACTTGAATAAAGCTGGTGTAGAACCCGCGCCTTTTGTCGGACACGTGCTCGGCCACATACACCGCCGCGCCGCCGTATTCGCCGCCCAGAGCCAGCCCCTGCAGCGCGCGAATCAGGATCAGCGTAATGGGAGCAAACCAGCCCGCGGTGGCGAACGTCGGCATCAGGCCGATGACGAACGTCGCGCCGCCCATGATGGTCAGCGTGACCAGGAAAGTGTACTTGCGCCCGATCACGTCCCCGATGCGGCCAAAGAACAGCGCTCCGAAAGGCCGCACCGCAAAGCCGATGCCGAATGTCGCCAGGTAGGCGATCAACGCGAAGGTGGCATTACCGGGAGGATAAAACTTGATCGCCAAAACCGTGGTCAGGCTTCCAAAAATATAGAAGTCGTACCACTCGATCAGCGTGCCCAGCGACGACGCCACCATCACCAGCGGCAAGCTGCTGTGCTGCGCTTGGCCCGCCGCGCCACCCACCGTCTCCGCCTGCGTTGCCATCGTCGCCCGCTCCTGGACCGCAGGGCCAATGTCCCAGCGTCCTTTTCTCGCGAGTTCTTCGCGAGGATTCTTCCCGATCGATGCTGCGAATTGTACTGCTTCAGTCGACGAAGCGGGCTGATCCCAAATCCACTAGTGCCGGGACGATTATCGTGCGCGTTTGCCGTACATTCCCAACTCCCGTAACATCGAAGGACCTTTCTCACTTACATGAGCACCTCAAAGAGCATCATCGTCGGCACCGCCGGCCACATCGATCATGGCAAGTCCACGCTGGTGGAGGCGTTGACGGGGACGCACCCGGACCGGCTTGCGGAAGAAAAGCGGCGGGGCATCACCATCGACCTGGGCTTTGCGTTCCTCGAAGAAGGCGGCGTGCGCTTCGGCTTTGTCGATGTGCCGGGGCACGAGCGCTTCGTCAGCAACATGCTGGCCGGGGCCGCGGGTGTGGACTTGGTGCTGCTGGTGATCGCGGCTGACGAATCGATCAAGCCGCAAACTCGGGAACATTTTGATATTTGCCGGCTGCTGGGAGTGCAGCGTGGCGTGGTGGCGCTGACCAAGAGCGACCTGATCGACGCGGATACGAGCGGGCTGGTGCGGATGGAAGTAGAGGAGTACTTGCTCGGGTCGTTTCTCGAGGGCGCGCCGATTGTGCCTGTGAGCGCCAGGAATCGAGCGGGGCTTTCAGAGTTGAAGAGCGAGATGCTGCGCGTGGCGCAGCAAGTTCTCGGCAAAGACGCGGCGCGATACTTTCGGCTGCCAATTGATCGCGCATTTGCGATCAAAGGCTTTGGCGCGGTGGTCACCGGAACGCTGATTTCTGGAGGAGTTGGCACCGGCGACGAAGTGGAATTGTTTCCGCAGCGCAAGAAGTTGCGAGTACGCGGCGTGCAGTCGGAAGGAAAAACAGTCGAGCGGGCGCTAGCCGGACAACGGACGGCGGTGAATCTTGCGGGGATCGAGCACACCGCGCTGAAACGCGGCATGGTGCTGGCGGCGCCGGGAAAATTTCGCACCACGCGAAGAATCGATACGCGGCTGGAGCTTCTGCCGTCGGCGCCGAAGCTGAAGCAGCGCAGCCGGGTGCATTTTCACTCCGGAACTTCGGAGACTATCGCCGAGATATTTCTCTACGGCCAGAGCGAATTGGTCCACGGACAAAGCGCCTTCGCACAGTTGCGCCTGCAGGAGGACTTGCTGGTTTTGCCCGGCGACCGTTTTATCGTGCGGCAGTTTTCGCCGGTGACCACCATCGGCGGCGGCGTGGTGCTGGACCCGCTGGCGCGGCGGCCGCTGGCCCGAGACACGGGACGCGCAGCGTTTCTGGCGACGCTGCTGCAAGGGAAGAAAGAAGAAATGCTCGCCGCGATGGTGGAACGCGCTCCGATCGGATTGGCCTTCGACGAAATCGCGGCGCGGACGGGGTGGCTTGACGGCGAGATTCGCGGGGCGACCACCAAAGTGGCCGAATCGGGCCGGGCCAAATGCGTTGCGACCGAGCCGCTGTTGCTGGTTCCCGGAAAAATCTTTGAGGAAGTACGCCAGAAAATTGCCGCTCGGGTCGAGCAATTTCACAAAGAAAATTCGCTGTCCCAGGGAATATCCCGCGAGGATTTGCGGTCCTATTTGGGACGGCGTGTTAAGGCCGAGACGTTTCGCGCGGCGCTCGAAGAACTGGTGGCGCAGAAAAAACTGGAATTGCAGGGCGATCTGGTGAAACGGGCCGGTTCGGCCATCACCTTGGATCCCGAGGAAGCCCGGGCCAAGAAAGAGATCGAGGCAGCGTTTGCTACCGCCGGCCTGGCGGTGCCCACGGTGAAGGAGGTCCTCAGCAAGTTGCCCGTCGAGGCGCGGCGCGCGGAGAAAATCCTCCAGATCTTGCTGAGGGAGAAGAGCTTAGTGCGCGTGACGCCGGAGCTGATTTTTCATCGCGAGGCGCTGGCGCATTTGAAGGATCGCCTGTCGATCTATAAGAAAATGAAGGGCGAGCGGCTCTCTGTGCCGGTGTTCAAGGAACTGACCGGAATTACCCGGAAATACGCCATCCCCCTGCTGGAGTACCTGGACCGCGAGCGGGTAACGCGGCGAGCAGGGGACGAACGTGTTATCCTGTAGGCGTTCCGTGGGGCTCAAGCTTGCCGCGCAAGGCGTCCTGCGCTAGAGTGGAGTTGGCGCGCGAACAGCGGGTCGCGTGGAGGTTTTTATGGGTGAACTTAGTCCGATTCATTGGCTGATCGTGTTGGCGATTATCCTGCTTTTGTTTGGGGGCCGGAAGATCCCTGAACTGGCGCGGGGACTCGGCGAGGGCATTCGCAGCTTCAAGGAAGGTATGTCCGGCGCAGCGCACCCCACGGCACCCCCTCCGCAGCAGGCAGCTCCTCCGGCGGAGAAGCCCGCGGAAGAGAAGAAGGCGTAGAGCGCTTCGACTGAGATCGGATTGGTGGATTGGGTTTGGGCAGCCTTCGGGCTGCCCTTTTTGTTTTAGCGAGTAATCGCTCCGCAGAGCGAGAGTGTCTTCGATTCCCTCCGAATGTTCGATCGATTCCCTTTCTAGTTTTTCCTCGAAAACTCTTGCGGGTTAATTTCCCGCGAAGCCAGCAGGGACACCATCCGAGGCTTGGGGCGAGCCAGCGCTCGCTCGCCGGGCTAAAGCCCAACGCCCACGTAGGCGCGGACAAGGGCGCGGCCGCGGCGGTGGCTCTCCGGCTGTAGGCACGACACCAGGACAAATTTGTGTCCAAAGAGTAACCGTGCACCGTGCTGGATGCGAAATAGCTGCCCTTCGGAGCAGTGGTGGGGACCGCAACTTCCCTCCCAGAATTGGGTATTACACGGTAGCCCCGGGACCCAAAAAATCGAAGTGGAATTCAGGAGAGAAAGACCATGAACGCTATATCTTTGAAATGGGCCATGTTGCCGCTGGCGGTCGTCCTCGTTGGTGCAGCGAGTAGCACGACGGTGCTGGCGCAGGATCAATCTTCATCACAATCCGGATCTTCGTCTTCGGCGTCGCCGACTCCGGCGGCGAAACCCGATCCGAGCATCGCGCAGCGCAAGGAAAATCAGCAGGACCGCATCGCCAACGGCGTGCAAAGCGGGCAGTTAACGGCCGGCGAGACGTCCAAGCTGGAAACCAAGGAAGCGGCCATCAACGGCGAAACCCGAGCGGACCGGGCGGCCAACGGCGGCAAGCTGACGGCTGCGGAAAAGACCCAGATCAACGGGCAGCAGAATCAAGTGTCGAAGCAAATCTACCAGGACAAGCACAACGCCAACACCGCGCAGTATGGCAACAACAAGGTCGGGCAGCGCCGCGAGAACCAGCAGGACCGCATCGCGCAGGGCATCAAGAGCGGGCAGTTGACGGCCGGCGAAACGGCAAAGCTGGAGAACCAACAGAAGGGCATCAACCAGCAAGTCAAGGCGGACCGCTCGGCCAACGGCGGCAAGCTGACGGCCGGCGAGAAGACCCAGGTCAACCACGAACAGAACCAGGCGTCGAAGAACATCTACCGCAAGAAGCATAACGGGGCGACGCAGGGTGGCGCGAAGCCGTAAGTTAGAGCATAGCCGCTGGTAGAGTTGAGAGGCGCTCTCTTGCGAGAGCGCCTCTTCTTTTTTGGGAGCATTCCAGGGTCGCGACGGACCGAGGGCCGAGAGTGCAGCCTGGGTGCAATGGCAAGGTGCCCGCTTCCCTTCGAGGCTCAGGGTAAATGGAAAGTGTCCGCTACACGGGGGCACCCCCACCCCCATGTTTTTGCACATCATTGTGAATCCATGAGGGTTAGGTCGTCATGTGATACAACGTTTTGATTCGGGAGATAGCGACTTGGAGTTCTTGGTCTTGGGTTTGGAATATCTATACCCCCCCACCCCCCAGGGCAGTTCGTATCGATCTTTAAAAGAAAAGGCTTACTAAAACAGCAGTGCGTAAGTATTTGATTCTAAAAAGCGATTTTGCACAAGGGAATGACGTTGATCGCATTAATGATGCTTCAGCGGGTTGCAATTTCGGTGGGCTAAAGACGGAAAAGCGGCAGAAGTCTGCCGCACTCCAAACACAGAATAACCTGTTGATTATAGTACCTCGAAAATAGACAAATGTCAAGTAAAAAGACCGGGTTGCTGGTGATGTCAAGCAGCTTGTGTAAAAGGGCCTCGGGGTGCGGTTTTTCCATTCCGGATAGCGGGTGACGGTGATCGTCCAGTCCAAAAGCGCGCGCTGCGGGGTGATATTAAGCAGCATAAGGCGTGACTTTAAGCAGCATAAGAAGTCGGGAGGGTGCGGGTTTCTTTCACGGTGGATAGCGGGCGAGGGTAATCGTCCAGTCAGAAGGCGCCCGCCACCCTTCGGACCTCAGGGTAAACGGTCGGCGGCCGCTACCCTTCCTCGAAGCTCGGGGCAAGCAGGGTAAACGGGTGACGGGCGGAACATCCGTGATGGACTGACCGGCTGCCAGATTCTTACTGGAGTTTGGCGTATTCGGATTTGGCTTGTTGGAGGATGGAGAGGTCGGGATCGGCGTCTTTCCAGAGGGCGAGGAAGTCTTGGTAGGCGGTTTTGGCTTTGGCGGTGTCGCCCGACAATGCGTAGGCGCGGCCGAGTTGCAGACGAGATAAGGCTGCCAGGAGGGCGCGACCCCGAAAGGCGGCGCTGCCTCGATGATCGATGATTTTCTGAAACTCGGCTGCGGCGTCGTTACCCCGGCGAGCGGCCAAATACGCTTGGCCGCGGAGGTAGGTGGGGACGAGCAGGGCGTCAGATCCGAATTCGTAGGCCTGAGCGGGTGCAAGCGCGTTGATCGCTTCTTGAGAACCTGTATCGCGGTTGGCGGAAGCGAGCGCAACGGAGGCGCGAATCATCGGCAAGTACTCGGACTGGACGATGGTATCTTCCGGGAAGCGCTTGGCTAGATCGTCGGCGAGCCGGGTGGCTTGCACGGCGTCTCCTGCGAAGGCCAGAGTCATTGCCGAAAAGGTCTCAGTGATACCTCCGTTGCCCAGCAAGAGCGCGGCGTGCGCTTGCTGCCTGGCCAATGTGAGGTTGCCGAGTATCGCTTCATTGAAGGCGTCGATGGCCACATAGGTGGCTGCGGTCTCGGTCTTGCCCGTTCGCCGGGCAGACTCGATGGAGCGGCGCCGGAACTCCCGGTCGGTTGCAATTTGGCCGGTATAAGAGGCGGCGTTTGCTTCCAGGGAGAACATGATGTCTTCAAAATCCGGTTTACCCATCACGGCGTCGGCCTCGCGCTTCATCCCGGGCGAATCGTGCTCCAGGAAGGCAATTCGATAGAAAATGGAGTGAATTACCGGCGAATCCAGATTGCGCGTCTGGGCCTCGCGTGCCGTCGCTCTGGCTTCGTCTAAACGGTTGTCCTGGAGATAAGCCGTTGCGAGATTGGCGTAACTCTGCCCGCTTCCTGGATCAAGTTTCAGGGCCTGCTGGTTGGCGGCGATGGATTTGTCGAAGTCTCCCAATTCACCGTAGATAATCGCCAGATTGTTAGGGGGAACATTGTCGCGGGGATAGGTCTGCGCCCACAATTCATAGATTTTCCGCGCCGCCTCAAGATTTCTGGTGACGAAATCTTCGTAGTGGGAGGCAATGTAGAGCTTCTCGCGTTCGCTGACACGCTCACGGAGGTCGTTGGCCTTGCGGATATTTTCCGCCGCGCGGGCTGCTTCATTGATGTTGGAGTAGCTGGTTCCGAGCCGGCCATAGGCCATGGCAAAGTTCGGGTCTAAGGTGGTCGCTCGTTGAAACAGAGGTATGGAAGCAAGAGTGTCGTTCTTTACGATCATCTCCTGATAGCCGAGGCTGTAAGCCTGGAGAGCCTCCAAGGAAGATGTGGTGACGTTCTCGGCGGGGGCGTCGTACTTTTGCACCGAAGACAGTGATTCGCCGAGCTTCTCGCGAATGCCGGAGGCGGCCTCACTGAGAGCTTTGAGGACTTGCTCCTTGCCGGTCGCGGTGATCTGCTGTTGCGCGAGCAGGTCGCCGGTGCGGCAGTTGACGGCTTGCAGGCCGAGGACGTACTGGCTGCCCAAACTGGAGATGGAGCCCTCGATAGTGGCGGCGCCTGCGGTGCGCTGGCAAACCTCGCGGGTCAGCTCCTGTGTGAGCCGGGCGTCTTTGGGCCGGGCCATCAGCTTCAGGGTTTGTGCGATCCGTCCGTCGGAAAGCAGATTGAGAAATGGGGATTGTTCCAGCTGTGCAGAGAGGCCTTGGCGGAGGGTGCCGTCAAAAACGGGGTCACCGGTAGTGTTAGTGAAATCGGCCAGGACGATGGTGTCTCTCTCGGTCAGCTTGGCGGCGGAGGCGGTGCGGTGCCAGAAGTAGAAGGCGGCAGCGGCGATGAGCAGAGCGCTCGCGGCTGTGGCGAGGATTAGAAAGCGGGAGAATTTCGGAGTCGCGGCGTCGGAGGCGGAGGAAACACTCTTGGCCTCACTCGGAATGGCGGAAGTCGATCGGGGCCTGGCGGAATCTGACGCGGGCGGGGCAAGCTCGGCTTGGCGAGAAGGGCCGGTGCCAGGATCGGAAGCGCTTGGGTCGACAGAGTGGACGGCGGAACGGCCGGAGTCGGTGTCGCGTTTGAGGCGCTTCAATTCCGCGCGCATTTCGGAGGCGTGCTGATAGCGCAGTTCGCGATCCTTTTCCAAGGCACGGTTGATGACGTGCTCGAGCGAAGAAGGGAGATCGGGATTGAGGCGGACGGGAGGGACCGGCGCGCGCTCCAGAATGGCGTTGAAGATGAGGCCGGAAGTGTCGCCGCGAAAAGGCAGGGTGCCAGTGGCCATTTCGTAGAGGACCACGCCGAAAGAGAAGAGGTCGCTGCGGACGTCGAGATCTTTGCCACGGACTTGCTCCGGGGACATGTAGGCCACGGTGCCGAGCGTGGTGCCGGGGCTGGTGAGATGCTCGGGGCCGACGCCCTGGGTCGTTGTGGAATCGGACTTTACGGCGGGAGCGAAGGTAGCGGAGACTTTCGCCAGGCCGAAGTCCAGGATCTTGGCGTGTCCGCGTTTGGTGATGAAGATGTTGGCGGGCTTGATGTCGCGATGGATGATGCCTTCGACATGGGCGGCGTCGAGAGCGTCGGCGATTTCGATAGCCGTGCCAAGGAGGCGTTCGAGTTCCAGCGGCTGGCCGGTGACGACGTGCTTGAGCGTGACACCGTCGAGGAATTCCATCGCGATGAAGGCTTTGCCGGATTCTTCGCCGATGTCGTAGATAGTGCAGATGTTGGGATGGTTGAGGGCGGAGGCGGCGCGGGCCTCGCGTTTGAAGCGTTCGAGAGACTGCGCGTCGTGAGCAAGATCCTCGGGCAGGAACTTCAGAGCGACGAAGCGCCCGAGCCTGGTGTCTTCGGCTTTATAGACGACGCCCATGCCGCCGCCACCGAGCTTTTCCACGACGCGGTAGTGGGAAATGGTTTGGCCGATGAGGGAGGGCGGATCGGGCATGTGCGGGGATTCTAAGTGGAGCGGTGGGCCTAGTCAATCATGGCCGACAGTTGGAACTGAGTTCGGGTGATGTCAAGCAGCTTGTGCAAAAGGGCGGAGGGTGCGGTTTTTTTTCCACCGTGGATAGCTGGACGAGGGTAATCGTCCAGTCGAAAGGCGTCCGCCACCCTTCGGACCTCAGGGTAAAGGGTCGGCGGCCGCTACCCTTCGAGGCTCCCCTCGGAGCTCGGGGCAAGCAGGGTAAACAGGTGGCGGACGGAACATGCGTGGTGGACTGACCGGCTCTCAGATTCTTATTGGAGTTTGGCGTATTCGGATTTGGCTTGTTTGAGGATGGGGAGGTCGGGGTCGGCGTCTTTCCAGAGGGCGAGGAAGTCCTGGTAGGCGGTTTTGGCTTTCGCGGAGTCGCCGGAGAGGGCGTAGGCGCGAGCGAGGCCAAGGCGCGCGAATGCGTGGATGGGATCGTTCGGAGCAATTCCCCAGTGATCGAGAATTTTTTGAAACTCCGCGGCTGCCGGGGCACCCTGTTTGGTCAGTAGATACGCCTGGCCTTGCAGATAGACAGGATAGAGAGTTAATCCCACGAAAGACTGCGAGATGCCCAACTCGTAAGGGACGACGGGGGCTAGTTCTTCGAGGGCTTTGGCACCCTGCGCACCGCTCAGAGAGGCCGCGGCGCGCATCATGGGCACGTACTGGGATTGCACCGCAGTATCTTGCGGGAACAGCTTCGCGAGTTGGTCAGCCCGCCGCATGGCGGACGAGACGTCGCCGGACAATCCTAAAGCAACGGCGGCAATGGCTTGGACATCCCGGTCGCTGGAGGCGACAAGGGAGGCTTGGGCCTGACGTTTGGCCAAAGCCGTGTTTCCTACAACCGCTTCGAGGAGAGCAGAAAGTGCCTGATAGCCCGCAGCGCGATCTTTGGAGTCTGCGCGCTGGGCAGAATCTATCGCGCGTCGCCAGAGTTCGCGCGCCTTGATGAGCTCTCCGCCGTAAGCCATGGCTTGCGCCTGATAGACGAGCGATTGGTCCTCCCATCCGGGTTTACTGGCCAATAGTGTGACTTCCCGCTGCATCCCCGCCGCGTCATGCTGCAAGAAAGCAATCTGATAGACAGCCAGGTGAAGATAAGGCGCATCGACGTTGCGTGCTAGGGCTTCTTGCGCCGTGGCCTTGGCCTCGTCCAACCGATTGAGGCTGACATAGCCGCCACAAAGATTGGCGTAGCTGACGCCGTCCGGAGTGAGGCTCATGGCTTTCAGGCTAGCCGCATGAGCTTTGTCATATTCGCCCATGTTGGCGTACAAGACGCTCAAATTGGTCGGAGGGACATCGTCGCGCGGGTAGGTTTGCGCCCACAGTTCATAGGCATTGCGTCCCGCTTCCCAGTTGCGCGTGAAGGTGCCCTCATAGTGCGAAACGATATAGAGTTTTTCGCGTTCGCTTACGCGCTCGCGGAGCTCGTACGCTTTGCGAATAGCATCCGTCGCGCGGGCATCCTCGGATAAATTGGAATAGTTGGTGCTGACCCGTGCATAAGCCATAGCGAAATTGGGATCCAGTTGAATGGCCCGTCGAAAGAAGGGAATCGCGGCGACGAAGTCTCCGTTGGTGCTCATGGTTTGATAGCCGAGACTGTAAGCCTGCAAGGCCTCGAGAGATGGCGTGGTGACGAGATCCGGCGGCGCGTCGTATTTCTGCACGGAGGCCAGCGATTCGCCGAGTTTCTCGCGCATCTTGGTTGCGGCATCGCCAAGAGATTTGATGACCTGCTCCTTGCCGCTCGCGGTGACCTGCTGTTCGGCGAGCAGATCGCCGCTGCGGCAGTTCACGGCTTTCAGGCCGAGCACATATTGACTGCCCAAGGAGGAGATGGAGCCTTCGATGGTGGCGGCGCTGGCGGTGCGCTGGCAGACTTCGCGCGCCAATTCGTGGGTCAGGCGGGCGCCTTGGGGCTGAGCCATCAACGAGATGGTTTGGGCGATGCGGTCGTCGGAGAGGAGGTTCAAGAAGGGAGACTGCTCGAGCTGAGAGGAGAGCCCTTGGCGGAGGGCGCCGTCGAAAACGGGGTCACCGGTGGTGTTGGTGAAGTCGGCGAGGACGATGGTGTCTTTTTCGGTGAGCTTTGCGGCGGAGGCAGAGCGATGCCAGAAGAAGAAGGCGGCGACGAGAACGGCTAGCAGGAGAGTTGCGGAGGCAAGGACAAGGGCGCGTTTGGACTTGGAAGAGGCGGCGGACGCCGAAGAGAGATTGCTCGACACTGCGCTGGCCGAGGCCGCCCGCTCACCGCTCGGAGCGACGGTGCTCGCGGGAGTTGCGAGGGATATAGATGTGACGCTGTGCGCGACGCGGCCGGAATCGGAGTCGCGCTTGAGGCGCTGGAGGTCGCTGCGAAGATCGGAGGCGTGCTGGTAGCGGAGGGCGGGATCTTTTTCGAGGGCTTTGTTGATGATGCGTTCGAGTTCGGCGGGAATGTTGGCGTTGAGGCGAACCGGGGCGACGGGGGCGCGATTGAGAATGCCGTCGAAGATTTCTGCGGAGCTGGCGCCACCGAAGGCGAGGCAGCCGGTGCTCATTTCGTAGAGGACCACGCCAAAGCTGAAGAGGTCGCTGCGCGAGTCTAGCTCGCGGCCGCGGGCTTGCTCGGGGGACATGTAGGCGACGGTGCCGAGAGTGGTGCCGGGGCTGGTGAGATGGGCTTCGCCGAGGGTGCGCTGATCTTCGGTCGTGCTTTCGCTGGCGCCTGTGGTGCTGGGATAAAGAGTCTTGGCGAGGCCGAAATCCAGGATTTTGGCTTGGCCGCGGGAGGTCACGAAGATGTTGGCGGGCTTTACGTCGCGGTGGATGATGCCTTTGGTGTGCGCGGCGTCGAGGGCGTCGGCGATCTGGATGGCCAGGGAGAGAGTTTCGTCGAGCGGAAGGGGCTTGGCGGAGATGGTGTGTTTGAGGGTCTGGCCGTCGAGGAACTCCATGACGATGAAGGGGTGGGTTTCTTGTTCGCCGATCTCGTAGATGGTGCAGATGTTGGGGTGATTCAGGGCGGAGGCGGCTTGGGCTTCCCGCTGGAAGCGCTCGAGAGTCTGCGGGTCTCGGGCGATGCCGTCGGGGAGGAATTTCAGGGCGGCGAAGCGGTGGAGCTTACTGTCCTCGGCTTTGTACACGACACCCATACCGCCACCGCCGAGTTTTTCCAGGATGCGGAAGTGGGCGATGGTGCGGCCAATGAGGGTCGGGGAGTCGGGCATGCGTGGAGGGATGTTAATTGGGGCAGTGCTTGGCGTCAATGAATTCGAGGCTGCGGGAGCGGGTCAGGCTTCGATTAGCAAACTATACGCCCAGAATCGCCGGAGCGCTTCTCCGACTTCTGGCCGGTGGCGGCATCAGCGACCATTTCTCCCAGCACTGGTCCCTGCTTAAAGCCGTGGCCCGAGCCGCCTCCAACGATCCAGACATTCTCGGCTTCCGGGTGGCGATCCAGGATGAAATTGTGATCCGTGGAGTTTTCGTACTGACATACCCGGCTTTCCAGTAAGGGAGCGCCGGCCAGCGCTGGAAACCGCAAACGCAAATACGCGCGTGCGGCTTCCAATTTTTCCTGAGAAATCTGACGCTCCATCGTACTCGGATCAATTACGGGCCCGCGGGTGTCGTCAGCAATCTTGAAGCCGCGCCAATGGTTTCCAGGCACTCCGAAGAAGGGGGTTTTGCCGCCGTCAATCCACGTGGGCAATTGCGCTTCCGTGAAGCGCAGGTCGCCTGCGGGCGCGCCGAAGAAGAAAACTTCCTGACGAGTGGGAGTGATCGAGGACGCCAAGAACGGGAAGACTTTTGCGAGCCAAGGGCCAGGAGCGAAAACATACTGGTCAGCGGTCAGGATTTCTCCAGCGCTTGTACTGACTCCTTGCATGCGATTGTTGGTGATCGGTCCGGGAGTGACCTGGGCCTGCCGGTATTGGCCGCCTTCCTTTAGGAAGGCGTTTAGAACGGCCTCGCAGCCGCGGCGCGCGGCAAGAAAGCCCGAATCGGGCTCGTAAACGCTCCAGGAGACACCTTCGAAATTTACTTGCGGCCAACGCTTGGCGCATTCTGCGGAGGAAAGTTTCTCAAATCGTACACCAACCTCTTGCAACACCGGCAAGGCAGCGCGTTCGTAGGAATCGTCCGCACCGGCCATGCGGAGGGCGCCACTCCGGAAGAACAGCTTCAGATTCCATCGCTGCTCGTTCTCCTGCCACAATTGCAAGGCCCTTGCCACCATCTTCGTGTACAAGACGTGCGCAGGACCATACGTGGCACGGATGGTGCGAGTCTCACCGCCGGAGCTGGCACGAGAGTTTCCCGGCCCCCAAGCATCCAGCAAGATAACATTCGCGCCCCTTTGCGCGAACTGGAGTGCCGACCAGCCTCCGAACGCACCAGCGCCGACGACAATCACGGAAACCCGCGTCGAGCTTGCGAGTACGGGTGAGCCAGCGACGTAAGCCGCCCCCGTGAGAGCAGAGCCTATCAGAAAAGCCCGGCGCGAACTCTTCGTGTCCATGATTTTGGAAGGCAACAACTTCGAGCGGGCTCATTCTAGCCTAAATCGAGAACCGCGCGAGACACGGCATTTTAGGGAGATCGCCAGACGGCGGTGTTTCTCTTTGGTGCCATGGAAATGGCTGCGCCGCGGGCAGCGATTAGTCTTCGGACCAGCCGAGTTCGGCTAGTTCGTGGCAGAGGCGAGAGAGGGGGAGGCCGACTACGTTGAAGTAGCAGCCTTCGATGCGCGGGATGTAGCGGCCGGCGCGGCCTTGGATGGCGTAGGAGCCGGCTTTGTCGTTGGGTTCGTCGGTGGCGAGGTAGCGGTTGAGCTCTTCGTCGGAGAGGGCGGCGAAGTGGACGTGGGTGGTTTCGACGAAGCGGCGGCGCTCGGCGTCGGGCAGGCGGATGAGGGTGACGCCGGTGACGACGGAGTGGGTGCGGCCGGAGAGTTTGGAGAGCATGGTGCGGGCGTCGTCGGTGGTGCGGGGCTTGCCGAGGATGTGGGCGTCGAGAGTGACGACGGTGTCGGCGGCGATGACGATGGCTGGGCCTACGGCGCGTGCGGCTACGAGTTCGGCTTTGGCGTCGGCTAGGCGCTGGACGAGGTCGGGGGCGGATTCGTTGGGGATCGGCGTTTCGTCTACGGCGGAGGACATGATGATGAAGGGGATGTTGGCGGCGCGGAGGATGTCGGCGCGGCGGGTGGAGGCGGAGGCGAGGATGAGCTTCATGAGTGTTCGCTGCCGGTCAGAATACTACACGGCGGAGGCTGGCGGCGCGGCGGCGGGTTTTGGGTTGAGAAGAGCGCAATGGCGTGAGGGGATAACCATGCAGGAGCGGTTGGGACTTTGCTTGATTGGTTAGGTTGTGGCGTTTTTGACGTTGGCACAGACAGGAGTGTCTGTGCTACTTGGCTAGATGACGACGGATTCTTGGTATTCGCCGAAGGTGCGGCGGAGGGTGTCGGAGATTTCGCCTACCGTGGCGTAGGCTTCGACGGCGTTGAGGATGGCGGGGAGGAGATTTTCTGTGGTGGAGGCGCGGCGGGATAGTTCGGCTAGGGCCGACTTTGTGGTGGCAACGTTGCGCTTCGCGCGCAGGGCTTGGAGGCGTGCGATTTGGGCGCGCTCGATGTCGGGGTCGATGCTGAGGGTGGGGATGCCGCGTTCTTCGTTGGCTACGAATTCGTTTACGCCTACTACGATTTGATCTTTTTTCTCTACGGAGCGCTGGTAATCGTAGGCGGCTTTTTGGATTTCGCTTTGCACGAAGCCGGATTCGATGGCTTTGAGCATACCGCCCATGGCGTCGATTTTTTCGATGTAGGAGAGGGCGCCGGCTTCGATTTCGTTGGTGAGATGCTCGATGGCGTAGGAGCCGGCTACGGGATCGACAGTGTTGGCGACACCGGTTTCGTGGGCGATGATTTGCTGCGTGCGCAGGGCGATTAGGGCGGCGTCTTCGGTGGGGAGCGCGAGGGCTTCGTCCATAGAGTTGGTGTGCAGCGATTGGCAGCCGCCTAGAACCGCGGCTAGGGCTTGGATGGCTACGCGGACGATGTTGTTTTCGGGTTGCTGGGCGGTGAGCGAGGAGCCGGCGGTTTGCGCGTGGAAGCGGAGAAGGAGGGAGCGCGGGTCGCGGGCGGCGAAACGCTCTTGCATGATGCGGGCCCAGAGGCGGCGGGCGGCGCGGTACTTGGCGATTTCTTCGAGGAGATCGTTGTGGGCGTTGAAGAAGAAGGAGAGTTGGGGGGCGAAGTCGTCTACCGGGAGGCCGGCGTCTAGGGCGGCTTGGACGTAGGCGATGGCGTCGGCGAGGGTGAAGGCGACTTCCTGGACGGCGGTGGAGCCGGCTTCGCGGATGTGGTAGCCGGAGATGGAGATGGTGTTCCACTTGGGGAGCTCGGTGCGGCACCAGGCGAAAATGTCGGTGACGAGGCGCATGGCTGGGCGGACGGGATAGATGTAGGTGCCGCGGGCTATGTATTCCTTGAGGATATCGTTTTGTACCGTGCCGGAAAGTTTTGCGAGTGAGGCGCCTTGTTTTCTTGCTACCGCTACGTAGAGGCAGAGGAGGATGGCGGCGGTGGAGTTGATGGTCATGGAGGTGGAGACTTTTTCGAGAGGGATGCCGTCGAAGAGGGTTTGCATGTCTTCGAGGGAGTCGATGGCTACGCCGACTTTGCCTACTTCGCCTAGCGCGAGCGTGTGGTCGGAGTCCATACCGATTTGCGTGGGGAGATCGAAGGCGACGGAGAGGCCGCTTTGACCTTTGCTCAAGAGATAGCGGTAGCGCTGATTGGATTCGGCAGCGGAGCCGAAGCCGGCGTATTGGCGCATGGTCCAGAGGCGGCCGCGATACATGGAGGGATAAATGCCGCGGGTGTACGGAGATTCGCCGGGATAGCCGATGGTGGTTTCGGGATCGGAGTGGGCGAGATTTTCTTGGGTGTAGAGGCGGTCGATGGGGAGGCCGGAGAGCGTGGTGAAGCGGGGTTTGCGCTCTTGCGAGTCTTTGGTAGGGGTTTTGGATTCGGCCATGATTCTGTCGTCCATCCAGGATCGAAATTCAAGGGTATTTGGTGGAGTCACGGTCGCCGGACTGAAGTCCAGCTCCTACATAACCCCGAATAACCTGCTTAACCCGCGCACGTGAAACCGGGTGCTGCCGCTAGAGCTTTCTTGCGCGGCGGAACGATGTTACGGCGAAAAATATAAATAACGCGGCGACCGCGGCGGCGATGGCAATCAGCCAGGGAGCGACGTCGCGGGTCCAGGCGCGGGCGGCGGAATTGAGCCAGGCCAGAGCGAGGACGGCGAAGACGGCGCCGGTCATCTCATGAAAAAGTTGCTTGAGGACGCGCCAGAGGCGGCGAAAACCGCCTTGCTGGGGAGCTGCTTCGGCTGCGCGCATCGTCGTGGCCACGCGGATATCTTAGCGCAAAATGCGCGTGAGCATACACGACCGAGATGAAAGGAAGCGGCGTGGGACCTGGACGCAAGGGCTGTGAACACTTTGGAGACAACGGCTTGAAGCTCTCTTGTATCCAACTAAACGTGGGCCTAGAATGGCCTAGACGTCGGGGAGAATGCCGTGCAACTTGACGACAACCTGAAAAACCTGCTGCGCGAGTTGGGCCACGCGATCAATGACACGGTGTCGGAATCGGAACGAATCACCGGGGCGATTGCGGGAGTGCGCGCGCATGGGTACGACATCGTGCTGAAGCTGGACGCGACGATCGGATTGGCGAGACGCGATGCCGCGGCGGGGGAAAGCACTTCGCTGACGACGCAGGATAAGCGCTTTCTGGAGTCGCTGCGGATACAAGTGGATCAGGAATCTCTGGATCAGGACCCGGACCGGAAGCCGGTGGCGCGATTGACGATGACGCCGCAGGATGTGCGGTTTCTGAAATCGCTAAGGATTGCGACGGACGATATCGAATGAATAAGCGGAGCAAAATCGCGTGGACCGGTCTGGCAGCGGCGGTGCTGGCGAGTTTGTGCGGCCCGGCGGCGCGAGCGCAGGGGCCTGAAGTGCTGGCGCCGATCGTCGTGAACACCGCGGTGCCGATTGTGGTGAACGCGGTGAAACCCAAGCCGTCGGGCTTGGCCAAGTTTGAAGGGTTTGTGTTGAACGCGAACGCCGTGCAAATCACCGTGCGCGCGAAGGGAAACGATATGTCGATCCAGACATTTGCCCTATCCGAAGCCGCGGGAGCGAAAATGCGGCAGACGATCGACAAGGGCGGATATCAGTACGGCGATAAAGTGACGGTGCTGTACGATCCCAGTTCGTTGAAAGCGGTTCGAGTAAAAGGTAAACCTTCCCCGGCCCTGTAAGTTACGGGCGCTGCCGTGCTTCGCGTGTCTGCCGTCGCTGGACGATTTTATCCCTCTCATCCCGCGGAATTAGCTGCGCTGGTTCGACAATACACAAAGACTGAGGAACTCGGAGCGGAGGTCGCGCGTGTGCGGGCGTGTCTGGTGCCGCACGCGGGTTACGTGTATTCGGGGCACGTCGCGGGAGCGGTATTGTCGCGGATTGCGCTGCCGCGGAAAATTGTGATTTTGGGCGTGCGGCATTTTCCTCGGGGGGAGCCGGCGGCGATTCTGTCGAGCGGGGTGTGGCGGACGCCGCTGGGCGATGCGCCGATCGACGAGGCGCTGGCGGCGGCGCTGCGGGGGGAGTGTCCGTTGCTGAGGGAAGACAGCGTGGCCCATGCGGGGGAACATTCGTTGGAGGTGCAGTTGCCGTTTTTGCAGGTGCTGGCGCCGGGATTTTCGTTTGTTCCGGTGGCGCTGGGCACGATTCGATTCGAGGAACTGGTGAGCGTTGGCGAAGCTATCGCGCGCGTGCTGGCTGCGGCAGGGGAAGATGTGTTGCTGCTGACTACCTCGGATCTAAATCACTATCAGGATGATGCGACGACGCGGGTGAAGGATGGAAAGGCCATCGAGCAACTGTTGGCGCTGGACGCGCGGGGACTCTATGACACGTGCAGGAATGCGGAGATTTCCATGTGCGGGCTGGGACCGGCGGTGGCCATGATCACGGCGCTGCGGCGGATGGGAGCGGAGCGGGGGGAGTTGGTGCGATATGCGACGTCGGCGGATGTATCCGGCGATATGGATGCGGTGGTTGGGTATGCGGGCATGATTTTTCGCTGACCTGCGGATCGGCTTCTGGTTTCGGATTAAATAAAAACGGCTCCGACGAAGTCGGAGCCGTAAGTTTTTCCCACTGATTTAATGTCGCAGTTGTCAGTGAGGGTGTCCGCCGCCGGACGATGAGGGCGCCGACGATGCGTGCGAGGTTGAGGTCGTAGACGAGTGCGACGCCGACCCGGAAGAAGATGCGGACGAACGCGAAGAGTCAAAACGCGAGCCGCCGGACGATGCAGCGCGGGCGCTTTCCGCCTCGCGAGATGGCGGAGGCGGGGTCATGGCGTGAGGAGTATATGCGGCCGTAGAGCGTGCGGAAGCAGGCGGCGCCGAAGTGCGTTGCGGCGGTACGCCACCGGTAACGTGCATCGTTGTTTGGCCTTGAGCTGTCGTTCGCTCATCTAAAGCTTTTGCCGGCGCCGCCGGAGGAGCCTCGGTATTTACGAAGCGATGCTCGTGCGGATCGTAGGTGATGGAGGAACTATGATCCACGGCGATGACCCGCGGGGCCAAGGCGTTGTTGGCAACGGTCCGGGAGAGATGCGTAGGCGGAGCCACTGCGGCGAGAGTGGTACTGAAGGTGTCGCGCGGCGCGGCCTTGACAACTTTGAATTCTTCACCGGCGGCGACCGGGAGGGGCTGAGAAATAACACCACGGGTCACGGGGAATACCCCTCGGGCGAGGTTGATCGGCGATTTGCCGCGAACGTCGAGGGGATGAACGGGAACGAGACCGATCGGGCCGGGATGCTTCTTCGGTTGCACCCACACTCCGGTGACTGGAACCCAGGAGGATAAGGAAGAGCCACCACAGAACCCGCCGCCGAAACCGCCGGGAGTCCACAGCCAGCCGTAGACAGGATCGGAAATCCATCCGCCGCAATGATAGGGGAGCCAGCCCCAGGGCTGATTACCGATAAAAGCCGCGCCAAAAATCGGATCCATGAACCATCCGCCGCTGGCGAACGGCGACCAACTGGAGCCCACGCCGTAGGGTCTCCAGCCATTGCCATAGCCAGCAACCGGATACCACGAACCGTAGGTATAGAGATCGGCTAAACCTGAGGAGTAATAGGGCGAACTCACGTATTGCTGGGCGGCGGTGGTGGCGGAAACCACGCTGTCGATGCGCCCGGAAACCCAGCGGTCAAAATCATCATCGTTGGAGAGACGGCCGATATTGACGGAGGCGTCGTCAGCGGCGTGCATGGAAAAGGACTGGCCCTTGACGAGCGAGGTGGTTTTGTCTTTGCGCAGGACGGAAACGTGGCCCTTGAGGACATTCACGGAACTTCCATCGTCCAGATTGTCAAAGCGGAAGCTGGCGCGGCCCGCGGCTTCGACGGTGAAGTCTCCGCCAGTCACGCTGAAGTAGTCGGCATCCGCGGGATTTACGTAGAAAGATGCGGTGCCTTGGCGCAACACCAGGCGAGTGGTCTTGGCGCCGTCTTCCAGAGAGAGGTCGTAAAACTCAAGAACCGTGTCTTCGGCGAGAAAGGCCATGGCGCCGTTCTCGAATTCGACCTCGGCGCGGCCTTTATCGGTGGCCAAGACGTAGCCCTGGCGAATGGGCAGGTTGAGTTCCGCAGCTTGCCAGGTGACGCTGGAATCGGCGAGAGGATCGCCTTTCACGTCGCTGGCGAAGCGCACATCGCCTTGCACGAGGCTCAAGCGGATGATACGCGCGTGGCTGGCGTCCGCGGGTACCGGATGGGCTACCGCGAAAAGCAAAGAGAAAAGACTCAGTGAAGCTAGGCGGAACAAAGTGCGGGAAGTCATAGTCACCCCCTGACGGGGACACGGCCTACAGCAGTAAGACGGCAAACAACGTGTGTAGGTTGCATACCATTAACGTGCCGTTTCCTAATAGTCCCGCGTGGAGAGGCGTACGTCAAGCGGCGAAGCGCGAGAAGACATGAATCAGGATTAGAAATTCTCGGGTAAATGGAGTGAGAAAGCACTTTCGATGGCTTGCGGCTTGACACGGTGATGGTCAGACGCTAGTTTCAAAATACGGGAAGTGTCCACTCACTCTGGCAGGACGACAGGCGTTGTCGTGAGGAACGAAAAGCACTTACTCCCGGGGGCAGTGCATTTATTGTATCCGAGAGGAATTATGAGAGCGATTTACAGAATAGCAGCAGCCGTGGTGTTTCTCAGCGGCTTGTTATTGAGCGGAACAGGCGCTTACGGGCAAGGCGGGGCGACCGGCGCGATCAGCGGGGTAGTGGTGGATAGCAGCGGGGGCGCGGTAAGCGAGGCGGAAGTGCAAGTGATCGACACGCGCACGGAAGTGTTGGCGCGGAAAGTGCCGACGAATGTGGACGGAGCCTTTACGGTGGCGCTGCTGCCACCGGGAACTTACTACGTGGTGGTGAACAAGTCGGGATTCGCGGAAGCGAAGGCCGATCGCATCGAAGTGCACGTGACGGAGACCACGCGGCTGACGATTTCGCTGAAGCCGGGGTCGGTTACAGAGAAGGTAGAGATTTCGGCGCAAGTGACCAGCGTGGAAACCACCAGTGCGACGACCGGGCAGTCGATCGGCACGGAGACGGTGCGGGAATTGCCGCTGGCTACGCAGAATTACCAGCAACTGCTGACATTGTCGACTGGGGCGCAGAGCGAGCTGAATGCCTCGGCGCAACTGGGGCGCGGGAACGCGCGGGTGATCGTGAATGGGCAGCGCGAGGACAACAACAATTATTTGATCGAAGGGATCAGCGCGACCGACTATAACGTGGCGCAGGCGACCAACGTGCCACTGCCGAATCCGGACGTCATCCAGGAATTTAAGGTACAAACATCGCTCTACGACGCCAGCCAGGGGCGCAACGGCGGCGGCAACGTGAATGCGATTTTGAAGTCGGGTAGCCGGGAATTGCACGGCGACGTGTACGAATACTTCCGGAACGACGTGCTCAATGCCAACGAGTTCTTTCTGAACGCGGGAGGGCAGAAGCGTCCGGTGGTGAAACAGAACATTTTTGGCGGCAGCTTCGGTGGCCCGTTGGTGAAGGAGAAGCTGGGCTTCTTCTTCGTGAATTATCAGGGGACGCGGCAGCGCAGCGGGCTTTCTCCCGGTACGGAAATCAGCAATCCCGGGCTGCCGGTGGTGCCAACCGATCGTTCGGACGCTTCAATCTCGCAAGCGTTCTTTGGGAATACGACCACGGCGATTGATCCGGTGGTCCACGCCTTGTTGAATTTCCAGAGCAACCAATTCGGAGCCAGCAACGGCGGGTTCTTGATACCGTCCATCCCGGGCACACCAGGCCAGTCGGCTCCGTTCACCATCAGCAAACCGGGAAAATACACCGACGACCAGTTCACCTCGAACTGGGACCGCGAATTCCGGGGCGGCACCGACAAGATCAGCGCGCGGTTCTTCTTCTCGCAGGCCGAATCGTTTTTGCCGTTTGGTGCGGGCGACCTGCAGGAATCCCTGGGCTCCACGCTATCGAGCAGCATCCAGTCGACGGCGCTGAATTTTCCGTACGATCTGCCGGTGCGTACGCGCTTCTTCAGCATAAGCGAAACGCATTTGTTCTCGCCCGCGCTGGTGAACGAATTCCGGTTTGGTTTTGTGCGGATCAGCAATGACTTGACCAACGTTCCGCCGGTCACCGCCAGCGATCTGGGCATCCAGCGCCCGACCAACAACGCCACGACTTCGATTTACAAATTCGTGTTTGCTAGTTCGGGTTTTGAAATCGGCCCGACACCCGCGGCCGATCAACTCCAAAATCAGAACAACTACAACTTCGTGGACACTCTGAGCTGGGTGAAGGGAGCGCACGTGTTCCGCTTTGGCGGTGAATACACGCGCGTAAATCTCGATAAGGCCTTTCCGCAAGTGTTTAACGGCGAGCTGTTTTTTACGAACACGCCGGCGGGCAACGGCGCGCCGGCGTTGACCGACTTTCAGAACTTCTTGCTGGGGTCGCCGCAGTTCAGCTTTGGCGGTGGCGGCGTCTCCACGCACGCGTACCGGACCAACGATTTCGCGTTCTTTGCGCAGGACGACTGGAAGATTCGCCACGACTTGACGTTGAACCTGGGGCTTCGCGTGGAAGACCTGGGGGCCTTTCACGACAATAAGTGCCACATCGGCAACTTGGATCCGGTGTTGGCCAACTCCGGTCAATATCCTTTCATTTACGGTAGTTGCGTGAAAGGCCTGGACGTCACCGGGTTGGCACCGACGGGAAGCAATACCACCTACAAGAATGACTATGCGACCGGCCTCGGGCCGCGCCTGGGCTTCGCCTGGGACGTGTTTGGCCGCCACGACACGACTTTGCGTGGAGGCTACGGGATTTACTTTGTTCGTGAAGACGTCGGTAGCGTGGACCAGCTCAGCTTCAACCCGCCCTTTCTACCTGTGGCGTTTGGCGGCGGCGGACCCGGCAGCCTTTCCAACTTTTTCCTCACCGGTAACAACGCTTTGCCGCAGGCAGGCGTTCTTGACCCGAACTTCGTTCCGTGCCTGGGAGCGTTGACGGGCTTCGCAAACAACGACACCACGCAAGCGCCTAACTATGCTTGCGCGAGTTCGAGTCCCGGCGTCGTGCCGTCGCAGTTCCTCTTCGGATTAACCGTTCCCCGGCACTTCCAAGCGCCCAACACGCAGCAGTGGAACTTGACGATCCAGCGCGCGCTGGGCAAGCAGTGGGTGCTGGAGGTGGGCTATGTGGGTACGCATGCGGTGCACCTGCGCGAGACGCGCACCAGCATCGAGGCGGCGCTGGCCAGCCCGAGCAATCCGATCCACGTGACGGCGGCCGATGGAACGCCATTCACGATCACGGAAAACACCGTTGCGAATGGCCCGGCGCGCTCTAACAACGCGGGCATCAATGGCTACAGCGGTTACCAACTCTTCGCGGATGATGCCTATTCGCACTATCACTCGCTTCAGACTACGGTGTCGCGCCGCTGGAACGCCGGTTATTTCCAGGGAGCCTATACGTTCTCGAAGTCTACGGATGCAACCTCAACCGGGAACACGGCGTTTAACAGCGCGTTCAATGATGAATCCACGCTGGCCGACTCTCGCGGCAAGTCCGATTTCGACCGGCCGCATCGTTTGACGGTCAGCTACCGCTATGACCTGCCGTTCTTTTCGGGCGAACAAGGGTGGAAGCATAGAGCGCTGGCCGACTGGGCCATCAGCGGAATCACCATCATACAGTCTGGCGCGCCGTTCTCTGTTACGGACTCCGGGGCGGGTACAGCCGTCTTGGGCCCCGGGCTGACACCGGGAACGCTTGGAGGGCAGCTTGCCGCCGGTGGGTCGATCGGCGCTGGCCTGACCGGCGGAAGTATTAGCAGTCGCGTTAGCAACGGCTATCTGAATCCGGCTAACTTTACGACGGCGCCACCGCTCGCTGCATCGCTGGGCGGCGACGGCGTGGTGACGGCCTTCGGCAACCTGGGCCGCAACATTTATCGCGGGCCGCACCAGCAAAACTGGGATTTCTCGCTGATCAAGAACATCAAGATTACCGAGCGGCAGCAGCTGCGGTTCACGACCGATTTCTTCAACATCTGGAATCACGCGAACTTCGGCAATCCTTCGATCAACGATGTCGAAACGATTACGCACGATCCGGTCACTGGGAAGCCTACTAACGCCGGACCGTTCGGCAAGATCTTTTCGACGGTGGGAACGCCCCGGCTGATTCAGTTCTCGCTGCGGTACGCGTTCTAATTTCGAGCCACTCATTCTAAACTTACAGGGGCGCGGTCTTATCCCGAGCGAGAGCAGAGGAAGGCGGCGCCCCTTACATTTTTCGACGGAGAGCGTCTGACGGAATGGAGCGTTCATGAGCACAGGCACTTCACGGGTTCCGCTGCTGGAACGAGACGCGGTTACGCCGGAGACTGCAGCGCTGTATGACGCGCTGCTGGCACAGCGCGGAGTGGTGCCAAATATGTTCAAGGTGCTGGCCTACGCGCCGGGCATCGCGCAGGGCGTGGGCGGATTTCTGAGAGCGCTGTTGAGCGATGGCGCGCTGAGCGGGTGGTACAAGGAGCTGGTGGCGGTGCGGATTTCGATTTTGAATGAGTCCGAGTATGCTATTCGCGCGCATAACGCTTCGGCGAAGAAGAAAGGCGCGACCGACGAGCAGGTCGCGGGCGTGCGGGAATTCGAGAGAGGGCCTTACGACGCGAAAGAAAGGCTGGGATTCCGGCTGGCGGACCGGCTGCATCGCGGGGCGCGGGACGTGGACGACGCGTTTTACGTGGAGTTGAAGGGCGCGTTCAGCGACGGGGAAATGGTGGAATTGTTTCTGACCGCGGCGGCATTTGAGATGTTTCCAAGGTTTATCGATGGGCTGCATATACCGGTGACGCCGCTGCCCGCGGCAAAATGATAGGATGCAGGCGACGACTATGCGAAAAATTGCATCACGCGTTTCACAATTGAATGGCGAAGGCGCGCTGGCGGTTTTTTCACGCGCGAAGGAATTGGAGAAGCAAGGCCGGTCGATCATTCACCTGGAGCTCGGCGAGCCGGACTTTCATCCGGCGGCGCCGGTGGTGGATGCCGTACGCGCGGCCGTGGCCGGAGGACGCGACCGGTACGTTTCGACGCGCGGGATTCCGGCGCTGCGCGAAGCCATTGCCGGGTATTTGAAGCGGACGCGGCGGTTAGAGGTGGCCGCGGAAGAAGTGCTGGTGGCGCCGGGCTGCAAAATGGCGCTGGCCCTGGCGATGATGGCGCTGATCGAGCCGGGCGACGAAGTGTTGTACCCCGATCCGAGCTTTCCGATTTATCCGTCGTTTACGCGGGGCTTGGGAGCTACCGCGGTGCCTTTCTTCCTGGAGGAAAAGAACCGGTTTCAGCCGGACTTGGCGGAGATCGCCGCGAAGATTTCGCCGCGGACGAAGATGCTGATCTTTAATTCGCCGAACAATCCGACAGGAACGGTCTTCAACGAGGAAACGCTGGCGCGGATCGCGGAGCTGGCAGTGCGGCACGACCTGTGGATCATTTCGGACGAGATTTACGCCCGAATTTTGTTTGGTGGGGAGTACCAATCGATTTGGGCGCTACCGGAGATGGCGGAGCGCACCGTGATCATCGACGGGTTCTCGAAGAGTTTTGCGATGACTGGGTGGCGGCTGGGATATGGGGTTGCGCCCCGGGGCGTGGTGGATGCGATGGACCTGCTGGTGCTGAACACATTCACATGCGCGGCAGAGTTCACGCAGGTGGCGGCTGTCGAGGCGCTGGCGGATTCCACGAACGCGGTGGAAGCGATGGTTGCGGAGTACCGGAAGCGCCGAGACTTGTTTGTTACCGGATTGAACCGGGTTCCTGGATTCCGATGCCAGTCGCCGGACGGGGCGTTTTACGCGTGGGTGAATATCGACGATACCGAGCTTTCCGCGGAAGAGATGGCCAGGATACTGCTGGAAGAAGCCGGGGTGGCGGGGATCGCGGGAGCCGCGTTTGGAACGGCCGGGAAGAACTATTTGCGCTTCTCGCTGGTGGGCGCGCGGAACTTGCTGGAAGAGGCGCTGGAGCGCATCGAACGGGTCTCGGTACGCTGGCGGGCGGCGGTGGCGCGCTGAGGCCGGGCAGGGCAAGCATTTCGGTCTCTCTTCGAATAGCCTTTCGCACCAGAACAATAAGGACCGGCAAGAATGTCTGTCCTACTGGAACAAGAATGAAACATTTGATGCGGACTGGATTTGCGCTTTTGGCTGGGCTGGCGGTGACAACGGCGGCTGCGGGGCAAGCAAAACCTTTGGCGGGAGGGGACGTCCCCAAGATCTACGAGAGGTTGTTGAAGCAGATCGATCAGATTCCGATCTACGACAATCATTCACATGCGACGTTTTCGGACGATTCCGACATGGATGCCATGGCCGGGCCGCCGGGTGAAAGCTCGGTGGTGCGGCTTCGCGAAGACAATCCGGAATTCGTGGCTGGAGCGAAGGCGCTTTTCGGTTATCCCTACGCCGATTTCAAGCCCGAACACGCCAAATGGCTGATCGACAAGAAGAAAGCCGCGGAAAAGGACGGGGGAACGGCTTACTGGGACAGCATCTTGGACAAGGTGAACATCGAAACGTGCCTGGCCAATCGCGTGTTCCTTGGCCCCTATCTCGATCCCAAGCGCTTCCACTGGGTCTTTTTTGTCGATTCTTTTTTGTATCCCTTCGACAATCGCGACCAGACCGGGAAAAACGGCGATCTCGGAGTTTATATTCCGCTGCAAGAGAAAGTCTTGCAGCGATACATGAAGCAAGAAAATGTGAGCGGGCTGCCGGCGGATCTGGCCGGATACGAAGCCTTCGTGCGGCAGACATTGACCGACAATCAGAAGAACGGCGGCGTAGCCATGAAATTCGAGGCTGCATACTTCCGCAGCCTATATTTCCGCGACCCGCCTCGTGAGAAAGCGGAACCCATCTATACGAAATATCGGGCGGGCGGGGTTCCTTCGGACGAAGAGTATCGGACTTTTCAGGACTACATCTTTCGCATTCTGATCGATCAGGCCGGAAAACTCAGTTTGCCGGTGCACTTCCACAGCGCCGTCGGCATCGGAGATTATTTCAGTTTGCGCAACGGCAATCCGCTGAATCTCGAAAACGTATTGCGCGACCCGCGCTACGCCAAAGTGAACTTCGTGCTGATTCACGGCGGATATCCTTATACCCTGGACATGATCTGGATGACCGCGGCCAAGAACGTGTACACCGATTCTTCGCTGATGGGTTATTACGTTTACCCTTCCGAACTCAAAAATATCTTGAAGCAGTGGATTTCTCTATTCCCGGAAAGGATCATGTTCGGTTCGGACGCGTTTCCGTTCGGAGACGCCATCGGGGCGGAGGAGACGTTTTGGCTGGCGGCGCGTTCGGCGCGTACGGCGATTGCAGCGGCGCTGGCGGAGTTGGTTTCCGAGGGCGCGTTCACCGAAGAAAAAGCACTCGAGCTTGCGCGCATGTATCTGCACGACAACGCCGCGCGACTATATGGGGGAACAAAATGAGCACGGCGGCAAAGATGAAGTACCTCCCGTGGAATCAAGTCGAGCGCGAACATCTAAATCCGTTGATCGACCGGCAGATGGTGGTGGGCGGGCAGGTCATGCTGGCGCGCGTGCTGATGAAGAAAGGCGCCCACGTGCCGCAGCACCAGCATCACAACGAGCAGGTGACGTACATCCTGGAGGGGGCGCTGAAGTTCGCCATCGACGGGAAAGAGATCGTGGTGCGGGCAGGCGAGGTGCTGTGCATACCGCCGCATATGCCGCATGAGGCGTGGGCGCTGGAGGACACCGTGGACCTGGACGTCTTCAACCCGCCGCGCGAGGACTGGCTAAACAAGACAGACGACTATTTACGGCACGGCCGATAGCGCGACCTTTTCGGGGCTTGCGGGTTCCAGAAAGGATACGGCGTTCTGGTTTGGGTCCGTGGGTCGTGAAAGAGCGTAGACAAAAGTAGCGAGTGTGTTTACCGTAGCGAGTGGCTAGCCCAGAGCTGAGGTTAATCTCCGAGGGGAACTTCATGAAGAGGCTACTAGCGGCAACGTTGTTGGTGCTGGGAATAGCGCGGGGCACGCTCGCGCAGGATCAGACGCCGATCTCCGAGGAATCGAATCGTAACGCGGCTGCGGATTTTGCCCGGACGTCCGCGGCGAGCGCCCCTGCCGTGTGGCTTGGGAGCGCAGCGCTTGGGAACACGCAAGGAGATTTTGCGGCTCCTGAGGGCCGGGACTTCGTGGGGCTTTCGCTTTCCAGTGCCGTTGCCGCACCCACATCCTTCGCTGTGCCTGCTGCGGGTAGCCCATTTGCGCCGCTCGGAGCGCCAGCCAGGTCCGTTTCGCTCGCCGTGCCTTCGCAGGGTATTTCCGAGCCATATGGGGCCGAGGGGCTGCAGTATCGTATGGAACTGAGCCTGAGCGCTGCGCTAGTACGGTTTCGTTCCGCGGTGTTCTCGGCAACCGCGCCGGGCTTCAACACGTCTTTCGCGTACTACCTCAAGGACAAGATTGCCATTGAAGCCAGCCTTACCACTGGGTTTGCTCCGACCATTTTTGCTAACGAACACGTAAAGTATCTGGGTTACGGAGCGGGACCCAAATTGGTTTTGCAGCACGCGAAATTCTCTCCGTGGGTTCACGGCATTTTCGGCGGCGCTCACATCCTCCCGCAGACAGCCAACAACAGTCAGAAGGGATACTTGATCCAGGTTGGGGGCGGGGTGGACTACCAGTTCGTCCCGCGAGTTGCGGTGAAGGCTGAAGTAGACTGGTTAAGGACTGGGCTCTTCGGAACGACCCAAAACAGCGGCCAGGCGGTACTGGGCATGGTCCTGCACTTCTAACACTCCTAACTTTCTCCTTTTACTTGTTTTACTTGGCCGGCGGAAGGGCGGTTTGATACTTCGAGACGTCCACCTGCTGCCAGTCGCCGCGCTCGATGCCCGCGCGGATCTGCGCGGCGGTCCGGCCTTTGCGGGACTGCTCGTAGGAGTAAAAGCCTTCGCGGATGCAAATCTCGCAAATGGATGCGTGTTTGCTGGCAAAACAATCGAGCAGGCTGCCGTGGCCCTGGCTTTGGTCGCAGTGACAATAACATGGCTGCTGGTAGAGGGTCTTTTTGACGCGCGCCGCAACGGTGTAGGCGTTCTGGACCACGATATCCGTGAAAAGCGTAGGGCTCATGGTCGTGGGCAGGGGGCCCTCAGGAATCGTGGAATGGAACGCTGGAACGGGCTCTTCACCCGCGGCTTGGGCCATGGCTGGGACCGCGTTCGGCATGTGTGAAGCGGCGCGTTGCGGGATTAGCATCAATCCCAGCGCCAGGCATAAGAGGATTGCGCCACAGACGGCAGTTTTCTTGGCAGGCATGACTTATTCCCCCGGTGTACCACGCGATTTACGGCGGCGTGACGTGGTCCCTACACTTTACGTGGTGAGAAGCGGAATTTCCAGCCAGCGGTGCGCAAGGCGCACCGGTCGGAGATCAGTTCTACCCACGGGCGCGAGCTAGACCAGTGCAGGTCGCGGGGGAGAGTAGGGCGGACGCGGATTCGTGGAGGTGCGAGCTGACAGGTGCCGGGCGCGCAAATTGCGTTGGACGCGGCGACCCCAGGTGCGAACGAAAGAAAAGTTGAGCGCGCCCCCAATTGCGGAGCTGGCTAGCGGAATCATTCGCCCTACCCACTTTTCAGCGCTCTCTTGGCCCAGCTTGATCGCCAGCCGCTCGATGATGCGCGGAGCCACCTTTTCAAACACTTGCTTTTCGGCAAGATCCTTGCCGTAGTCGATGCCGGTGGCAGCTGCAGCAGCCAGCCATAGTTCCATGCGCTCGTCGTGGCCGCGAGTTTCGAATCCGTAGAGGAGGCACAGACGCTGGATTAATCGCAGGGTGATGGCGGTAAGCAGGCCGGCGTCGGGAATCACGGTGATCATGCCGCCCAGGCCGAATCCCGCGCCTTCTGCGAGGGCCAGCCGCTCGGCATCGCGAATCAATGATTTAGCGATTTCGTCCAGACGTTCGAGGGGAACGTCTTGCATGCGGCTGAAATTCGGGATCCACAGCGCGTGCTTGTTCGCTAGTTGACGCCGGAAATCCTCGGGATTGACCTCGACGGAACGCAGTCCTCGCCGCATTCCGAAACGCAGGACGCGACCCAGGCTGCGCCGCGCAAATGAGCTTCTAGCCGAATTGTGTAACGTGGCCATGTCCTCTAGCATCCTACGGCGGTTAGAACCGGGTAGCAACCCCCGCGTTGTACGGATGGCGCGGACCTGCTTGAGAGGACGAAAGGTACCGAAAAGGGCATTGCCGGGCAGGTAGCACAAAAACACGCGTACTACTTGACGCCGAGCCGCTTTTCGGTAAACTGCATTTTTCCTTATGGCCACGATGGCACAATTCGTTCCGGTCGAAGTGACCCATGACTTCGACTTTCCGCAGCGAGAGGCCGCCTTTTTCTACGGTCTGTTCCTGCGTGGCCACTCTCCGGAGCAGCTCCGGCGGGATATTGAGGTACCACCTGCCGTGCTGGCGAAATGGCACCGCGAAGCCGAGCGCGAACCGGAGTTGCGAGACATTTTCTTCCGCCTGGTGGAATACCGGCGCAACGTCCTGGCCATCTTCGACACGCTGGTGGGCTGGGACGGGCAGAAGCAGCGGGTTCAGTAGAACTGGCGGCGAACGTTTTTGGCGGTTCCTTCCTGGGAGTATCTCTCGCGCGGCGTTGATGGCCTTCCCGCTTTCACGTCGCGATCCTGTACCATCGTTCAGGTCAAATAATGTCAGGCAACCCATTCGAGGTGCATGGATTCTAACCACGGACGGGGGACAAGTGTCACAAAATACAGGACATTCGTCGATTGACGTGGGAGTCCCCACGGGAGTAGAATCCCAGTCGTCCTAGACGTTGAGGTGTACCTATGTCACGGGTCGTGCGCACCCTATTTGCATCAGTCTTTTCTCTAGCCATTGCGATTCCCCCGGTTAGCGCCCAACAAGCGCAGGATCCGACCCCTGCTCCGGTACCGCAGAAGCTCGACAAAGAACAAAAGAGGAAGATCAAGAAGACGCTCAAGGAACTCGACACGCCTTATAAGCAGTGGCTGAGCGAGGACGTCATCTACATCATCTCGCCGGAAGAGCGTCAGGCGTTTCTGCAACTGGAAACCAACGAGGAGCGGGAACAGTTCATCGAACAGTTTTGGCTCCGGCGCAGCAGCAACCCTGACCTGCCGGAGAACGATTTCAAGGAAGAACACTACCGGCGTATCGCCTATGCCAACGAGCACTATGCCTCGGGTATTCCTGGCTGGAAGACCGACCGCGGGCGCATGTACATCATGTGGGGGCCGGCGGACGAGGTCGAGTCGCATCCCACGGGCGGCACGTACGACCGGCCGATGGAAGAAGGCGGCGGGTCGACCACGACCTATCCCTGGGAGACCTGGCGATATCGCTACATGGAAGGCATCGGCGAGAACGTGATTTGGGAATTCGTGGATCCCAGCGGATCGGGCGAATATCACCTGACCATGGATCCTTCTGAAAAAGACGCGCTGTTGCACGTACCCGGCGCGGGTTTGAGCTTGCTCGAACAGATGGGCATGGCTTCCAAGACGGATCGGTTTACGCGTTCCGACGGAACCAACCTGCCGACTACGCTGGGTGGGACGCCCTCCAGCATGAACGAATTCAACCGCCTGGAGCAGTATTCCAAGGCGTTCAAACCGCCCGAAGTGAAATTCAAAGACCTGGAAGCTATTGTGACCGCGCGCATCGTGCGCGACCAGATGCGCTTCACCTGGCGCACCGATTATTTGAAGGTGACCAACGATACCGTGCTGGTGCCCGTGACCATCCAGGTGCCCAACAATCAGCTTTCCTTTGACTCCAAGGAAGGCGTACACTCCGCGACGCTAAACGTGTTTGGCCGCGTGAGTACTTTGACCGGCAGGGTGGTGCAGACCTTCGAGGACCCGGTTAGCAGGGACTTTCCGGATAGCCTTTTTCAGCAATCACTGAAGCTGCAATCCATCTATCAAAAGGCCATTCCGTTGCGCCCGGGACTCTATCGTTTGGACCTGGTAATCAAAGACGTAAAGAGCGGCAACGTTGGCGTGGTGAACACCCGGCTGCAAGTGCCCCGGTACGAGGACGACAAATTGGAAGCCAGTTCGTTGATCCTGGCGGACCAGTTGGAGCATGTCCCCGCTAAGCAGATCGGCAGCGGACAATTCGTCCTGGGATCTTCCAAAGTGCGGCCTAAGCTGGATGCGGATTTTATAAACACCGAAAAAATGGGAATCTACATGCAGGTGTACAACCTGAAGCCCGACGATAAGACCCACAAGTCCAGTGCGACTTTCCAGTACACGGTCAAGAAGGGCGACCAGCAAGTCATGCAGTTCAAGGAAACGTCCGAAGAGATGAAGCAGACCGGCGACCAGATCACCATCGAGCGGTTGTTGCCGCTGAGCACGCTGGCGCCTGGAAAATACTCGCTGGAAGTGGTGGCGACCGACACGCTGTCTAACAAAACGGTTTCCAAGACGGCCGATTTTACAGTGAAGATACCCGGTGAAACCAAAACGGCTGCCAACGCAGCCAAACCGGCACCTGGGAGGTAACGAGACGTGAAACACGGACGGCTCCGAACCTTGGGGGCTCTGGTCCTGGTCGGAACGTGTCTCTCCATCGGAGCGGACGCGTCAGCCGCGCAAGTGAAGTCTATCTCCGGAAGGCTGTCCGGAGTGGTGAACGACGCTGCGGGCACGCCGCAGATGGGCGCCACCGTCGAAGTGGCGCAGGAATCCGCGGGCATGGCCTCTCCGCTGGGTTTTCTTACCAACATACAAGGTGCTTTCCACGGGGAACGGCTAGCACCCGGCTTCTATACCGTGCGGGTTACCCTGGCGGGCTTTTTGCCGACGCTGCAGCAGCACGTCCGCATCACCGCTCACGTGACCACCGTCCTTAGTATCCAGCTCGAGTCTTTGTTCGCCTCGCTCGATCAACTGCGGCGGCAGCCCTCCTCGACGACCGCGGAATCCGATGACTGGAAGTGGGTGCTGCGGTCCGCATCCGTTACGCGCCCGGTGCTGCAATGGATGGAAGACGGAAGCGTGGTTGCGACGAATGTCGCTCCCGATATAACTCCCTCGCGATCGAGAGCACGATTGGAATTTACAGACGGGGCGCGGCGACCGGGATCCGCATCCAATGTCCCATCGGCCCCGGCAACGGCATTCGCCTACGATCAAAAGCTGGGCGGCACCGGCCGGATGATCCTGGCCGGGCAGATGAACTACTCGGATCAGGCGCCAGGAGGTGGCCTGGCTACCGTTTGGTTGCCAACAGGCTCATTCGGTGCCGGTCCTCATACGGCTCTAGTGCTTCGCGAAGCCAAGCTCGGACCTGACGGGCCCACGTTCCGAGGCGTGCGGATGGAACAGGGCGGAACATTGACCTTGGGTGACCGCGCGGTCCTGCGCTATGGCGGCGAGTACGTAATGATTGGGGTGACCAAGGCTGCAACCTCGCTACGCCCACGATTGGAACTGGATACACGAGTTTCGGACGACTGGCACACGGCCCTCATCTTCGCCGAGGAACCGGGAGCGCCGACGCCTCTCGAATCGGAGGAGCGCGACTCCGGTGGCGTTTTGGCGGCCGCACTGGATGAACTCGATTCCTTCCCCGCCATGCTTTGGCGCGATGGGCATCCGGTACTCGAGGGTGGCTGGCACGAGGAAATCGCGGCGGAACATAAGTTGGGCGCCCATGGCAATTTGCAAGTTGCAGCGTTCCATGATGATGATCGTCATGTCGCCGTATACGGTCGCGGCAGCGATCTGCCGGCTGCTGATTATTTCCAAGACTATTTTTCGAACGGCTTTGCCTATGACGGCGGATCTTCCAATAGCTGGGGCACGCGAATTGCGATGCGCGAAAAGCTGTCTGACAACGTGGAAGTGACTACGGTCTATGCCTATGCCGGTGCGCTGAGCCCCTCGGATTTTGCCGACGGTTCACTGCGCATGATGCTCAAGACCTCGATGCACCACTCAATGGGAGCCAATATCTCGGCGAAGGTTCCACGCCTGGGCACCAAAGTAGATGCGGGCTACAAATGGGTGAGCGGCGTTACCGTGTCGCGCCTGGATAGTTACGGCGAGTCCCTTTTTCAGATGGATCCCTATCTCCACGTAGGCATCCGCCAGGCCCTGCCGAAATTCGCCCCGGGTCGATGGCAGGCGATTGCGGACTGCGACAACATACTTGCCCAGGGGTATGTATCCTTGACGAATCAGGATGGCCGATCTGTCCTTGTTCCAGCCTTCCGCACGTTCCGAGGTGGCCTGAGCGTCCAATTCTGAGGCAATCCTAAGCTTTGGAAAGTTGTATGCCCCCTTCCATAAACTGGATATCTCCGAGTTGGTTCCCTCGTCGGTTCCGTAACGTATTGAAGAATATAGAGTTGGCGGTGCAAGGATCTACCAAACAGTGGAGATCGATTTGCACTTGGTATTCTTAGGCGAGGTGTGCCTATCCGAGTTCGGCCATGAAGCAGAACCTGCGAGTTAGCTTGGGTGCGGTGGTACTGGCGCTTGCCACGCTGGCGGCGGTGATCTTTGCCTGGTTGAACTTCGTACAGCGCGAGGAGTTTGAAAGCCCTGACGACGGAGTGGCCTGGATGGACGGGGCCCACGGGGCGATGGCTTGGAAATTGGCCCCCAATTCTCCAGCCGCCCGGGCGGGCGTTCGTCCCGAAGACATCCTGGTCGCGATTAACGGCGTTCCGGTAAACACGCAGGTCCAGGTAACCAAGCGGCTGTGGCGCGCGGGACTGTGGACCCAGGTGCGCTACAAACTGCTGCGGAACGGCCAAGAGTTTGAAACGCCGGTGGTGACCGCGCCGGCCGAAAAGCCTGCTTCCATTGAAAACTACGCGAGGGTTGTCGGCCTCCTTTACCTTTTCATTGGTCTGTTTATTTTCATTCGGCGATGGAACGCTCCGCGAGCCGTGCATTTCTTTGTCTTCTGCCTGGTCTCCTTTATTCTCTACTCCTTCCACTACAGTGGAAAGCTGGACGCGTTCGACTACGAAGTTTATTGGGCCAAAATCGCGGCCCTCATGCTGGCGCCCGCGCTGCTTCTGCATTTCGCGCTGGTTTTCCCCGAGCGGACCGTAGGGACCACCCGCTCGCTCTCGAAATTATTCGCAGTGTATGCGCCGCCGTTGGCGCTATTGCTTTTCCACGTGAGCACCGCCCTGAACAAGTTCGGGTTTGTGCCTTGGCTGGGCTCGCGCGTGCTGCTGGACAAGATTGAGTGGAGCTATCTAGGAATCTACTTTGTTGCTGCGGCAGTTGTTTTCTACAAGAGCTTCCGCGAGGCGCCCTCTGGGGTGTTGCGCCAGCAGGTCAAGTGGCTGACCGGCGGAACGCTGGCGGGCAGCTTGCCCTTTGCGCTGCTGTACGTCGTGCCCTTCGTCATCGACGCCGCTCCGCGCACCTGGATGAAGTTTTCCGCGCTGAGCCTGGTGCTGATCCCGCTGTGCTTTGGTTACGCCATCATCCGCTACCGGTTGATGGACGTGGACATCATCTTCAAGCGCGGCCTGGCTTATACCGCGGCCACCGCGGGCGTGGCAGCCGTTTATTTCGCGTTGGTGGCACTGATCGCGGAGATTTTCCATGCCCAGACCACCGGGCCCGTCGGCGGCATGATCGCGATCGTGATCGCCGCGTTTTTGTTCCAACCTTTCCGGGAATGGATCCAGGCGCGGCTGGACCGCTTCTTCTATCGTGACCGCCTGGATTACCGCCGCACCTTGATCGAGTTCGGCCGCACTCTTACGAACGAAGTGCGCTTCGATCCGATGCTGGGATCGGTCATGGACCGCGTATCGCAGACTTTACTGGTCGACCGGCTGGCCATTTTCATGGAAGATCCGCTCCAGCCCGGGCAAATGCGGATCGCCCGTTCGATGGGCGTGCGCTTGTCCGAACCCATGGATCTCAGCTTCCTCGAGCCGGCCCGGCCCGAGTTCGCCCGTGGGGCGCTCTTTTTTGAGTCGCCCCGCGCGGCGAGAGACGTCGGCGATTCCGTGCGGCAGACGCTCGAGCAGCTGGACCTGAATTATTTCATCCCTTGCCGCATCCGAGAGCACACCGTGGCCGTGCTGGGCCTCGGAAAAACGGTGGATGGAGATTTTCTCTCCAGCGATGACGTCGAGCTGGTGCAGACCATCGCCGGTTATGTGGCGGTGGCGCTGGATAACGCGCAGCTTTACACCTCACTCGAACAGAAAGCTCTGGAGATCGCGCGGCTGAAGGATTTCAGCGAGAACATCGTCGAATCGCTCAATGTCGGCGTACTGGCAGTGGATTTGGGCGGCATCGTGGAGTCTTGGAACACGCGGATGGAGCAACTTTTCGGCGTGAGCCGGCAAGACGCTGTCGGCCACCAGTTGCGGGCGCTGTTGCCGCCGGAACTGGCTTCCGAGATCGCGGCACGCAAAGAAGAAGAGCAGATCACCGGCATTTACAAGCAGCGGGTTCATCACCAGGGGAAATACCTGACGCTAAACGTCTCGATCACGCCGCTGGTCAGCAAGTCCGGCGAGCGCATTGGCCGGCTGCTCCTGTTCGACGATGTGACCCAGCGCGAGCGCATGGAAGAGCAAATGTCGCAGACCGAGAAACTTACTTCGCTCGGACTACTGGCGGCTGGCGTAGCTCACGAAGTGAACACGCCGCTGGCGGTTATTTCCAACTACATCCAAATGTTGGCGAAGCAGATGCCCGAAGGCGATCCGCGGCAAGGGATTATTGACAAGATCGTGAAGCAGACTTTCCGCGCCAGCGAGATTGTAAACAACCTGCTGAATTTCTCGCGCACCGGCGCCGCGGAATTGACCGACATTGACGTCAACCGCGTGGTGGAAGAGACTTTGTCGCTGGTAGCCCATCCGTTGAAGACTTCCCAAATACAGATCGTGAAACAACTCGGCGCGACCTTGCCACCGGTACGAGGTTCGGCGAACAAGCTGCAGCAAGTCTTCCTAAATCTGTTCTTGAATGCGCGCGACGCCATGCCCAGCGGCGGCATGCTGGAAGTGCGTACCGCCGCGCACAACGGCAGCGTCGAGGTGGAGGTTGCCGACACCGGCGCGGGCATTCCGCGCGAGCACATCCACCGCATCTTCGATCCGTTTTTCACCACGAAAGCCACCGGACGCGGCACTGGCCTGGGCCTTTCCGTGAGTTACGGCATTATCAAAGAGCACGCTGGAAAGATTGACGTTCGCTCCACCCCTGGCAAGGGCACATCCTTCCATGTTGAATTTCCCGCCGTCAGGAAAGCGGTCCATGTCTAAGGGTTCGATCCTGGTAGTAGATGATGAATTGGAAATTCGCG
>Ga0210384_10001015_pt1 | contig 40184 bp, 35 predicted proteins | sample IncBWH2MmetaG_FD_160574 | JGI IMG/M metagenome (GOLD analysis project Ga0210384, IMG submission 160574) | Forest soil microbial communities from Barre Woods Harvard Forest LTER site, Petersham, Massachusetts, United States - Inc-BW-H-2-M | ecosystem: Environmental > Terrestrial > Soil >...
AGCGCTGCTTTCAGTGCAAAGACGAACTCTTTGCGGTGATGGAAACACTCCGCGCGTCGCGTGGGTTCGACGCGATTGCCTACGGCGTGAACCTGGACGATCAGGGCGACTTCCGCCCGGGACAGCAGGCCGCCCAACAGCACCACGTTGCCGCTCCGTTGTTGAAGGCAGGGCTCACCAAGCAGGAGATTCGCGAACTGGCGCGCCAGGCTGGGCTGCGCATCTGGGACAAGCCCGCATCCGCCTGTCTCTCTTCGCGCATCGAGTACGGCCGTCCGGTCACGCGCGAAGCTCTCGACGTGGTCGAACGGGGCGAGGACGCGATTCGAGCCCTCGGCTTCCGGCAGTTCCGGGTGCGGCATCATGGCGACATCGTCCGCATTGAGATCGCCCGGGAGGAACTGGAACGCGCTCTGAATCCAGCGATGGCAGCCCAGTTCACTGCCATCTTCAAAGAACTGGGATTCAAGTTCGTCACTCTCGACCTGGAAGGGTTCCGCTCCGGATCGATGAATTCTTTGCTGCCCGCCGAGCAACTGCGCCGCACCGGCTAGAGGCGTCGCAAGCCCACGCTTCCGTGCGCCGTCCCGAACGAGGTTGGCTCAGATACGCTGTGAGATAATCGAGAAGATAAAAGTGACGCTGAGGCGGTTTCTGGTGATCCTAATTCGACGTTCGCTGCTACTCCTGCTTCTGGTTTGCCTGGGCTGTGTTGCCCAGTCCGCGCCTCCCGACGTCGCTCGCAAAATCGAGCACCAAGTGCGTTCTTTCTATACCATCCCCGTCGAGGTGAAAGTGACCGTCGGCGCCATCTCTCCCAGTACCGAAATACCTGGGTATGATGCGGTATCGGTGACCATTGGTGGTGGCGACAGCAAGCAGAAAGACTACAAGTTCCTGCTTTCCAAGGACCGCGCTACACTGCTGCGCCTCACCAAGTTTGACTTAACCAAAGATCCATTCGTCGAGCTCATGAGCAAGATCGATGTCAACGGACGGCCTACACGCGGGGCCAAGTCTGCCAAGGTAGTGGTAGTCAATTTTGACGACTTCGAATGCCCCTATTGCTCCAGCATGCACCAGACGCTGTTTCCCGAGATCTTCAGCGAGTATGGCGACCGGGTCACCTTCATCTACAAAGACGACCCGCTGGCGGAAATTCATCCCTGGGCGGTCCATGCCGCCGTGGATGCGAATTGCCTGGCAGCGCAGAGTGGCGACGCCTTTTGGGATTTCGCGGACTACATCCACGCCAATAAGCGCGAGGTTGACGCTGAGAAAACTCCGGCGGCGCGTTTCGCAGCGGTTGACAAGATCACGATGCTGCAAGGCCAGAAACACAACTTAGACGCGGCGAAGCTGCAATCCTGTGTCAAGGCGCAGAATGAAGATGCCGTAAGAGCGTCCATGAAAGAAGCCGAGGGACTTGGCGTGAACGGGACGCCGGCTCTCTTCATCAACGGGCAGAAGATTGACGGGGCCGTTCCTATCGCCGAGGTTCGCGCCGCACTGGACGCCGCTCTGAGAGACGCAGGTGAATCCGTGCCACAGCACGTTCCATCAGTCCTGGCGCCTGCATCCAAATAGTTGGTCGTGAAGGAACGTAGCACTACCGCTCCTCTCGGTCAGGTTTTCGGTTGTGCTCGCAGTCAGGAACGGAGAAACCCTTGAGAAGAAACTCTTTCTTTGCCCAGTGCGCCGCGGCACTCTCCGCCGCCGTGCTGCTGGCAGCCCTCGCCGCCTGCAACTCGCAGGCTGGCGGCGACGTAATGGCTACGGTGGATGGCCGCAAAATTTTCCGAACCGACGTCGACAAGGTTTACGACAACAACGTAGCTGCAGCCCCGCAGGCCCCGACCGGCGAGCAGGCCACCGCGCTGCGCCTGAACATCCTGCAACAGATGATCGAAGACGAAATCCTGATGCGCCGCGCCGAAAAACTCGGCTTGCTGGCCACCGACGAAGAAGTCGACCGCAAGTACAACGACATCAAGTCTCCTTTTTCGCAGGAAGAATTCGACAAACGACTCAAGGATAAGAAGATCACGCTGGCCGATTTCAAGCGCGACATCCGGCGCTCGATTACCCTCGACAAGGTGATGAACAAGGAAGTTTCGACCAAGATCAACATCACCGACCAGGACATTACCGACTACTACAACTCGCACAAAGGCGAGTTCAACCTGATCGAGACCCGATATCATCTGGCCCAGATCATGGTGACGCCGGAACCGAACCCCCAGGCTCAAAATCAGAACGAGAAAGCGCAAAACGAAGCCGATGCCCGAAAGAAGGTCCAGATGATCGCCAATCGCCTGGACAGTGGCGACGATTTTGCCACCCTGGCCATGAAGTACTCCGAAGACCCGGAAACCTCCGGCAACGGCGGGGATCTCGGCACAGTCCCCGAGTCTGGCCTGAAGGGAACCGATCCGGCAACGCGCGACGCTGTGATGAAGCTCAAGCCGGGGCAGTACAGCCCCATCATCGGCGTGGTGAATCCCGCGACCAGGCAGGCCGTGGGGTTTCGCATTGTCAAGCTGGTCTCGAAGGAACCGGCGGGACAGCGCGAACTGTCCGATCCGCGGGTGCAGCAGGCCATCCGTTCACAGCTGCACGACCGCCGCGATCAGTTGCTGAAAGCCGCGTATTACGAAGTCCTGCGGGACTCGGCCAAGGTCGAGAACTACTACGCGAAGAAAGTGCTCGACAGCAACGGGATGGAGAAGTAGTTCATCGAAACCTGACTATTCGACAATCGCCAGCACGTCTCCCGCATTCACCGCCGCGCCTTCGCTGACCAGAATCTTCTGAATCGTACCCTTCTTCGGCGATTTAATTTCGTTCTGCATCTTCATCGCCTCGACCACGAGCACACCGGTGCCGGCCTCGACCTCAGCCCCCTGGCTCACCAGCACGCGCACAATCTTGCCGGGCATGGGGGCCGTGAGTTTCCTGGGACCATGATCATCGACCGCGCGGACGCGACCGCGCAACGACCGCGGATCGCGAACTTCCGCGGCAAAGCGCGCGCTGCCGACCCACAGATGCATTTCTCCCGCAACGCGCTCGCACTTCACTTCGTACGCCCGGTTGCCGATGCGGAGAGAAAGCACATCAGGCCGCACCAGCACAGCGTCGACTTCGACCTCCCGGCCATCCAGCCGGCACGACCAGCGGCCCTCTGCTCGAATGAGGTCGAGCCGGTACTGCTTGCCGTCGATGGTGATGTCGTACGTCATCAGAAACAGTTGCCAGCTGCCAGTTGCCGGTTAGGGAATCCCTGATTAAGCTCCTACTTTGTCATCCCGAGCGGAGCAGAATTGCCTTCGGCAATTCTGCGCAGTCGAGGGACCTTGTGTTTTCTCTCCGATACTCTCTCAGAGCTTCCATAGGTTCAGCTTTACCGCGTCGCCTCTTTGTGCGCAGCGATCTTCCAGTTCGACAGGGGATTCGGCCCTCTATTCACGGAGCCGTTGGCAGCCGGCTGCTCGCCCGCTCCAACACCGGCAGGGCCCAGGGCGGCAAAGATGCCGGCGGCGATCACCGCAACGTCGATCGCCTTTGGATCCGCCGGAGCCTCAACCTGCTTCTGCTTCAGGAGACGGTCCAGAAAACCCGTATCCAGCTTCGCGGCGCGAAAATCCGGATCGCTCAAGATTCTCCGGAACAGGGAAATATTCGTCTTGATGCCGCCCACAAAATATTCGTTCAGCGCGCGCGTCAGGCGGCTGATGGCCTGATCGCGGTCCGTGCCGTAGCCTATCAGCTTGGCCAGCAGCGGATCGTAGTCCATGGGCACGGTCCAGCCTTCGTACATGCCGCTGTCGTGGCGGATTCCCGGCCCTGACGGCAGCAGCAGCAACGTGATCTTGCCCGGGCTAGGAAAATAATTATTGTCGGGATCTTCCGCGTAGACGCGGCACTCGATGGCGTGCCCGCGAATCGTCACTTCGTCTTGCGTGAACGGCAAGCGCTCGCCCGCCGCAATGCGAATCTGCAGGTGCACCAAGTCGAGCCCCGTGATCAATTCTGTCACCGGATGCTCCACCTGCAGCCGCGTGTTCATCTCGAGGAAATAGAAATTCTTCTGTTGGTCAACCAGGAATTCAACTGTGCCGGCATTCGTGTATCCCGCAGCCTGCGCCACGCGAACCGCAACCTCGCCCATCCTGCGCCGCATGTCGGGATCCACGATGGGAGAAGGCGCCTCCTCGACAACTTTCTGATGTCGACGTTGCAGCGAGCACTCGCGCTCACCGAGGTACACGATATTCCCGTGCTCGTCGGCCAGCACCTGCATCTCGATGTGGCGGGGATTGAGGATCGCTTTCTCGATATAGACTTCGCTATCGCCGAACGACCGCTCGGCCTCGCTGCGCGCAGCTTCGAGCGACGACTTGAGCTCTTCCGGCGCATGCACCAGACGCATTCCCTTGCCGCCGCCCCCAGCCGCCGCTTTCAGCATCACGGGATAGCCGATCCGTGCAGCCACCTGCTCCGCCTGTTCAAACGATTCGAGGCCGCGTGAGGTACCAGGCACGAACGGAACGCCAGCTCGCTCCACTGCCTGTCGCGCCCGCGTCTTCGATCCCATTGCGTCCATGGCAGCAGCCGTTGGGCCGATGAACTTTATTCCCGCGTCAGCGCAGGCTCTGGCAAACTTCGCATTCTCGGAAAGAAACCCGTAGCCGGGATGGATGGCATCTGCCCCTGATCGCGCGGCGACGTCGAGAATCTTTTGGATATTGAGATAAGACTCGGATGCCGCCGCCGGCCCAATGGGATAGGCCTCGTCGGCCTTGCGGATGTGCAACGCGGTGCGATCGACGTCAGAATAAACGGCAACCGCGGCAATTCCCATTTCGTGACAGGCGCGGATGACGCGCACCGCAATTTCGCCGCGGTTCGCGATGAGAATCTTCTTGAACATAGAAAAACGTCGCCCGCACAGATTGCCTGGAGTCTTCGACCGGACTGGATATTCTACTGGAGGCGCGAGCAGAGCGGTTAGCTCTTGTCTGCGAGTGGCTGCACACGGCGGACGGCTTCCGACAGCACGAAAACACCCAGGATGAACAATTCCGGTTCGATCACGTGCCGGTATCGCGCGTAGGGAAATACAACGTAGTAGATCGTGGGATAGGTCAAAAGCAGTCCAGCAAAAAGCCAGGCTCCAGGGCGTTCCTGGCGAAGCGCGCGTATCGCTCCCCAGATCCCGAGCACAGAGGTCGCGAGGAATAGAGAATTTCGAAAATCTACGGGAGCCCGGCTGTCGGTCTCGCGTGGAACGCCGTCCCAGAAATAGACGAAGCGCTTCAGGCTGACGATGGCGAAGCGTCGGGGATCCTCGCGAATCCACTCCAGAGCCAGCCGCTTGCAATCCTCGGCATAAGCGAACTCGCCCATGCGCTGAAATTTGTCAAACTCCAGTTGGTTTTTGCTGGGCGCCAGGTAGAACAGATAAATGCCGTCGGCGCCCTTCCAGTTGCCCAACCGCAACTGAAGTCCGAAATCGTCCCGCACCAGGACGAAGCGTCCGAAGACTTCGTAATTGCGGATCACCCACGGCGAAAGAACGACAAAGAAAACCGCGGATGACAGGGCGACTCCAGCCAGCGAAGGCAAGCCCGCCTTATGCCTCCGCCACCAGATCCACAAGCCGCAAAACGGAAGAAACGAAAGCATCGAGGGGTTGGTCAGGGCGCCGATGCCCCACAATCCCCCAAAAATCAGCCAGCCCCGCAGGCCCGGCCACTGCTGCATTTCGAGAGTAACCAGAAAAATCAGGCTCAGGATCAGAGGAGAGAGGGTCGTATCCCAGGGCCAGTGGATCGACCAGTACCAGACGTAAGGCAGCAGCGCCCAGACTCGTGCCGACCACAGCGCAACGCGAGCGCCGAAACTTCGCTCGGCGATCAGGTACACGGGAATACAAGTCAGCGCCGACAACAGGCTGTTGAAGATGAGCAGCACCCAGGCCGACGCAATCGTGTAAATGCCAAAAATCTTAAAGACGCCGCCCATCAGGTACGGATACGGCGGCGGCTCCCATGCGGTCGGTCCGGTGTTGCCGCCGTAGGGATTGCTGAACCCCTGTCCCTGCGCGATGGAGCGGGCGATCCGGCCCATCTCCCAGCCAAAACCGAAATGCTCGTCCTCTGTGCGAGTCTTGTACTGGTGAAAAATTCCGATCGACGCCACCTGCAGGACGAACGAAAGCACCATGAGTCGCAGAAGTGTTTTGCGGACTGCGGGGGACAGAGCGAACCTGCTCCCGACCGAGGAGCTGGTCATCACCTGACTTTGAACCAGTTCCACAGGGCGATTCTCCGGAAGGCCTTGGTGCGGTCGATGCTCTCGCTGATGCTGTGCCGGGCCCAGGTTTCGTCCTGTATCTCAGTCTTGCTGAGTTGCCGGTGCTGGACTCTCTTGCCCACACTGCCCAGGCAGTAGGAACAGGATTTCAGGGGCGTGGTGCGGTTGAAGTACTCCTGCGCCCGCGCCCCAAAATCGTCGGTGTCTTCGAGCTTCAAACCGTCTTCCTTGCTGAAGTCCTGTGGAATCAGGTTGAGCTTGTGCAGTTTGTACGCGATGAAGGGAGCTCGTGAGCAGCGGTAGACGTAGCCGTCATGGAGCGCGTAGCACCGCTGTGTCCAGGCTACAGTACAGGTATTGAAAATGCCCTTGACCAGGCGGTCATCTTCGTTCTTGATGCCCACAATGCTCATGCTGAACTTGGGCTGGTCGAAGATTTGCAGTTCGACCGAGTGTTCCCGGCACCGCTCCCGCGCCTTCTCGATGGCTTCCTTCTTCAGCGGCTGCGAAGGATAGAAGCTGATGGTAATTTTGTCCACCAACCGGAACAGCTCGTCGTCCTGACTGCCGAGCAGGAAACCGTTGGTGACCAGGACGGTCTTCTCGCAGATCTGGCTCGCTTTCACCAGCCTTAGAAAGTCGAGGACGTTCTTATGGAGGAGGGGCTCGCCTCCCAGGATCAGGAATTCTTCCGAGTGCAGGTGCTGGCTTAAGATGCCAATCTGCTTCTCAAACGCAGCCACCGAGATGGAACTATTGAAATCATTGTCCTTGGGACCGAAAAATGGGGAAAGATGGTCGCAGTGATCGCATTTCAAGTTGCAGTGATGGGTGACATTGTATTCCAGCTTGTGAACCAAGCATTTTTGACCCATTCCTGCTCCCCTGCGCCAAAATGATGCGACCGCGTAGAGGCAATTATAACGCGCAGGGAATTCGTTAGGACGGCGGCAGGCGCAGGAAACTCACCGCGAACGGCGCATCGGAATGGTCGGGGGCCGAGGCCAGCTTCGGCTTCGAGTTCATCCAGAGGGCGCGTGGCACGAAACGGTAACGGATCAGAGTCCAGATCGCCATCCATCCATCCGCATGCCGAATTTTTTTTCCTTCCACCGCCGAGCGCGGCTGGTATGAGATGGGAACTTCTTCGATCTTCTCGCCCATCCGGCACAGCTTCGCAGTGACCTCCGGGCAAAACTCGAAGCGATGACATTCGAGTTGTATCTGTGACAACAGCGAGCGGCGAAAGACCTTATAGCACGTCGCTTCGTCGTGAATGCCAGCGCCGTAAAGAAGATTGGTCAGGTGAGTCAGCAGCTTGGCTCCAAGAAAAAAGCGCAGCCCGCGCTCCGGACGATCGGGGCGAACTCCGTATACAACGTTCGCTTTGCCTTGTTCGAGCGGACGCAGCAAGCCAGGATAATCCTGCGGATCATATTCCAAATCGGAATCCTGAATCAGCACATACTCGCCACGGGCATGGGCTAGAGCGGTGCGAATCGCCGCGCCCTTGCCGCAGTTTTTTTCGTGGAACACGACGGTGACGTCGTCCATGGGCGGCAGGGCCTGCAGTCTTTCACGGGTGCCGTCGGTCGAGCCGTCGTCGACCAGGATAATTTCCTTTTTCACTGGAGACGCTTGGATCGCCTGCAGCAATTCGTCCAGGTGCGCAGCCTCGTTATAAACCGGCACGATAACCGACACGTATCCCTTCCAGCGGGTATCGGTTGCTGGCGTCGGTTGCGCCACGATGGGGGCAGTCGCGCTCATCAGGATCGGTTACAAGCAAGAATCCGTGAATTCAGGTAATGGGCTGTTTTTGAACTTCGCGGCTGCTTCGGGAAAAACGAATCCACAATCACTAGTGCAGCCACGAACCAAGAAAGTACAGCCAGACCGCGCAGGTAAGTTGGATACCAAGGGTACAGTGCCATCTTACCGCACAGTCCGTACAGAAACGGTCTCTTCTGGACGCCCCGCTTCTGTTTCGCAGCGATTGTATCCGCCTTGATAAACACCCAGAGACCAATGAGCACCACCGAAATCCCTGCCACCATTGGAACCAGTTGTTGACTCAAGCAGCAATCCTTTCTTCAGGTACTCCCACCAGACCATCAATGTCCGCCAAAGAAATTAAAAACAGCCCAATACGTGAATTCAGGATAGCATTTTCGGCGCCAAGTCCAGTCGGACTTCATGAGTGAGTCGGCATACGATGGAGTTGGTGATCGCCCCGAGTGACGTTGCCCGCGCCTTGCCGAAATCACATGGGATTGAAACCGAGCATAGTATCATTTGCGAATCGCAGGATTTCAATTGAACGCATGACGTCATCCTCCGCTGCAGGATCAGGCCCGTCAGGAATCCAGAATCCGGAACAGCGCGGGACTTTTTTCTCGCTTGAGGGCGTACTGCCTGCGATTGTCTTAGCCGCCGGATTTGTCGCCAGGCTGGTCCCCGCGAGCCGCCTGTTTCTCGATCCCGATGAAGCTCTGCACAATCTGTTGGCCAGCCAGTCGACGGTCGCGGGCGCCTGGGCCGCGGCTTTGACGAATGCTCACCCTCCGCTATTGATTTTGCTGCTCTACTTTTGGCGCTGGCTGGGGCAGTCGGAGTTGTGGTTGCGCATGCCTTCCGTTCTGGCGGGCACCGCCGCGTGCTGGCTCTTCTATCGCTGGCTCAGGCTGGTGACCGACCGGTCAACGGCGTTCATGGGCTTGCTGTTGATTTCCTTCGCACCTTCGCTCATCCTGTTGTCGGCGCAGGTCCGGCAATACGCCCTGCTGCTGTTTTTCATGACGGCTTGTCTTTACCTTTCGGAGCGTGCGGTTCAGAAAAACTCGCCCGCGACGATGATCCTGTTTTCTCTGTCGTTGTATGGAGCGCTTCTCACCCACTATTCCGCGCTGATTTTCTCGTTCTCGATCGGCGTCTATCTGCTGGTGCGGCTTTATCCCTATCGCAATCGTCTTGCTCTGGCGGCGGTGTGGGGCGCGGGCCAGATCGGCGGCATTGCCCTTGCCGCTTATTTTCTGCTCACCCATATTCCGCGATTGAAGCAGTCGGGAATGGTACGTGCGGACCTGGAGACATACCTCCGGAAATCCACCTTTCATCCCGGCGAGCGGAACGTGGCGGAATTTATCGCCGCTCAGACTCTGCGCGTCTTCACCTACATCTTCAGCCACGGATTGGTCGGCACCCTGGCACTGTTGACGTTTCTGGCCGGCCTGTTGTGGTTGCTGAAACGGAACCCATCGTTGCATGGCGAGGGGCAATCGAAGGGACTATCAGAAGCTCCGTCGGCGCGTGAACTCGCGCTGCTGCTGGGCCTCCCCTTTCTGGTGAACTGGGGCGTGGCTCTAGCCGGGCTCTATCCGCTTGGCGCTACGCGGCACAGTTCCTTCCTCGCGCCGTTTGCGATCGCGGGGATCTGCATTGGCGTTGGCGCCTGCCTTCCGGCTCGAAATTCAATCAAGTATGCCGGGATCGTGCTTTGTCTGGCAGTCTGCAACCTGTTCCCGGCCCCGCCACCACCCATACACACCAGGGACCAACTGAATGCGCGGATGACGGATGCGGTCACTTATTTGAACGCGTCGGTTCCTCCGGGGTCTGTCTTCCTTACGGATTACGAAAGCGGACTCCTGCTGGGCTACTACTTCTGCGGCCATGGCGTCGTGCAAATCTTCCCACCCCAACAACCGCTGGCCAGGGCGGAGTGTGGCCAACATTCCGTGCTGGCCACATCGTTTCATGACTGGAAGTTTCTCGCCGACACATTCCCCAGCCAAGTCGGGAACGCCCGGAAAGATACTGCTCCGGGGACTGAGGTCTGGCTTTTTTACGCGGGCTGGATCAACGATTCGGCTCCAGCCCTGAAGAAAGAGCTGACTGGATTCGGCTGCCCTGCGCCGGCGAATTTCGGGGAGAACATCCTGATTTGCCGTTTAGAGACGGCAGGGGACAGGCAGCAATAAAAAAGCCTCCCTTGCGCTCGGCGGGCAAAGGAGGCTCTGGTTCCTGCAAAACTCAACTACTGTTTCGGCGCGTCCAAGGTAATTCCACCGGTTTGGCTTTGCGCGGCCTTCTCGGCTTTCGCCTTCTTCACGCGCAGGGTTTCGTCGACCCAGTGGTCGGCGGTCTTCAGGTCTTCCGCGCGGGCGGCAAGATCGTCACACTCAACGTCGCCTTTTTCGCGGTACATCAGGTTCAGATAGGCCATGGCATCGTCATAGTCCGGACGTATCTGGATGGCTTTGCTGAGGGTGTCGATGCCTTCCTGAATGGCCGGCGCATTCTTAACCTTCAACTCGGCGCAGGCTTTCGCCTGGTCCTTGTTCTTCGGATTCAGATTCTCTTCCGGTTTCATCCCCAAGGCGGCGCGTGCTTCCATGCGCGGCTGGTAGCAGGCGGTCCAGTCGATCACGCCGATCGAGTAATAAGGCTCGGGATCGTTGGGATCGAGGTCCGACGCCATGCGGTAGTATTTCTTGGCGTCGTCCCATTTCTTCTCATTCAGGTAGAGGTATGCGATGCCCTTGGCACTGTTCACTTTCTGATCGCGAGAGGGATTGGCGTCGATCACCTTCTGATATTCGTCGATGGCCTGCTGCGCCGTACGCAGATTGTCCGGGGAGTCGACGCCGGGAATGTATTGCGACACAAATGCGGTAGCCAGATACATGCGAGCGTTGATGAGAGTCGGATCCAGTTGAACCGCCTGCTGGAAATGATCGATCGCCTGCTCGTAGTGGTTGTTCTTGTAAGACTCCACGCCCTTGTTGAGCTGGTCGCGTGCCCGCAGCTTGTTGCATCCCACGGAGGAGAAGAGCGCCAGCGCCACGGCCGCCAGCGAGATCAGTTTCAGGTTCTTATTCATTGCGGTATAAGTCTCCCTCGACAGAGCATCCTAGGCCCAGAGACATCGGTTTGACAAGCACGACAATACGAGAGCGGTCCGCGGCCGCACAGAAGCTCCGCGCTCCCGTGCTGTGGGCCGAGTACGAAATACAGACTCCGGGCTTGCCGGATCGGCAGTTCAGTTGCCCGCTTCGATCTTCGCGGTGATGACGCCGACTTTGTCCACGCCCGAGGCGTGGGCAATATCAATCACGTTGGCGGCGTTCTGGAAAGGGATGGCGTCATCCCCTTTTATGAACATCACCTTTTCCGCGCGCTGCTTGTAAATGTCGGTCAGACGGCCCTGTAAGTTGTCCCAGGTCGCGTCTTCGTTGTTTATTTTCAGGCCGGGTTCCGAACCGGGGCCACGGTCGAGCAACTGCACGACGATGGTGCGGTCGGGATTCACATTCTTGGGCGCGTTGGGCGGAGGCGGCTGAGGAACCAGCGCATCCAGTCCTTTGGGCGTCACCGGCGAGATCACCATGAAGATGATCAGCAATACCAGCAGCACATCGATGAGGGGCGTGACGTTGATGTTCGCACTCTGGCCGCCGCCTGTACTAACTCCCATTCCCATGATGGTTCTCCTCTATTTCGCCGAACTACTGCCCGGGCGCAGCCGGAGCTGGCGGGGCGTTTGGAGCGGTTTTCCTCTGTTCCGTGAGCAACCCAAGGTCGTCGACCCCGGCTGCACGAACGCCATCGACGACTTGTACGAATTCACCAAAGCGGGTGCGCATGTCCGCCTTCACGTACACGCGCTTGTCCTGCTTGTTGGCCAGGCGATCCTTCACCTTCTGGGTCAAGTTGTCGACCTGAATCTGCTCGCTACCGAAATAAACTTTGTTGTCGCGGGTAATGGAGACCAGCAATGCATCTTCCTTGTCCGCGTCCGGCATCTGCTCCGGGTTGTTGACCTTGGCGTAGTCCACGCTGACGCCTTTTTGCAGCATGGGCGTGACCACCATGAAGATAATCAGCAGAACCAGCATCACGTCCACCATGGGCGTGACGTTGATCTCGGAGCTGATCTTCGCTCCTTCGTTGCGTTTCGCTAATGCCATAGCTATCTCCCGTACTTCCGCCGCAATCCGGGGCTCAAGAGCTGAAAGCTAAGAGCGCTCCGCCTGTAAGTTGGGAAGGTCCGGCGCCGGAATACTCCAGCGCCGGACAAGCAACTCAAGACCGCGGGTGCCCCGTTTCTCGCGCGTCTAGCGCGCGAGAAGTGGGGAATTTTCTTACCGTCGAACGTCGCCGCGCTTCTTCAGGAAGTAGTCGATCAATTCGCTCGACGAGTTGTCCATCTCCACGTCGAACGCTTCCACGCGGCCGGTCAGGTAGTTGAACATCATGACGGCAGGGATGGCGACGAGCAGCCCGATAGCCGTCGTAACCAGCGCTTCCGCGATACCGCCGGCGACTGCAGCCAGACCGGTGGCTTTCGAGCTGCTGATGCCGATGAAAGCGTGCAGAATGCCCATCACCGTGCCGAACAGTCCCACGAAGGGAGCCGTCGAGCCGATGGTGGCGAGCCCGCCCAAGCCGCGCTTCAGCTCGGCATGGACAATGGCTTCGGTACGCTCCAGAGCGCGCTTCGAGGCCTCAATGGTTTCGCCAGGGATTGCTCCCGGAGAATCCTGGTGAGCCTTGAACTCCATCAGGCCAGCGGTGACTACCTTGGCCAGATGGCTCTTCTTGTTGCGCTCGGCAACCTTGATGGCTTCATCGATGCGGCCGTCGCGCAGAGCTCCAGCTACTGCGGGAGCAAAGGCGCGAGACTGTTTGCGGGCGGCGCTATAGGCCATCCAGCGATCGATCATCACGCCGATGGACCAGCCCGACATGATGAACAGGATGATGACCACACCTTGGGCCACCCAGTTCATGGTTTTCCACATACCAATTGCGTCAGTGGGTACGCCACCACCGCCTTCCTGGACGACCCAGGTGGCTGCGACGTGAACGTGACTGAGAAGTGCTGCTGCTACGTGAGTTGCGAACATGAGTTGCTTTTCCCTCCTCGGAACTCTCTACTTTACTTGGACACTTTGATGCGCTCTAATGTGCCAACCGCCGGATAAGAATTTCGATTACCGGCGAGAACGCTTCGTTTTCTCCGCACTCGCACGAACCCGCGTGGCCATTCCGGATGCAAAGGGATCCAGCGGCCGTCCCCTGGGCTCTGAAGCCCCTCCCGGCCACCGAAATTCAGGTGAGAAGGGGAGGGCCATGCACACTTCTACGGACAATTCCGAAACCGCGCCACGCGAGGGAGTTTAGCCCCCGGCGAGCGTGAAGTTCACCTGCACCTGCGTGTCGACCTCGACCGGTTCTCCGTTCAGCAGGTACGGCTTGTACTTCCACTGCTTTACAGCTTCAATCGCGGCCGGAGCCAGCATCGGGTGCCCGCTGATCAACTGCAGGTTCTGGATGCTGCCATCCTTGCTGATCTGGGCCTGCAGGACCACCACGCCCTGGATGCGCGCCTGGCGCGCCAGCGGCGGATAGGTCGGGTTGACCTTGCGGATCAGAAGTCCAGACGATACGCCCGACGACACGCGCACGCGCGTCGGAGTGGCAATCTTCGGTACGGCGACCGGCGTACTGCTGAGCACGCTGCCGATCACGCCGCCCATCGATCCGCCCGGAACGCCGCCCGGAACGCCGCCCACCACGCCAGCCGAAGCCATCGACGGCGGAGGCGCCTCGTCTTCCTGAATCATTTTCACTTTTTGCGGAATCTTGGTGGGTGTACGTAATTCACCGTTGACGATGTCGGTCTGAATCACCTTCACATGCTGCACAACCGCGGCTGCGGGCGGTGGAGGCGGTGGAGGTGGCGGGGGGGCCACCAGAAGGAACATCATTTGTCCCTTGGGCAAGGCTTGCGTGAAAATCAACGGGATCAGGACCATCACGCCGATGATCATGCCCTCTATCACAAACGCGACCGCCGACGTGCGGCCACGCTTCGTCTTCAACTTGCCGCCGGATTCGATAAGACTGTCTTCAAACATGGTGGTTCTCCCCTAGCTGCTTTTCAGACCCTGGGATCTTTCAGACCCCTAGGAATACTTAGACACCAGCCGCTTCCCCTTTGCTCCCGGTTTCTCGAGCCGGAGCAAATCCCTCTAACTCCTTACGTAAGAAGGCCTACCACAATCGTTACCACCGCCGCCACTGGGTAAATCTACCGGGCTTTACCCGGCATGGTGACCGGACGCTTGCCTTTTTCAATCCGCCAGTCCTGGTAGGCCACCAGGATCGGAGCGGCAATCGCAATCGACGAATACGTCCCGATTAAGATGCCAATCACCAGCGCGAGGCTGAATCCACGAAGCACCTCGCCGCCGAATAAAAAGAGTGCGAGTACGGTAAGGAAGGTAAGGCCCGCTGTCAAGATCGTTCTGCTTAGGGTCTGATTTATGCTCCGGTTGACGATATCCGACAGTTTCTCGCGCCGCATCAGTTTAATGTTTTCCCGGATGCGGTCAAATACCACGATCGTGTCGTTATTAGAGTAACCAATCAGGGTCAAAATGGCCGCAATCACGGTCAAAGTGATGTCGGTATTTGTGAGGGAAAACGCCCCTACCGTGATCAGCGTATCGTGGAACACCGTAATCACAGCGGCAACCCCGTAAATCCATTCGAACCGGAAACCCAGATACACCAGCATCCCCAACAAAGAATAAAGAGTGGCCAACCCCGCCTGCGTGCGCAACTGACCCCCGACCTGCGGCCCGATGACGATGGCGTCGCGGATGCCATAGTCGGAAAGATAAAAACCATCGGGGATTGAGGCTGCAACTGCGGGGTCAACTCCAGTGGCGCCCTTAAGCTGGTCCAGAGAATTCAACACACCACTCTGGAACTTGCGATAGTCGAGGATGGCCTGCGCCTGGGCGGCATATTTCTGGTCCGGGTCCGCACCCAAGTGCAGCGGATCCTTCTCGACCAGGTAGCCTTTGACGGTCAGGAAGCTGGCGTTATTCAGGTCGATCTTGCCCGCAGGAGCAGTCGACCTGCCCTGCAGCGCCTTGATGATCGTCAACTTGCCGAGGTCGAGTGCCTGCTCGCTGGTCTCGCGCGCATCCAGGTCGATCAACTCCTCGTTGTTCGCGGCCACGCCATAGCGTTGCAGCTTGAAATTGCGCAGGCCCGCACGATCCAGTTCGGTGCGGATCGCGTTCTCGTCCGGCGTATGCGAGAACTTCGCGTACACCAAGGTTCCGCCACGAAAGTCGACGCCCCACGGAATGTGGTGCCAGAACAACATGGAAAACACACCCGCAACGCTGAAGATCAGCGAAAAGGCGAGAAAATACCACTTCTTGCCCAGAAAATCTATGTTGGTATTGCGAAAGAACTCCACCGGTTTGTCTAGCCCCTTATCTATCTATGACTTAGCAAAGATCGAGCGATTTTGCGATTGTGCCATTGAGCTATCGAAAAAACTCTACGGCAAGGGTTTCAATGACTCAATGACTCAATGACCCGATGACTCAATCACCCAATTCCTAAATACTGAGCGCTTCTCCACGCTGCTTGCGGCTGAGAATCCAGTCGAAGATGAAGCGCGACACGAACACCGCGGTAAACAGGTTCGCCAGCAAACCGAACGTGAGCGTCGTAGCGAATCCTTTCACCGGACCAGTACCAAAGATGAACAGGATCGCGGCGGAAACGATGGTCGTGACGTGTGTATCGACGATCGTGATCCAGGCATGGCTGAAGCCCTGATCCACGGCCGAAGGCGGCGTCTTGCCATTGCGCAACTCTTCCCGAATGCGCTCGAAGATCAGTACGTTGGAATCCACGCCCATGCCGACGGTCAGAATCACACCTGCAATCCCCGGCAGGGTAAGCGCGACGTTGACCCCCGCGATGGTGGACCACCCTAGGAAGCCCAGCAAAATGATCAGGTTCATGATCAGCGCCAGGTCCGCATTAATCCCCGCGCCGCGGTAGTAGACCAGCATGAAAATCAGCACGGCCACCATGCCGATTATGGTCGCTTGCACACCGGAGCGAATGGAATCCGCGCCCAGCGAAGGTCCGACGGTTTCCTCGGAGAGATACTTGATGCTCGCAGGGAGTGCACCGGAGCGCAGGATCATCGAAAGATCCTTCGCCTGCTGCTCGCTCATGCGGCCACCGCTGATCGAACCCTGATCGCGGATTGGCTCGCGGATGTTGGCCACCTCCTGCACATGACCGTCGAGCACAACCGCCAGGCTGTCGCCGACATGCGCGGAAGTGAAGCTGTAAAACCGCTGGCCGCCTTCCCCCGTCAGCGAAAAGGTTACGCTGGGCTGGCCGTTCTGGTCGCGGTTGGGCTGCGCGTCACGCAGATCCTTGCCGCTTACCGCTGAAATGCGCGACACCAGATACCACGCCTGCCCCTCCGTCTCGGCTCCCGGCATGTTGTGTCCCGGCAACAGAATTGAGTCCGCGGGAATCACTCCGCCCTTATCCTGCAAGGCGGCCTGCTCGCTCGGGTACGGTCCGCCAAGAGACTGTTTGATCTCCAGCATGGCGGTGGACTGTATCAGGTCCTTCACCCGGCCGAAATCATCCACGCCCGGCAGTTGCACCAGAATCTGGTATTGCCCCAGCCCATGTTCTTCAATGGTGGGCTCGCTCACGCCCAGAGCGTCAACCCGGTTTCGAATGGTATTGATGGCCTGCGTGACCGCCTTGGTCTTCAGGTCTACCAGCATCGACGGCTTCATCGACAAATTCCAGGTATTGTCCGCGCCGCCAGTCACGTCGTATTCGGGCAACTTCTCCTGCACGATGGTCAGCAAGTCCGAGCGCGCTGCCGACTGCATGCCCTTGACTACCAGGTGGTCGGGATTGTTCTGCTGGTCGGGCTGGGTAATGTCGGAATAGTCAACCTTGCGGTTCCGTAGCTGCTGTTTCAGAACTTCCATGGCATTCTGCGCTACCACGTTGACCGCATCGTTAACCTGCACCTGCAGAATCAGGTGGGTTCCGCCGCTCAAATCCAGGCCCAGGTGAATATGATCGCTCAATGCCGCGACCAGCCCCTGACGGCTGAAACTCTTCGGAATCCCAAAGATTCCGAACAGAAAGAACAGCACGATGGCCACGATGAATGCGAGCTTATAGAGAAAATTCTTGTTCATGATGAAGACAATTTCCGTGCGAACTGATTGTTATGTTGTGCCTCTACTTGGTCTTCGGAGTCTCTTCCTCGGGAGTGGTCACGATGGAAACCGAGGCCTTGGTGACTTCCACCCGCAGATTGTCCGGCGGCACGCGGAGGTGGATCGCGTCATCCTTCAAGGCGATCACCGTGCCTCGCAGGCCCCCGCTGGTCGTGACCTTGTCGCCGGTCTTGAGCTGATCGAGCATGGCCTGCCATTTTTTCTGCCGGCGCTGCTGCGGCAAAATCAGGAGAAAATAAAAAATGGCGATCATGGGCACAAACATGATCAGCAACGACAGACCGCCACCACCCGGTGCTTGCTGCATTATGAGTAGAGCTTGCATTTTATAAATGTCTGCGCGGATGTACCCGCGAAAATCCGCCCGCGCCCGTTAGCGCCGCGGGAGTTGTTATTTCACCACGGGGTTTGGATCGACTTCGGCCGGGTTCCTGCTGTTTCAGGCTTGAATCCGGGGAGGGTATCCGTGGAGGTCATGGCTTTGGTCGAGACCAGACACCAGAAAGAAAACGGGACTCTTCCCCAAGTGAAATAGAATGCCGCACCCGCCGCATAGTGTCAAGGTAGAAACTCAGGTTGTGGATCGTATTCAAGACCTGCGCCAGCACTTCGTTGGATGCATAAAGATGACGTAAATAGGCCCGCGAGTATCGAAAACACACCCGGCAGGAGCAGTTGGGGTCGAGCGGGCCCGCATCCTGGGCGTAGCGTGCCTGCTTGATCGAGACTTTGCCCTCAGAGGTAAAGAGCAGCCCGTGGCGGGCGGCGCGCGTCGGCAGGACGCAATCCATCATGTCGACGCCCAGGTTGGCGTACTCGACGATCTCCTCGGGCGTGCCCACCCCCATCAGGTAGCGGGGCTGGTCTTTAGGGAGATGCTCCAGGGTCGATTCGACGATCTCGCGGGTGAGTTCGCGCGGCTCCCCCACGCTGAGCCCGCCAATGGCGTAGCCGGGAAACCCAATCTCAATAGTCCGCTCCGCCGATTCTTTTCTCAGTTCCCGATCCATCCCGCCCTGCACGATGCCGAAGAGGGTTTGGGTGGCACTTACCTCATTTATGTCATTCCGAGCAAAGCGAGGAATCGGCTTTCGCTGAGGTCCGAGGTCCGAGGTCTGAGGTCCGCCCCACGGAACCTCGTGCCTGTGCTCCTCAAAATATCCCTTACTGCGCGCCGCCCACCGTGCCGTCAATTCCATCGACGCACGAGCCCGCGTGTCATCCGCCGGATACTCGGTGCACTCGTCAAACGCCATAATGATGTCGGCGCCCAGACCGATCTGCGCCTCCATCGCGCTCTCCGGGCTGAAAAAATGAGGGGATCCGTCCAGGTGCGAACGAAACGTCACGCCTTCTTCGCTGACCTTGCGCAGTTCGTTCAGGCTGAAAACCTGAAACCCGCCCGAATCGGTCAGGATCGCGCGTTTCCACGCCATGAATCCATGCAGCCCGCCTAGGTTTCTCACGGTCTCGACGCCGGGCCGCAGGTAAAGATGGTACGTATTGCCGAGAATGATGGGCGCGCCCAATTCCTCGAGAATGTCCTGGGAAATGCCTTTCACCGAGGCCACCGTGCCCACCGGCATAAACACCGGCGTCTCGATCTCGGCGTGCGGCGTGAGCAGCCGCCCCAGGCGCGCGGTGCCAGCAGTCTTTTCTATATGGAATTGCAGTGCCATCGATTGCGATTGTAGCAATCACTGCTGGTGGAGGGGCGGACGCCCTCGTGCGCCCCGGCGGTGGCACGCGCGCGCGGAGAGTTGTGGCGATGCTCCCCGGACGACGGCGCCCGGGGCTCCACGAAAAATCTGTCACCCGGGTAGCGCGAGGATTTCAGCCGCGATCTTCCCTCTGCGAATTGTGATCCGCGCCACGCTCACCGGCAACTTGAACCGCCGCGGCCCCGCGCTACCCGGATTGAGATACAGCACTCCGTTCTTTGTCTCTTGCTTCGGAACGTGGCTGTGGCCGGAGATCACGACCTTGAATCCCGCCGCCTCCGGTTTCAGATCGAGCGCGGCCAGATCGTGCAGCACGTAGATGGAAATGCCGTCGAGTTCGACAACTTCGGTCTCCGCCAGTTTGCGGGCCCACGCTGCCCTGTCGACATTGCCGCGGATGGCGGTGACGGGCGCAATGGTAGCGAGCTTCTCGAGGATCTCCGGCGCGCCGATGTCGCCGGCGTGAATGACGTGGTCCGACCCGCGCAGCGTATCGAGCGCTTCGGGCCGAAGCAAGCCATGAGTGTCGGAAATGACGCCGATGAGGATGAGATTTCTCAGTTCTCAGTCTTGGGTCTACGGTCTGCGGTCTGCGGTCTGAAGTCCGAGGTCCGACTTCACGTCCCTTTCATTTTTTCAACGAACTTGCCGATGCTGACCACCGCTCGGCCCACGGTTCCGCGACCAATCTCCTGCGCCTCATCGCGGGCCGTGACGCGCAGGATATAGAATCGCCCGTCGAACGATTCGAGTTCGGCCTCCGCCTTGATGCGTGCGCCGATGCCGCTGGCGGCACGATGTTCAACGTTGATCGACGTCCCTACGGTGATCTCGTCGCCCTCGCAGTAAGGCTGCAGCGCCCGAAACGCCGCGGTCTCCATCAGCCGGATCATGTCCGGCGTCGAATACACCGGCGGCAGTTCCGGATGGTGCGACGTGAGCGTGTGCCTGAACTCGACAGTCTCCTCCGCCTCGCCACGCACGCCGATGGGAATGTCTTTAGCCAAACCGCCACTCCAAAAAAGAAATGAGCCAATGATTCTATCGAATCATTGGCCCGAACTCGTCTTCAACACTTCGCTGATTACGCAACGGCCATCGCCGTCCGGCGCGCCTCTATCCCATCCAGCGCCTGCCACAGCATGCGCGCCGCCGCTTCGGCCGCGTCCAGAGCCGCCTCCGCCGTCTCGGGATGGGTAGCAATCCTCTTTTCCAACTGATTGCGCCAGACATTCGAGTGGTACACATCGGCCGTCGCATGCAGCGAGAAGTAGCCGCAGGTCTTGTCGTCAGCCCCGTACATCTCGCGCAGGCCAAGTTCCTTTTCCTTGGCGACGCGCGGCACCTGCGACTCGTAGGTGTAGAACGCTGCCAGCGCGTCTTCCGGCGAGCCTTCGCTGGCTACTTGTTGAAAGTGCTTAATGAGTTGCCGAATCTCCGGCACCGGACGATGCCACTCCAGATTGCGGCTCGATCCCATGCCTTCGGCGAAGTCGAGCCAGAGTTCCGCGTGTGGAACCGAATGCGGCACCCCGTCCCGGCCCGGCCGCCCGTCCACACCCTTCTCATCGCACATGTTAGCGAGCACTGCCCGCCGCAGTTCACCGTCCTCCAGGCGCATCCCCAGAGCCGCCAGGTAAGACGGAAACGCCTCCACGTGATGGTAGTAGTCCTGCGCATACTCGCGCAGATCGTCGCGCGTCAACTTCCCCGCCGACCAAGCTTTGTAAAAGGGATGGCAGAGCAGGTCATACTTTCCGATGCGCGCGTCCAGTTGCTCAAAAAATTCTGCGGTATTCATGATGCCCCCTGGGAGTTTTGTCGGACAGCCCAATATACGGGCGAAAAGGCCAGGTCAGCAAGTGATGGAGATCACATGGCCCGCCAAGTTGCTAGAATAAAAGAGGAAACAGTGCGGAGTGAAAGTTCTGGTTTTGACTTTGCTTTGAAAGGGCGCGGCTTCGAGCCGCGCAGAAAAGTATCCAACAATCAGACTCGGGTTCAGCCGCTGAGGGATGCCGTCGATACGGAAATGAGTTTTACGGCAGATTGTTGGTCCTGAACGAAGCATCGCTGTCACCTATGCAGTTCACCGAACAATTCGACGTTGTAGTCGTCGGCGCCGGCCATGCCGGATGCGAGGCCGCGATGGCCGCCGCGCGCATGGGCCTGAAGACCGCCCTCTACACGCTCAACGTCGACCTGATCGCCCAGATGTCGTGCAACCCCGCCGTGGGCGGCATCGCCAAGGGACACCTGGTGCGCGAAGTCGACGCCCTCGGCGGCATCATGGGCGAGATTACCGACGCGGTCGGCATCCAGTTCCGCCTGCTGAATACTTCTCGTGGCCCCGCCGTTTGGTCTCCCCGCGCGCAATGTGACAAGCAGGCTTATCGTCTGAAGATGCGCGAAGTGCTGGAGTCGCAGCCAAATCTCAAGATCAAGCAGGCGGAAGTGGCGGGTCTGATCTTAGAACCGTCGTTGGTCGTTAGTCGTTGGTCGTTGGCCAACCCAACCGAGTCGGGCGATCTGGCTAACGACCAACGACTAACGACCAACGACCGTAGCCGCGTTCTCGGCATTCGTCTCCGCGATGGCCGCACCGTCGGCGCGCCCGCGGTCATCATCACCACGGGAACATTCCTCAACGGCCTGATTCACTGCGGCGAACAGCAATATCCTGCGGGACGCTCCGGCGAACCCAACGCCGTACTTCTGGGCGAAGCTCTCAAGAAGCTTGGCCTGCGCGGATGCCGCCTCAAGACCGGCACACCGCCGCGCCTCGATGGACGCACCATCGACTGGTCGCGCTTTCCGGCGCAGCCGGGCGACGTTGACCCTACGCCTTTCAGTTTCCGCACCAAGCGCGTCGCGCACCACGACTCGCAGGTCCCCTGCTACATCGCCTACACCACGGCCGAAACGCACCGGATCATCCGCGAAAATGTCCACCGCTCGCCCATGTACAGCGGGCAGATCCAGTCGATCGGCCCGCGCTACTGCCCCTCGATCGAAGACAAGATCGTGAAGTTTCCCGACAAGGAGACGCACCAACTCTTTCTCGAACCGGAAGGATTGAACACGCACGAGATCTACGTGAACGGCATGAGCACCTCATTGCCGGTAGAAGTTCAGCTGGAGATTCTGAAGTCAATTCCCGGCCTCGAAAACGCCGACATGCTGCGCCCCGGCTACGCTATCGAGTACGACTCCATCGATCCCACGGAACTCGAGCGCACGCTCGAAACCCGCAAGATTGCCGGCCTGTTCCTGGGCGGCCAGATCAACGGCACTTCCGGCTACGAAGAAGCGGCGTGCCAGGGACTGATGGCCGGCATCAACGCCGCGTTGCAGGTGAAGCGCGAGCCGCCTCTGATTCTCGACCGCACCGAGGCCTACACCGCGATCCTGATCGACGACCTGATTTCCAAGGGCACGAACGAGCCCTACCGCATGTTCACCTCGCGCGCCGAGTTCCGCCTGCACCTGCGCATCGACAACGCCGACCGCCGCCTCACCCCTCACGGCCGCCGCGTCGGTCTGATCGCAGACGAAGCGTGGGCCGATTTTCAAGCGAAGCAGCAGCGCCTGCAAGAGATGAAGAAGCTTCTGGAAAACACGCGGCTCACCCCTGACATGTCGGAGCGAGTTGAAGTCTTTGCTCAATCAAAACCCTGTCATCCCGAGCGAAGTGAGGCGGCGCCGAACGTAGTCGAGGGACCTTGTGTTTCAACGGAGGTCGACTTGTCTTCTTCCGTCGGACAAACTCTCGCACGGCTGATAAAGCGTCCGGAAGTCACGGTGGAACAGTTGGTGCAGATCTTGAGAGAACTCACTCCGGACTTTTTCGCAAGAAATTCCTCTGTGTCCTCCGCGTCCTCTGTGGTGAAGGTCTCCTCCGAAGTAAGAAACGAACTCAAGTCCGTCGAGACCGAGATCAAGTACGAAGGCTACCTGCTGCAGCAGCAGCGCGCCATGGAGCGACTGAAGAAAGCCGAACAGCACTCGATCCCCGACTGGTTCGACTACCGCTCCGTGAGCGGCCTCTCACGCGAGATGCAGGAGAAACTCACCCACGTCCGCCCACGCACCATCGGCCAGGCCTCGCGCATTCCTGGAGTGACGCCCGCCGCCGTGTCGCTGGTCAATGTCTTCATCGAGATTCAGGCCCGCCGCCGCGACCAGGCCGCCGCGCTCTAGCCGGCCCGCTTCGTCCGCTCATCCTCTTCGGTGTGCAGTTCCGCCGAAGGATTACCCGCACTCCTCCGAAAACGCGGGAATAGAAATCCTGTGTTCTGCCGGTAAGCGGCATACTCCTCCCCGAACTCCGCCGTCATCAACTTTTCCTCGCGCAACGCCTTGCGGGAATGTGCCGCCCATATCACTACTACCGCCAGAACCCCACGCCATTCGCCGATCACCAGTGACGTCCCCGCGGCCGCCAGCAGCATCCCCGTGTAGATCGGATGCCGCACAAACGCATACGGGCCGGAGCAAATCAAGCGATGCCCCTCTTTCAGAGTCACTCGAGCGCTCCAGTACTGGCCGATACAATACCGCGCCCAGATCGCGACCGCGACGCCCGCACTCGTCAAACCAATTCCGCTCCAGACAATCCAACCTTTATCGGGAAGAAACCGCAGCCGCAGCGGCCAGATTCGCAGTGAGCCAGAAAAGAGAAGCAGAAAAGCCAGCACCATCGGCCCGAGCGTGGTTAAGCGGTCCACCAGAGCTTCGGCAGTTTTGGTGCGCTTTACGCGCAGCCAGGTGATCGCCCAGTAAGCGCCGAAAAAATACCAGGGAATCAATTCAATCTGCCACAGCGTCAGCTGGTTTTTCACGACATCCACTCTAATCAAGAAAGCACGTCAGGAGGAAGTTCTATGTGGGCGCTACAATGGCGTGAGCATGATTGCCCATTTGCGCGGAAAGCTCCTGGCCAAGCATCCCAACCAGGCCATCGTCGAGACGGCCGGCGTCGGCTATGACGTGACCATCAGCGTGCCGACATTCTCCGATCTTCCTGCGGTCGGAGCCGAGGTCGCGCTCCACATCCACACGCACGTGCGGGAAGATCTGATCGCGCTTTACGGATTTCTGCGCCCCTCGGAAAAACTGCTGTTCGAGAAACTGATCACCGTGAGCGGCATCGGCCCCAAGTTGGCCGTCACGATTCTGAGCGGCATGGCCGCGGACGAAATGGTCGGCGCAATTCGCGGCAACGACGTGGCCCGGCTCACCCGCATCCCCGGCATCGGCAAGAAAACCGCCGAGCGCATGGTACTCGAACTTCGCGACAAACTGCCTGCGGCCGGACCCGCCACAGCTCCCGCAGTTCCCGCCATGAACGCCATCGAGGAAGACGTGCTCTCGGCGCTGCTGAACCTGGGATATCAGCGCGCGGCCGCGGAAAAAGCGCTCGCCACTGCGACGAAGAACGGCAAGGCCGGATCGTTCGATGCCATGTTTCGCGACGCGCTGGCCGCGCTATCGAAGTAATATCTCCGAGGCTGCCCCATCCTTCTTTCGCGTTTCTTGCGAAAGAGGGTGGGGTCTTTGATTTTTAACTTTCAGATTTAACATGGTGATGCATTACCCGCGACGAGAGTCAAATCCCCCACCCTGTCGCACAAAACGCGACAAGGATGGGGCACCCAATCTTACTTTCCAATGCAGAACGTGCTGAAGATCAAATTCAGAATGTCGTCATTTGTAGTCGCCCCCGTCATCGCGTCCAGCGGGCGCAGCCCGTTGTAAAGATCCATCAGCAGCATCTCGTGCGGCACTTTCCCAGCCACGGCGTTCTTCGCCGCATCCAGCGCCGTCAGCGAATCCTGAATCAGGCCTTTATGGCGCACGTTGGTCAGGAAGCCGGACTCCGCCTGTCCTCCAGCCTCCCCGCCAATGTGCCGCAAAATTTCTTCGCGCAGTTCCGCAATACCTTCCCCGGTCACCGCCGAAGTAAGAACTTTCTGACCACCAACCACTGACCACTGACCACTGTTCCCGAGGTCGCACTTGTTTCCCACTACAATCACCGGACGGTTCTCCGCTTGGCGCAGGAGCTCCGCGTCTTCGGTCGTCTCCCCTTGCGACGCGTCCAGCACGACCAGCACCAGGTCCGCGTCTGCCAGCGCCTCTATCGATTTCCGAATGCCGATCGATTCCGCTTCGTCGAGAGCTTTGCGAATACCAGCGGTATCAACCAACTTCACCGGGATCCCCCCGATCGCAACAGTCTCGCTGACCAGGTCGCGCGTGGTGCCGGGAGTAGCCGTGACAATCGCGCGCTCGCGCTCGACCAGCCGGTTGAACAAGCTCGACTTGCCCACGTTGGGCCGGCCCACAATCGCCAGCGTCAATCCTTCATGCACGATCTTGCCGTAAGCAAAGGTCGCGGCGAGTTGTTCCAGTGGCGCCCGTACGACGCTGATGTGATCAAGAATCGCGGCATCCGGCATCACCGACACATCGTCTTCCGCGAAATCAATCCCGGCTTCGAGTACAGCAATCAGTTCCACCAGCTTCTGCTTGATCGGCTGCAGCCGCCGCGACAGCGCGCCCTCGAGCTGCTGCGCCGCCACTTTAGCCTGATACAAAGTCTGCGAGTCGATCAGATCGCGCACCGCCTCGGCCTGCGTCAGATCGATACGCCCGTTGAGAAACGCGCGCATGGTGAACTCGCCCGGCTCGGCCACCCGTGCCCCGGCGGCCACGCAAAGTTCCACAATGTGCCGCAACACCACTGGGGACCCATGGGCGGAAATCTCAATGATGTCATCGGTGGTATAGGAGTGCGGTTTGGCAAAATAAGTAACGACCACCTCGTCGATCCGTCGCTCATGTCGGTCGGACACTCCTGTCCGACTCCCGGAAGCCGGGTGCCCCATTTCTCGTGCGCCTTTTGCGCGAGAAATGGGGATTTTGATTTCCTCGGAAATGGGGTTTGGCTCGACGAGCTCTCCAAACACCGCCCGCCCCGCCTCCAATTCATGCTTCAACCGCAACATCGGCGCTGCAACCTCAAAGGCCCTCGCCCCCGCCAGCCGCACCACGCCAATCCCCCCGCGCCCCAGCGGCGTGGCGACCGCGACAATGGTGTCGTCCAGATTCATACCGACGTTCACGCGACGATTGTAACGGGTAAACTAAATGCCACCAACGACCGTGGCATCAAAACGGGGTGTCCCGTCCTTAGTCGCTCCCTTTGCGACAGGGTGGGGGTCTTGACGTTCTGAGGAGCACTCAACTTGTCCGTCGCCGACGAACTCTTAAAAGCCAACGAAGTTTTCGCACGCAATTTCAAGCTGGGAGATCTGGCTGTCCGCCCCAAGCGCCACGTCGCCGTGCTGGCATGCATGGATTCCCGCATTCTGTTCGAACACTGCCTGGGCCTGCATCCCGGGGACGCGCATATGATCCGCAACGCCGGGGGCATCGCCACCGACGACGCCCTGCGCTCGCTGATCGTCTCCCATCATCTGCTCGACACGCAGGAATTCATCATCATCAACCATACCGACTGCGGCCTGCTGAAAGTGCGAGAAGACGAACTGAAAGCGCGTCTTACCGAGAAGATGGGAACCACCGCGGACGAACCGTCACACTTCCATGCCTTCGACGACCTCGAAGCCAACGTGCGCCTCCAGATGCAGCGCGTGAAATCGCACCCCTGGATCCCGAAGCACATTCCGGTGCGAGGATTTGTCTACGACGTGAAGACTGGGAGACTAAGGGAAGTGGAACAAGAAAGCTGACTCGGCGGATGCCTCACGGCAACTGGCGCCTTTCGACGGCCATCTTCTTGAATTGGACGCCGCTGAATGGACCCAGGAGGCACACTAGGGTTTGGTCGTTCGTTAGGCGACAGCGGTAGTTGTCAAGGGTGCCCTCACCGCCAAAATCAACTTCCCGAAATTCGATGCTTCCCTTGTGATCTGGCTCCATTGTGGCCGTTTCGGGGTACTCTATGCCAATTGCATGTAGTTCGATCGAGTAGCCATCTGCAACCAGAGCAAACTCGAACTTGCTGCCACGACTGACACCTGAACAGTTCAGGCTTCTGTACCGAGGAGACTTCGGGAACTCTGACACTTGTCCGATCTCTACCCAAGTGCCGGTGACCTGCGACGGCTCTGGAAGCTGTCCCCGCTTGAAAAGTGCCGTCACCTCGCTAAGCGACTTCGGTTGGTCGAGACAGGGGGAATTCTGAGGAACGGAGTGTCGCGGTATCTCGTCCGATGATCCGTCATCACGGGCGGGACTCTGAGCCCGCGCAATGCCGGTTCCGAACACACCTATCAGCGCAACAGTTGCAGAAACAACGACCACGAGAGCTGTCCGTGCCAGGAATCGGCGCATAAGGGATCTACCTGAAGTGATTCTGAGTGATCGACCGTCCCTGTCGGAAGAGTACTAAAGTGTTGCCTGCCGAGTCGGCGGGTTCGGCGATAAGACGGCTGCACTAGAGCAGGTACTTACCGCACCACCTTCTCAATCTCTCCCCGCAACTCCGCATACGGCACCGCCCCCGGATGGTACCAGGCCACTTTCCCCGCGCGGTCCAGCAACACCAGCGTTGGCGTGGTCGACGCACCGTAAACCTCGAAGTTGTACCTGCTGACGGGCACCGGCATGTCGAGCAACCCGGAATAAAAACGGTGCCGCACCGCGTCGATGTACCGCAGTTCGTCGCTCGCCGAGGCATGCTCAATCTGCGCCGTATAGCCGTACCGTCGCGTCGGCCCGATCACCTGCAATCCCTTGCCAGCAAACTCCGACCGTAACTGGGTAATGATCGGTGCTTCCGCCTTGCAGTCCCCGCACCAGTGCGCCCAGAAGAACAGCAGCACTGGAGAACCCTTGAGCTGCGCCGGCAGTGGCAGCTTCGCGCCCAAAAACTCCTCAGACTTCAGCGTCGGTGCCAGTTTCCCCTGCAGCGACAGCAGGTTCAGGTTCTTCTGCAACCGGTCGTGAATCGACGTGCTTCCGTAAGTCCGCAGCGCGGATTGCAGCAGTGCGATAGCCTGCGTCCGTTGTCCGCGCGCGGCCAGCACCTGGGACTGAACTTCCAGCGCAGCGCCTAAAGCGATCGGCAAGTGCTCATCAGAATCGAGCGCCCGCTTTTTCAATTGCTCGACCGCCAGCGTCTGAGTCTGCTTGGCGTAGGCTGCCGCCTGGTCGTATTGGCGCTGATCGAGCGCGGCCCGCCCCATCCAGGAATACGCCTCCAGATATTCGGAGGTGACTCCCTGCTGGCCGCGATAGGAATTCAGCGCCGACTCCGCGGCCGAAAAATTGTTCTGCATCAGGGCGACGCGCACCTCGTCCACAATCCCCGCCCACGCCGAAGCGGTGAGCAAAATCGAAACCAGAAGAATCCGCAAGCGCATGTCTTAGATGATGAATGGTTTGCCAAAAGGTCGCAAGTGGGGCCGTTTTTTCACAGAGACGTGCCAACCATAACATCTTCCGCATCAACTGTTTACCCCTAACCCGTAGCAAATTATGTAGCTTTTATGGGGCACTTTCTTTACAATTTAGCTGCGTTTGACTTTAGAGTTCCTTCGCAGTACAAGCCTCTCCGCTCAACCCAGCGAGTGACCTTCCTGCAAGAGAATCCTGAAAGTTTCAGCGCTACATCAAAGAAAAAGGAAATTGCAACATCATGGAAACAGGAACAGTGAAGTGGTTTAACGACGCCAAAGGCTACGGTTTCATCAGCCGCCAGAACGGCGAGGATGTCTTCGTGCATTTCTCCGCCATTCAGGCTAGTGGCTTCCGCAGCCTGCAGGAAGGTCAGCAAGTGCAGTTTGACGTGGTCAAAGGCCCCAAGGGCTGGCAAGCAGAAAACGTCAAGGGCGTCTAACACCGCTTTGCAAGCCACAATTCGACAATGAGGGCGGCCAGCAATGGCCGCCCTTAGTTTTTGGATTGACCTATATGGCTTGACTCTTATGGCTTGACTTTTGATAGTACGTCGCGTTATAGTACGAAACGTACTACAATCCCCATGGCCGCCCCAAAGATTCCGGCGCTCGGCTACGCGCTTCTCGGCTTGCTGCAGAAGCCATCTTCCGGATACGACCTGCGCAAGGTTTTCTCTTCGACCTCCCTGAAGACCTACAGCGACAGCCCGGGAGCGATCTATCCCGCGTTAGCGCGCCTCGAGAAGGGGGGCCTGATCCGCGGAATGGTCGAAGAGGGTTCGGGCCTGCGCCGCCGCCAAGTCTTCCGGCTCACTCCGAGAGGACTTTCCGAACTCAAGCAATGGATTACGCGCCCGGTCACGCGGGAAGACCTGGTCCGGGGCCAGCAGGAAATCATGCTGCGCTTCGCTTTCAGTGAAACTGTTCTCAGCCCGGCGGCCTCGATCCATTTGCTTGAATCGCTGGAGATCGCGCTCAAGTCCTACATCGGCGCGTTGCGCGAGGAATTCGAAGTGCTCAAGCCCATGGTGCCGGCCTCGGGAAGATTGGCCTTCGAGTGCGGTATCCGCGAAACGGAATGTCTGCTGGACTGGGCTCACTACGCTCTTGCTACCTACGAAAAAGAAGGAAAGAGAAAAGGAGGCACATCATGAAACTACCCAGTGCAATTTGGCGCGCTCTCGTGGTTCTGTTCGCTTTCTCCGTCATACAAGCCGTTGCGGGCATGTTGTTTCTGCCCGGCATCAAGACCCCCGCGTCTCCCCACGCCGCGCAGTGGATGCTTCTGTCCAATTCGCTGGTGGTAGCGGCGCTCGCCTTCGTGGCTTTTCGCTCCGATTTACGGGGATGGCAATTGGGAGCCGCGATGGCCGGCGTTCCCCTGGCCATCGGCTGCGTGAACGCGATTGAAGGCGTTTTCTTCCTGACGAATTCCGTGATCTCGTGGCCCGGGCTCTTCGCCTTCCAGATCCTTTCCGCAGTGCTCCTTCTCCCCGTGTGGGCGTTGCTGTTTGGAAAGCGGCCGGACCTTCCCCAGGACCACTTCCATCCCATCGGATCAAAGTCGAGCATCGAAAAACTGTGGAAGTTCGCGGTCTCCGATCTCGCCTATTCGTTTTTGTACCTCACTGCGGGTTTCATCGTTTTCCCCTACGTAAAGGATTTTTATGCCACCCAGCACTTACCGCCGATGACATCGATCCTCGCGATGCAATTGCTGTTGCGCGGGCCGGTCTTCGTCCTGCTGTGTCTCGCGTTGGTGCGGATGCTGGGCCTGCCGCGCTTCGCCGGAGCGCTTGCCGGGGGGCTGGTATTCACCATCATCAGCGGCGTGGCGCCCTTGTTGACGCCGAGTGTCGTTTTCCCTGACGCGGTTCGCTGGGCACACTTCTGCGAGGTAACGAGTTCGAACTTTGCATTCGGCGCACTCGTCGGCTGGCTCTGGGGCCAATCAAGGCAGGTGGTTCCAGCAGTACTCCGCAGTGAGAATGAGAAGATGCAGAGTTGGGCCTAGGGCTGCGCGTCGCGGATGAGGACCACGTCGGAGTCCGTGTGGCCGTGAATTAATCCCAGCTTGCTGCCATCGAAGGACCAGTGGAAGTCGATGATGTGCTCCGATGAAAACGCGGTGATGAGCTTGCCCGGGGAGCCGTCGAGCGGTTGTGACCAGAGATTGTCGACCCCGCCCGTGCGAACGGGGTACACCACAGCTTTCCCATCGGGCGAAAACCGGATGGGGCCACTCCGCGGACGATTGAACTCCAGGGTTTTCACGGTCTGACCGGAGTCGAGCGAAGCCAGAGTCATTTTTTCGACGTGTTCATCGAGGTGCCCGAAGGTTGCGAAGGCCGCGAGTTTGGAATCGGGAGAAATGTCGAAACCATTAGCGACCAGTTGTTCCGATGAGACGCCTTCGGCCTTGCCGCCATCGATGGACACCTTCATCAATTGCCCGCCGCTGGAGGCGTCTTCATAGATCACCCAGCGTCCATCGCGCGAACACACCGCGAAATCTTGCAGCTTGCCCGCTGACAATTGCTTCAAATGGCCTCCGGTCGCGTCCATGCGCCAGATGTTCAGCGACTTCTGTCCCTTCCCCGATATATTGGTAAAAACCACGTAGCCGCCACGGCCACACGCCGACGGGCCTTTGACAAAAGTAAGCTCCGGCCCGGGCAGCGGAGTCGTGGCCCCACTCTCCTGGTTCACCAGGCTCAGCCCAGCCTCCGACTCGCGCACCATCTGGCCGTCGCTGGTCCACGAGAAATGGTAGAGAGGCGCCCCGGAAGTGACCTGCCGGAGCTGAGAAGCGTCGCCTCCCGACGGCATGGTGAATAGATTCCAATGGCCTTCGCTCAAAACCGTAGCCAGGCTCCGTCCGTCCAGGGAGAGGCTGGGGGCCGAGTAGTCGTTGGTGTCATGCGTGATGGCGTGAGAGGCCCCGTCCGGGTACGACACGAAAATGATCTGCTTCCGTCCCAGGTCCGCCAGCGCGACCAAGCCGCTCCCGTTCGACATCCAAACCGGGCGCTCGACGATGTAGCTGTCGGAAGTGAAGAACAGCCGCTGTTTCCCGGTAGCAACGTCCACCGCCACCAGGCCGCTAAAGGCGTCGCCCGGTTGCAGCACGGTGCATACGATTGTCTTGCCGTCCGGAGACCAAGCCGGATCCTGCATTACGGCGCCGGCTGGGCCGTTGTACAGGATCTTCTCCTCCCCTCCATCGGTGGACTGAAGGATGAGCCGCCCCTTGCCGGGTTCGGGGTTGTTGAAGCGAAAGAAGGCAAACTGCCGCCCGTCGGGAGAGAACGTCACATTGGAATCGATGTCGGTAACCAGCTTCTGCGGAGTTCCGCCCAGCACCGGCGAACGATAGAGAAAGTTCAGCTCATGGCTGCCCGGTTCGCTGCGCGTGAAATAGAGATAGTTACCGTCGGGTGAAAAACGCAATCCGGCGTATTCGACATCCGCGGGCTTGACCACTTCCGTGTCGCTGCTGGTCGGCAGATTGCGCAGCCACAGGCTTTGCTGCCCGGCATCGTTGACTACATTCAGAATGTACTTGCCGTCGGGAGAAATAGCGACCAGCGTGGCCTTACCCGTCTGGGTTGCCTTGCTGATCGAGATGTTCTGGAAGGGAACGGTTCGGGTTCTGTTGATGAAAGCATAGATACCGTAAACTGCCGCGAGAAGCATCGCCATTCCAACGACGACCGTAAATCCGACCCCCACCTTGTGTCGTCCTGCCGCCGCGACCACGGCGGAACTGTCAGCCGAAGCTCGGGACGCCGCGGAACTGGCTGCCACTGGAACTGAGCCCGAGACCGACGACCCTGCCGCGCTCTGTCTCCCTGACTCCACATCGCGCTTCAATCGCTTCAGATCGCCGCGCAGGTCAGCCGCCGACTGGTAGCGCAGGTCACGATCTTTTTCCAGCAACTTCTCGATGATCTCCTGCAGCTTGGGAGGCAGCGCAGCATTCAGCTGCAGGGAAGAAACCGGATTCACTTCAAGAATGGCGTGAAACACCACGGCCGACGTCGCGCCTGCAAAGGGCAGCTTCCCCGTCGCCATCTGGTAGATCACCGTGCCCAAAGAAAACAGGTCGGTCCGCGTATCGAGTTCTTCGCCGCGGGCCTGCTCCGGCGACATGTACGAGATCGTGCCCACGGTCGCACCTGGGCTTGTCAAATGAGCCGGTGAATCTTGTGTGGCCCCGATCGTTGTCATTTGCAGGTCGGGACGCGTCAGTTTGGCCAGGCCGAAATCCAGCACCTTCACTTGGCCGCGCGGCGTCAGAAAAATATTTGCCGGCTTGATGTCGCGGTGGATGATCCCCTTGGCATGCGCGGCGTCGAGAGCGTCGGCCAGCTGAATCGCGATATCCAGCAAAGGGCCGACCGCCATCGGGCCAGATATCAGCTTCTGGTCGAGGCTCTGCCCCTCGAGCAACTCCATCGCAATGAACGATTGCAAGTCCGCGCCCTCACCTGCTCTTTCGACTGCGTAGATCGTGCAGATGTTGGGATGGTTGAGCGCGGAAGCCGCCCTCGCCTCCAGCAGAAAACGGTCGAGCGCATTCTGATCGCGTGACAGTTGCGGCGGCAGAAACTTCAACGCCACCTTGCGGCCGAGGTTCAGGTCTTCCGCTTCGTACACCACGCCCATCCCGCCGCTGCCCAGCTGGCCGGTGATGCGGTAATGCGAGATGGTCTGGTTGATCATTAGCTTTTCGTCTGAGCGCGCGCCACCAGAATCGAGGAACCTTATCTTAGGTGCGATGCCCGGAGCCGTCAACGCGGTGGGAAAGCTGGTTCACCCCGATCACTGCGCTTTTGGTTTATTCTAACTAGTTTGCGGTTTGCCAGAGGGGGCGCCAGTGAACCGATCCCACGCAGTCCTTCGTCTCATCGTTGCCGTCGTGGTTCTTTTATCCGCGGTAGCCAGCTGGACCCAGGTTCCAGAAAATCTTTACCAGGAGTTGCACTGGCGCATGATTGGTCCGTTCCGTGGCGGACGCACTCGCGCCGCCGCCGGCGTTCCCAGCCAGCCGAATGTGTTCTATGTCGCCCAAGTCAACGGCGGCGTTTGGAAAACGGACGACTACGGCCGCACCTGGAACCCCATTTTCGATCACGAATCGACCCAGTCGATCGGCGCCATCGCGGTCGCATCTTCCGACCCTAACATCGTTTATGTCAGCAGCGGCGAGGGACTGCACCGCCCCGATCTTTCCGTCGGCAACGGCATTTACAAGTCGACCGACGCCGGCAAGACCTGGACTCATCTCGGCGGCCTCGCCGGCGGACAACAGATTCCCGCGCTCGCCGTCGACCCGCGCGATCCCAACAAAGTTTTTGCCGCGGTGCTCGGCCATCCTTATGGACCCAGCGAAGAGCGTGGAGTCTATCGTTCGACCGACGGCGGTCAAACCTGGCAGAGAGTCATTTCCAAGGACGAGAATACCGGCGGCTCTGACGTTGAGATCGATCCCGTAAATCCCGACGTCGTCTACGCCTCGATGTGGGAAGCGCGCGAAGGCCCATGGGAGGACAATAACGAAGTCAACGGAACGGGCGGTGGCCTCTTCAAGTCCACCGACGGCGGCAGCACCTGGCATCCCCTGACCAACGGCCTGCCGAAGGATCTTTCGCAAGTCTACGTGGCCATCGCCCCCAGCGATCCCCGCCGCCTCTATGCGACCCTCGCCGCAGCCTCGGGAAAACTGAGCGTCTACCGCTCGGATGACGCCGGCGGCAGTTGGGCAAAAATCACAGACGATCCGCGTCCGGCCGGCCGCATCGGCGGCGGCGATCTCCCCATCCCCAAAGTTGATCCGAAAAATCCCGACTTGCTTTATGTGGTGAGCACCGTGACCATGCGGTCGAGCGACGGCGGCAAGACGTGGTCAGGATTTCGCGGCGCGCCGGGCGGCGACGACTACCAGAATCTGTGGATCAATCCCAACAACGGCAACATTATTCTGATCGTCAGCGATCAGGGAGCGATCATCACCGTGAACGGCGGCGCCAGCTGGAGTTCCTGGTACAACCAGCCGACTGCGCAGCTTTATCACGCCATCACCGACAACTCCTTCCCCTACAAAGTCTGCGCGGGACAACAAGAGAGCGGCTCGGTCTGCATTTCCAGCCGTGGCAACGACGGCGCTATCACCTTCCGCGACTGGCATCCCGTGGGCGTGATCGAGTACGGCTACGCCGCGCCGGACCCGCTCGACAATGACGTCATCTACGGCGGCGGCCGCACCGAAGTGTCGAAATTCCATTGGTCGACTGGCCAGGTGCAGAACGTCACGCCGATTCCGGTGCGCGATCCCAAGTACCGCGCCAACCGCACCGAGCCGCTGATGTTCTCTCCCGTGGACCCGCACATCCTGTATTACGCGGCCAATGTGCTGTTCAAGACCACCGACGGCGGCAATTCCTGGCAGACCATCAGCCCCGACTTGACGCGCGAAAACCCCGGCGTGCCCGCCAGCGTTGGCACGCTCGTCCCCAAGGGCGCCGAGAAACAGCGCGGCGTCATCTATGCGCTCGCACCGTCGTTCAAAGACGTAACCACGTTGTGGGCCGGCACGGACGACGGCCTGCTTTGGATCACCCGCGATGGCGGGAAAAATTGGAGCGACATCACGCCTAAAGAGCTCACTCCGTGGAGCAAGGTCACCCAGATCTCGGCGTCGCACTTCGACGAACAGACGGCCTACGCGTCGGTGAGCCGTTTCCGAATTAATGACACACATCCGTACATCTATCGCACCCATGACGGCGGCAAGACCTGGAAGCTGATCACGACAGGTCTTCCCGACTTCGGCCCGGTCGATACGGTGCGCGAAGATTCCGATCTCATGGGTCTGCTGTTCGCCGGAACAGAAAACTCCGTCTATTTCTCTCCCGACGATGGCGATCACTGGCAGTCGCTGCAACTGAATCTGCCGCACACTGCGGTGCGCGATCTCTGGATTCACGGCGACGACCTGATCGCCGCCACCCACGGCCGTGGTTTCTGGATTCTTGACGACTTTGCCCCGCTGCGGGAGGCACAGGCTGGACGCGCCCCATTTCCATTTCTCTTCACCGCCGAGCCTCCTGCCTACCGTGTGCCGCGCGACACCAACACTGACACTCCGCTGCCGCCTGACGAGCCGGCGGCGCCCAATCCGCCGGATGGCGCCATCATCGATTACTATCTGCCAGCGGGCATTCACTCTGTCACGATCGAGATCCGCGACGAAAAAATGCAGCTTGTCCGCAAGTTTTCCAGCACCGACAAGCCTGACATCACGGACGACGAACTGCAGAAGCAACTGATCCCGCTCTATTGGGTACGCCCGCAGCGCCATCTCTCGGCCGAACCGGGCATGCATCGCTGGGTGTGGGATCTCCACTATCCCGCACCCCTCAGCACGCGCCACGAATATCCCATCGCGGCCATTCCGCACGACACGCCGCGAGGGCCGTTGGGACCCACGGTCCCGCCGGGAACGTACGGGATCTACTTCGCCGTCGATGGAAAAACTATCTTGGTGAATTATCGGGTGGTGAGGATGGACCCGCGCGTGAAGGCCACCGCGGCTGACCTTGATAAGAAATTCCAGGCGGAGACGACCTTGGCTTCCATCATGACCGAATCCGCGCAGGTCCTGCTCCAGGGAGGCTCGATTCGCACTCAACTCGAAAAGGTAAGCGCACAAGCAAGCGGTTCCGCCAAGGACGCCATCGCAGCGTTCGAGAAAAAGCTGAATGCACTGCTCGGCGCGACCGGTGGGTTCTTCGCTCCACCATCTGCCGAAGTCACCGTGGCCCGCCTCAACGGACAAGCCGGCACGCTGTACCAGCAAGTGTGGCAGGTCGACGCCGCGCCAACTACTTCGCAAATGGACGCTCTCGCGGCAACTCAACATGACGGCACCGATGTGCTGAAGCGCTGGAGCGAATTCAAGAACGCTGACGTGCCCGCGCTCAATCGACTGCTGCGCGAATCCAAGGTTCCAGAATTGCAACTGGAGGCGGACCTGCATCAAGACGAACCGCAGGTGGACGAAGAGTAGACCCAGTTCCCTACAGCCGCTCGACCGCTCTCTGCAATTCCGCCGCGATCTCCCCCGGGTCCGTCCCCGGTGGAAATTTCACCGGCTGCCCGATCCGCACGCTAATCTTCCACGGGGCCGCAAACCTCCGGCCCGCGTGCTTCACTTCAAACAATCCATCGATCCGCATCGGCAGCACCGGAATGCCGAGATTCGCCGCCAACAGCCCAATCCCCGCGCGAAACGGATTCAGCTTGCCATCGGTCGTGTGCCGCCCCTCGGGAAAGACCAGAATGCTGTAGCCGCGATCGACTGCCTCTCCAGCGTAGGCGAAGCTGCGGCGGAAGCCGGCCTCGCGCGGCAGCGGAAACAGATTCAGCAGCGAGACTCCCAACATCCACTGCACGCGGTCATACACTCGCCCAAAGAATCCACGCCCCGTCGCGGGCATTCGCAGCGCCTCCAGCGCCTCTCCACCGGTCGCCGTGGCCAACCGGTGCCGCAAGCGCGCGGGCAGCGCCGTCAGGATGAACCCTCCATCCACGTCTCCCACATGATTCGAAACCACCAGCAGCGGTCCCGTCACGCCGCGCAAGTGTTCGCGCCCTTCGATTCGCGGCCACCCCATCAGCATGATCGCAGGACGCATCAGCAGGTAATGCACAAACACACGCAGCCAATTTACCGGCCAGCGCAGCGTCCAACTCGGATAGTGATATGCCGCGCCCGGTGCCGCTTCGCCGCGCAGCATCCGTTCCAGATCTCCCACCGTTTGCACCGCGCTGAATCGAGTCTCGCTGAGGTCCACCTGATAGCGGTCTTCCAGCGTGCTCAGCAATTCCACACGATCGAGCGAACTCAGCCCCAGATCGGAATCCAGACTCGCATCCTCACGCAACGCGCCCACAGACCGCCCGGTCACGCGGGCAATCAACTCCGCCAACGGACTCGTGCCAACCTCCACACGCTGCTCGCTGAGCTGTGCCTGAACCACCTCGCGGATCACGTTGCGTCGCGGCTTCTGTGTGTTGGTTCTGGGAAAATCCTCCTCCGGCCACTCGATCCACATCCACATTCGCTGGGACTCCGCCAGCGATTGATTCGCCCGCTGCACTACTTCTTCGAGTTTTGCCTCACCTCGCAGAATCACCGCCGCGCATGCCTCCGCATTCCCGCCGCGCTCAATCCCCACCACCACGCAATCTTTCACTTCGGGTTGCCGGCGCAGGGCCGCCTCCAGGTCGTCGGGATACACGTTGGTCCCGCCCGGCGTGACGATCACTTCCTTCTTGCGTCCCTTGAAATAAAGATTGCCGGCTTCATCGAGCGCGCCAATGTCACCCGTGCGATACCAACCTTGCTTATCCGAGACCGTCTGCGCGCCGCGCCCGTCCCAGTAGCCGGAAGCCACTCCACCGCCGCGCACCAGAATCTCGCCGTCGTCGGCCAGCTTCACCTCGCGACCGGGCAACACTTTGCCGATCGATCCCTTGCCCAGCCGGAAGGGATGGTTCACGCTGACCAGCGAGGTCGTCTCCGTGAGTCCGTAGCCCTGGATCGCCGCGTAGCCCAGACGCCCCCAGAATTCTTCAGTCTCGCTGTCGAGCGCGGCGCCGCCCGAAATAGACGCCAGGAACTTCCAGCCGAATTGCCGGCGAATCGCGCGAAACCTCCACCAGCGCCGCAGAAAGTGTTCTTTCTCGGATAGCCGAAAATTCCGGCGGAAGGCCTCTGCTTCTCCGCGATCCTCCACATCACGCTCGATCTTCTGTTTCAACGACTGCAGCACCCGCGGCACACTCACCAGCACCGACACGCGATCGCGCCGGATCGTGTTCACCACTTCGGAAGGCTTCAGTTCGTCCTGAAAAATTACGGTCGCGCCGAGCAGAGGGGGCAGGAATAGTCCGAGAAATTGCCCAAACACATGACTCAGCGGCAGCAAGTTTAAAAAGCGCAGCGGATGCACGAACCGCTCATATTTCAGATACGCGCGCATCTCCCGCTCCAGCGGCGCAATATTGGCCAGAACATTTCCGTGCGTAATCACCACGCCCCTGGGTTCAGCCGTCGTGCCCGAAGTAAAAACAATTTGCAGGATGTCGTCCAGTCCGAGAGCGACGCTGGGCAGTTTGTCCGGCGCTTGATCCAAAACTTCCGCCAGATCCTCCAAGCTCAAACTTGCAATCGACAATCCATTGGCCGAGCACTCGTGCAGGTGCCTCCGCGACCCCACCAGCAGCTTCGCCGAAACTTGCTGAAAGACGCGCATCGCAAAATCGGCCGCGGACCCATCGTCCATGGGCACCACAATTACTCCGCGCAGCGCGCAGCCGAAGAACACCGCGACCCACTGGGCGCAGTTTTCGCCCCAAACCATCACGCGGTCGCCCTTCGCAATCCCCCGCGCTTCCAGCTTGCGCGCGAAGCCGCCGGCCATCTCCAGAAGTTCGCCGTAGGTAAACGATTCAGTGCGATATCCACGCCGCTGCCGGTAGGCGCGCTCGTGACGATGTGCCCGAAAATTCTCGAGGAAAAATTCCCCTAATGATTCGGCCATGGCACTGGGCGATGACAACGCCAGCTGAACTCCGGATGGCGCAGCTCTCCACCCCAAGTCTAGTGGAACCCCGCACCCCAAGTCCGGCGGGATGTACAGTTTCCAAACTGAACCAACCCGTATCATTTCGAGCAGAGCGAGAAATCTGCTTTCTGGCAGCGCGGGCAGACACCAGGTTCCTCCCCGCCGGCGCTCGTCGGAATTACAAAGTTAGAACGGATTACCCAAGAAACTTGCGGCATGCCCGCCGATTGTGCGACACAATACTATGCACACCAACGAGAGCTGGCTTGTAATCCTCTGTCTGCTCGCTGCTTTCGCCGTCAGTTTGCCGGCGCAAGAGAAATCGGACGCCGCGACCATTCGCGCCCTGGAACTGAAATGGACCGAATCCTATAAGCAGCGCAGCATCGATATTTTGTCTTCGCTGCTGGCTGACGATTTCGTGATTACCATCGAAGACGGCAGCATCTTCAGCAAGGCCGGCTACATCACTCACAGTGCCGACCCCTCAACTCGGGTGCAGGTGGCGGAACTGTCGGACCTCAAGGTTCGGATGCATCGCGACACGGCCATCGTGACCGGGGCATATCACGAGAAAGGCGAGTCCAACGGCAAGCCCTACGAATATCACGACCGCCTGACCGACGTCTGGATGAAAGTCGGCGGCAGATGGCAGGTGGTGGCGTCGCACTACAGCGTTCCGTCGAAGCAGTGAGCAAGACCACCGCCTACTCCCGCCCCACGCCCAACGCATCCGCCACGCGATTAATGTAGTTGAACCACGAAGCAATCAGCGTGATCTGCAAAATCCCGCGATCATCGAACCCCGCGGCCCGCAGTCCGTCGATATCGTCTTTCCAAACCTTAGTGGCGTCCTTGGTCAGCTTGACCACGTAGTCGAGCATCACGCGGTCCTGAGCCGAGATCGGAGCCGTGGTGTAATCCTTCGCCAGCGCCTCGACCAATTCCCTGTCCAACGTCACCCTACGCAGAAACTCTGCGTGA
>Ga0210384_10001016_pt1 | contig 40173 bp, 19 predicted proteins | sample IncBWH2MmetaG_FD_160574 | JGI IMG/M metagenome (GOLD analysis project Ga0210384, IMG submission 160574) | Forest soil microbial communities from Barre Woods Harvard Forest LTER site, Petersham, Massachusetts, United States - Inc-BW-H-2-M | ecosystem: Environmental > Terrestrial > Soil >...
CCAGCGCAGGCTCCGGCAGCGCGTGAAGCCGGGCACCTCGAGCAGTGCGCCGAGCTGGCCCGGCACCAGCTGCAGGATGCTGATGGCGTGCCGCTCGACGGCCGCGGCCAGGCGGTCGGGATCACGGTGGTCTCCCGGAGCGGCGAGGACCACCTGCGCTCCCACCCGCAGCGGCGAGAAGATCTCCCAGACCGAGGCGTCGAAGCCGAACGGGGTCTTCTGCAGCAGGCGGTCTTCGGCGGTGAAGCCGAACGCCTCCTGCATCCAGGCCAGGTGGTGCGCGAGGCCGCGATGGGTGACGATCACGCCCTTGGGTTGTCCGGTCGAGCCCGAGGTGTAGATCACGTAGACCGGGCAGTCGAGCGGCAGGCGCGGCCGCGGGCGCCCGTCCGGCCCGTCGCCGGTGTCGGCGCCGCTGTCGAGCACCAGGGCCGCGGCGTCGTCGAGGGCCGGCAGAGCCTGGCGGAGGTCCGGCTGCACCACGACCACCTGCGCCTGGCTGTCGGCGAGCATGAAGGCCAGCCGCTCGGGGGGATAGGAGGGGTCGAGCGGCACGTAGGCGCCGCCGGCCTTCGCCACGCCGAGCAGCGCCACCACCAGGTCGAAGGAGCGCTCGACGCAGACGCCGACCCGCACCTCCGGCCCCACCCCGCGGGCGCGCAGGGCATGGGCGAGGCGGTTGGCGCGGCGGTCGAGCTCGCGATAGGAGAGGGTGCTGCCGTCCATGACCAGCGCCACCTGCTCCGGGGTGCGGTCGGTCTGCGCCTCGATCTCCTGGTAGACGGCGGCGGGCGCGACGCGCACGGCCGGGGCGGCGTTCCATTCGCGCAGCTGCTGGCGCTCGGCGGCGGTGAGCAGCGGCAGCTCGGCCAGGCGGCGCTCGGGCGCCGCGGCTGCCGCCGCGAGCAGCACCTGCAGGTGGCCGCCCAGCCGCCGCATCGTGGCCGCGTCGAACAGATCGCGGTTGTATTTGAGCCATCCCTCGAGCCCGGTCCCGCTCTCGGCGAGCGATAGGACGAGGTCGAACTCCGCCTCACCGCTGTCCAGCTCGACCGGCTCGCAGCGCAGGCCGGGGGCCGCGAACGTCTCGCCGGGCGAGCTCTGCAGCACCAAGACGACCTGGAAGAGCGGCGTCCGCCCGAGATCGCGTCGTGGTTGCAGGTCTTCGACCAGCATCTCGAAGGGCACCTCCTGGTGGGCGAACGCGGCCAGTGTCGTCTGCCGCGTTCGCTCGAGCAGCTCCCCGAAGCTCGAGCCGCCGGCGGCTTGCACCCGCATCACCAGCAGGTTGACGAAGAAGCCGATCAGGCCCTCGGTCTCGGTGCGCGTGCGGCCGGCGACTGGCGAGCCGATCACCACGTCCTCCTGCGCGGCGTAGCGGCTGAGCAGGGCGGCGAAGCCGGCGAGCAGCGTGATGTAGAGGGTGACGCCACGGCCGCGGCCGAGCTGCTGCAGGCTGCCGAGCAGCGTTGCCGGCGGGCTCCAGACCTCCCGCCCCCCGTGCGAGGTCTGGACCAGCGGCCGCGGCCGATCGCCGGGCAGCTCGAGCGCGGCGGGAGCGCCGGCCAGGCTCTCCCGCCAGAAGGCCAGCTGGGCCTCGAGCACCGGGGGCAGCCAGCGCCGCTGCCACACGGCGAAGTCCGCGTACTGGATGGGCAGCTCGGGCAACGGCGACGGCAGGCCGGCGGCGCCGGCGGTGTAAAGCGTTGCCAGCTCCCGGATCAGCACCCATCCCGACCAGCCGTCGGTGACGATATGATGCTGGGTCAGCAGCAGCACGTGCTCCTCGGGGCCGAGCCGCAGCAGGGCGGCGCGCAGCAGCGGCCCGCGGGCGAGATCGAAGGGACGCCGGAGCTCCCCGGCCGCCAGCCGGCGCGCCACCGCTTCCCGCACCGCCGGCCCGAGGGCCGCAAGATCGATCGCCGGCAGCGGCACCGGCGCGGGAGGATGGATCACCTGCCGCGGCTCGCCATCGCCGCCCTCCACCGTCGTGCGCAGCGTCTCGTGCCGCCTGGCGAGATCGGAGAAGGCGCGCGCGAGGAGCGACCTCCGTAGCGGGCCGTGGAGGCGCAGGGCGCTGGGGACGTTGTAGGTCGAGCTTCCCGGCTGCAGGCGATCGAGGAACCAGAGGCGCTGCTGGGCGAAGGAGAGCGGCATCCGCCCGGACCGCGGCGCCGGCTCGATCGGCGGCAGCATGACCCCCGCGGGCGCTCCCGCCAGGCGCTCGCACCAGGCTTCGATGCCGGCCACGGTGGGCGCCTCGAACAGGACGCGCAGGGGCAGCTCGGCGCCCACGGTGGTGCTCACCCGCGACGCGATTCGCGCCGCCAGCAGGGAGTGTCCGCCGAGCTCGAAGAAGTCGTCGTGGATGCCGACGGTCTCGACGCCCAGCACCTGCTCCCAGATCGCCACCAGCGCGGCCTCGAGCGGCGTGCGCGCCGGCGCGTACCCCCGGTGCCGGCCGGGCGCCCCCCAGTCGGGTGGCGGCAGCGCGCGTCTGTCGATCTTGCCGCTGGCCGTCAAGGGGATGGCGGCGACGGCGACGAAGGCGCTCGGGACCATGGCGGAGGGCAGCCGCCGGGCGAGGAAGTCGCGTAGCTCGGCGGTCGCCGGCGGCGCCGCCCCGCTGGCCACGAAGTGGACCGCCAGGCGCAGCTCGCCGGCACGGTCGCGCAGGGCGGACGCCACCGCCTGCCGCACCGACGGATGCGCCACGAGCGCGGCTTCGATCTCGCGCAGCTCGACCCGCTGCCCCCGCACCTTGACCTGACGGTCCAGGCGGCCGAGGAAGTCGAGGACGCCGTCTGCCAACCAGCGGCCGCGGTCGCCGGTGCGATAGAGCCGCGCTCCCGGCAAGCCCCAGGGGTGGGGGATGAAGGCCCCGGCGGTCGAGCTCGACCTGCCGGCGTAGCCGCGCGCCAGGCCCAGGCCGCCGATGCAGATCTCCCCGGGAACGCCGGCCGGCAGTGGCTGCAGCTCGGCGTCCAGCACGTACACCTCCTGGTTGGCAGCCGGGCGCCCGATCGGAGTGACCTCGCGCGGCTCGCCGCGCCGGCAGTGCCAGGTGGTGGACTCGATGGCGCATTCGCACGGTCCGTACAGGTGGAGGAGCTCCCCCCCCGGCAGGGCGGCCAGGATTCGCTCGCGCAGCGCGCGGTCCAGGGGCTCTCCCCCGGTCAAGGTCCACCGCACGGTGATGCAGGACTCGATCGCCTTCGTCTCGTAGACCAGGCGGCCCAGCGGCGTCGCGAAGTGCAGGACCGTGACCTCCTCGTCCCGGGCGGCCGCGGCGATCGCCGCGCCATCGGCGGCAGCTCCGCGGTAGGGAACCACGCAAGCGCCGGCGGTGAGTGGCCACAGTTGCTCGAAGATGGCGATGTCGAAGGCGAGCGACGCGGTCTGCAACAGGCGGTCGCCGGGCCGCAGCGGGCAGGCCAGCTGGCGGGCGCGCAGGGCGTTGGTCAGTGCCGCGTGCTCGACCTCCACGCCTCTCGGCTCGCCGGTCGAGCCCGAGGTGTAGACGATGTAGGCGAGGTGGCGCGGCGAGACGGCGCCACCCGCCGCCGCGCCCGCTGCCGGTGCCGCCGCGTCCGCAGCGTCATCGGTGTCCATGCATAGCGTGGCCGGACCCGGGGCCGGGAGGGCGGCGAGCAGGCGCCGCTCGGTAACCACCAGCGGCGCCCGGGAGTCCGCCAGCATGAGCGCCACACGCTCGGCCGGATAGGCTGGATCGAGGAGCAGGAAGGCGGCACCGGCTTTGAGCACTCCCAGCACGGCGATGGGCACCTGGGGCGAGCGCTCGAGGAAGAGTCCGACCCGGGCCTCGGCGCCCAGCCCGAGCCGGCGCAGCCGGCCGGCAAGGCGCTCGGCGAGGCGCTCGACCTCGCCATAGCTCGAGGCCGTGCCGCCGCAGCGGATCGCCGGCGCTGCCGGGTCGGTGGCGGCCCAGGCCTCGAAGAGCTGGTGGGCGCAGGCCGGCAGGCCAAGGTCGACCGGCCGCAGCGCCCAACTGCCGAGCACCTGGCCGCGTTCGGTCTCGTCGAGCAGCGCCAGCTCGCCGATCGGCACCTCGGCCTGCGCCGCGGCGGCCGCCAGCAGGCGCTCGAAGCTCAGACCCAGGCGCCGCGCGGTGGCGGTGTCGAAGAGGTCGCTGCGGTACGCGAGGATCCCTTCGTAGCCGTCGCCGGCCTCGAGCAGCGACAGCGTCAGGTCGAACGGCGTCGCACCGGCGTCGACGGCGACCGGGGCGACGCCGAGTCCGCCCAGGCGCTGCTCGGGCAGAGGCACGTTCTGCAGCGCCAGCAGCACCTGGAACAGCGGCGTCCGGCCCAGATCGCGCTCGAGCCGCAGGCTCTCGACGATCTTCTCGAACGGGACGTCCTGGTGGCCGAAGTCGGACAGCGCGGTGGTGCGGGTCCGCTCGAGCAGCCGGCGGAAGCTCGGCCGGCCGCTCAAGTCTGCCCGCAAAGGCAGGATGTTGAGGAAGCAGCCGATCAGGCCCTCGGTCTCGAGATGGCGGCGCCCCGCCAGCGGCGCGCCGACCACCACGTCGGGCTGGCCGCAGAAGCGGTGGAGCAGGACCTGCAGGCCGGCGAGCAGCTCCATGAAGGGCGTCGTCCCGGCGCCGCGGCCGACCCGCCGCAGCTCGCGGATGACGGCGGCGTCCAGCGACAGCGGCACGCCGCCGGCGGCGGAGGTCATTGCCGCGGTCCGCGGCCGGTCGACCGGCAGGTCGATGACCTCGGGCGCGTCCGCCAGCCGCTCGTGCCAGTAGGTCAGGCCGGCCTCGAGCACCGCGCCGGCCTGCCAGCTCCGCTGCCAGACCGCGAAGTCCGCGTATTGGATCGGCAGCGGCGCGAGCGGCGAGGGGCACCCGCCGGCAAATGCCTCGTAGAGCACCGCGATCTCGCGCATCAACACGCCCATCGACCAGCCGTCGGCGGCGATGTGGTGCACTGCCAGGACCACCAGCCGCAGGCTTGGCGCAAGCCGCACGCACGCCGCCCGCCAGAGCGGACCGCGGGCGAGATCGAACGGTTGCAGCAGCCAGGCTGCCGCCAGCCGGCGCGCTTCCGGCTCCCGCCGTGCGGGCGGCAACCCACCCAGCTCGACGCCGGGGAGCTCCCGGGTCCGCGGCGGCCCGATCACCTGCACCGGCTCGCCGTCGCGCTCGGCATAGAGCGTCCGCAGCACTTCGTGGCGCCGCTCGATCTCGGTCAGGGCTCGGGCCAGGGCGCGCTCGTCGAGCTCGCCCGAGAGCCGCAGGACGCTCGGCACGTGATAGGCCGGGTCGCCGGGTTGCAAGCGGTCGAGGTACCAGAGACGCTGCTGGGCGAACGACAGCGGCGGCTCCGCGCCCGGCGGCCGCCGCGCGAGGGGCGGCGCCGCCCCGTTGTCCGCCGGCAGCGCCAGTGTGCGGTCGACGATCACCGCCAGCCCGGCCACGGTCGGCGCGTCGAACAGCGCCTGGAGCGGCAGCTCGACGCCGAACGCCTGGCGGACGCGGGCGACGACGCGGCTGGCGAGCAGCGAATGGCCGCCGGCCAGGAAGAAATCCTCGTCGACGCCCACCTGCTCGCGCTCCAGCGCCTCCGCCCAGAGGCCCGCCAGCCGCGCCTCGGTCGGCGTGCGCGGCGCCGCGAGGCGCGCCGGGTCCGCCGGATCCGCGTCGGGCGGCGGCAGGGCGCGGACGTCCAGCTTGCCGTGCGGCGTCAGCGGCAGGCCCGCGAGGAAGATGAACCTCGACGGCACCAGGTGGGCGGGCAGGAGTTGCCGCAGGGCATCCCGCAGCTCCGCCGCCGCCGGCACGGCGCCGGCCCGCGGCACGCAGTAGGCCGCGAGGAAGCGTTCGTCCCCGGAGCCTGGGGCGAGCACCACGGCGGCGTCGGCGACCGCCGCGTGGCGCCGCAACGCCGCCTCGATCTCCGCCGGCTCGATGCGCATGCCGCGCAGCTTCACCTGCTTGTCGATCCTGCCGAGGAACTCGAGACCGCCGCCGAGCTGCCGGCGCACCAGGTCGCCGGTGCGGTACAGACGTGCGCCGGCGGTGGGGGAGAAGGGGTCGGGGATGAATCTTGCCGCGGTCGCCGCCGGCTGCCGGCAATAGCCGCGTGCCAGGCCGGTGCCGCCGATCGCCAGCTCGCCGGCAACGCCCACGGGCAGCGGCTGCCACCACCGGTCGAGCACGTGCGCCGAGCTGCCGGTCACCGGCAGTCCGATGTCGGGCGGCCTGCCGTCGCGCGACTCCGAGACGGTGGCCCAGACCCCGGTCTCGGTGGTGCCGTAGCCGTTGAAGAAGCGCCGTCCGGGAGTCCAGCGCGCCGCCAGGTCGGCGGCGCAGGCCTCGCCGGCCACGATCAGGGTGCGCAGCGCCGGCAGCTCCTCGGCCGGCAGGACCTGCAGCATCGACGGCGGCAGGCTGGCATGGGTGACCGCCGCGTCGCGCAGCAGTGCCGTCAGCTCGGCGCCCGGCACGGTCTCCGCTGCGCCGGCCATGACCAGGGTGGCTCCGACCGCGAGCGGCAGGCAGAGCTCGAACAGCGAGCCGTCGAAGCAGAGCGACAGCATCTGCAGCGCGCGTCCCGCGGGGCCGATCGCGTAGTCGCGGTGCTGTGCTTCGGCGAGGTGGGCGAGGGCCCGGTGCGACACCATCACGCCCTTGGGCAGGCCCGCCGATCCAGAGGTGTAGATGAGGTAGGCGAGGCTGCCGGGGTGGACGTCCACTTCCGGGTCCGTGGAGCGGCAGGCGGCGAGAGCCGCATCGGGGGCGTCGAGGAGCAGCAGCGGCGGATGGTCCGCCGGCAGCGCGCCCGCCAGCGCCGCGTGGGTCAGGATCAGCGCCGCGCCGGCGTCCGCGAGCAGGAACGCCAGGCGGTCGCGCGGGTAGGCGGGATCGAGCGGCAGGTAGGTGCAGCCCGCCTTGAGGATACCGAGCCAGCCCACCAGCATGTCGAGCGACCGCGGCAGCAGCAGGCCGATCCGCGTCTCCGCCCCGGCACCGAGCTGACGCAGGCGCCAGGCGAGCCGGTTGGCGCCGGCCTCGAGCTCCCCGTAGAGGAGCCGGCGCCCGCCGAGGACCGCCGCGACGGCATCAGGTGTGTGCGCCGCCTGGGCGGCGAAGAGCCGGTGGAACGGCGGCGGCGACGGCTCCGCGCCGCCGGTGTCGTTGAGCTCGACGAGCAGCTGGTGCCGCTCGGACTCGGCCAGCAGCACGGCATCCTGGTAGGGCAGCAGGGGCTCGGAGGCCAGGGCCGCCAGCGCCCGCGAGTAGTAGCCCAGGATGGCCTCGGCTTGCGCCGCCGGGATCTCGGCGGCGTCGACGTCGAGGCGCAGCCGCAGGGCGGTGGTCGCCGGATCGTGAGTGAAGGAGGCGCCGAGCGTGAGCTCGGTGTGGGCGTAATAGCTCGCTCCCAGCAGCTCGACGCCATCGACGCCCAGCAGGTCCCCCACCACCCGGAAGTCGGCGAAGTTGAACGCCGTCTCGAACAGCGCCTCGCCACCGCGGTGCTGCCGTTGCATCTGGGCGAGCGGCAGGCGGCGGAACGGCAGCAGCTCCTGCTCCGCGTCGAAGGCGGCGCGCACCAGCTCCACCCAGGTGCCGCCGCCCAGGCCGACGCGCAACGGCACGGTGTTGAGGAACATGCCGAGGACGCGCTCGCCGTCGGCCACTTCCGGGCGGCCGTTGACCACCAGCCCGGTGGTGACGTCGATCTCCGCACCGAGCATGCCGAGGACCCGCAGGTGCGCCCCGAGCAGCACGCTCTTGAGCGGCAGGCCCAGCCGCCGGGCCACCGCGCGCAGGCCCTGCTCGGTGGCCGCCGGGACGCTCAGGTCGAACGGCAGCGAGCGCTCGGCGGCCTGGCCGGCGCTCCGTGGCCAGCGCGGCAGGCGCAGCAAGATGCTGCCGGCCAGACGCTCGTGCCAGAACCGCTGTGCCTCCGCGGAGACGGCGGCGGCGCGCTCCAGGCGCACGAGCTCGCGGAAGGCGAGCGCCGGCGGCGGCGCGACCTCGGCGTGGCTGATGCCCAGCAGCCGCAGGTAGCGGCGCAGCAGCTCGGCCAGCAGGGAAGCTCCGCTCCAGCCGTCGAGGATGGCGTGGTGGCAGGTCCAGTGCAGCGCGAAGACACCGGTGCCGCGGATCTGGAGCCGGAAGCGGAACAACGGCGCTCGTCGCGGATCGAAGCTGCGCCGCACTTCCGCCGACCTGAAGGCCGTGATCGCCGCCGCCTGCGCCGCCGCGGAGAGCCGGCGCAGGTCCTCGACGGTCAGCGGCGGCTCGACCGACCGATGCACCAGCATCAGCGGCTCGTCGAAGCCGTCCAGGTGCAGGGAGCCACGCAGCACCGGGTGGGCCGCGATGACCTGGGCGAGGGCCTGGCGCAGACGATCGACGTCGAGCGGCGCCCGCAGCTCGTAGGTCAGCACGTCGTGGTAGGCCGCCGCCTCGGGCCGCCGCTCGCCGGCGAGCAGCATCGCGATCTGCAGCTGGGCAAGTGGGTACGCATCCTCGACGTCGGCCGGCAGCCGGGCGCGGTCCGCCGCGGCCAGCAGCTCGAAGCCGCGGTCGCCGCGCGGTGCGCCGGCGTCCGCTCCGGCGCTCCCCATGGCGCGGGCCAGGCCGCGCACGGTCGGGTGCCGGGTCAGCTCTTGCAGCGAGAGGTCGATGCCGTGATCGCGGGCCACCGCCAGCATCTGGATGCTGCGGATCGAGTCGCCGCCCAGCTCGAAGTAGTTGTCCTCGGCGCCGATGTGCTCGATCCCCAGCACCTGCTGCCAGACCTCGGCGAGCGCCACCTCGAGCGGCGTCTCGAGTGCGGCGTGTGGCGTCCCACGCCCGGCCCGCACGCTGCCCGGCGCCGGCAGCGACCGGCGGTCGATCTTGCCGCTGGGGGTGAGCGGCAGCTCGGGGAGCGCCACGAAGGCGGCGGGCACCATGTACTCCGGCAAGCGCTCGCCCAGGAAGCGCCGCAGCTCCGTGGTGCTGGGCTCGCCGGCGGCGCCGGTGACGACGTAGGCCACCAGGCGCTGGCCGCCGCCGGCGGCCGCCGCCGACGCATGCTGCCCACCTGCCGCAGCGACCTGCACCTCCGCCGCCGGCGCCGCGCCCGCCGGCTGTCCTGCCGGCGGCCCCGCGGCCGGCCGGTGCCGCGCCACCCAGTGGGCGAGCAGGACGCGCCGCTCCTCGGAGAGGGCCGCCAACTGTCCGGCAAGATCGGCCATGCCGCTCCTCATCGCACCGCCTTCACGGCCACCATCGAGGGCGACCACCAGAGATCCTTGACGTCGGGCGGCAGCGACAGCGGCACGACACGAGCCGAGAAGGACGCGAAGTGCCGCAGCAGGGAGCGTTGGTGCCGGCGGCTCAAGGAGTCGATCTCATGGCTCAGGTAGGTGAAGACGCCGCCGGGCCGCAGGTGAGCGGCAGCGGCGGGAAAGAAGTGCTCGGCGTAGGTGACGCTGCCCACCACGTGGGCGACGAACTCCTCGGCATCGAGGGGGAAGGCATGGAAGAAGATGCCGTCGAAGCGGCCGAGGTCGTTCGCGTCCTGCCAGCGGCCGTGCACCAGCCGGACGTCGCGGTCGGGATGGGCGCGTCGCCAGGGCGCGAAGAAGTCTCTGACCACCCAGTCGTTGACCTCGACGACGGTGTGCGACCGGACGCCGCGTTCCTGGATGTAGGACGCCGAGATGCCGCGGCCGAAGCCCACCTCCAGCACGTCGCCATGGGTCGCGGTCACCGCCGCCGCCATCTCCGCCATCACCGGGAGCTGCCAGTCCTCCATGATCTCGTCGGCGGCCAGGCGGCGGTTGCCGCGGTGCTCCTCCGGCCGCGCGGCCAGCGAGCCGCGGCCGGGGACGAAAGCCCGCGATTGGACAGCGCGGTGCCGCAGGTCGTCGTCGACCTCGGCCAGGAGCTGTCCGAGCAGCCACTCGCGCTGCATCTCGCGCGGCGCGCCGAAGAAGCTCTCCTGCACCCGCAGACTGAGAGCGTAGCCGGCGCCGGTCTTGCCGCGATGGAGATCGGTCTCCGGGTGTGATGCCCCGCGCGCGGCGGCCAGCGCCGCGGCCGGCGCCAGCCCCGCCGCCGCCAACGCGGCGGCGACAGTGGCCGGCGCGAGCCCCGCCGCGTCGCGCAGCAGCTCCGCCGCCTGGCGCGGGTCGAGCGCCGCGAGCCGCGCCGCCAGCGCCTCGACGCCGGCCGCGTGGACCGCGGCCTCCGAGGCGACCGGCGGGGCCGCCACGGCAACCGCCGCCGCCGGTTGCCAGTCGCCGCGTGCCACCACGACCGCCTCGGCGATTGCCGGATGCTGGCGCAGGGCCGCCTCGATCTCCCCGAGCTCGATGCGATAGCCGCGGATCTTCACCTGGTGGTCGGAGCGCCCGAGGAACTCGATCGCGCCATCGAGCCGAAAGCGGGCAAGGTCGCCGGTGCGGTAAAGCCGCCCGCCAGCCTCGCCGAAGGGATCCGGCACGAAGCGCTCGGCGGTGAGCCCGGGCCTGCCAAGGTAGCCGCGGGCCACGCCGGCGCCGCCCACCCACACCTCGCCCACCATGCCCGCCGGCACCGGTTGCGACTCGGCATCGAGCAGGTAGACCCGCACGTTCGGCACCGGGCGCCCGATCGGCACCGGGGTGCCGGGCTCCCAATCACCGCAGTCGTGGACCGTGCTCCAGACGGTGGCCTCGGTGGGCCCGTACTCGTTGAACAGCGAGGCGCCGGGAAGGCGCGCGGCGTGGCTCTCGACCAGCGCGGCCGGGCAGGCCTCGCCGGCAACCACCACCGTGCGCAGGGAATCGAGCCGCGTCCGGTTCCCCTCCGCCGCGAGCAGCAGCTGGTAGAGCGACGGCAGTCCCAGCAGGTGGCTCGGCCGCTGCCTTGCGATGAGGTCGAGGAAGCCTTGCAGGTCCTGCTGGAACTCCTCGGGCGGCAGGATCAGCGTGCCCCCCTGGCCGAGGGTCCAGAAGATCCCGGCCACCGAGCTGTCGAAGCCGAACGGCGACGGCAGCAGGAAGGCGGTGACCGGCTCGCGGTAGTAGAGGAAGCGGGCGGTGGTGGAGTGGACCAGGTTACGATGGGTCACCATCACCCCCTTGGGCTTGCCGGTCGAGCCCGAGGTGTAGATGACGTAGGCGAGGTCGTCAGGCCCGGCCGCGCCGCCGGCGGTCCCGGGCGGGCCGGCAGGTGCGCCGGCGCCGAGCTCCTCCGGGGCGTCCGGGGCGTCGAGAGGCGCGATGCGCGCCCGGCGCGCCAGCGGCGCGAGGACCCGGGCGTCGAGCGTCTCCTGGGCAAGCACCAGGGTCACGCCGGCGTCCTCGACGATGAAGTCGAGGCGGGAGGCGGGGTAGCTGGGCGGCAGCGGCACGTAGGCGGCACCAGCCTCGAGCACGGCGAGGATGCCGATCAACATGGCGGGCGAGCGCTCGGCGAAGATGCCGACCAACGTTCCCGGCCGCACGCCCAGCTCGCCGCGCAGCCGGCGCGCCAGCCTGCCGGCGCGGCGGGCGAGGTCGCCGTAAGTGAGCCGCTCCTCGCCCCACACCGCGGCCAGGGCGCCGGGGGCGCGTGCCGCCTGCGCCGCGATCAGCTGGTGGGCGGTCGCGTCGCGCGGCAAGGGGGCGCCGGTGCGGTTGAGCTCGTCGACCAGCTGGCGCCGCTCGGCCGCGTCGAGGGCGCTCAGCTGGCGCAGCGGCGCGCCCGGGCCGGCGGCGGCGGCCGCCGCGAGCAGGGCGGCGAGCTGGCCGGCGATCCGCTCGGCCGCCGCCGCGCTCAGCAGGCTCTCGTCGAAGGTCAGCTCGAGGTCCAGGGAATCCGCGTCGTCTGCCGCGGCGGGGAGTTGGGTCAGGCAGAGCTTGAAGCGATCGCCGAAGGCCCACCGCCGCGTGATCTCGAGCTCCAGGCCCGCGGCGGCGAGAGCCGGCGGCGGAGCGGCGACGGCAAAGCAGAAGGGCAGGTACGGCAGACCCTCGCCATGGGGCGCGTCCACCCTCGACCAGTCGAAGAACTCCTGCCAGGAGAGGCTGCCGTCGAGCGTCTCGCCCAGGCCGGCAAGCAGCTCCTCGAGCCCGAGGTCGCCGTTCACCTGGCAGGTGATCGGCAGGTAGAACGCGAAGGGCCCCAGGGTGCTCTCGAGGTCGTCGTAGAAGCGGCCGTCGGCGCCGAAGCCCACCACCAGCTCCGAGGCGCCGGTCAGGCGCGCGAGCAGGACATGCCAGCAGGCGAGGACCACCATCCAGGAGGTGACCTCGCGCGCGGCGGCGAGCCGCGCCAACGAGCGGCCGAGCCCGGCCGGCAGCTTGGGGCGCAACGAGCGCGGCCGGAACCCGGCGGCGCCCGCGCGGCGCTCGAACGGCAGCCGCGCGTCCAGCCGTTCGGCGATCGGGCGCAGGCGCCAGAAGCCGCCGTCGCCCTCCGCGCCGGTCGCCGCGACCAGCTCGTTGTGGAGCTCCGAGAATTGCGCGTACTGCACCGGCTCGGCGGCCGCGGCTGGGGCGGCGGCTGGGGCAGGGGCAGGCGCGACCTGCGCCACCAGCTCTCCCAGCATCGCCTCGAGCGCCGGCGCGTCGGCGCAAAGCGCCGGCAGCGTGAGGGCGAAGAGATGCAGCTCGGGCGCCAGCCGCAGCAAGACCGCTCGCGGCAGCCCCGGCGCGCCGAGGTCGAAGCGTCGCTCAGCCTCGCGCGCCAGGATCGCCTCGACCTCGGCCTGCCGGGACCGGCCGGGCCCGGTGGCGGAACCGGCCGCGGAGCAGCTGCCAAGGTCGAGCCGCTCCTCGTCCAGACGCCCCTCGTCGTCGACCACCTGCAACGGCAGGGTCATGCCGGGGAGCCGGTGGAACCGGGTGCGCAGGATCTGATGACGAGCCACCAGCCGCCGGCAGGCAGCGAACCAAGCGTCGGCGTCGAGCGCTCCCTTGATCTCGACCGCCAGTTGGGCGCGGAACGCGGGCCCCGGGCTCTCTCCCTGCAGCAGCCAGATCCGCCGCTGCCGGGGAGAGAGCTGGAAACCGTTGACCACCGCATCGTGCATGCGCCCGCTCCTCACAACGAGTACTGGCTCTGCAGCAGGCAGCTGCAAGCGATCATCAACAGCACCGCATCGAGCGCGATGCGCGCCCCCTCGTCGAGGTGGGGCAGCTGATCGAGCAGCGCGACGACGGCGCTCTTGGCGAAGAAGGGCACCCGGTCGAGCGCCGGTCCGCGCAGCAGCTCCTCGGTCAGGAGGTGCAGCGGCTGTCCCGTCTCCTGGGTGGCCGGAGGGGCGGTGAAGGGGTGCTTGTGGCGCTGGTAGACGGTCGGGGTCAGGACGTCGCGCGCCGCCTCGCGCAGCACGTACTTCTCGGTCAGCCCGCGCACCAGCAACGTCGTCGGCAGGCCGCGGGCCTCCTCGACCAGATGGTGGTCGAGGAACGGCAGGCGCGACTCGAGCGAGTGCGCCATCTCGAGGCGCTCCGCGAACAGGATGTAGTTGGGCAGGATCGACCGCGACCACAGGTAGAGGGACTGCACCAGCGGTTCGCGCCCGGCCAGCTGGCCTGCGAAGTCGAAGCCGTCCATGAAACAGCGGTAGGGGTCCCTGCCGTCGATCTGCCGCACGAAGTCGCCGCCGAGCAGGGCATGGAACACCGAGCGGTTGATGGCCAGGCGCCGCAGCCAGTACGGCACGAATCCCAGCGCATCGCGCACCGCGTCGAGGCCGCGTGGAGCGCCGGGCGCGGCGCCGCCTGAGCGGGCCAGGGCCAGGTCCTGCCGCGTGTGCGCGTAGCCGGCGAGGATCTCGTCCGCGCCCTCGCCCGAGAGCACCACCTTGTAGCCCGCCTTGTGGACCGCCTTGCTTTGCAGGTAGCGCGCCACGCCATGCAGGTTGACGCCCAGGGTCTCGGCGTGCCAGATCGCCGGCGCCAGGTGCTCGGCGAAGTCGGCCTGGTCGAGCGGCAGAGGATGGAAGACGGCGCCCGCGCGGGCCGCGGTCTCGCGGGCGATGGCGCCCTCGTCGTACGCGCCGTCGCCGAAGACCACGGTGAAGGCCGCCAGCGGCTCGGCGGCGTGCCGGCTCGCCAGGCCGAGCACCGCCGAGGAGTCGACGCCGCCGGAGAGGAAGCAGCCAACCGGCACGTCGGCCCGCAGGCGCAGGCGGACGGCCTCGTCGAGCGCGCTGCGGAAGCTCTCGACGCGCTCGGCGTCGCTGCGCAGCGGCGGCGGATCGTCCCGGCGCGGATAGTCGAGGTCCCAGTAGCGCACCAGGAGGCGCTTGCCGTCCTCGACCAGCAGGTAGTGGCTGGGCGGCACCTGCAACACGCCGGCGAACAGCGTGCGGTCCGGCGAGGGGCCGATGAACAGGTGCTGGTAGAAGGACTCGGGGTCCCACGCGGCACGGGCTCCGGCGGCGAAGAGCGCCTTGGCTTCGGAGGCCAGCAGCAGCTGGTCGCCGGCCTCCGCGTAGTAGAGCGGCTTGATGCCGAAGCGGTCGCGGGCCGCGAACAGCCGGCGCCGCGCCGCGTCCCACAGGATGAACGCGAACTCGCCGCGCAGGTGCCGCAGGCAGGCCGTCCCTTCCTCTTCGTAGAGGTGGAGCACGATCTCGCTGTCGGAGCCGGTGCGGAAGTGGTGGCCCCGTTGCTCGAGGCCGCGCCGGATGCGCTCGAAGTCGTACAGCTCGCCGTTCGCCACCAGCTGCAGCCTGCCGTCTTCGTTGGCGATGGGCTGGTCGCCTGTCGACAGGTCGACGATGCTCAGGCGGGCGCTGCCGATGCCGACGGTGCCGGCAGCGTCGATCCAGACGCCCTGGTGGTCGGGTCCGCGATGGCGCAGCGCACGCGTCGCCGCCGCCAGCCGCTCCGCCGCGACCGGAGCGCCGCGAGACAGCATGCCCACGATGCCGCACATGCCGCCTCAGGTCTCCAAGGCTGCCAGCTCCGGCGTGTCGGCGACCTCGTCGGGGGCCGGTGCCCCGATCTTCGCGTAGGGCAGGCCGTAGCGCCGGGCGGTGAGGCGCACCTCCGCGACCAGGCGCGGCGGGACCTCGTTGCCGTAGCGTTCGAGGTACCAGCGCGTCATCTCGGGGTCGTCACGCAGGAACACGAAGTCGGTCGGCACCATGTGGCGGATCACCAGCATCGGCACCGGGCTGTACAGCGGGCGGAAGTCCGGGTTCCACAGCCCGGCCTTGCCGGGCGGGCCGGAGTGAAACTCGCCGATCATCAGGCCGCGCGCCACGTACTCGGGGCGGAGCAGCGCCTGCGTACCTTCGATCAGCCGCGGCAGGTCCTCGGCGGCGAGGTCGGGAAACAGCATGAGGATGGTCTTGAGCAGCGCCAGGCTGCCGCGGCGGGGCGGCAGCTCCAGGAACCAGTCGCGGTAGGTGCGAAGGCTGGCGACGATGTCCTCGGCGCGCAGGTCGGCGCCGCGGCGGAAAGTCAGGTAGAAGAGCCCACTCTGGAGGGAGGACGGCGTGTACGGGCACACCGGCCCGGGCCGGCCCAGCTCCGCATGCGGCTCGCAGAGATAGGAACGCGCCCAGTCGGCAATCTGGCGGAGAGGACCGATGCTGCCGGCGATGAGCGCCGGCGGCGGCCGCTCGTTCAGGTCGGACAGCTCTGCCAGGAAGCAGCGTGGGTCCTGCGGCAGGATCAGCATGGGTGCTCTCGTCCTCGCGGTGACCGCATCAAGATTGCGGGTGGTGAGGCTCCATCATCGCCACGACGATCGAGCGCTCGCCGGCGAAGGGCTTGCGGCCGTGCGCGACGAGCATGTTGTCGAGCAGCAGGAGGTCGCCCCGCTGCCATGGGAAGCTCACCGCCGCCGCGGCGTAGGCGTCGCGCACGGCGTCGAGATCCCCCGCCGCGATCGGCGCGCCGTCGCCGTAGAACGTGTTGCGCGGCAGGTCCTCCTCGCCGAAGGCGTCGAGCATCGCCTGGCGCACCGCGGGCTCGAGATTGGTGAGGTGGAACAGGTGCGCCTGGTTGAACCAGAGCGTCTCGCCGGTGCGCGGATGGCGCGCCACCGCCGGCCGCACCGCGCGAGTGCGCAGCCGGTCGGCGCCGCGCCACTCGTGCTCCATCGGCGCCTGGCGGCAGTACTCCTCGACGGCGGCGCGGTCGGACGTCTGGAAGGCCTCCTGCCAGGAGAGGTCCACGCCACCGCCGTAGTTGCGCACGTACATCACCCCGTCGCGCTCGAAGCGCTCGCGTATGCCCGGTTCGAGGCGCCGGTAGACCTGGCGGCTGTCGGCGATCGGCGTCTCGCCTCCCTGGTCGGCGGGGCGGAGGCAGCAGAAGACGATCTTGAGCGGCCAGGTCAGCGAGTAGGAGAACTCGTTGTGGAAGGCGATGGACTGGTGCGCCGGATACTCGGTCGAGGTGTAGATCCGGCCTTCGAGCCTGGTGCGCGGCGTCGAGCGCTCCTTGTACTCGAGCAGCTCGCTGCCGATCGCGGCGGTGAAGCGGCCGAAGGCCGCCACGCTGTCGATCGCGAAACCGCGGAACAGGACACCGCCGTGCTCGCGCAGCCAGTTCTCGGCCAGCTCGAGGTGATCGCGGAGCCAGCTCGCGAGGTCGAGCCCCGCCACCGCGGGCTGCACGAGCAGCGGCAGCGGCTCCTCCGGCGACAACCTCGCCGCCGTCACCAAGCTCTCCTCGGACAGCCCCATGGTCTTCGGTTGGATGCTGCGCAGCCGGTCGGATTGCGGCTTGCGCCGTTGGTGTGTGTCGATCATTGCCTCTCCTCTGCGGCGAGGCCCCGGCGGCGCACGACGGCGGCGGGCTGGGGCGGATCGCCTCGCTTGGCTGCCAGCAGGACGCTCGCCTGGTCGCTGGACAGCATCTCGATCTGTTGCAGCATCTCGGCGAGCTCGGCGGCCGCGGTCGCCGGGACGCCGCTCTCGAGCAGCTTCGCCCGGTCGAGCTTGCCGCTGGGGGTCCGCGGCAGCGCGGCCAGTTGCACGAACCGGCGTGGCACCATGTGGCTGGGCAGGCGCGAGGCGAGGAAGGCCCGCAGCTCCTCCGGCTCGGTGCCGGGAGAGCCGCCGGCGTGCGGCGCCAGGAAGGCGACGAGTTGCTTGCCGCCGCGCGGGTCATCGAGCGCCACGACCGCCGCCTCGCGCACGGCGGCGTGCCGGCAGAGCGCCTGCTCGATCTCGCCGGGCTCGACGCGGAAGCCGCGGATCTTGATCTGCGCGTCGGCCCTGCCCAGCAGCTCGATGCGGCCGTCGAGCACATGGCGCCCGAGGTCGCCGGTGCGGTAGAGGCGCCCTCCCGGTGCCTCCGACCAGGGATCAGGGAGGAACCTCTCGGCGGTCAGCTCGGAGCGGCCCAGGTAGCCGCGGGCGACGCCGTCGCCTCCCAGGTAGAGCTCTCCTGTCACGCCGGGCGGCACCGGCTCCTGGTGGCAGGTCAACAGGTAGGCGCGAGTGTTGGGGATGGCGCGGCCGATCGTGACCGGCTCGTCGAACGGTGCCGTGTCACAGCGCGCGACGGTGGCCCACACCGTGGCCTCCGTCGGTCCGTACTCGTTCCAGAGGGCGGTCCGCGGCAGCCGCCGGCGGTGCCGCTCGGGAAGCTCGGGCAGACAGGCCTCGCCCGCCACGATCACGGTGGTGAGCGAGCGCAGCTCCTCCGCCGGCGACGCGTCCAGCAGCAGGCTCCAGAGAGACGGGATGCAGAGCAGGTGGGAGACCGCATGGCGCGCCAGGCTGGCGGTGAGCCGCCGCAGGTCGTGGACCCCGCCTGGACCGGTGAGCACCAGCGTCCCGCCGCCGCAGAGGGTCCAGTAGAGCCCCGCCACCGAGCTGTCGAAGGCCAGCGACGGCGCCAGCAGGAAGGCGCGGATCGGCTCGTCGTAGGTGAGGAATCGGGCGCGAGTGGAGCTCGCCAGATTGCGATGGGTCACCTCGACCCCTTTCGGCGAACCCGTCGAGCCCGAGGTGTAGATCAGGTACGCCAGGTCGTCCGCGCCGGCGCCGCCCTCGAGATCGTCCGCTTCCTCGCCGGCCCAGGGCGGCGCCGCGGCATCCAACCAGGCGGCCGGCGGGTCGTCGCGCCGCCAGGGACGGCCGCCGCCCGCCGCCAGCCGTTCCTGGGTCAGCAGCAGCGCCAGCCCGGCGTCGGCGACCACCGCGGCGAGGTGCGCCGCCGGATACTCCGGATCGAGCGGTACGTAGGCCGCGCCTGCCTTGAGCACCGCCAGGAAGGCGACGATCGGGTCGAGCGAGCGCTCGGCGAGGACGCCGACCCGCCGCCCCGGGCCGATCCCCTGTGAACGCAGCCAGCGCGCGAGCTGGTTGGCCCGGCCGTTGAGCTCGCGGTAGGTGAGGCAGCCGTCGCCCGCCGCCAGCGCTGGCGCGCCGGGGGTGAGCCGCGCCTGCCGCTCGATCAGCCGGTGCACCGGCGCGCCGCACGGCGGCGGCTGCGGCGCGCCCTGCCATTCGACGAGGACCTGTTGGCGGCTGGCTGCGGACAGTCCCGAGAGCCCCTCGTGGCGGCAGGCGGGGTCGGCGGTCATCGCGGCCAGGGTGCGCGCGAACAACCCGCCGATCTCCGCCAGCTGAGCGGGCGGCAACTGCTCGCGGTCGCACTCGAGGTCCAGCTGCACGTGACCCGCGAACGGATCGCGGTTGAACTCGACGCGCAGGGCGAAATGCGTCTCGCCGAAGCCGCGAGCGCCGCCGATCTCGAGGGCCGGCAGGCCCTGCAGCTGCTGGAAGACGTGGAAATGGGTGTAGTTGAAGACCGCCTCGAAGAGCGGCTCGCCGCCGCGCCGGCGCTGCATCTCGGCCAGGGGATAGCGGCGGAAAGGGAGGAGGCGGCGCTCGGCGTCGAGGGTGGCGCGCAGCAGCTCGAGCCATGAGCCGGGCGGTACCTGCAGGCGGAAGGGCAGGCTGTTGAGGTGCATCCCCAACACCAGCTCGCCGTCCTCGACCTCGAGCCGGCCGTTGGACTCGACGCCGGTGAGCACGTCGGGATGTCCGGCGAGCAGCTCCATCACCTTGCAGTGGGCCGCGAGGAGCACGTGCTTGAGCGGCACGCCTGCCTGCCTGCCCAGCTCGACGAGCCGGTCCGAGAGCTCGGCCGTGACCGGCACCTCGAGCACGGTGATGTCGGCGACCGCACCAGGCCGGGGGCGCCGCCAGCGCGGCAGCGGGGTGACGGAGCAGCCGCTCAGGTTGGCGTCCCAGAAGGCGCGATGCCGCGGCGACGCGATGGCCGCGCGCTCCCAGACCACGAAATCGCGGAAACGGACGCGCGGCGGCGTCCGGCGGAGCGCCGGCGCGGCAGGCTCGCCGGCGAGGCCGGAGAGATAGTCGCGCAGCAGCTCGGTCAGCAGCAGCGCCGTGCTCCAGCCGTCGAGGATCGCGTCGTGGAAGCTCAGCACCAGCTGGGTCTCGTCGTCCTCCAGGCGGTGGAGGAAGAAGCGAATCAGCGGCGCGCGCCCCCAATCGAAGCATCGCCGCTTCTCGGCGGCGATCCACGCCTGCTGCGCGGCGCGCCGGGTTGCGGGAGCGAGCGCCCGGAGGTCCACGACCGCCGGCTCCACGCCGAGGCGGGGATGGACCAGCTGCAGCGGCTCGCGGTAGCGGGTGAGGTCGAAGGAGGTACGCAGAATGGCGTGGCGATCGACGGCATGCTGCACGGCGCGGCACCAGCCGGCGAGATCGAAACGGCCGTGCAGATGGTAGAGGAAGATGTCGTGGTACATCGGATCGCTGGCATCGGACTGGCTGTGGAAGATGACACCGGCCTGGATGCGCGCCAGCGGATAGGCGTCTTCGAGGCCGGCCGGGAGCTTCGCCCGGTCGTCGGCCGCGACCCCGGCGAACGTCCCGCCAGCGCCGGCCGGCGGCTCGCCGTCCGGGCCGGCCGCCGGATCGCCGGGCGCGGCGGCCGGTCCGTCCCACGCCCGCCCCCGCGCCAGGTCGCGCACCGTCTGGCGCTCGAGCAGCTCCTGCAGGGTGAAGTCGAGCCCCCTGGCCTTCGCCCGCGCCCGCACCTGGATGCTGCGGATGGAGTCGCCTCCCAGCTCGAAGAAGTTGTCGTCGACGCCAACCTGGTCCAGCCCCAGCACCTCGGCCCAGATCCCGGCGAGGGTCTCCTCGACCGGGCCGCTCGGCGGCGCCGGCGGCTGGCCGAGCTCGGGGCGCGCGCCGTCCGGCTCCGGCAGGGCGCGGAGGTCGAGCTTGCCGTTGGCGGTCAGCGGCAGGGCTTCGAGCCTCACCCAGGCGGCGGGCACCATGTAGTCGGGCAGGCGCTCACGCAGCAGGCGGCGCAGCTCGGGGATCGATGGCGCCGCCCCGGCGCCGGTCACCAGGTAGGCCACCAGCCGAAGGTCGCCGGCCCCGGCGCTCGGCGCCGCGGCCGGCGGCTCGGGACGGCGCTTGAGGAAGGTGCGCAGGTCGCCGCCCCTGGGCGGCGCTGGCGGCCCGCCGTCCCCCTGGTCGGCACACGCGGGCTCGGCGGCCAGGCGCACGGGCGAGGCGGCCGCGGACCGCGCCCGGCGCGCCGTCACCACCGCGTCGCGGATGCCAGGCAGGCCGCGCAACGCGGCTTCGATCTCTCCCGGCTCGATGCGGAAGCCGCGGATCTTCAGCTGCTGATCGATGCGGCCGAGGAACTGCAGGCTGCCGCCGGACAGCCGCCGGGCGAGGTCGCCGGAGCGGTAGAGGCGCTCTCCGGGCGAGCCGGAGAACGGGTCGGGAACGAAGTGCGTGGCGGTCTGCCCGGGGCGGCGCAGGTAGCCTCGGGCGAGGCCCGCGCCGCCGACGTGGATCTCTCCCGGCACTCCGGGAGGCACCGGCTCGCCCCGGCGGTCGAGGAGGTAGAGCTGCAGATCCGCGATCGGCTCGCCGATGGGGCTGCTGCGCGCGGCGGCATCGGCAGCCGCGAGCGGCCGCCAGGTGACGTGCACGGTGGTCTCGGTGATGCCGTACATGTTCACCAGGCGGGGCCGGCGATCGCCGTGGGCCGCGAACCAGGGCCCGAGCAGGCGGGGGTCGAGCGCCTCGCCGCCGAAGACGATCCAGCGCAGGCGGCCGGCGCCGCCCGCGGCCAGCGCGGCGCCGGCGCCGAGCAGCTGGCGGAACGCCGACGGCGTCTGGTTGAGCACGGTGACGCCCTGCTCGACGAGGAGCTGGTGGAAGGCGTCCGGCGCGCGGCTGACGGCGTGGGGCACGACCACCAGCCGGCCGCCGTGGAGGAGCGCGCCCCAGATCTCCCAGACCGAGAAATCGAAGGTGAAGGAGTGAAAGAGCGTCCAGACGTCTGCCGCGCCGAAACCGCACCACGCCGCGGTGGCGGAGAAGAGGCGGGCCACCTGCCGATGCGGCACGGCCACCCCCTTCGGCTCGCCGGTCGAACCCGAGGTGTAGATGACGTACGCGAGATGGGCGTCGGTGACCCCGGGATCGGGCACCGGATCGGACGCGGCGCTGCCGGCCGCGTCGTCGTCGTCGTCCAGCCAGAGGAGAAGCCGCTCCGCGGCGAGCGGCGCCGCGATCTCGCCGAGCGCCCGCGGGGCCAGCAGCACCGGCGCGCCGCAATCCGCGAGCAGCCATTGCAGGCGGGCCCGCGGCACGCCGGGGTCCATGGGGACGTACGCGCCGCCGGCCTTGAGGATGCCGAGGATCGCCACCACCGTCGCGACGGAGCGCTCGCAGCAAAGCCCCACCAGGACCTCCGGCCCGACGCCCGCCGCACGCAGGCGCCAGGCCAGGCGGTTGGCCCGCCGGTCGAGCTCGGCATACGTGAGACGCTCCTCGCCGCAAGTCACCGCGACGGCGGCGGAGCGGCGCGCGGCCTGCCTGGCGAAGGCGTCGTGGAGCAGCTCGCGGCGGGAGTGGGCGTGGCCGCCGGGATCGGGAGACGGCGCGGCCGCCTGGCGGGACCTCGCGATCAGCTGCCGCCGCTCGCTCGCGGCGAGCAGGGGAAGGTCTGATACCTGGGCCGCGGGGGTTCGCGCCGCCGCCCCGAGCAGGGTGGCGAAGTGCCCCAGCATGCGCTCCGCGGTGACCTGGTCGAAGACGTCGGCGGCGTACTGGAGGCGGAGGGCGATCTCCCCTACGGCGCCGGCGGCGGCGGTGAGGGTGAGATCGAACTCCGCGGCCCCCAGCTCGACCGGCAGCGACTCGAGCGTGGCGTCTCCCAGCCGCAGGCGCGCCCCCGGCTCGCCCATGGCAAACCGGGCCAGCTCGCCGCCGGCGCCGACGCTGTCCGCCATCAGCGACCCTTGCAGCACCAGGACGGCCTGGAACAGCGGCGGGCAGCCGGGCTCGCGCACCAGCCGCAGCTGCTCGACCAGGCGTGCCAGCGGGTACTCCTGGTGGGCGAGCGCGCCCAGCGCGAGGTCCCGCGAACGCTCGACGAGCGCTGCGAAGCTGACCTCGTCGTCGAGGTCGGCGCGGAGCGGCAGCAGGTTCACCAGGTAACCAACCAGGCCGGCAACCGCCGCCCGGCGGCGCCCCGCGAAGGGTGAGCCGATCACCAGGTCCGCCTGTCGCGAGTAGCGGTGGAGGAAAGCGGTGAAGGCCGCGAGCAGACCGGCGTAGAGGGTCGCGCCCTGCCGGCGTGCCAGCGCCCGCAGGCCGGCTGCCGGCTGACTCGCGAGGCGCAGGCGGACCGCGGCGCCCGGCCTGCCGGTGCCGCCGGCGGACGCGTTCCGGGGCCGGTCGAGAGGCAGCTCGAGGACCGGAAGGTCTCCCGCCAGCTGCCGGTGCCAGAAGTCCCGCAGCCGCCGCCCCTCGGCGCCGGCCAGCATCTCGGCTTCGGCGCGGGCATGCTCGGCCGGCCCGCAAGGCAGCGCCGGCAGCCGCGCCACGGCGGCCGCGGGCCCATCCGGCGCGGTGTACAGGGCCTGCAGCTCTCGGGTCATGACCGCCAGCGACCAGAAGTCTGCGACCAGGTGATGGACCGTCAGCAGCAGCGCGGCCGGGCGCCGTTTGCGGCTGAGCAGGGCCACCCGCAGCAGCGGCCCGCGCTCGAGGTCGAATGGCTGGCGGGCCGCGGCGACCAGCCATGCCGCCACCGCCTCGTCGCTCCATCCCGCCGCCTCGACCTCGTCCCAGCCGAGCTCCGGCCGCGGGTGAGCTCGTGCCGTCGGACCCGCCTGCGTGGCGGCGAAGGTAGAGCGCAGCGCCGGGTGGCGACCGACCAGCTCCTGGCAGGCGCGCCGCAGGCGCTCGACGTCGAGGCGACCCGAGAGCCGCGCCGCCACGGCGATGTGGTGCGCGGCGCTGTCCGGGGCCAGCTGTTGCAAGAAGAGGAGGCCCTGCTGACCCACCGTCAGCGGATAGGGTTGTGCCGCCGCCGGCTCGCCCGCCGGCGCGAGGGGCGCTGGGGAGCTCGCGGCAGGCGGGCCGGTCGCGGCGGCGGCTACGGGGGCCGCCACCGCGACCTCGGCGACCTCGGCGAGGGTGGGTCCGGCCAGCAGCAGGTCGAGCGGCAGCGCCACGCCGAGACGAGCCTCGAGCGCGTGCGCCAGCTCCACCGCGGCCAGGGAGTCGAAGCCGTAACTGGTGATGGAGCGATGGCGGTCGACGGCCGCGACCTCGATGCCGGCGTTCGCGGCGACCCACGCGACCAACCAGTCCCCGAGCTCTTGCGCTCCGGTGGGACGCAGCGGGAGGTCCGGCAGCGCTGCACCACGGACGACGCTGCCAGCAGATCTCGAACGACTCACCATGCCCCCTGGCCTTTGCTCCCGGCTTCAGGGGCACTGGGTCCCTTGATGGTGGGACCAGTCAACCTTACCGGGCAATCAACGCAGGCAGGTAGTGAGCCAGCCCGTGTCTTACGAAGAATCTTCTGTAGCAAGATTCCAAAGATATCATATGCAAAATAAAAGCGATGTCAAGTGATGGGCCAGGAGCCACCGCGTATGGTCCAGCAGATATGGCTTGGCTTGCACTCCTATCCGTTTGCCGGATCAGGAAAGGTTGTAGCGTTCGTGCAATATACAGGACGAGATAATCATCAAGAGCACTGCATCGAGTGAGATCCGCGTGCTTTCCGCCAGCGTGGGTAGACGATCCAGCAGTCCGATAACGGCGGCACGGTCGAACAGGGGCATCTCCGCCATCGTGGCGCTACGCAGGAGGTCCTGCGCCAGCGTATGCAGCAACGTGCCCTCCTCGGCGAGCACCGGCGGAGCGGTGAACGAATGCTTGGGCCGGCGGTACACGGTATCGGTCAGGTAGGGCCGCGCGGCCTCGCGCAGGATGTACTTCTCCCGCAGCTGGTGGACGAGCAGGCCGGCCGAGATGCCGCGCACCAGGTCAAAGAGGCGATGATCGAGGAACGGTAGGCGCTCTTCGACCGCGAAGGCCATCTGCAGGCGCTCGGCGCAGAGCGCATAGCCGCCCAGGAAGGCCTTCGACCAGAGATACAGCGACTGGACGACGGGTTCCCGGCCCGTCATCTGGCCGGCCACGTCGCAGCGATCGAGAAACACCCGATAGGGATCGCGCCCTTCGAACTGGCGCGCGAAGTCGGGCGCAATGAGGGCGTGGAAGATCGAGCGGCCGAGGGCCACCTTGCGCAGCCACGACGGGGTGAATCCCAGGACGCGGTGGATGCTCAGCAGCTGCGGCGGAACGCCCTCGGCGAGCATGGCGGCGGCGGTTACCGCGGGCGGCGGCGAGCGCTGCCCCGCGGCGGCGATGGAGTCCTGCTTGGCGCTCGGATACCCGGCCAGGATGTCGTCCGACCCCTCGCCGGAGAGCACCACCTTGTAGCCGGCCGCGCGCACCTGGCGGCATTGCACGTAGCGTGCGACGCCGTGGGTGTTGAGACCCAGCATCTCGCCATGCCAGACGGCGTCGGCGAGGCTGTCCGCGATGTCCCTCTCGGTCACCTGCAGGGGATGGAACACCGCTCCCAGCCGCTCGCTGGTCTGGCGCGCGATGGGGCCTTCGTCCCAGGGTGTGCCATCGAAGGTGACCGTGAAGGCATGCACCGGCGTCGGGGAGACGTGCGCCGCCAGGCCGAGCACCGTCGAGGAATCGACCCCGCCGCTCAAGAAGCAACCCACCGGCACGTCCGCGCGCAGGCGGAGGCGCACGGCTTCTTCGAGGGCGGCGCGGAGCTCCAGCACGATCTCGCGCTCGTCGACCCGCACGGCGCCGGCCGGCGGGTAGTCGAGGTCCCAGTAGCGAAAGATGCGGCGGTGATGGCGGGAGGCCAACAGGTAGTGGCCGGGAGGGATCTGTTGGACGCCGCGGAACAGCGAGCGGTCCTCCTCGAGGCAGACGAAGAGCTGCTGGTAGACGGACTCGAGATCCCAGGCAGCGGGCACCCCCGCCGCGAACAGCGCCTTGGCCTCCGAGGCGAGGACCAACACGCCGCCAGCTTCGCCGTAGAACAGCGGCTTGATCCCGAAGCGATCGCGCGCGGCGAACAGCAACCCGTTCGGCTCGTCCCAGAGCGCGAACGCAAACTCCCCGCGCAGCCGCCGCAAACAGTGCACGCCCAGCTCCTCGTACAGGTGGACGAGGATCTCGCTATCGGCGCCGGTCCTGAACTGGTGGCCGCGCTCCTCCAGCTCCTCCCGGATCGGCTCGAAGCCGTAGAGCTCGCCGTTGACCACGGCGTGGATACCGCCGCCCTCGGCGGACAATGGCTGAGGCCGCCCCGCCGGGTCGACGATGCCTAGCCGCGTATAGCCCAGGCCCACGTCGAGCGCCGGGGCGGTCCAGCATCCCTGCTGGTCCGGCCCGCGATGGCGGAGGCTGTGCGTGGCGCGCTCGAGCAGCTCCGCCGAGACGGCGCCGGCCGGTGCGAACATGGCGACGATCCCGCCCATCCTCTCCTCCCTGGCCGGGGCTCTTCTGGCGGCTCCGGCGTCGTGGGCCTACGTCCCTGCCGGCGCGGCGCCGGTGGCGCCGCGCTTCAGCCGCAGCCCCGCCGCGGCGCGGCGGTCCCGCGCCTGCCGTTCGCGCTCCGCCCGGCCGTTCTCTCGCAGCCGCGCCGACAGCGCGGCCACCGGCTGGTCCGGGTCTGCCGCCACCGCCGCCAGGACACCGGCGAGCGAGCCCAGGCGGCCCGCCACCGTCGCGCGCCCCAGGCGGTGCGGATCGTAGAGCATCTCGAGCCGGAGCTCGGGCTCTGCATACACCCGCACCACCAGCGGAAAGCTCGAGCGCGCCACGTCGCGCAGGTACGAGATTCGCAGGCTTGGCGCCGCCGCCGCGAGATCGACGACGTTGAAGAGCACCAGCAAGCTCGCCGCGAGCGGCTCGCCGGCAGGCACCTCGCTCCAGGCCTGGATCCTGCCGAAGGGGGTGTGCTCGAAGCGCTGGCTCTCGCGCTGCGCCGTCTGGATCTCGCGCAGCCACTCGACGGCGGGGCTCGCGGGCTGGATGCGGACGCGCACGGGCAGGGTGTTGATGAACAGGCCCACCATCCGGTCCACCCCCGGGAGCTCGGCAGGCCGGCCGGAGACGACGGTGCCGAAGACCACCTCCTGCTGGCCGCTCCACTCGCCGAGCACCAGCGCCCAGGCGCCGGCCATCGCGGCGTGCAAGCTGAGGCGCCGCGCGCGGATCAGCGCCGCCAGGGCAGCCGCCGCCGCCGGCGCGACCGGCAGTTGCAGCCGCTCGAGGGCCTCCGGATCCGCCGCGCTGTCGGTGGCCGGCGTGCACCCGGGAAGCGGCGTCGGACTGCTGAACCCGGCCAGCGCCTGGCGCCAGAAGGTCTCGTCGCCCGATGGGGCCCGGTCCTTCAGCCAACGGACGTAGTCGCGGTAGCGCGGGGCGGGCGGGCGCCGCACGACGCTCCCGACGCGGCATCCCTCGTAGTCGGACAGGACCTCGCGCAGCAGGACGGAGACGCACCAGGCGTCGATCACCAGGTGATAGCTCGTCCACACCAGGGTGTACAGGTCGTCCGCCAGGCGCAACAGGCAGATGCGGGTGAGCGGCGGGCACGCCAGGTCGAAGCCGCGCCGCCGATCGTCCGCCAGGAAGCGTTCGGTGCGCACCGCCTGCTCCGCGGCGGCCAGCCCCCGCCAGTCGAGCTGTCGCATCTCGACCGCGGCAGCGCGATGGACTACCTGCACCGGCTGGCGCAGCCCCTGCCAGACGAACGCCGACCGCAAGGTGTCGTGGCGGTCCACCGCCAGCTGCCAGGCCTGGTGGAAGGCGTCGGCATCGAGCGGCCCGCGGAGCGCGCCGACCATCTGCTCGAGATAGATGGCGCTACCGGGATTGGCCAGGATCTGGAACAACATCCCCAGCTGGTTCGGTGCCAGCGCCACGACGTCCTCGACCAGGCGCGGGTCCATGAGCCGTGGGTGCAAGCGTCTTACGGGCGAGCGAAGAGCAGGTCGAGGTCCGCCGCCCCGAGCTCGGCGTCGGGGAAATCGGCGGGAGTCAGCGCCGAGCCTTCTCGGGCCTCGGCGACCGTCCGCAGCAGCTCCTCCTCGAGCCGCCGCGCGAGCCGCTCGACGGTCGAGCGGTCGTAGCGCCCGCCGTCGAATTCGAGCTCCAGCCGCACCATCCCGCCCGCGGCCCCTGCCACCAGGCGCAAGGGGTAGGAGCCGGCGGCCTGGGGCGGCGGCCCCAGCGGCTCGGCGGCGAGGCGCAGGATGGGGGAGTCGAGTCCCTCGCCGGCAGCGAAGGACGAGCGGTAGGAGACCCGCAGCTCCGCCCGCGGTCGCGAGCGCAGGCGCTCGGAGCCGGCGGCGCTCGCGGCATCCCCGGCGCCCGCGCCGCCGGCGAGCAAGGCGTAGCCGAGGCCGCGGCAGGGGATGGCGCGGAGCTGTTCCTTGACCGCCTTGAGGGCCGCCATGGGGGAGGCGGCGCCCGCCAGGGAGAGCTGGATGGGATAGACGAAATCGCAGGCGCCCGCCGTGCGTGAGAGGTCCATTCCGAGCACGCTCTCGCCGCGCACGCTGCCGTCGACGTCGAAGCAGACGGAGGTCGTGCCGGCCCAGGCCGCGACGGTCCGCGCCAGCGCGGCCAGCACCAGCTCCGTCACCTGGGTGCGATGACGCGCCGGCATCTCCTGCAGGAGCATGCGGCTGGTGTCCGCGTCGAGGGCCACCGCGACCGCCTGGACGGCCGCCGGAGATACGACGGTCGTGGGCCGGTCGAACGGCAGCGGCAAGGCCGCCGCCTGTCCGTCCCACCACTCCAGCTCCTTCGCCAGCTCCGGGGAGGCGGCGTGCCGGGAGAGCTCGCGGCACCAGTGCGGGAAAGACGTGGTGCGCGGCGGCAGCGCTGCCCGCTGCTCCGGCGGCTGTCCCGGTCCCAGCTGGGCATAGGCGGAGCGCAGATCGTCGATCAGGATGCGCAGCGACTCTTCATCGCACACCAGGGCGGGCACCGCGAGAGCGACGAAGGCGGGCCGGCCCCTGCCGCAGGAGAGCAGCCGCAGGCGCAAGGGCGTCCCGCGATCCGGCTCGCAACTCGCCTGCAGCTCGCTCAGCGCCCGCGTGGCTACCGCGGCCTGGGCCGTGGCTTCGAGGTGGGAGAGGTCCTGCTGGTCCAGGCTCGGCTCGGCGGCCGCGGCGACCCTCTGCTGCCAGCCGCCGCCGACGTGCTCGCAGGCGACGCGCAGCGCCGCGTGGTGCTCGACCAGCAAGCGCGCGGAGCGGGCGAGGCGCTCGGCGTCCGGCTCCGCCAGCTGCAGCAGCACGGCGCGGCAGGCGCGCTCCTGCCCGGCTGCCAGCTGCGCCAGCTGGGCGGGCGCCAGCGGGAACGGGCCGGTCTCGTCCTCGGCTTCCTCCCGGCGCCGGGCTGCGGCCGCGAGCGGCGCCAGCTCGGCAATGGTGGGGTGCTCGAAGAGCTGGTTACGGTTGAGGCCGAGTCCCATCTCCGCGGCCTTGGCGATGATCTGGATGCTCAAGATGGAGTCACCGCCGAGCTCGAAGAAGTTGTCGTCGACTCCCACCCGCTCGACTCCCAGGACCTGGGACCAGAGCTTGGCCAGGGCCGTCTCGACCTCGTCGCGCGGGGCGACGTAGGAATGCTGCAGCCAGGGTGTCTGGAGCCTTTTTTCCTTGAGGAAGATCTCCAGCAGCTCGCGCTTGTCAGTTGACAATGCTTCAATGCGCTTGGTGAACTCGTCCATGGGTCAGCGGAACCTCTCCACCCGTCGTCTACCTTTACGTTGACTACAGGTTCTATGCAGATGGGTGATACGCTAGTAAGATATCAACGAAGAGCATAGTATTGCATCTTCGCTGTGAAAGCAATCGAGAGCCTCGAAATGGACAGCCAGGTGTGCGGATCCCCACTCGCGACCGCATCGGTCGCGGCTCTGCCCGAGACGCCGCGCGCGCCCCCTGCCGAGGCAGCGTTCGATGCCGAGGCCCCGTTGTTGCTGGAGGTGGCCGTCCCGGGGAGAGCGCCGGTGATCGCGGGAGAGGCCAGGGGACGCCCCGAGCGGCTCCCGCTGCCGGTCGTCGAGGTCTGGGCGATGCATCTCTCTGTCCTCCTGGTGAGCGCCACGGGCCTGGTCTATGCCTGGCTGCGCTATCTCGCGACGCCGGGCGATCCCTATGGGGTGGTCAGCCGCCCGTGGCAACCGGCCGTCCAGCACGTCCACCTGCTGGTTGCCCCCCTGCTCGTCTTCGCGGTCGGGCTCATCTGGCGCCGCCACGTCTGGTGCGGCTGGCGGCAGGGGATCCGCGCTCGCCGCCGGTCGGGCCTGGCGACAGCGCTATCGCTGGTGCCGATGGTTGCCTCGGGTTACCTGTTGCAGGCCGCGGTCGAAGATGCCTGGCGCCGGGCATGGGGCTGGGTGCACCTCGCGACCGGCCTGCTCTGGATCGCGGGCTACGTGGCGCATCTCCTGCTGCCCAGGACGGGGGCTGCCCGCGACTTCCATCCCCGAGCGCGCCGTGGCGCCAGCAGCCGGCGCGTCAGGAGCCCAAGGAGCTCATCATCCTTGACGCGAGAGGGCGATGTCGGCCCGGCGGCCGATCTCAGCCCGTGGCGGTAGCGTGGATGCGACGTGCCGCGGCGGTGCCAAGGACCACCGGCGAGTGGCCGGCAGCACGCAGCGTGATGGCGTCGGCAACCGTGTCGTGACTTTCGACGACGACGAGGCTGCCCGGGACCAGCCCGTGCTCGTCGGCGAACCTCAGGAACTGCGCGTCCTCCGATTCGACGCGAGCCACCTGGACCTGCTGGCCCGCGGCGAAGCCTGCCAACGTCTGCACGTGGCGGAGGACGACCTCGCCCGCGGCATCGGGGATCGGGTCGCCGTGCGGATCGGCGGTAGGGTGCTCGAGCAGCTCGTCGAGCCGCTGCAGCACCTTCTCCGAGACGGCGTGCTCGAGGACCTCGGCCTCCTCGTGGACCTCGCTCCAGTCGAAGCCCAGCACTCTGACCAGGAACAGCTCGACGATGCGGTGCCGCCGCAGCACCTGCAATGCGAGCCTCTCGCCGCTGCGGGTAAGCCTCACTCCGGAGCGCGGCTCGTAGTGAACCAGGTGCTCTTCGTCCAGCGCCTTGACCATGGTGGTCACGGTCCCGGGCACGACGCCCATCACGGCAGCGAGCCGGCCCATCGGCACCAGGCGGTCCGGCGAGCGCTGCTGCTCCATGTACAAGCGCTTGACGTAGTTCTCGACTGTGCTGCTGGGCATCGAGGGCAGTCTAGTCCACGCTTCGAGCGGCGGGCAATCGGTCCCACGGCTACTCGGCCTGCTCAGCCCTTGGGATGGCGTGGGCTGCCACATCGCGGCCAGGCGGGTGGCCGCCGGCCGCCGCGGTGGCGCCCTCAATCGCGGCGCAGGGCGCTCATCGGGTCGACGCGGGTGGCGCGCCAGGCCGGTACGCCGGCGGCGACCGCCGCGGCCAGGGCCAGCAGCAGCGGCGCCGCGGTGAAGGCGGCGGGATCGAGCGCGCCGATGCCGTAGAGCTGGCTCGCCACCCAGCGGGCGAGAGCGAGGGCGGCGAGGGTGCCCGCTGCCGCGCCGCCGGCGGCCAGGGAGGCGGCGCGCCCGGCGATGAGGCGCAGCACGTCGGCGCGGCGGGCGCCGAGCGCCATGCGCAGGCCGATCTCCTGGGTGCGGAGCGTCACCAGGTACGACATGACGCCGTAGAGGCCGACCGCCGCCATGAGCAGCGCCGCGGCGGCGAAGAAGCCGAGCAGCGTGGCGTTGAAGCGCCGGGGCGCCAGGCGGTCGGCGAGCAGGCGCTCGACGGTCGAGGTCCAGGCGAGCGGCTGGTCGGGATCGAGGCGGTGGACCTCGAGGCGCACGGCGGCGGCGAGGGCCAGGGGATCGCCCCTGGTGCGCAGCATGACCATCAGGCTGCGCCGCGGGTACTGCGCCTCGGGCAGGAACGACTCCAGCCAGGCGCGGGAGCCCGGCGCCGCGCGGCGGCTGTCGGCGACGACGCCGACGATCGTCAGCCAGGGGCTGGACGGGTCGCGCCGGCCGTAGGCGATGCGCTGCCCGACGGCGTTGCCGGCCGGCCAGAAGCGCTTCGCCATGGTGGCGTTGACGATCACGACCGGCGGCGCCGCGGGGCGGTCGGCAGCGGTGAAGGCGCGGCCCTGGAGCAGCGGCAGGCCGAGGGCGCGCAGCGCCCCGGGGGTGATCGCATCGCGGGTGAGCGGCTCGGCGACGTAGGCGCTCTCCGCCGGCCGGCCGGCGAGGGTGAAGGAGCCGGCGGCGTTCGGCAGCGGTCCCAGCAGCAGGCTCTCGATCGAGCCCACCGCCCGCACTCGCGGATCGGCCCGCAGGCGCTCTTCGAGGCGGTCGAAGAACTGTTGGCGGGCCGCGCCCTGGGCGTAGCGGGCCGCGGGAAGCGAGATTCGGGCGCCCAGCAGCTGGTCGGGGCGGAAGCCGGGGTCCATGCCCTCGACGCGCAGCAGGCTGTGGAGCAGCAGGCCGGAGCCGGTCAGCAGCACGACCGCGAGCGCCAGCTGCGCCGCCACCAGCGCCTGGCGCAGGAACTGGCTGCCGGCCGCGGCGCCGGCGGTGCGCTGGCGCAGCCCGGCGAGGAGATCGTGCCGCAGCGACCGGAGAGCCGGGGCGAGGCCGGCCAGCAGGCCGGCGGCGGCGCAGGCGGCGAAGGCGAAGAGGGCGGCCCCCAGGTCGAGGCGCACGCCGCGCAGCGGCTCGAGCTCGGCGGGTGCAAGCGCCGGGAGGCCGTGCACCGCCCAGGCCGCGAGGAGCAGGCCGAGCGCCCCGCCGAGCAGGGAGAGCGCCAGGCTCTCGGCCAGCAGCTGGCGCACCAGCCGGCCCGGTCCTGCGCCCAGCGCCAATCGCGCCGCGACCTCGCGCTCGCGGGCGACGGCGCGGGCGAGCTGCAGGCTGGCGACGTTGGCGCAGGCCACGAGCAGCACGCACAGCACGGCGGCGGCCAGCACCAGCAGGCCGCCGCGCACGGGCTCGGCGGCCTGGTCCCGCAGCTTGACCAGCACCGTGCCGGCGCGCTGGTCGGTGGTCGGGAACTGCTCGCCGAGGCGGCGGTTCAAGGCGTTCAGCTCGGCGGTCGCCTGGGCGAGGGTGAAGCCCGGGCGCAGGCGGGCGACGACCGAGAGCCAGATGGCGCTGCGGCTCGCGCGCTCCCCGGGAAGCGGAGCGAGCGGCACCCACAGCTCCTGCTGGCGGTCCGGGAAGGCGAAGGCGGCGGGCATCACGCCGATCACCACGTAGGGCTGGGCGTTGATCCGCAGGCGGCGGCCGACGATCGTCGGGTCGGCGCCGAAGCGGCGCACCCAGAGGTCGTGGCCGAGCACGACGACGCGGTCGTTGCCGGGGACGTCCTCGCCCTGCACGAAGGTGCGGCCGAGGGCGGCATGGACTCCGAGGACCGAGAACAGGCTGGCGCTGGCGGCGAGCCCGCGCAGCTGCTCGGGCTCGTCGCCGGCGCCGGTGAGGATGAAGGCCTGCCGCTCGAAGGCGGCGGCGCCGGCGAGCGAGGCGGCGAGGCGCCGGGTGTCGGCGAAGCGCGGGTAGGACATCTCGTCGCGCGGGAAGCCGTGCTGGCGATCGTCGAGCCACACCATCGCCAGGCGGTCGGGGTCGCCGAGCGCCGGCTGGCGCAGCAGCACCGACTCGACGGCGCTGAACACCGCGGTGCTGGCGCCGATGCCCAGCCCCAGGATCAGCACCGCGAGGGCGGTGAAGCCGGGGTTGCGGCGCAGCATCCTGGCGGCGAAGCGCGCGTCCTGCAGGGTGGAAGCCAGCAGCTCGATGGGGCGCACGGCGCAGGGCCTCCTTTCGGGTCGGGGCGTCGGTGCCGGGATCGGTCCCGATGCTTCTACCGTGATGGACGGGTCGAGGTTACCGGGTCGGCGGCGGGTGATGCAGGCGGTGCATAATGATCGTCGGGCAGACAAGAGGGCAGGCGGATCTGTTGGCAGCCGGCAGAGTGGCTCCGTTCTCGAGCGGCGCCGGCAGGAGGAAAGGCATGGCACTCGTAGTGCTCCTGCGCGGGGTCAACGTCGGCGGTCACAGGACCTTCCGGCCTGCCGCGCTCGCCGGCCAACTGGAGCACCTCGATGCCGTCAACATCGGCGCGGCGGGCACTTTCGTGATCCGGCGGCCGGTCTCCCAGGCGCAACTCCGCGCCGAACTGGCTCGCAGGCTTCCCTTCGATACCGACGTCATGATCTGCCAGGGTCGCGAGATTGTCAGGCTGATGTCCCAGGATCATTTCGCGGACCAGCCCGAGCGACCCGACGTCGTCCGCTTCCTGAGCGTCCTATCCAAACGCCCCAGCTCGGCGCCGCCGACGCCCATGAGCCTTCCTTCCAGCGGCGAGTGGCTGCTGAAGATCCTCGCGAGGGAGAACCGGTTCGTCTTCGGCGTGTACCGGCGCCACATGAAGGCCATCGGCTACCTCGGCACTCTCGACCGGCTGTTCGGGGTCCCGGCCACCACGCGCAACTGGAATACCATCACCGCGATCGCCAGGGTGCTGGGCAAGGGAGGGGCCTAGGCGATGGTCCGGCTACTACTTCGGCTGCCCAAGCGGACCAGCGAGACTGGGGGGCGAAGGATTGACTCATCACCATGAGTCGACTAGACTACTTCTATGAGTAAGCGCCTTCAGGTTCTGGTGGAAGAAGACGAGTTGCAGGAGATTCAACGAGCCGCGCGACGAGAGCGTTTGACGGTCGCCGAGTGGGTGCGTCAAGCCCTGAGAGAGGTGCGCAGGCAGCGCCCCCATGCGAGCTTGGAGCGCAAGCTTGCGGCGATTCGCAAGGCAGCTGAATACGCGGCTCCCACGGCCGACATCGATCAGATCCTGGCCGAGATCGAGCGGGGCTATCAGGGCGGGGTGCAGGAGTGATCTTCATCGATTCGAACATCCCCATGTATCTCATTGGCCGCCCGCATCCCCACCGGGAGGGGGCGCAGCTTCTCCTCGAGAGAGCCGCGGTGGCCGGCGAGCGATTGGTCACCGATGTCGAGGTTCTGCAAGAGATCCTTCACCGTTATGATGCCCTGCGCCAGCGGCAATGGATTCAACCCGCCTTCGACGCTCTTCTCGGAGTCGTGGACGAGGTCCTCCCGGTCGAGCTTGCCGACCTCGAGCGTGCCAAGGAGCTCCTGCTCTCGAGCCAGCGCCTCTCGGCCCGCGACGCTCTTCATCTGGCGCTGATGAGGCGTCACGGCATCGCCGACATCATGACCTACGACGCCGGCTTCGACGGCCTCGCCGGCGTGCGCCGGCTGTGCGAGTAGGCAGCGCAGGGCCCGAGCAACCCCCCTCGCCCGGTCGGGAAGGATCCCCACGCGCGGCTTCGTAGCGTCTGCGCCCGGAGGACCTGGCTAAGAGCACTACCATCGTATCCATCGTATTCCTTTCCTTGACATGCCCGACGGACGGGAGGACAATCTTTGCAAGCCGTACCAATTCGGGATTGGAGGTCGTGGATGCGATCGATGTTCGCAGGTTCCTTCACCTTTGCCTGTGCTCGCCGGTTTCCTGGAAGCCGGCTGCTGCCTGCCTTCTGCCTGGCGGCGCTCCTGCCACTCGCCTCTCCGGCGGCCGCCGCACCGTCGTGCACTTCGGCGAACGGTTCGAACTTCAACGGCACTCCCATTGCCGGCGGGGACTACGTCTGGTTCAACGCGGTGCTCAAGGTCAAGGGCATCGACGTAAGCTCCGTGACGACCATCCAGCTCGTCCAGTCGACGATCAGCTTCGCCGCCGGCGCCACGACCTACCTGCTGAACGTGCCCGACAGTTTCATCACGTTCTCGCCAACCGCCACCGAGGCGTCGACGACCTTCGACGGCGTGGCTTGGAACACCGTCGTGCCGTCGAGCTTCGCCAAGAACGTCTTCCTCGACGGCCTGGTCTTCCAGGTTCCGGCGGACGGTCTCCCGGGTGGTATCAATCCCGTCACCTGGTCGGGAACCTTCAAGTCGAGCGCAGTCGGGGTGACCGTGGAGTGGCAATGGGCCGCGGCCGTTTACACGCAATTCTCGACCGACGACGCTACCCTCGGCGTCAAGCCGGTGGACGGCAACCAGTCGAACGCATACGCCAATTCCGATCACGCCGGGACACCTGAAGCCTTCAAGCAGTACGTGAGCGGCGGAGCTCGGGGGGGTGGCGGCTCCAACTGGACGGGCTCGTACAGCGGCACCAACGCTGTCGTCCCCTGCGAAATCATTCCCGAATAGAGCGCTGGTCCGTCCGTAGCAGGCGTCACCGGGTCATGAGTCAAGGATCGTCGAGATTGCGAGAACCCGGCTGGGGCTTGGACGGCGCCTTCGACTCGAGAGCGATGGGGACGAAGCGGGGCTCGGAGAGCTGGCCCTTCTCGTAGGTACGAAGGACCAGGCCGGAGCCGGTGGCGGTGGCGGCGCAGCTGGAGAGGAGGATCCAGGTGTCGGTGCGTGGGATGAGGACCTGGGCGACCGGGAGGTGCTCGCCGCTGCGGGTGGTCACGTCGGTCGGAGCTGCGGCGAGCTCGGTCCAGGCGCCGCCGGTGCCGAGGCGGGTGAGCACCACCCGCTCTGCGGTGGCGGTGCGGCGGTCGAACCAGACGAGCTGCAGCGGGCCGCGGCGGTCGCCGAACGGGAGGTCGATGCCGTAGTCGATGCCCTGGCGCCACATGCCGGTGGTGTCGCCGCCGCCCCAGGGGGTCCAGGTCGAGCGGCGCCAGGTCTTGCCGGTGTCCGCGGAGAGGTAGGCGACGCCGTCGGCCGTGAGATAGGCGGCGTCGGTGCTGGTCACCGCCAGCAGCTGGCCGCGGCGGGCGGGCGCGACCCCGGGGAGGCCCTGGACCCAGGTGCTTGGCGGACCGCTGGCGGAGAACATGCCGGTGCCGCTGATCACGCCGTCGCGTCGCTGCGGCGCCGGCACGGCTTGCGGCTGGCCGACCGCGGTCACCGCCAGGCTGCCGTGGCTCTTCCATTCGCTCCCTTCATAGCGGAAGGCGATCGCATTCACCAGGCCCTCCTGGTTGGCGCCAGTGTGCACCACCAGCCAGGGCGCGCCGCTGCTGTCGTAGGTCGCGGCCGCGGTGCTGGCGCTGGGCAGGTTCAGGGGCTCGCCGAGAGGCTGCCAGCGGCCGCCGTCGAAGCGCACCGGTTGCAGGCAATTGGCGCCGCAGGGCTGCAGCGCCAGCACCGGCCCCGGACCGACCGAGCCGCCGAAGCGGCCGCCCGGCTGCTCGGGGTAGGCGCGGGCCTCGCGCACGGCACTGCCGCCCGCGGCGCCTTCGGTGCCAGCGCCGGAGGTACCTGCACCGGCGCTGTCGAGCGCGACGATCCAGGAGCCGGTCCCGCCGCCGGCTCCGGCCACCGCGATCAGGACGTTCCCGGCCTCGGTGTCCATGCCGATGACGGTCAGGGCGGTGGTCGAATCGCAGATGGCGCGGGCGGCGGCCGCCGGCGCCGGCGCCGCCTCGGCCAGCGCGGCGGCGGCGCCGAAGCCGGCGACGGCAGAGGCGAGACCGACTCCGACGGCGATCTGGACGTAGCGGGCGGCGCGGGGGCGTGGCGGCTGGGAGCCGCGATGTTTCATGATCGTTCTCCTCCCGTGGCGGCCGCGCGGACGATGCGCGCCGGGACGCCGGCGGCCGTGGCGCCGGCCGGCACGTCGGCGACCACCACGGCGCCGGCGGCGATGGTCGCGTCGTCGCCGACGGTGACGCCGCCGAGCACCAGCGCGCCGGCGCTGATGGTGACGCGGTCGCCGACCCGCGGATAGTCCAGCTCGTCGAAGCGGGCTTCGCCGAGGGTCACGCCGTGCAGCAGCGTGCAGTCCTCGCCGATCACCGTATAGCCGCCGACCACCAGGCCGACGCCGTGAGCGATGATGCAGCCGCCGCCGATCTCGGCCCGGGGCAGGATGTCGACGCCGCAGGCGCCGATCGCCCAGCGCCGGCACACTGCCGGCAACACCGGTACGCGCCAGCTTAGCAGCGTGTGGCCCACGCGGTAGGCGACCAGGGCCTGGAAGCCGGAATCGAGGAGCAGCGCGTCGAGCAGGGTCACCCAGAAGCCCCTCCCCTTGACCTGGCGCAGGCGGCGGAAGTCCCGCGCCAGCAGCGGTCCCAGCGGCACGCGCGGCGGCGGCGGAGGGGGGGTGGTGGTGCCCCGGCGGACGGCACCCGCGGCGGCTCCGAGGGTTCCGGCGGAGCCGCCTGTCGCGGCGGCGGGCGCCGGTGCGGACGGCGGTGTCGGCTCGGGGCTCATCGGCTGGCGCCTCCGTGGGTGCCGGACGCGTTGGAGGAGGGCCCGGGCGTCGCGCCGGCGCCGCTGCGGCGGAGGGCGCGCAGCAGCCCCACGCGCGGCAGGCGGCTCCACCAGCGGTAGGCGCCGCTCGCTTTGAGCAGCAGCTCGAAGCGGCCGTCGCGAGGATTCACCGGCAGGCGGGGCAGCGCGAAAGCGTCGCCGGGGCGCGCCGCCGAGACGCCGTGGATGGCGGCGGCGGCGGCATAGCCGGCGGCCGCGGCCGCCGCGCGGACGCGAGCGTCGAGGCGGCCGTAGGGATAGCAGAAGGTGGCGACCGGCGACGCGATGGCCGCCGCCAGCTCCTCCCGTGAGCCCGCGACCTCGCCGGCCAGGGTCGCGTCGTCGCAGCCGGTGAGGTCGAGGTGGTGGCGCCCGTGCGACCCCACCTCGATGCCGGCGGCGATCAGGCCGCGCAGCGCCGCAGCGTCGAGCAGGTCCTCCCGGCGCTCGCCCTGCTCGCCGGGTGGACGGTCCCAGCGGTTCGAGCCGCCGAGCTCGCCGCTGACCGCGAACAGGGTCGCGGTCATGCCGCGCGCCGCCAGCTCGGGCAGCGCGTGGTCGCGGAAGCAGCGGCAGCCGTCGTCGAAAGTGAGCACGACGGCGCGACGAGGCAGGTGGCGCCCGGCGCGGGAGCGTGCGGTGGCCTCGGCCAGCGTCAGCGTGTGATGACCGTGGTAGGCCAGGGTGTCGAGCACGGCCGCGAGCTTGCGGCGGGAGAGGTAGCTGTCGGGATGCAGCGGCGGCGGCGCGAGCTCCGCCGGCGGCACCGCCTCGACGTGATGGAACATGAGGACCGGAACGCGCAGCCGGGTCATGGCCCGGGCCTCCCGGCGGTGCGGCTGCCGCGTCCGCCGCTGGCGACGCTGGCGACGCTGCCGGCGGGTCGCAGGGAGGTCAGCAGGTCGGCGTAGGCAGTCACGGTGGCGGCGATAGGAAAGTGCTCGGCGCGGCGGCGCGGCAGGCCGCCCCAGTCGCGGGCCAGCGCCGCGCTCAGCGCTCCGGAGTAGGCAGCGGCATCGGTCACGTCGCAGAGCAGGCCGGCGTCGCCGATCACCTCGCGCCGCACCGCGTCGTCCGGGGCCACGACCGGCACGCCGCAGGCCAGCGCCTCGAGGTAGACCAGGCCGAACGACTCGGTGCGTGACGGTAGGGTAAAGCAATCTGCCGCGCCGTACCAGGCCGGCATCTCGTCGCGCGGCACCACCCGTCGCAGGTAGCGGCCGGCGCCGAGCCGCTCGGCCGCGAGACGATCCAGCGCCGCCGCGTCCGGCCCCTCGCCGAGCACCGTCAAGCTGCCGCCCGACGGCAGCCGCGCCACGGCCTCGACGGCGAGGTGCATGCGCTTGAGAGCGTCGACGGCGCCGACACAGAGCACCCGCGGATGCGGCAGCTCGGCAGAGGGGTGGGGCGGCGCTTCGCGGGCCGGCCGCCGCCAGCGCTCGAGGTCGACGCCGTGCGGGATGACCACGATCGCGGCGCCCGGGGCCTCCCGGCGCACCATCTCGGCGGCGGCGGCGGTGAAGGTCACCACGCGGTCGGGGCGCTGGCGCGCGAAGGCCCCTTCCCACTTCGGGTCGACGCCGTGGGCGACGTCGACGAAGGGCACGCCGCGTCGCCTTCGCAGCAGGCGGCAGAGCCAGGCGCCCACCAGGCCGCCTTCCATCACCACGACGTCGAAACCGCCGCGCCAGAGGTGGGGCAGGGCCGACAGCGCCGCCGTGGCCCACTCGAGGCTCAGCGGGTCGAGGAAGAGGGTGTCGAGGGCCTTGCGGCCGAGGCGCGTGGCGCGGTAGAGGGCGCCGACGAGCGGCTGGTCCCGCGGCAAGGCATGGATGAGCGTGTGCGGCACCGGCGCCGGGCCGCGGCAGAAGAGGTGCACCTCGAAGCCGGGCAGCGCCCCCAGGCCCTGGCAGAGCTCGACCACGAAGGCCTCGGCGCCGCGCCGCACCACGCCCACTCCGGGCATCACGAAGGCGACGCGCATCACGGCTCCGCCAGCGGCAGCGTGGCGGCCGCCGCCGGGTCGCCGGGAAACGGCGCCGTCTCGCCGGCGAAGCTGGCCGCCACCGCCGCCGGGGCGGGCTCGGCCGCGGCGGCGAAGAAGTCGCGGAAGGGGCCGCGGAAGCGCGCCACGTAGAGCGCGAGGGCCGCCGCCGCGGCCGGGACGGAGGCGCCCAGCCGCCACCAGGTGGCCGCCGGCAACCACCAGGCGACCAGCGCGAAGAGCGGCAGCGGCACCAGGTAGAGATACAGGAGGTCGCGCGCCAGCCGGCCGAGCTCGGCGCCGCCGAGGATGCGGTAGACGCGCCAGGTCATCAGCAGGCTGCCGAGCAAGAGGTAGTTGGCCCAGGCCATGCCGACGGCGCCCAGGCGCCGGGTGAGGAGGATGCCGAAGAAGGTCAGGGACGCGATGTTGAGGGCGACGACGCCGAACCAGGCGCGGTCCTGCCCCTCGGTCTTGAGCAGCTCGCCGCCGAGCGGCGACAGGGGATCGGCGAGCGGCGCGAAGCAGAGCACCTGCACCAGCGGCACCG
>Ga0210384_10001017_pt1 | contig 40165 bp, 36 predicted proteins | sample IncBWH2MmetaG_FD_160574 | JGI IMG/M metagenome (GOLD analysis project Ga0210384, IMG submission 160574) | Forest soil microbial communities from Barre Woods Harvard Forest LTER site, Petersham, Massachusetts, United States - Inc-BW-H-2-M | ecosystem: Environmental > Terrestrial > Soil >...
TCAAGCCGAAGAGCATTGGCATTATGTGGCGGGTGCGATCAGGTGTCAAGGAAGCGTTACCTTGTAACTTCCGCTCCTGGCACGAGGAATGTCGAAACCCCAGCGGCTAAAGCCGGGCCGTTTTCAGCGGCTTGGTATGCCGGAAGGCATACGCGGATACGAATCAGGGTCTTTCCGCAGCCGGTGAAACCATACTCGACAAGCCGGCAAGATGCCGGCTCTAGTATTGACGAGTCGTAAATCACTGAATCATCGGAGGCTTTCCACAGCCCCTTCCGGTCATTGTTCGAGACGTTACCGAAGTTTCCCAGAAAGTCCGTAAATCATTGTTCCTAAACACATTAGATGCTATTTCTAGTCAGAGATTCTGCTCTGCTCCCCCGAGACCGACAGGACTCAGATGGGTGGTCATTCACAGTCGTGGAGAGACCTGACACTCCAGGCCAAGATGTTTGTTGGCCTGGTGGTGACAGTGGGCACGGGTGTGCTCATCTACGGAGCCGTCCATCAGAGCAGTAAGAACATCGCCGAGTTCATCTGCTACCTGGGAATTGCCGTTCTGGCCTCGCGGATGAAGGTCAATCTGCCCGGAATCACGGGCACGATGTCGGTGAACTTTCTGTTTGTCCTTTTGGGCGTCCTGGAATTGAGTTTCTCGGAGACTTTGATTCTGGGATGTGTCTCCATCCTGGTGCAGTCTTTGTATCCCGATCGGCCGAACGCACTTCAGGTGACCTTCAACGTTTGTGCAGGCGCACTCTCGACGGCTCTGGCTTACCTCGTTTATAACCACCCCGTCGCCAATATGCTGGTGGATAGCCGACCCCTGTTGCTCGGGGTTGCGGCCTGCACGTACTTCATTGCCAATACAGGTTCGATTGCCACCGTCATATCGCTCACCGAAGGCAAGCGCCTGAAGAAGATTCTGGTGGAGTGTTATTTCTGGTCGTTTCCCTACTACCTCGTGGGCGCGGGCATTGCCGGGGGAATTGGCTGGTTTAACCACACCTTTTACTGGGAAACGTCGCTGCTGCTGGTGCCAGCGATTTATGTGATTTACCGCTCGTACCGCTTATATTTGGGAAAACTTGAAGATGAGAAGCGGCACGTCGAAGAAATGGCGAGCCTGCATCTGCGCACCATCGAAGCGCTGGCCCTGGCGATCGAAGCCAAAGATCAAACCACTCACGACCACTTGCAGCGCGTCCGGGTATACGCGGTCGAGGTTGCCAAAGAACTAGGCGTCAGTCCGGACGAGATGCAAGCCCTGCACGCCGCCGCCTTGTTGCACGATATCGGCAAACTTGCTGTGCCGGAGCACATCATCTCGAAGCCCGGGCGGCTTACGCTCGAAGAATTCGAGAAGATGAAGATTCACCCGGTGGTCGGGGCAGAGATTCTGCAGCGGGTTCGGTTTCCCTACCCTGTCGTGCCCATCGTGCGGGCGCATCATGAGAAGTGGGACGGTTCCGGATACCCCGCTGGCCTGAAAGGTACGGAAATTCCGATCGGCGCCCGGATTCTCTCAGCCGTAGATTTCCTGGATGCCTTGGCTTCGGACCGCCAGTACCGGCGCGCCCTGCCGTTGAACGAAGTCATGCAACGGCTAGCCGCAGAATCGGGCAAGGCCTTTGATCCAAAAGTTGTCGATATTCTCAAGAAACGATATATCAGTCTCGAAAAGATGGCTCTCGCACAGTTCGGGCAAGAGGTAAATCCGCTGCTCTCAACCGATGTGAAGGTTGAACGGGGTCTGGCGCCAGCTGCGGGATTCGAGAATATTTCCGCCAAAGACAGCCAGGGCCACGAAGCCACGTTTCTCTCCTCGATTGCAGCGGCCCGGCAAGAAGCACAAACCCTGTTCGAGCTCAGCCAGGACTTGGGCGCTTCGCTCAGTCTGGTTGAGACGCTGTCCGTATTTTCTGTGAAACTGCGATCTCTGGTTCCGTATGATGCCATCGCTATTTATGTTCGCCGGAATGAAGAGTTAATCCCAGAGTACGTAAACGGCGACAACTTCCGTCTGTTCTCCTCGTTGCGCATTCCTCTCGGGCAAGGGCTCTCGGGATGGGTAGCTCATAATCGCAAACCGATCATTAACGGCAACCCTTCGGTCGAGCCGGGATACTTGAACGATCCCACGAAGTTCAGCACGCTGCGCTCGGCTTTAGCGATTCCGCTCGAAGGCGTAGCTGGCGTGATCGGAGTTCTGGCTCTCTATCGCGGGGAACGGGATGCGTTCACCTCCGATAACCTGCGAATCCTCTTGGCCATCAGCTCGAAGATGGCGCTGGCGATTGAGAATGCGCTGAAGTACCAGCAAGCGGAAAACTCCGCCACCACCGACTATCTCACCGGATTGCCGAATGCCCGATCGCTGTTCCTGCAACTCGATCGCGAGCTGGCCCGCTGCAAGCGCGATAGCTCAAGCTTGACCGTGATGGTCGGCGATATGGATGGCTTCAAGCAGATCAACGACCGCTTCGGCCATTTGGAGGGCAACCGCGTCCTGCGCCTGTTTGCGCAAGCTTTGAAAGAAAGCTGCCGCGAGTACGACTACGTGGCACGCATGGGTGGGGACGAATTTGTGGTGATCGCCCCCGGCCTGCCCGCGGATGCGTCGGCCAAGAAAGCGTTTCAGCTGCGAGAACTGGCCAAGCAGGCCGGGTTTGAAGTTTGCGCCGAAGAGATTCTCTCATTAAGTGTCGGCCAGGCCATGTATCCCGAGGACGGAAAAGATGCGGAAGAGCTTCTCGCAGAAGCCGACCGCCGTATGTATCTGGAGAAGCAGCAACAGCCTTCCCGCAAAAACCGCAGGCTCTATGCCCGCATGAAATGCCGCATCACCATCGAGTTGCATCCGGAGGCGGAAACTGGACCGATCTTCGGAAATCTGATCGACATCAGCATGGGAGGATGTTACGTGGAAACCAGTGCCATCCTTACGCCGGGGACGAATCTCAAGCTGGTTTTCTCGATCGATGACGGCAAGCTGCACGCGGACGGCACCGTGGCCAGGATGCATCCCGGGTCGGGCGTCGCGGTGCAGTTCAAGGAACTGAATCGCGAAGACAAAGCGAGAATGCATCGCATCCTCGAATTCGTCCAGAACTCCACCACGCTGTACGACAACCGCTACTACGAAAAGCTCAACCGCTAGAGCCGAAACGTCGCTGAGACTCTTGGCGGAGACGATTGTCCAGTGATGATTCCGCCAACGCCGTTTTTGGGAGGACTCGACTTTAGGCTGCGCAAATGTCGCGCCCGTGCGAAGCCAAGAGTGTGGCGTCGCGCTACGCACCTAGAAGGTCAGGCGGACGCCGAGTTGGGCGGCGAAGGGGATGCCTACGGTGGTGCCGGGGCCGAAGAAGTCGCCGAGAGCGCCGCCGGGGACGCGCAGCGGGTTCAAGTTGGTGAGGGGCAGGGTCGCGGTGCATGCGGGATTGGCGCAGTACGACGTGATGTTTCCGCTCTGCGCTTGTGGCGGAGGAACCGAAAGCAGGGCGATGTTAGTTACGTAATTGGCGCCGGGGTTGTTGCGGTTGAAAAGATTGAAAAATTCTGCGAAAGGACTGAGCGACCAGCGGTCGTGGAAATTAAACGGGCGGGTGACGCGGAGATCGACCTGGATGTAGGGAGTGCCGCGGAATTCATCGAGACTGGTTCTGGCTCCGTTAATTTCGATGCGGTCGCTGTTGTCGGCGAGAGTAACGGTGAAGGGACGAGCGGTCTCGGCCTGAGCCATGGTGGAAAGTTGGAATCCGCCGGGGACGAAGAAGGTTCCAGCGAAAACGAAGCGGGAAGTAACGTCCTCGCCGGACGGACCGTAGTCGCCTTTCCGGAATGGATTCAGAGGGTCGCAAACGCCGTTGACGTAGTCGAAGAGTTCTGCGAGCACGCAGCCCCAAGTCTGCGCCTTCGACAGCGTATAGTTCGCCACCAGGTTGAAGCGGTTGGAGACGTTGCCCTGGAGGTGGAGCATCAGCCCGTTGAAGCTGGAGCGGTTGTCGGATTTGAAAACGTTGACGTTGGGAACGAGGTCCTGGTTGACGGGGTCGGGAGCGAACAGCGAAGTTCCGGCGGCGTAGGGGTAGGCACGATAGCCGTGATTTCCCTGCTCGTGGATGTAGTCCCCGCTCATTGTCCAGTTGGCGTTGAAGGCGTGCTGAACTCCCGCACTGGCGTGGATGGCATACGGAGTTTTGTAATTGGGATCGATGATGTCGCCAGTTCCGCCGCCGGGGATGCAGCCAGGATCGCCGGGGTTGATGCAGACGCCGGGAGGCGCGTTGACGGCTTGCAGGGCGGTGACCCAGCCGTTCTGCGCAAGATCGTTGTAGAAGAGGCCGAAGCCGGCGCGGATTACGGTGGTGCCGGATTGTCCGGGAGAATAGGCAATGCCGAGACGCGGGCCGAAGGCTTTGCGGCAGTCGTGGGCAACGCCGTTGATCAGATTAACGCCGAGAGACTTCAGGGTCAGGTAAGCGGGATTGTAGGCTTGACTGCGGCCGGAGGCGGTTAGCAGGCCGAAAGTCGTGTCGTAGCGCAAACCGTAGTTCACGGTGAGATGCGCGGTCGCCCGCCAGGAATCTTCCGCGTAAAGGCCAAGCCGCTGAACGTTCTGGGAAAAGCTGCCGTTGTGAACGGGTGTCTGGGTGCAGGTGACATCCGCGGGCGGGTTGAGGCAATTCAGATTGAAATAAAACTGCGCAGGATTGGCGGCGTAGAAAGTCGGATCATTGGTGTAGCTGAGCAGGGTTTCGGCGGTGCCGGAGAGTTGGCCGCTCAAAACGGGCTCGTGAATGAAGTTGATTCCGAACCGGGGGGCGTGATCGCCCGAGGCGCGGCTCATGTCATAGCGGAATTGATATTTTTCCTGGGTGCGGATCACCGGAAATGCGGTAATCGGAGTCACGAACTGATTGTCGCCGTAGGTTTCAAATCCGGAAATGGTTTGAGAGGTCGAGGTGAAGGGGAACGCGAGGGCGTAACCGAAGTCGGAGTTGCGGGCCTCGGTGAGATGCAATCCGCTGGCACCGAATACGAAGCTTCCCAGCCAAGTCGGGCTGAATGCGTAGGTGTTGCTGATGACCAGATTCATGTAGTTGTTGTGCTGCTCCAGACCGGTCGAGGGCAGCGCGCCTTGCTGTACCAGCGCGTTGTAAGTGATGTAATTGTCAATGGCGGCGCGAAGAAACCACTGCGACTTTTGCGATTGCGACCAGTCAAGGCGCGTGGTCGCCAGATAGTCGCGAAACGGCACGGGAACGTTGGGTGGCACTGCGATCGAGTTTGCGCCGGGAATTAATCCTTGCCGGGCAAGAGATGCCAGCGCGTTGAACTGCGACTGACTGGCGGGACTGTACGCGATGCTGGCATTCTCGTGAACGTATTCGAAGGAAGTGAAAAACCAGAGCTTGTCTTTCTTGATGGGACCGCCGATCGTCCCTACGTAATTCTGCCGGGAAAATGGTTGTTTGGGATTGGGCGCGGGATTGTCGATAGGGAAACGCGCGTTGAGGGCGGCAGCGCGTTCGTAGAAGGCGGCATCGCCATGCCAATCGTTGGTACCTCGCTTGGTGGTGATCACGATGGAACCGGCGGTGGTGCGTCCAGTGTCGGCGTCCTCCTGAGCGGTGCGCACGGCGAATTCCTGGATGTCGTCGGGCGAGAAGTTCTGCAGGAATCCGCCGATGTAGTCGTCGGAGTTGTCGCCGCCATCCACAGAGAGTTCGTTATTCAAGCCGGAACTGCCTCCGGTAGAAACCGCGGTGATGCGGGATTTGGTTGGGTCCGACGGCTCGACCGGCTCGGTTCCCGGGGCTAGATAGGCGATGTTCGCAAAACTGCGCGCGGCCAGAGGCAAGTTTTGAAGATCCTGGGTTGAGACTGTGGCCTGGTGGACGGCGCTCGCGAGGTCAATCTGTTGCGTGGTGATGGAGGAGGGACGGGCTTCTACGTTCACCGTCTCCTTCACTGTGGCGGGGTTCATGGTAACGGTGATGTCACGGACTGAGCTGACGACAACCGCGACGTCGGCTTGGGCCTGGGAAAAACCGGGAGCGTCTACCGTGACGTGGTACTTGCCGGGCAGGAGTTCGCTGAGGCGGAATTCTCCGTGGTCGTCGCTCTTTATCTCGCGCTTCAGCGACGATCCTGCCGCCCGAACCACGATGGTTGCCGCCGGGACTCGCGCTCCATTGGGATCCTGCACATCCCCTCTTAAGGTTCCGGTTGGATTCTGGGCGGTGGCTGTGACTGTGAGCACGGTTGTGAACACAACGAACGCGGCGCGGCTGAAGCGGTCAATGCGGTTTCGTTGGGTCGTTGGCTTGGATTGCATTGGATCGTCGTTCGCTAATTGGCTGCTGAAAGACTATTTCTCGAGCAAAAACTGCGACCTCAGCGGCCAAAGCGGGAAACGCCAAGGCCGGCGCGGCCTGGGCAGCATCAGTGCTGGGTTGTTCCTGCCCTGCTTAAGGTCGTCCCCCCTGGAGTGGGGCGAGTGGCACGAGACTAGCGTGCTGGGCTCGCTACTACCAGAACTCGTAGGCCTCACCGCGGGAGCGAGCTTTACGCGGGCGAGGGCGCCTGCGCCACTTGGTCTGGACCACATGTTCAAGGTGTTTGCCCAGCCGCAACGCGCGCAATGCCCTGCAGGTCATTTGTGATTTGAACCCGCTTCCAGCCAGCGAGCAAGTGCTTGACGCCTTCCGCGATGGTTCCGCTGACCTCGATGATCAGCCAGCCACCGGGCTTCAAGGCGGTTCGGGCTTGCGGGATGAGGCGTTCGATTACTTCGAGTCCTGTCGGTCCGGCGAAGACCGCGTTGCGCGGTTCGAATTTGCGGACTTCGAGTTGCACCTGGTCTTCCTCGGAATCGCCGACGTAGGGAGGGTTCGAAACCACGAAATCGAACGAGCCGGGATTTAGGCCTTGTAGCAGATCGGTTTGGTGGAAGCGAATCCGGTTTTCGAATTGATGACGGGCGGCGTTAGCATTGGCTACTTTGAGCGCGGCAGGGGAGATTTCAGTGGCGTGGATCTCTGCCTGCGGGAATTCCTTGGCGAGCGCTATGGCGATGCAGCCTGATCCAGTGCCTATGTCGACGATCTGCGTTGGGCTGCCGAGCGAAGACGCCCGGCATCTATTGCTCAACTGTAAGACGGTTTCGATTAAGTGCTCGGTTTCCGGCCGGGGGATGAGCACCGCGGGTGACACTATGAAGTCCAAGCCCCAGAATTCCTGGTGGCCGGTGATGTATTGCGCTGGGACTCCGCGAGCGCGCTGGTTGAGCACTTCTTCATAGCGGGTCTGTTCGTCGGCTGCGAGTTCGCGCTCGGGATGGGCGAAGAGATGTACGCGATCGCAGCCCAGGGTGAACATCAGGAGCAACTCGGCATTCATGCGGGGCGAGCCGACTTGGGCTGCATTGAGGCGGTCGATCGCCGAGGCGAGTCCTTCTTTTAGGAGCACCGGACTATTTGAACATACGGCCAACCGGATCTGCGGGCGTGACCATTTTTTGATCGCGCCGCGTTTGGTCGACGGAAGGCCCGGGCAAACTCCGGTAACTTTCTGCTCCCCGCGGCCGATGTTACGCTTCGCGATATATGAAGGGAAAACTGGCATCGTGCTTGTGGTGTTTGCTCACGATTCTTATCAGTGGACTGGCTTTGGGCCAGAGCATGCCGAACGAAATCGTCGGCGAGAAACTTCCGCTGCCCGGAAGACCGGTGCATGGCACAACCAGCCAGCTGTCGGAAGTTGAGCGCGACATGGTGGATCACATGCCCGCGCAGCAGCAAGCTGAAAGGCTTTTGCAGTACGCTATTTCGCATCACCGCGGGGCCACCGACGAAATCAAAGCGCGAGTGCGGCAATGGCGGGGGCAGATCAAGCAAACCGACTCGCTGGTCACCCTCATGGACGTGGCTATGAATGGCGACGACTTGCGGGTGCGCGCGGCATGTTTCGAGATTGACCTGGCGGTTGCGAACCTGGCGAAGACGCGAGAACAAGCCGACACGCTGCTGGAGTTGGCGGAGAGCGATCCCCAGCGCGCGGAATATAGCATCTGGTATCTGGGGCGTCTGGCGAATCGTGGGGTGGAGGTGGACCGCATTCACAGCCAGTTGCGGGTTTGGGCACATGCGGAGAACGAACCGGTACGGCTGCGGGCAGTGTCGGCAATCGGTGATATCGGCACGGACGATACGGTTCCGGATCTGGTGGAGGCCTTCCATCATGATCCCGCGTTCCGGGTGCGGATTGATGCCGCCGGGTGCGGGCTCGCCCACTGCGGCATGCTTACCCGCGCGCAGCGCATGCAGGCGGTGCCCGGCCTGATCGAGATGGTTGAGGACAAAAAACTTGATGCCGAAACTGTGAAGTATGGCTACCGCGCCCTGCGGGAGATTACCGACCAGGCACTGGGCGACGAGCCTGCGTTATGGCGGGAGTGGTATGCCGCACACGGCGCAGTGACTACCGAACGCTTCAGGCAGTTTCAAAAAGCGATGGAGTCCCAGCCGTAGGCCGCGGATGGAGTCGCGTATCGCAGTTCCATAAGCCGGGTCCCAGTTGTTCCTGCCACCTTGAACCCTTCTTGCCCCAGCCTTAAACTGAAATAGGATGCACATGCATAGCCATGGCGCGGGCGAGCGAACCTCCAAGGTTCTGCGGATTTCGCTGGTCGTTACTCTGGCTTACATTGTCTTGCTGGTGGCGGCGGGCGTCCGGGCGCATTCTCTGGCCTTGCTCTCCGAAGCTGGGCATAACCTTTCTGATTTCGTTGCGCTGCTGCTCTCGCTGGCGGCGGTGTATTTGGAATCGCGTCCGCCCAGCGCTACGAAGACCTACGGCTGGCATCGCGCGGGAGTGCTGGCTGCACTGGTCAATGCGGGTTCGCTGGTAGTGGTTTCGTTCTTGATTTTCTACGAGGCTTTCCGGCGGTTGCAGAATCCGGAGCACGTGCGGGCAGGAGTGATGATCTGGGTGGCAGCAGCTGGCGTTTTGATGAATGGCGTAATCGCGCTGCTACTCTACCGCTCGGGCCGGGACGTCAACATCCGCAGCGCGCTGCTGCATGAGATTGGCGACACCGTTTCGACCGCCGCGGTCATCGTCGGCGGCTGGGTGATCCTCGCGACGGGACAATATTGGATCGATTCGGCGTTGTCGTTTGGCATCGGGGCGTTGATCCTGTGGTCGGGATTCGGCATCTGTCGCGAGACCCTCAACATCCTGCTGGAAGGAACGCCCCGCGGCATCCGTCTGGATCGGGTTGAGGCTGCGATGCGGGCGGTCGAGGGGGTGAACGATGTCCACGATCTGCATGTATGGAATATCGGCTCAGAGACGCGGGCTTTGTCCTGTCATATTTCTATTGAGGATATTCCGCCATCAGTCAGCGAGCGGATTCTGCGCGACGTGAAGGAACGGCTTCACGAAGAATTTCACATTGATCACACGACCATTCAGTTTGAGCATGTGATTTGCGAAGTGGCGCATGGATGCGTGATTCCGGTGAGCGAAGAGCATAGCCACGAACACTGAAGTCGGAAATCAGCTGTCAGCACTCTGCATTCAGACCTTGCAATTCGTGGCAAGGGCCAGGGTTCGGCTAAGTGCTAAATGTTCAATTGCTGGCTTCGCTCCCCTGCTTCTCGTAGATCTCTTTCGCTCTTTCAATCGTATCCCCTTCTTCTGGCGGTTTGTCGGTTCTGATTCGTACGATTCTTGGGAAGCGCAACGCGTAGCCGCTTTCGTGGCGGTCCGAGAGCATCATATTGTTGAAGGCGACTTCCAATACGATTTTAGGCTCGACGATCAGGCGGAAGCCCTGGTCTTCAATCGTGTGCCCAAGGAACCATTTGGTCATCTCGGCGATCTCGGCGTCGGTGAGGCCTGAGTAGGCTTTGCCGATGTTCACCAGGCGCTCGCCGTCGCGTACTGCGAAGGTGTAATCGCTGAGAACGCCTATGCGCTTGCCGTGGCCGTATTCGACTGCGGTGACTACGACGTCCAGCGTGGCTAGTTCGCGCTTCAGTTTCAGCCAGGATTTTCCTCGGCGGCCGGGTGTGTAGGTGGACTCGGGATTCTTGATCATTAAGCCTTCGTTGCCGCGGGCCTGGGCTGCTTCGAATAGTTGATCGAGTTCCTGTGGCGACGACGCGCGGAACACGGGCGCGCGGAACATCTGGGTCGCGATTGTGGGCTCGTTCGTCGGCCCTGGCGATTCCAGCATCAACTGGCCCTGCGCTCCGGTGGACCTTGCTTGGGTTCTAATTCGGGGAGCTGCCAGGAACTCGTCGAGCAGCCTTGCCCGCTCTCGCAGCGGACGATCGATCAGCAACTCGCCTGCGGCGTACAGGATATCGAAAACGAGATAGGCCACCGGAACTCGCCGCATCATTTCGTCGCTGACCTTTTTCCTGCCGAGCCGCTGCTGCAATGCGCTGAATGGCAGGGCTCGGCCGCCCTCGCCGGATTCAGCGGTGAGATAGCTCCAGGCCACAATTTCTCCGTCGAGGATTGCGTCTTGCGGAAGCCCGGCTAATGCGTCTGGCAACTCGGGAAACGATTCCGTGATTTCGTCGCGGGTACGCGAAAAGATGCGGACTTCGCCGGCGGAGCAGTGTGCCTGGGCGCGGATGCCGTCGTACTTATCTTCTACCAGTGCGTTTTCGAAATAGCTCAGGGCTTCTTCAGCGGACGGCGCGGGACTGGCCAGCATGAATCCGAGGGGGTGGAATAGCCGCATCCTGGCCTGGTTCAGTTTTCCATCTGCTGCAAAGTGGAGTGTCTGTCCGATGTCACCGAGTAACATGTTGGCTCGCTGTGCATCTTTCACCGAGCCCGCAAAGGCTTTGGCGATGGCTTCTTCGACCAGACTTTCTTTCAGGCCGATGCGGAGATCGCCGGTGATGATCTTAATGATGTACTTGGCTTCGAGCGGGGTCACTTGGGAGAGCAGTTCGCGGACGAGGATCGCTTTGGAGGCTGAGCCCCGGGCGGCGGCGATCCTTCGAAATACGGCTTGCACTTCTAGCGGGCTCAAGTCGGATTCATCGGCCAGGTTCGGACCGTTGGTTCCTCCTCCGCTGCCGAGCTTTGCTCGGCTTGGAGGGGCGGGGGTGCCCGTCCCCACACGAGGTTCGAGTAGAACTTCCGTGGCTGCGGCGCCCAGGTCTCCGTGCTTGCGGTACGCGGCAGTCAGTTGGTCTTCGTTTGTTCCGGAGAGTTCCTCAACCACTTTCCAAAGCAACCCTCCTCCTACTTGCAATGTGGTCTCCTCCCACGCTGGGAAAGGTCTGCCGGAAAGAAAAACCGCGGCGACGGACGCCTGCTCCGGCGGGCTCGACTTGAGGTAGCCGGCGACGATTGCGATTTTTTCCAGCTTCCTGGTGGTGCCTGCGATGCGTTCGCAGGCTTCCGCAAATTTGCGCATGATGAGTGCTCGTTGACCATCCGTTGGGGTACGCTGCCGAGATTCGCTCGGCATGGACGGTCAAAGACCCGTCCTCACACCATCGTGCCACACAATTAGGATGTTATAAGTCTCTGCGAACCTGCTACTTACGGGCTTGGCCAGTCCATCCTAAATCAACTGCGGCTGTGATACTCTTAGTGCTGGTGCTTCGTCGCCGGAAAGATCATCCAAATATCATGCGGTTCTTGCGAACATTGTGGCGGTTTTTTGTAGCGATCCAGCTTCTGCCTGCACTCGAGGGCGGCGAGGAAACTCTGGTCGGCGGCCAGGCTGTGCTTGAGGGCGTTATGATGCGTTCGCCGCATGCGTGGGCGATCGCATGCCGTAAGCCGTCGGGAGAAGTTTCGATCCATAGCGAGCCGCTGGAACGGCTTTCCGAAAAGCACAAATGGATGGGCTGGCCAGTCATGCGTGGCGTGATTACCCTGGGCCATGCTATGACGCTGGGTTTTCGCGCGCTGAAGTTTTCCGCCAACGTTGCGCTTGACGAATTGCAGCCGGCGCCAGCGCCCGGTGAACCGGAAAAAAAGAAGCTGGAAATCAGCGGGTGGATTGCGGCGGTCAATATTGTATTTTCCGTCGGCTTCTTTATTTTCATGTACAAGTTTCTGCCCTTGGTGGCGACCACGGAACTGAAGCGCGTGAACCCCGTTTTTGGCGAACAGATCGTTTTCAACCTGGTGGACGGCATCATTCGGCTTGTCTTGTTCCTTTTATTTATTTGGGGAACGTCGCTGTGGAAGGATATTCGGCGGGTTTATGAGTATCACGGGGCCGAGCACAAAACGGTGTTTGCTTTCGAGAACGGCGATCCGCTGGACACGCCCTCGGTGCAGAAGTATTCGACGTATCATCCCCGGTGTGGAACCAGCTTTCTGATGACCGTGATGATCATTTCGATTTTCGTGTACATGCTGGTGCCGGTCACGACCTTCTGGGCGCGCTTTGCGGTGCGCATTGCGCTGCTGCCGGTGATTACAGGGTTGTCTTACGAGATCATTCGGTTTGCGGCCAAGCACCGCGGGTCGCTGTTTGCCCTTATGACCGCTCCGGGATTGTGGATGCAGCGCATTACCACCAAGCCTCCGTCGGATGAGCAGGCGGAGTGTGCCATTGTCGCGTTGGACCAGGCTATGTCGCTGGAGAAGCAACGTGGCGGCGAGTTGGTTATCGCCTAGCGGTCCCGCCGCGAAACTCTTTCTACCTCATTTTCATTTCTGCCACTAAAATGTAGAGACTCAGCCTGCTGCGTCTCTCGACCGAAACGTAGCAAGCTACGTTTCTACAGGGAACATTATGTTCGAACGGCTTGATCAAATCGAGGCGCGTTACGACGAACTGACCCAGGCGCTAGCTTCGCCGGAGATCATGAATGACTCCGCGAAATTCCAGAAGACTGCCAAGGCGCATAGCGAAATCAGTCTTATCGTGGAGCGATACCGCGAATTCAAGGATTTGACGCGGGGCATTGCGGAGAGCCGGGCGATGCTCGTCGACGAAAAAGATCCCGAGATGCGGGCTTATGCTCAGGAGGAGTTGGACAAACTGGAGGGGCGTGTCGGTGCGGTGGAAGAAGAGCTTAAAGTTCTGCTCTTGCCGAAGGATCCCAATGACGAGAAGGATGTGATCCTGGAAATCCGGGCGGGCACTGGCGGCGACGAGGCTACTTTGTTTGCCGCGGAGATGTTTCGCATGTACACCCGATACGCGGAAACCCTCGGTTGGAAAGTGGAAGTGCTTTCGACGTCGGAATCTTCTGCCGGCGGTTTGAAAGAGGTCATTGCGCTGATTGAAGGCCAGCGCGTGTTTTCGCGCTTGAAATATGAGAGTGGCGTGCATCGGGTGCAGCGGGTTCCGGCGACTGAGCAGCAGGGTCGGATTCATACTTCGGCGGTTACCGTTGCCGTTCTGCCCGAGGCTGAGGATGTGGACGTCAAGATCGAAGCTAAGGATCTGCGAATCGATACTTTCTGCTCCTCGGGGCCGGGTGGGCAATCGGTGAACACGACCTATTCTGCGGTTCGCATTACGCATATCCCGACGAATACGGTCGTGAGTTGCCAGGACGAGAAATCGCAGATCAAGAACCGCGAAAAGGGGATGCGGGTGCTGCGCTCGCGACTTTACGAGATGGAGATGCAGAAGCAGCAGGACGCGCTGGCCAAGGAACGCAAGGCGATGGTGGGTTCGGGGGATCGCAGCGAGAAAATCCGGACTTACAACTTTCCGCAGAACCGCGTTACCGATCATCGGATTGGCTTAACCATCCATCAACTTCAGGAGGTCATGGATGGAAAGTTGCAGCCGTTGATTGAGGCGCTGACGGCGCACTATCAAGCTGAAAAGATGAAGCAGGAAACTGCTAGCGTGGTGTGACGCGTGAGTTGGTAAGACTCGCGCGGTGACAGCCACCCTCAGCTATCTGGCGGAGCGAAGCCTCGCGCGTTGGGCAATGAAAGTCTAGTCACACGAGCAATCAGGCTCACTGCATCGGCGAGCTTCGCTCGCCCGGACAGCCGAGGACGTTGTCCCCACCTGAACCAACTCGAACAAAAAAGCCTCTTGCTTGCGCAAGAGGCTTTTCTGGGGGGAGGGCGTCCGGGTGCTGGGCCCGTCGTCCTGATATCTACTTAGGTTGTGCCTGCTGATCCGCCGCTGCAGGAGTGGCGTTCGAACTCAGCTGTTCCAGATCGTTCTTCAGCAAGCTGATTTCTACGCGCCCGCCGCTGGTTCGCTTGGTCTTTGCCTGATCATCCGTGCTCGCGCTCGGAACCGGAGCGTTGCCCATGCCCACCACGTAGATCCGATATACCGGAATGTCGTGGTTCAGCACGAGATACCTCACCACCGAATCCGCCATCTTTTGCGAGGTGGCGATGGCGGCTTGGCCGTGGCCGGACGAGAAGCCCTGCACTTCGACGATGTAGCCGCGCTGATCCTTCAGCGGGGTGGCCATCTCATCGAGGGCGGTCTTGGCGTTCTGGCTCAAGACGCTCTGGCCGGGACGGAAGCGGATCTCGGTCTGAGTGGTGGCCTTGTATTGATCGATGTTGCCGACCACCTGCTCAACCGTGGTCAGACGGGTGTTGGCCTGAGTTGCTGTCTGCTGGGCCGTCTGCGCTTTGTTGCCGGCGTCGATGGCGTGCTGGTCGGCTTCATTGGCCTTGGCGGAAGCGAGCTGGATGCCTTGTTGGGCGCGCGCATCCACATCCTTGATCATTTTTGTGTTGTTCGCAGTGAGCTCGTCGAGTTCATTCACGCGATCGCGGATGGGCTCGGTCTGGCGCTGCACATACTTCTTGCGGGCCCACGGATTCATTTTGCCCCAGAAACCTTGGCGGGTCTCAGGCTGCAAAGGCTGCTTTCCGGTGGCGCCGACGGTCTGCGAAGACGCGGAAGAAGCCTGGTCTGGTGCCGTGGCAGGTGCGCTCTGGGCGGCCGGTTGATTCTGTGTGGTCGAGCCCTGCTGCGCAGAAGCTGGCAGTGCAAGGACGATGGCGACGAGTAGCGCTACAAGTATACGATTCTTCATTTTCAACTTCCTCCGAGAGAGGGAGCACCTGGGGGGCTCCGCTCCGGCACGCCTTACGGGCGTGCTGCGTGATTTTTGTGTGCGTCTGCTAACCGGCTGACTGAGGCAAGCTGGCTGCGCATTGCCCGCCAACGCTGACGCGGCGTATGGCCAAAATCTGAAGTATTCGGTAGCCGTTTGACTCCGGTACCCGCAGGTCTCTATAACAGGTCGATTGCCAAACTGTCGCAACGCTAACTCGTTGGCTTGCAATGACATTCTAGCGTCCCAGCATGGGGAGCAGAGAAGAATAATCCGCTTTGAGGGTAATTTTGGCGAAGCTGGTATAAAAACTGCGTGGCCGGGGACTCGAGAAACACAGGAGATTGGATGCCCAGAAGGAACGGGGGAGCTTGCTTTTTGATGTTCGTCTTGGCGATGGTTGCGGTACTCGGGTGGTCCCAAACTGCTGCCGCAAGGCATGGGCTTGCCTCGGATAGCATTCCTCCAGAGCGCCTGATGCAGTACGCGGACCTGGCGGTAGAGTGGCAACGGGAATATCTGCGGATCGATACCACGAATCCTCCCGGCAACGAGGCTCGGGCGGCAGACTTCTTCAAGAAGATTTTCGACCAGGAAGGAATTGAAAACCGGGTATTCAACTACGCTCCAGGGCGGGCTGACTTGTGGGCCCGTGTTCCGCACAACTCATCGCCGGCGCAGCGGCCGATTGTCCTGCTGAACCACATGGATGTGGTGACCAGCGACCCGTCTCATTGGAGGGTTCCGCCATTCGGCGCGGAGGTCGTGGATGGCGCGATCTACGGGCGCGGCGCCCAGGACATGAAGAACGAAGGCCTGGCACAATTCATGGTGATGGTGATGTTGAAGCGCGAAAAAGTAGAGCTTGATCGCGATGTGATTTTTTTGGCGGTGAGCGACGAGGAAGTCGATGGCACGGGCAGCGATTGGTTTATTGAGCATCAGCGCGACCTCCTGGGAAACGCCGAGTTTCTGATCAACGAGGGTGGCGAGAACCTTATGCAAGACAATGGCCACGTAAAATACGTAGGCGTGGATGTGGGCGAGAAAGCCGCGTTCTGGCTGCACGTGGTGGCGCACGGACGAGCGGGACATGGCTCGCTTCCAATTGCAGACTCAGCGCCGAACCGGCTGGTGCAGGCATTGAACCGCATCATCGCCTACCGTACTCCGCTCAAGGTGCTGCCGGTTGCGGAGGAATTTCTGCGCGCCATGGCTCCCTATGAGCCACCGGCGCGAGCCGAGAAGTTTCGAGATATCCGGCAGGCGTTGGAGGACAAGAATTTTCAGCGCGAGGTGGAACAGGACGAATCTCTCAACTATCTGTTGCGCGATACCATTGCGCTGACGATGTTGGGCGGTTCGCAGCAAACCAACGTGATTCCGCCGGACGCCTGGGCCAACCTCGATGTCCGGCTTCTGCCCGGGGATGATCCGAAGAAGTTTCTGGCAACTATCCGGCAGGTGGTGAACGATTCGAATGTAAGCGTTGAACCGCTGAATTCAGACTTCCGGCTGGCCAACTCTTCGCCTACGAACACCGTTTTATACAGTGCGATCCAAAAGGTGTCGGCGCAGTATTTTACGGGAACGCCGGTTGTGCCGCGGCTGGACAGCGGTTACACCGAGAACCAACGCTATCGTCCTCTGGGGATCGACTCTTATGGATTCACGCCGTACGCGTCGACGGAAGGGGAAGGCAGCACAGAGCATGGGAACGATGAGCGCATCCGGGTGCAAGAGGTGCGTCGCGGGTTTCGGGTGCTGTATGACGTGGTGACCACCGTCGCGAGTAATTAGGAAAAGCCTTCGCCACGGATTTACGCGGATCGTCACGGATATCTCTCTTTCTTGATCCGCGTGGTCTGTGTATGGCGAAAGGCTCCTGACTCTTATCTCCGTCCGCAGTATTTCTCGTACTGCTCGTGAATGTAGTTATCCGTCATACCGGCGATGTAGTCGCATACCACGCGCGGCAGCGGCTCTTGCTTGGCTTTTTCTCTGTAGCTGGCCGGCAAATTTTCCGGTTTCGCGATCCAGAGCTTGAACAGTTCGCTTATCACTCGTTCAGCATCGTTCTTTTCCGGGTCGAGCGTTGGGCTGAAATAGAGATTCTGGTAGAGAAATTCCTTGGCTCCCCGCCGCTCCTGTTCGACCGCGGCACTCAATGTAACGAGGCGGTGGGGGAAGGAACGAACATCTTCAAGATTACTGACGCTTGCTTGGCGGACTTGTTCTTTGGTGTTTTCGATCAGATCTCCTACCCAGCGGTTGAGGATGCGCTTCAGCGTCTCGTTGAATTTCAGCTTATCAATCGCGTCGGGATAGATCGATTCGACTTCGCCGTAATAACGCTCGAAGACGGGGATGCCGTTGCGGATTTGCTCGAGCGTGAGCAGGTGGGATTCGTATCCATCGTCCAGATCGGCAGTGCTGTAGGCGATTTCATCCGCGATGTCGATAAGTTGAGCTTCGAGGGGCGGACGACGATCGAGCAGATATTCGGTCAGTTCTGGAAATTTATCAGCAGCGTAATCGTGCGAATGCTTGATGATGCCTTCGCGAACTTCAAAGGTCAGGTTGAGCCCGCGAAAGGCGGCGTAGCGTAGCTCGAAGTCTTCGACAATCCGCAGGGCATGCAGGTTGTGGTCAAAAAAATAACCGAGCTCGCGCATGGCGATGTCGAGAGCTTTTTCACCGGCATGGCCGAAAGGGGGATGGCCGACATCGTGCACCAAAGCAAGGGCTTCGACCAGATCGATGTTCAGGCCGAGTTGGGCCGCGATGGTCCGCGCGATCTGGGCGACCTCAATGGTGTGGGTCAGGCGATTGCGAAAGTGGTCGGAGTAGCGGCGGGTGAAGACCTGGGTTTTGGCCTCGAGTCGACGAAAAGCCCGGGAATGAATGACGCGATCACGGTCACGCTGAAAGTCGTCGCGGTAGGGATGCTGCAGCTCGGGATAACGGCGTCCGCGGGATTGCTCCACCCGCACGGCGTAGTCGGCGAGCATGGAGAAAGTTTAACAGAAGCAGCACACAGCAATTAGCATGCAAATCGTCGGGATGCGTGCGCGACTCTTTAGCAGCGACGCCCGCTTCATCCCCACAGCTACGGTATCAGCAATAACTTCCCGGTCGTCCTGCGGGCTTCGAGATCGCGATGCGCCGTGGCGGCATCGGCTAGGGGATAGGTGTGCTCGATCCGCAGTTTGAGCTTGCCTTCGGCGATCATCTTGAATACAGCGCTTGAGCGCGCGTTTAGCTCCTCGGTCGTGGCAGTGTAGTGCACCAAAGTGGGGCGGGTTAGGTAGAGCGAACCCTTGGCGAGTTGAATCGGATCGAACGGCGGTACCGGTCCGCTCGATCCGCCGAACAGAACCATCATTCCCCGCGCCCGTAGCACGTTTAGCCCTTTCTCGAACGTCGTCTTGCCCACGCTATCGTAGACAACATCTATGCCTTTGCCGCCGGTCAGGCGCTTAGTGTCAGCCTCGAAGTCCGCTTCGGTGTAGACGATGACCTCGTCGGCACCAGCTTGCCGGGCCAGCTTAGCCTTTTCGTCGGTTGAAACTGTGGCAATCACTCGGGCACCAATGTCGTGTGCCATTTGTACCAGCAGCAGCCCCACGCCGCCGGCCGCCGCGTGCACCAGAGTGGTTTGGCCGCGCTTGAGGCGAAAGGTATCGTGGCTCAAGTAGTGCGCGGTCATGCCTTGAAGCATGGCGGAGGCCGCTTGTTGATCGCTGACGTCTTGCGGAACCGGCACCAGCCGATCGGCGGGCACGGCTGCATACTCTGCATAGGAACCCAGGATGCTGCTCCACGCGACGCGATCTCCCACCTTCAACGATTTCACGTCCGGGCCGACGGAGGCGACTGTGCCCGCGCCTTCCTGTCCGAGCACGAACGGCAGTGGGACTTTGTATCTGCCTTCGCGCTGGTAGGTATCGATGAAGTTCACCCCCGAAGCTTCTACTTTCACTACCGCCTCGCTCGGCTTGGGCTGCGGGACTGGCAAGTCAGCGACTTGTAAAACTTCCGGTCCTCCAGTTTGCCTTATTTGAATCGCTTTCATGTCCGACTTCGATTCCGAACGCGATGTGCGAGATTCAGGCGAGTTCATTTTCCAGTCGTTCCTGGAGGGCGGAAACCCTGGGAGCTGGCGGCAATCCGGGACGGTCAAGTCCCGTCTCCACAAAGAAAAATGCAAACCAGACAGTTGTTGCGGCGGCGGGGGGCGCTGAAGTAATATTCCCGCCGGTTCCTAAAGTAACCCGGACCAACCCGCTTGCGGATTGACCCATCATAAATAGGGGTAGTAGCATTGGATGGTCTTCCGGGGAACCAGGGGTTGAGCGCGGTAAGTTATAGAGAAACAATGAGGATTCGGAAACTCTATCTTCTGATCGCGGTGGTGATTGCCCTGGTTTTGGGCGGCATCGCCTGTCAGACGGCGCAGCGCCCGGCAACGCTGTTACCCCTTGGTACCGCCACCGCGCCAAGTTTGACTGCGGCTCCGGCACCCCCTCCTCAGTCCAAAGCCGATGCCAAGACCGTCCCCGCGTCTACAGCCCAGATTGAAGGTACGCCTGATCCCGTCGCTGACTTGATTGCCAAGGTCGAGAAGGAATACCAGATTGGGCAGGACAACTACAAAGCCGGGCACCTGGAAGCGGCGAAAGAGAACTTTGATCGAGCCTTCAATTTGTTGCTGGGAAGCCCGTTGGACGTGCGCTCCGACCAGCGGCTGGAGCAGGAATTCGACCGCGTCCTGGATGGCGTAAATGGTTTGGAACTGCAAGCCTTGCAGGAAGGCGACGGCTTTACCGAGCAGAAGTCGGAGCCTGCGCCGATTGACGAGGCGAATGAGGTCACGTTCCCGGTCGACCCGAACCTGAAGGCGAAAGCGGAGGCCGAGGTCAAAGCCACGCATTCCGATCTGCCCCTGATGATGACCGATCCCGTGGCCGGCTACATCAGCTATTTTTCTAGTCGTGGACGGGGAACCCTGGAACGCGCGCTGGCGCGAAGCGGGCGTTATGACGAAATGATTCGCAGGGTGCTGAAGGAAGAAGGCGTTCCCCAGGACCTGATCTACCTGGCCCAGGCAGAATCTGGATTCCACCCGCTGGCGCTTTCCCGTGCTGGCGCTCGAGGGATGTGGCAATTCATGGCCAGCCGGGCGACGGGATATGGACTCGAACGCGACTGGTGGGTGGATGAACGCCAGGATCCCGAAAAGTCCACGCGCGCCGCCGCGCACCACCTGAAGGATCTTTACAACGAGTTTGGCGACTGGTATCTAGCCATGGCCGCATACAACTCAGGTCCCGGCACGGTCCAGAACGCGGTGAAGCGCACCGGCTACGCGGACTACTGGCAGCTCTACAAGCGAAATGTACTGCCAAAAGAAACGCGGAACTACGTGCCCATTATCCTCGCCGTAACCATTATGGCCAAGAACCCGGAGCAGTACGGGTTGGACAAGGTGGTTACGGAGAAACCGGTACCTTTCGACGCGGTAAGAATTGACTATCCCGTGGACCTCCGGCTGGTCGCGGAATGCGTCGATACTTCTGCGAGCACGATGCAGGATCTAAATCCAAGCTTGTTGCGCCTGACCACGCCCAAGGATCGCGAGTTTGAACTGCATTTGCCGGCGGGAACGAAGGATCGATATCTCAGCGCAATTACCGCCATTCCGCCGGACATGCGAGTCTGGTGGCGCTACCACAAAGTCGCACCGGGTGACACCTTGTCGTCGGTCGCGCGTGCTTTTCACACCACCCCTAAGGTGATCGTCCAGGCCAATAACCTCGACGGGGATGAGACCCTCCGAGCCGAAAGCGAGCTCATCATCCCGGTGGCCCCCGGCAAGCATCCCGCGGACGAAGTGGCGAGCTATTCGCACCGGGCAACCGCCTACAAAGTCCGTAAGGGCGATACGGTTCAAACCGTGGCCGACAATTTTGGCGTGCCCCCCGCGATGGTTCGCCGCTGGAATCATCTGAAGGGCGACAGCGTACGGGGACGGCGTATCCTGTATGTCCACCTGCCCGTGTCCCCTGATGCCAGCGAGGGTCGACAGAGCGTTACATCTAAGTCGAAATCCAAGAAGAAGTTACAGGCGGACGCCTCGAAGAGCGTAGTGCATCACAAAGTGCAACGCGGGGAGACGCTCTACTCGATCGCGAAATCGCACAACATCACGGTTGACGATTTAAAAGAAAATAACGGGAATCTGGCCAACCTGAGGCCGGGGATGGTTTTGGTGATCGGCAGTCCCAGTAGGTAGTTTCTACCTTGCCTCCGATGTAGTGCCTCTTTCAGTCTTGACCGCAAAGCCTCAATCATTTTTTATGTGACAAAGACAGAACTGAAAACAGGAATTCAACTTCGGTGTAATATTCATGGGGCAGGTGGGCGGGCAGCCAGTTTTCGTCGCTGCAACGCGAAAAACTACTGTGCTATAATCGCGGCCCATTCAGTCTGGCAGCAACTTTCGGTAGTCTTTCTAATTCTTGACGCATGCAGCGCGAGCAGAAAATTCAGGAGGAGAAATGAACGTTCACGAAACCCTCTATTTACGAGACGACGAAATGGATGAGTTCGGCGACAGCGGCGCCTATGGCGAATCGCTGGAAGAAGATTACGAAGAAGAAGAGGAAGAAGAGGAAGCAGAACTGCCGGGCGTGACCGACTCCGAAGCTGGAGCGGAAATGCCAATGCCTGCCCCGCTGGTGCCCGCCGGTGGCGGTGGTGGCGGCTCGTCCAAACCTGCGGCGAAAAAAGCTGCGCCCAAGAAGGCCGCTCCGAAGAAGACGGCGAAAAAGAAAGCGCCCAAGAAGGCGGCTAAGAAGAAACCTGCCCGCAAGGCTGCCAAAAAGAAAGCTGCTAAAAAGAAACCGGCGAAGAAGGCGAAAAAGAAGGCCGGAAAGAAGACCGCGCGCCGGCGCCGCTAAGGTCGGGCGGTAATTTTGAGATCAAGCCGCAGCTCATTGCTGCGGCTTTCTTGTTGGCCGAATGACGCCAGAACCGCCACGTCGCTTTCGCGGTTTTGATTCCTGGTTCGGCATCCCTGGGAGCATCCAGTGCGCACACTATTTCTTTCGCTGTACTGCCTCCAGACATCTTCCGTAAAGCTCGAGCAGATGCGTGGCATAGTCTTCCGGTTTAGAGGCGGCGCCTGAGCCCTGGAAGCCAACGCCAGACGAACTGGTCCGGCCGTAGCCGGTAGTCATGGCAACAAATTTCATCAAGTCGAGGGCGATGTCCTCATTTCGGCGTGAACCGGGTGTGCTGGCGGATGTCTCGTCCATGAATTCCTCCGAGGGAACGCGGATGCTGGGGATTTCGTCGTCCATACTTCACGAAATAAATGCGGCAGAAAATAATGATAGCAGAAACTCTAGAAGCGTCAGGCCACAGGCTTGACGATTGGTGGTTAGGTTCATGCGAGAGCAGGAAGAAACCAACGAACCACAAAGGACACGAAGTATCACAAAGGTTTTGGTTTCCTTTGTGGACCTCCGTGTCCTTTGTGGAAGCTTTGAGAGTCTGCCAGCGCTATGCCGGACGGGGCACCTCACTCATGAGCGCAAGCAGATTCTGTTCGGAGTCGTGAAAGTGGGTCATCCAAAGGTCATGAGTGGGCATTCTTGCGATCAGGTGTGGCTCGTCGTCGAAGAGCACGCCGCTGGCCAGCATCTGGCGGTGCGTCGCTGCAATATCCGGCACCGTAAAATACAGGATCGAGCTGGGGTGATCGAATTCAGGCTTCTCCGGAAGAGTGAGCATGAGGCGCACTCCGCTACAGTCGAAGAAAGCCAGCTTGCCCGCGGTAAATAACAGGGGGAGCCCGAGTTTGTCCCGGTAGAATGCAGTGGCGCGATCGACATCGTACACGTTGATGGCGATTTGGCCGATGCGTGAAATCCCGATGCCCGTGGCGGCCGTGTTGAGGGTTGCAGAACTCATTGTCCTTTACCTCCGTTAAGGAGATTAATTAGCATAGCTAACTATATTCTATGACGAAATGCAAGCAAAAAAGTGAGCCGGAACCGGACACAGCCAAGATTGCCGACCGGCTGCATTCGGCCGCCATCCACCTGCTGCGGCGGGTACGCAAACAGGACGCGGCCACCGGAGAAGGCCCGGCGCGACTATCCGCGTTGTCAGTTCTCGTGTTCGGCGGCCCCATGACCCTTGGCCAACTGGCGGCCAGCGAGCAGGTGCAGCCACCCACGATGACCCGCATTGTGACCGGATTGGAGCGGGGTGGACTGGTCCAGCGTCTGGCTGATCCGAGTGACGCCCGGCGGGTCCGAATTTGCGCAACCGGGAAGGGCGTTCGCCTGTTACAGCACGGCCGCAAACGAAGAATTGAATATCTCACACGCCATCTGGAAATGCTGCACGATGACGAATTGGAAGCGTTGAAAAATGCGGTGCAGATCCTCGAGAAAGTGGTCGCGCATTGGGAGTGAGCGACCTGTCGACCTGCGATTGCCGATTTTCGATTGAAAAATAAGGCTGGCAGCAAGCCGATCAGCGCGATTTCGCGCCTCGTCGAAACTCCCGGCCGTCAATCGAAAATCGGCAATTCCTCTAGGTCTCAATTCCCACGTAGCAGACCCGGCCGACCAGATAACTGCTGGCGCTCTTATCTGCTTCGATAGCCATCACCTCGACTGGATAGGCCTGATTGTGGGGACGCAAGACCAGGTTGCTCCCTGTCAGTTCCACGTACTTGACTGTGCATACTCCATCTTTGTTCACGGCATACATATTGGACTCGCCTTTGCGATAAGGCTTGAGCGAGTTGTAATGGCGGTCGATGAGCACCGTGGCTCCGGGCAGAAGGCGGGGATACATACTCATACCGTCACGACCGTCAACCTGGAGTACGACGAAACGCTCCCAGTCGTCACGGCGCCCTTCCGTCTCCGCCCGAAGGCCTAGCAGGAAACTTTTCTTGAACTTGAGAATTTCCTTGACGTTCATGCTCATGACCAGAGGTTCAGTGGCAGCGATAGCGCCGTCGACCACCAGGACATTCTGGAATTCGTCCTCGCTCGGCGGCAGAATGCTGGCCCGCTTGTTAACTTCGTTCGGGTCCAGCAGGTCGAGCACGGATAGGTGTTGCACTCTCAGGACTTTATCCATGCCCTCGAGACTCAAGCCCCGCTTGCGATTGAGGAAGTTGGAGATGTGGGCCTGCTTGAACCCGGTTTGCTCCGCCAGGCGCAAACCCGTCAACCCCTCTTCTTCGATGCGGTGCCACAAGGTTTTGCGAAGGTTTTCCTGCAGTACTTTGAATTTCATAGGGCAAAGTATACCACATTTATAGCGGATCGCTATTGATACTCATAATTCAACATCTATGAGGAAACAGCGCAAAAAGGAACAGTTTTCCACAGCCAAAATGCCACGTATTTTAATAGCATCCTGCTATTGTTTTTGTTATCACAAACATCTGACAGAAAAATAGTTCTTGACTGATGATTATGCATTTGACACAGAGTAACGTATACTCTGCTGCGTCAAGAGCTAATTTCTTGATTCAGCGGAGGTGTGCGCGATGGTCAGGTTTTGGATTGAACTGGTGTTCAGGGCCTGGGCCGATTCTCTCGCCCTATTTGAGCAGAATCCGCGATTGTTACTCTTGGGCTTACTCGGTGCTGCCATCACGGCCTTGTTGGTGCTGGTATTTCGCGGCCGAGAGGCTTTCATGGAACACCTGAAAGCCAATATCGCGATAGCGTTTGGCGGTGCCATCATTACATGGGCGCTGGTGTTCTTGTGGATCCTAGTTTGGATGCCGAGCACGATACGAAAAGAGGCCGATTCGCAACCGCTACCGACATTGAAAGAATTGGCTCCGCCATCCGATTGGGACAGTAAGCTCAAGGTTCATTTTCCGAGAACGCACGATTCAGCAATGGCGATGCCTGTTCCTCGCCAGCCGGAACCATTGGAACACACTGCACCTTGCACGACGGTTCGCGGTAGCGGCCCAAATCCGCTGGAGAATGTGTGCTCCTCGATATTGGCGCACTGGGCGTTGGACGAAGCGGATCATATGGACAAACTGAGGGAGATAGCTGAGAAGGAGGTGGATCGCAATATAAACCGTACCGATATCGGTAACACGGTCATCAGGGACAACATAACGTATGCATGGTTCACCTTTTCGGCAGACTACATTCAATGCTGCGCGCAAGAGGTTCGCCTGCTTCATGATGAACTATTACGCAGAGTTGGCGAAGCTCACAGAGAACAGACGACCGACTTTTATATGTACCTGACAGAACACGATTGGGCCAAAAGAATGAGGATTAGTGAGGACGAAGTTACAGCTCTTGCTGCTTATCTTAGGCAGATGGGTGTGGCCCTGAGCAAGCAAGGCCGATAGTGAGCAAGTTCCCCGTTCTAGTTCCGTGACAGGGCACCACAATTCCAAGAAAGTTACTGTTTAGTAAACCACATATATGGGGTTGGCTCCTACTTATCCACAGGTAGTACCGTCGTTGGGTATCGCTTTTCCCGGAAGTTTGTGATAACTAAGGGCTGATGTGCCGAGGTGCCAGTGGGCGCGTAGCTCAACTTGGTAGAGCACCAGTCTGCAAAACTCGGGGATGCTCGTTCAAATCGAGTCGCGTCCACTGGCACCTCGTTTTCAACCAAAGGCCGGGTGGTGAAGCGGTCGAACACGCGGGAGCTGGAACTCCCGTATTCATCGGTTCGAATCCGATCCCGGCCTCCAGTTTGTTGCCGATGCTTTCGAATTGCATCGGCTCTTTGACACGGCAGCGTGGCCGAGTGGTTTAAGGCGGGCGACTTATAATCGCCTGATCGCGACTCACCTTTACCGGAAACCCGCGATCCGTCAGTTCGAATCTGACCGCTGCCGCCACTCCTACCGCCGCATCAAACTCTTAAAGACCTTTAGCGCCAGACGATTCATCGTCGGCCAAAACGCCAAATTCTATTCACTTCCAAGGTCGGCTGCAACCGGCAAAACCTGTAGTTGCCCACAACCTATTGCGCTCACTGGAAATAAAGCCCAACACATTCCGGCTTGCGTCGCATGTTTGCGCTTCCTACACTTCATACACCTCCAACACTTACAAGTCAATATGGAAGTTATGGAGGTATTGGAAGTGTAGGAACTCATGGGAAAGTCAAAACCGCCGGGAACAACTACGCACACACTCTACTTGCCAGATGCGATCCACAAACAAGTTGCGACCGTAGCTGGGTACGGTGGAGCGGACGATTTGATTATTGAGTGCATCGCGGAAGCGATGAAGCCACGCTGGGCTAAATGGCTTAAGCAGGAATATAAAAAGCTAGGTGCTGCTAATGAATGAAAACGGAAAGGGACGCTCCGCAGGTGATAGACTCGGCCCATGAAAGTCGATAAGCAGAAGTTCGATGCCGTTCTCGGCAGACTGATAAACACTGCACCGCAGAAGCGATCCGAGACGAAGCCCGACAAAAAGCGCAGACCTAAGAGGGCCGCACGAAAGGCGTGAAGGCGTTTTCCTCGGTTAGCTTCGCATAAGGTAGCGCCTTGCCAGCGCACATCCGGCTTACGGTCTGCTCGAACAGATCCGCATCTTCCCGCCGATTGAACCTGTACCCAAACTCATTCAGGTAACGCTGAAGGTGCTTTATCGAGACCTGATGGAATGATCCTATCAGGCCACGTTTAAGCAGTGAAAATGCGGACTCCACAGTGTTCGTGTGAACATCGCCCTTCACGTAGACCTTGCTCTTGTGCTGAATCCGACCGTGGCGCACATTGCGGAACTGCGTCATGCGGAAGTTGTAAGCAGGATTCTCGTCCGTCATAATCGCTTGCGCGTCTTTAGAGACGTGCTTCTCTACCACATCGTAGAGCGTGCCAGCTTTGTTGTCCTGGACGTGAACCAATCGAAGCGGACCGCCACGTTCGCGGATTCCGAGCACTACGTCTTTGTTTTTGAGCTTGCCCTTCTGTCCGCGCTGGCGTCCGCCGATGTAGGTTTCATCTACTTCGACGATGCCCTCGAACTTTGGGCCTTCACCATCCACCATCGCTTCCCTGATACGGTGCGCCAGATACCAAGCTGTCCGGTAGTTGCATTTCAGATGCCGGGATAACTGGAGGGCACTCATGCTCTTTTTCGCGTCCACAAGCAGTGCAATCGCCATAAACCACTTGTTTAGAGGCAGGTGTGAATCGTGGAAGATCGTGCCATTGGTCGCGGAGAACTGCGAATTGCAGGATTTCTCAAGGCACTGATAAATCTGAGCACGTTTGTTCTCAGTCTTGCGCGTGACCTTGCGGGTAATCTTCGATACTTCTTTGGCCCCGCAGACGGTGCAGCGCACGCCATCAGGCCAGCGTGAGGCTTCTAGGTAGGCTAGGCATTGCTCATCGGTGGCAAACGCTTGGGAAACCTCTATCAGTTTCATGAGGAAAATATACTCTTGACATGCATCTGTGTCAAGTGCATAATCATCTCTTGACTTATGGGGAACCGGAAGTTATATCATAACTAATCTGTTATAACTACTCTGGTAACCGGGAATAAATCGATGAATTGCAATACACAATCCGAAAATGAGGGAGGGGGCTTTGTGGAGTTCCGCCGCAAGGTCCGCTCCGCCGAAGTACTCTCCGCCTCCGTGGAACAACTGCTGCGGATACTGCAGTTTACGGGCAAAGTCACGGTGGTCGTACAGAACGGCCGGGTGTTGAAATCTGGATACGAGGAGGGCTACTTTCGCAAGCCGCCGCTGACCTGACGGGTTACGCCGGGTGCGGCGCATGGTGGACGGACCGCTATTCTCATAGCTAAATAAGTTCGACAGGTTCTCCGTAAGATAAACGGGCCCTGTGACCGAGCAATCGGCACAGGGCTTTTTTCATTTGGGTATCCGGTTTCAACACCTTCCGGAAGCCTGACAACGAATTCATTGCCAGGGAGGCAATCATGGAAATCGATGGTTTGGAGATCGTTCGATTGGAACTGAAGTATTGCGAAAGATGCGGCGGATTGTGGATGCGCACCTGGGGGACGGAAGACGTGTATTGTCCCGCGTGTGCCGTCCAGATGTCAGACCTGCCTGCGCCTGGCCGAAAAAGAAAACCGCATTTGCTCATAAACGATCGAGTCGAGATCAAGAGCCAATGCGAAACGTGGCCATTGTTTTGTAGCGAAGGGGGGAACGCATGAGCGCCACCTTGATCGCTATCCTTCATGCATCCGCTGAAACGCCGGGGATGCCACCGTTTAACTTCGAGCAGGGTTTGGCGGATACGGGCGAAAACCCTATCGCAACCGATGAGGATTTCGCGCCAACCGACTTGCCGGAGATCGGGGAAGAACCCGCGCAGGAAAGTTCTGCGCAGGCCGTAGACGACGGGGTACTCTCTCCCGCCCCCTGCGGCGATTCTGATCTCTGGTTGTACCGGGACCGTACTGTTGGCTTGCTGCGGCGCTATTTGCGGCTTTCGATCGAAGTGGGTCGTATGCCATCCCTGCTGGGGCGAGAGTTCTTTCGGACCCGTGTTACATCGTATCGAGCCGGGACGTTCGAAGACTCGGTAATTTTCGTGCACGACGTAGAACGAAGCCTGGAAAAGCTGAGCGACTTCGATCAGCAACTCATCGCAAAGGTCGTGCTGCAGGAGTATTCCCAGGAGGAGGCTGGACGTCAGATGGGTTGTGGACGTCGTCACGCGGTGCGGTGTTATTCAGAGGCGCTGGATCGAGCGACCGAAATATTCCTGAAAAGGGAGTTGCTCACGCGCTTGCCGAGCACAAAACCGGAACCGGAAAAATCTTGTCAAGGGGGTAAAAACGTCGAATTCCCGGTAAGTGATTCAGAACAAGCCAAAAATAATTCTTGAAATCATGTCTCACTTACCCTATCCAGTCTGATATTCTAAATACAGATTGAAAGAATTTCCGAAGGGCGCGCAAAGCGCCCTTATTTTTTGCCCAAGCGCTGGTCAGAGTGGCCCAGGGGACAAATGAGCAAAGCTAAGGCAGGCAAGGCGGGCAAGAGCCCGAAGAAAACACCGTCCGTACCTAGGAAAGCGCTGAAACAGGTCGATCTCAGCGTTGTCCGGGAGCAGATCACAAATCTGGTGGGCAATCGCGCCGTGGACATGGTCGAAACCACGATGGACGAAGTCGACAAAGGCCACTACCTGGCGATGAAATACTTATTCGAGATGATTGGGCTGTGTCCCGCGACAACTCCCGAAGGAGCTGTCCAGGAAGATTCGTTGGCAAAAACTCTCTTGCGAAGGTTGAGGCTTCCTGAGGAGACAAGTCCTGGCGCGGACGTTACCAAAGATTGCACTCCAGGCGGGGCCGAGCAAGAGAGTGATGCCGTAAAATGAAAGTCAGTGATTGGTCAAAGATCGCTCAGGGTTGGTCGTTGGCTGCCGGCCGTTGGTCGGCGGCTGTGGGAAAGCGAGGCGCTACGCTGGCCTGGTCCCCAACGCCATACGAAATCCTGCCACACGGGACTTTCATGATGGATATGACATGGGTGACTGGTCGCATTGCGGTAGGGGGCGGTATCTGGACGGCGCAGAACATGGCCCAGGTGGCGCAGGCGGGAGTAACCCACATACTCGATATGCAAATTGAATTCGACGACACTTCGCTGGCCGCGCCGCACGGGATTGCGGTGCTGTGGAATCCGATTGATGACGACTTCCAGCCAAAATCTCCCGAGGTTTTCCAGTGGGGCGTGGATTTCGCGCTGGAAGCCCTGGACGAGCAGGGGACTAAAGTTTTCGTTCATTGCGCCGCAGGAGTGCATCGGGCGCCCATGATGACGCTTGCGATTTTGTGCTCGTTGAGCTGGAAGCTCGAGGACGCTCTGCTGCTGATTGAAGCCAAACGTCCGGTGGTGGACTTCGCGGACGTGTATGTGAATAGCGTGAAAGGGTACTTGCAGCAGCAGGTCAACGCCGGGAAGTAGAAGCGGTTTCAAGGTTCAGACTACATTTTTTCGGTTCCCGGTACTCGGTTCGAAACAGTTCGACACTCGCGTTTATTCCACGACAACCCAGCGTATTTGGCCTTGCGCTATGCCAGGCCGACGCTGAGGTGTGAGCTGTCGCGGAAATCTTGAAGAGGTATTAAAGCAACGACGGAGGAGTTATGTTCGACGCGCGCCGCCCTTCAGGGTGGCTTTTTCTTTTGCTACCAGCGCTGGTGGCATTGGCGGTGTCAGCCCAAACGCTTCCGACCACGACGATCAACGATACCGTGTATCGCGCGGACGGGACTCCCGCTGGAGGAACGCTGCTGATTTCCTGGCCAGAATTCACGACCGCAGCCCAAGGGGCAGTCGCCGCGGGAAATACGAGTGTCACGCTCGGAGCAGGAGGGGCCTTGTCGGTCGGTTTGGTTTCGAACGCGAACGCAACGCCGGCAAACACGGTTTACAGCGTGGTGTACCCGCTATAAGTTGGACTGAGAAAAAGCGGTCAAACACAGTACGTATCGCCAGACAACCGGACACAGCCGCTGTTTGCGCGACCGGTGAACGATAGTCCTGAAGAGGTAGGTGCCCGATGAAGCAGAATGACCAAAGTAATTCGGTGTCCCTGAAGGAACACCTGCTCGCCCTGCTCGCCGGAGATCGCGAATTGGCGGCCCAACGGAACGCTTTCACCGACCAACGTTTTGAACTAGCGGACAGAGCGTTGCAACTAGCTCATGTTGAAACCCTTCGCCGTCTGGACCTTTTGAATCACGCGCACGAAGAGGCCCGGCAGAAAGAGGCGAGTTTTGTTGGCCGCGAAGTGTACGAGAGTCAAACCAAAGATCATAACAAGTGGCGAGACGAAGTAAACTCAGCGTTGTCCACCCGGCAGGGCCGGGCATCCGTGACATCCGGACTCGCAGGCGCGGTTGGAGGGCTAGCCCTCAGTGCGTTATTCGGGTTGATTATGTATCTCGCAAAAGCGGTATTGAGCGGTTTCGCTAAGTAAAGGCTTTCCTCCAGTCGGTAGCATTTGTGGATCACTACACACACACATATTGGATACATCACAAGTCCTTCCTTGGATTCAGGAAAAAAAACATGGACTTCCTAGCCACACTCCTTCAGACGATCGCCTACGTTCCCTTGCTGGTGAATGGGATTGAAGGTTTGTTCAGCCAAAAGGCGGGACCGGAGAAGAAGGACGCTGCGTTGTCATTCCTCCAGGCGGCCTTGTCCATGAGCAGCGCGGTAGCCAGTCGTCAGATTGTAGATCAGGAGAAATTCAAGCAGGGTCTTGGGCACGTAATCGACGGCACGATCGAATGCCTGAATGCTTCGGTCTGGGCAAAGGGAAAGCCGGTTGACAAAGCGCGGGTCAATGACCAAATGCCAGAGATCACGATTCGTGCCAATTTGGGAGAAGAAAAACAGAAAAACGCAGTTTTGGATTCAACAAGTCTATGGTCTGTGGAATGATCGTTGCATGGCCGAAGCGAAAAGAGATTTGATTTGGATACAAACAGCATTCTTCATGGGATGGGGCTGCGACGCCTGCAGTTGGCGGGACCTGATTCCGCGCGATATCCCGACTCTCGTGGCACCATCCGCTGAAGGTCGACAGGCTTTCAAGCAGCACAAATGCGACGGGATGCCACCCAACCGCAAACAGCTGAACTTAACAGGCCAGCGGCATTCCGTATTGCTTCACAAGTTCTAACCTTCCGCGCATATCAGACGCTGCGCGATGCGAGCACGTCCAAATCTCTCGACAAGTCGCGCCCGTTTGACCTCCGGTTGCCTTGTTACCCGACCTCTTCGCTCCAATTCTCGAGCGTCTTCTTTACAAAAGCCATGAACTGGTCCGCAACCGCGCCGTCGATCAGACGATGGTCGTAGCCGAGCGTCAAGTGAACCACGGAGCGGATGGCGATGGAGTCGTTGCCATCGTTGTCAGTGACCACAAGAGGCGCTTTAGTGATCCCGCCGACCCCGAGAATTGCAGAGTTCGGCTGGTTAATGATGGGCAGTCCGAAGACGGCACCAAACTGTCCAGGATTCGTAACTGTGAAGGTGGAACCCTCCACTTCGTCGGGCTTGAGCTTCTTCGAGCGCGCCCGTTCGCCAAGGTCAGAGATCCCCCGTTGCAGCCCCAGGAAATTCAGCTCGTCCGCATTCTTCAGCACCGGAACGATCAGCCCCCAATCCAGAGCCACCGCAATGCCAACGTTGACGTGGCCGTGATAACGGATGTTTTCACCTTCAATCGAGGCGTTGACAATGGGGAACTGCTGCAGGGCAATGATCACGGCGCGAACGAAGAATGGCATGAACGTGAGCCGTGCCCCATGGCGCTGTTCAAAAGCGGACTTGGTTTTGTTGCGCAGCTGCACGATACGAGTAATGTCCACTTCGAACATGCAATGGACGTGCGCACTCGTGCGGCGGGATTCGATCATTCGCTGGGCGATGATTTTGCGCATCTGTGTCATCGACACCAGATCTCCGGGACTTGTCGCTGCGGGAGGAGCCGCCGCCGGCCTGGGCGAAGGTACGGACGAGGGAGCCGCAGACGACGAAACCGCAGGAGGAGCGGTGGTTGCTGGTTTCTCAAGGAACGCCATGATGTCCTGCTTGGTAATGCGACCACCCATGCCCGTGCCTGGCACCTGAGACAGATTCACGTTGTGCTCGCGAGCAATCTTGCGGACCAGGGGCGAGGAACGGGCGTGATCGTCTTCTTCAGGTGCGGGCTCGGCAGCCGCCTGCAGTTCGACCGGGGCGGCAGGCGGAGGCACAACCGCCTGGGTCTTCGCGGGCGCAGGTACGGATGCCGAGGCCGTGGGTTGAACAGGGCGGGGTGCCGCCGCTTCGCCGTCGCCAGCAATCGTTCCCACCACCGTGTTTACCTGCACGGTGTTGCCCTCGACGACCTTAATGTCTTGCAGGATGCCCGTGGCGGGCGCGGGGATTTCGGCATCCACCTTATCGGTGGAGATCTCAAACAGCGGTTCGTCGCGCTGGACTTTGTCGCCAGGCTTCTTCAGCCACTTCGTGATGGTCCCCTCAAAAATAGACTCGCCCATCTGGGGCATAACGATATCAGTAGGCATAAATTCCCTTTCACGCGGTCCCGGTAGGAAATCTTGGGCCGCACGTAACCTTTCATTATATCCAAGGTTACAGGTCGGCCTGCGGTCACCGCTTGTCGTCGTCTTTTTCAGAACCCGCAGGAAGCGGACCAACCCCGAACGACTTTTTCCAGTAGTCCTGAACCCCCGGCGGCAACTTCTGTATGCGCGAAAGAAACGCGGTAACTTTCCAGATATCCTGGTCACTCAGAGCTTTGCTCCAGGCCGGCATGCCGGTGTAACGAATTCCTGTGCGGACAGCATAGTAAATATGCCACTCCGGGTCATCCAGCGGATCAAGGATCAGCTGGGGCACGGGCGGGTAAAACGATTTCTCCAGCGGGCTGGGCTTGTTGTCAAGCGTGCCGTGGCACATGGAACAGTTCATGGTATAGACCTTCATGCCGTCGATAAGATTCTCGTCGGTAGGAGGAATCGGGCTGCTCACTCGCGGGGCGTGGCGCTCCATGGAGGCGTCCAGAGCGCTCATCGCAACGCGACGCTCAAGCCGAGACGGGATCGCGTCAGCGTTGGTCGGCATCAAACCCAAAGTTGCCACAGCCAGCCCACCCAGGCCAAGCACCAGCAGCGTCACAATGACTCCGAGAATCAAATTGCGCATTTCCTCTCCTCGTTCCTTGAGAACCCACGCTGCACGCAGGCTATACGCCTCGTTTGCAACCGCCTCGCGCAGAGTAAATGCGCGGACAGCCTCAAGTGTCAGCAGACGGTAAAAAGATTCTAACTAATATGCCTTCAGCCGGCGCGCTTCCCGCACCACGTCGCTCACCTTGGGCAGGAAATATTCCTCCTGAGGCGGAGAGAACGGCACCGGAGAATCCTGCGCAGTGATGCGGACAATGGGACCATCAAGATCGTCGAAAGCCTCTTCGTTAACGATCGCGGCGATCTCGCCGGCAATGCCACCGGTGCGCACGTCTTCATGCAGGAGGATAACCTTGTTTGTCTTGCGCACGGTCTGCGCAATCGCTTCGGGGTCGAGCGGCGATAGCGTACGCAGATCAATCACTTCCAACTCTATCGCTTCTTTTGCCAGAATCTCGGAAGCTTCGAGCGCCACGTGCACCATTGCGGCATAAGTAATGACGCTCAAGTCGCGACCTTCCCGGGCCACTCGGGCCTTGCCCAGGGGCACAACGTAATCTTCCGCCGGAACCTCTTCCTTGATGCGCCGGTAAAGATACTTGTGCTCAAAGAAAATGACGGGATTGTTGTCGCGAATCGCGGCCTTGATCAGACCTTTCGCATCGTAGGCGCTGGCCGGGCAAACCACTTTCAGCCCCGGAGCGTGCACAAACCACATCTCCGGATTCTGCGAGTGAAACGGCCCACCATGGACGTTACCGCCGCTGGGCCCGCGAATGACCAGCGGCGCCGGAGCACCCCAACGGTAATGAGACTTGGCAACCATGTTTACGATTTGATTGAAGGCACAGCCGATGAAATCCATGAACTGAAATTCGGCCACGGGCCGCATGCCGGTGAGCGAAGCGCCAAAGGCGGCGCCCACGATGGCAGATTCGGCAATCGGCGTATCAATCACACGCTCGGGTCCGAAGCGGTCGATGAAACCGCCCGTGACTTTGAAAGCACCGCCGTAGATGCCAATGTCTTCGCCAATACAGAACACGGAAGGATCGCGTTCCATCTCCTCCCAGATTCCCTGGCGGATAGCTTCGAGATAGGTCAGTTGAGGCATGGATTTTGTGATCCTATTCTCTTGGAAGGATGTGCACGCTGACCGGATTCCCGGAGAAGCGGTGCGGATATATGTTCTTCTCGTGGACGATGAGACCACCGATTTGTGGCGAATACTGTTCCAGCCGCAACCAAGAATTGGCGATGGCGCCTTCACTGGCTGCGAGAGGCGGAAGTCTAGCTCCTTTGTAGCCAAGCAAAGACAGACGTGTCGACGCACGCAGCCGAACCCACTCGCCGGGCCGCAGATTCAAGAGTGTTCCGGGATGAGTGGACGAACCGAAGAAGACGAGGCTGCCGAGGTGGAAGGACTCCCCGCTAGGCCATTTTAATTCTACGCTAATCCCGAAAGTGGCAACGCCAAAAGCGGTAGTGTTGTCGGCAGGTTGTAAATCGGCGAGGTGCGGAGTCCACGGAAGATCGATGGGGACTTGGCCAACATTTTCCACCATCGCCTCAAGTTCCGCTCGATCACCGTCTGTGTATTCCAGTCTATCCATCCACGTGATCGTCGTCCGAACTGCACGCTGATCGTCGGGCGCAACGTCGCCACCGATTACTCCCCCCTTGAAGAATTCGCATATGTGGTGCACGGTGCACTCGTCCTCAGGAACGGGAGGATGCCGCACCTCAGTCCGAGCCGTTACATTGGTCAAGTCAAGATATGCCACTTCCTGTGCACGTGCTGTCGCTCCCAACGGTAGCAGACTGGCGCAGAATGCGATTGTTTTCGCGATGCGTCTTCGTTTGGTCATCAAACTCATCCTGCCAACTCACTTTAGGTGGATAGCAGCTTCGATCTGTTTCGGGCCGACGGCAGACCCCTTCTTTATCTTCGGAGCCCCGTACTTCGGCTTGATTTCGTGACAATCGAAATCGCAGTAGACTCCGCCCACCGCTGATTCCGGTTCAGGCATGGGTGACGCCACGGCGAAGTCGCGATCGGCTTCGAGCTGTTGATCAACGCCAGCGATCAGTTCCCGATTCTCTGAGGGACTCAGCCATTTCTTCACATTCACCAAGTAGTTCTCAAAGCGCGCAATCGGGTCGCGCTTGCGCCAGTACTCGAATAGTGGCTTGGGGACATACTCAGCAGCGTCGTGGATGGCATGCCCTTTCATGCGCATCATCTTGGCTTCGATGAGCGTGGGCCCCGCTCCCCGTCGCGCGCGCTCACAGGCTTCATGAGCCGCGTCATACACCTGGCAGGCGTCGGTGCCATCGACAATCACTCCAGGAATTCCGTAGGCTATCGCGCGTTCGGCAAGGTCTTTCACGCGGAATTGCATGTCGGCGGGTGTCGAGTATGCCCAAAGATTGTTTTCTACGAAGAGCACCAGGCCGAGGTCTTGCACCGCGGCGAAGTTCAGCCCCTCATACGTTACGCCGGTCGACTGGCCACCATCCCCGATGTAAGTCATGGCCGCGATGTTGCGTCCTTGCAGGCGTGCACCCAGAGCTACGCCAGCGAGTACCGGAATCAGGTCGCCAAGAGTCGAAATCGGCGAGACCACATTTCGCCCTCCGATGTCGCCGAAGTGGGACGACGCGTCGCGGCCCTTGGTCGGGGAACCAGCCTTGGCCATGTACTGCATCATGATGTCGCGGGCGGAGAAGCCGCGGACCAGCAGCGATCCCTGATTGCGGATCATGGGGCCAAGCCAGTCGTCCTCATGAAGAGCGTATGCAGAAGCGCAGGAGCAAGCCTCCTGGCCAAGACCGAAATACACTCCGCCCACCACTTTTCCCTGCTTGTACAGGTTCTCCAGCGCGGTTTCCATCTTCCGATTCAGAAGCATCCATCGATAAATCTCGATGCACTGTTTCTTGTCGAGGTACTTCGATTCACGGATGGGCGGAACGGACGCGCTCAGATCACCAATTACCTCGTAGCGAACCTCGTCACCTTTGCGAACTTGACGAATCGTGAAACTGGGCTTTTCCAGCCGATAGTCGAGGATAGTGTTGGTGCGCTGCGACGGACCCGGCATCGGAGACTGTGCGCGTTGGCCGCGACCGTTCGAACTGTGCCGGGCGGGAGTTTTGGGATTTATCTTTTTCTTCTTGGTCATGCGTGTGACGATCACCGACGATCAAGTCTCAGAAGAATCCTAACCCGGGTGGCCGGAATTGACCAATCTCCAGCACTGGCGGCCCGCGCCAATCCGGCGCTACGCCCAGAACGCGTCTTCTTCATTATTCAGTTTCCGCAACTCGGACGGAGGCTTCATGGGTACACCGACCGAATGGCCGAGAAGCGAATCCAGAGTTTCCAGCCAAAGCATCTGACTCTCAAACACCGTCCCAAAATTGCGCGAGATCGAATGCGCGACTTCCTGCAGCGCAAGGTTCTGACCCAGTTGCTTTGCCATCGAGGTCACGGGCTTTGAAGTAATTCCGCAGGGGATGATCAAGTCGAAGTAATCGAGATCGGTATTCACATTCAAAGCGAACCCATGCGAGGTGACGCCGCGAGAAATGTGAACGCCAATGGCGGCAATCTTGCCGTCTCCGTTGCTTGCCCATGCCCCCGTCAATCCCGCCACGCGCTGCGACGGAATGCGGAAGTCGGCACAGGTGCGGATCAGAACCTCTTCCAACCGGCGCACAAACTCCACCGCGCCCAACGTCTTTCGCTTTCCATCCGTCGAGGTGAAACCGCGCAGATCAAAAATGGGATAACCAACGATTTGTCCCGGACCGTGGAAGGTCACGTCGCCACCGCGATCGCACTCAAAGACCTCGACGCCGCGTTCCGCAAGTTGTTCGCGCGACGCAATCACGTTGGCAGCTTTCGCGTTCCGTCCAAGGGTGATGACCGGGGAGTGTTCGAGCAACAAGAGAACATCCCCGATGAGACTATCTTTGCGAAGCTGGACTAGCCGCTGCTGCAGGCATAGGCCTGTCGCATAGTCAACAGTTCCAAGTGGGAGGATAGAGATCATGGAATCCGGGATTGAGCGATTTCGAGATTGTGTAATCCACAAGCTCCAGTGTAGACGAAGGCGGCTTCAGCCATGAAGTCATGCCTTGAGGTCTCAGGTGACGAGAGGAACCGATGCTGCTGAAAGCAGTTCATTCAGAAGGATACTACTGAAAACGCGTAGGGCGGTCTCCGGGCCAGCCAAGGGCTGGTCCGAATTCGACCCCGGATTACGGAGTGATCTCAAAGACGGCGCCGGAATTATAAGCGCCGCCGGTCTCCGCTGTGCCGTACATGTTCCCAGCCGAGTCGAAGATTAGCCCAGCTCCAGGCATCGTCCCGTCTTTGACGAAGAGGTTCCAATCAAAGTTGTGCACTACCTTCTCCATCCATGTGCCGTTGGTACGTGGTGTCAGCTCGAAGACCGTGCCGTCGTTATAAAGGCCGCCATAAAACGTTGTGCCGTACAAGTTCCCGGCAACGTCGACAGTTAGGCCAACCTGGGGTACGCACCCGTCGTTGGCGTCCTTCGCGAAAGTGTGCAGCACTTTTTCCGTCCATTTGCCGGTTGCGCCGGATGCGAGCTTAAAGACCGTGCCACAGCCGGAGGCGCCGCCCGCGTTCGTCGTGCCGTACAAGTTTCCTGCTTTGTCGGAGACCACTCCGCCCCAAGGGTCGTACCCATCCTTGCCGCTGTCGTTGAAGCTGTGCAACACCTTCTCCGTCCACTTGCCCTCCGCGTCAGAGGTCAACTGGAAGACGATGCCGCAGCCGTGGCCACCACAGCCGGTGCCAGAGGAACCGCCCATTGTAGTCGTGCCGTATAAGTTTCCAGCCGGATCGAACATCAGACCGGAGAGGGGGGCGTACCCGTCCTTGCCATTATTGTTAAAATTGTGCAGCTTCTTCTCCGTCCACTTGCCCTTAGCGCCCGGGGTCAGTTGGAAGACGGTGCCGTAATTATAAGCACCACCCCATTCTGTTGTACCGTACAAGCTCCCACCCGCATCGACAATCAGGCTACCGTAGGGATAGTAGCCGTCCCCACCGGTAAAATCGAAGTTGTGCAGCACCTTCTCACTCCAGGTGCCGCCTTTGCCGGGCGCCAAGTCGAAGACGGTGCCAAAGCCATAAGCGCCACCGGTAAGGGCTATGCAGTACAATTTACCAGCCGCACCGAAGATCAGGCCTTCGGGGTTGGTCCCGTCAATGCAATTAGTGGCCGAGCAGAAGCTGTACAGTACTTTCTCAGTCCACGTGCCGTTTGAGCCTCGCACCAGCTGAAAGATGGAACCGGAACCGTGAGCACCGCCGTCGAAAGTGGTGCCATACAAATTGCCCGCCGCGTCCAAGATCAGGTTGACTTCGGGCGTTTGTCCGTCTGCGCAGTTTGCGAGAGCGCAGAAGCTGTACAGCACCTTCTCACTGCTGGCTGCCAAGAGAGGAGTTGTTATGGTTAGTAATCCGAAAACTACGATGAATGCCGCAGTGAGTAGGATCAGTGGTCTCGTGCTTTGCATGATGAGTCCTTTAAGGATGTGGGGAAGTCCCGATTTTTGTTCTTGCTTCTAAAAGGCGGTACCGAACTATGGATGTGCGTGGCTTGTCGTCAATGTGTGAAAGTTTTTCGCGTGGAGCGCCAAGCTTTTTAATTACCCAATTACCAGATTTCTCATCCTTCACGCATTGATCGCCATTCCATACACGCTGTTCGAAGCATCCAGCATGGCCTCAGCCAGTGTCGGATGCGCATGGATGGTCCACATCAAATCTTCAACGGTGGCTTCGAGTTCGATTGCGGCCACGGCTTCTGCGATCAGCTCCGTCGCCTGCGGCCCGATAATGTGCACGCCCAGAATCTCGCCATAGTCCGCATCCGAAACGATCTTGATGAAGCCCTCGTGCTGGCCGACGATCGAGGCGCGCGAGTTCGCGGTGAACGGGAATTTTCCGATCTTCAAGTTGTAGCCCGCTTCGCGCGCCTTCTCCTCGGTTAGACCAACGCTGCCGATTTCCGGATGACAGTAAGTCGCGTTTGGAATGTGCTCGGGATTGATCGGTTTGCCAGGTTTGCCCGCGATCTTAGTCACAGCGACAATACCTTCCATCGCGCCAACGTGGGCTAGTTGCGGCGTTCCCATCACGACGTCTCCGATGGCATAGACGCCGGGCTCGCTCGTCTGCATCCAGCTATCGGTTTTGATGAAGCCTCGATCGGGCTTGATACGGGTCTTTTCCAATCCGACGTTCTCGGTGCGTGGCTTGCGGCCAACCGCAATCAGAATTTTCTCGGCTTCAATTTTCTCCTGCTTGCCGCCCACCGAGAAAGTCACGGCAACGCCAGA
>Ga0210384_10001018_pt1 | contig 40116 bp, 35 predicted proteins | sample IncBWH2MmetaG_FD_160574 | JGI IMG/M metagenome (GOLD analysis project Ga0210384, IMG submission 160574) | Forest soil microbial communities from Barre Woods Harvard Forest LTER site, Petersham, Massachusetts, United States - Inc-BW-H-2-M | ecosystem: Environmental > Terrestrial > Soil >...
GGTGGATGATTTCGGCGTACGTGCCGGATTTCGTGCCGCGTACGGACTGAGGAGCCTGCCAAAGCCGAAGGTGCTGGCGCTCTGGGGGGAGCGCTGGAAGCCCTATCGGAGCGCCGCGGCCTGGTACCTGTGGCGGGCACTGGAACTTGAACGCGCCGGCAAGCTGCCGGCGCCCCGGGAGCGCGTGCGGATGCCGCGCCTGCCGCGCAAACGCCGCAAGGCGCGCGTCAAGAAAAAGCGCAGCGGCGCCTGAAGCGCGCGGTGCACGTCAGTCAGTCGAAACCGATCGCCGCGCGGGTGTAGGTGATTTTAAGCAGCAGCTGATCTTGCCGCGGGCGCATGGCGGACGGGCGCTCGCCGCCTTGCAGGTCGTAGCACACCGTGAGCTCATCCCCCTCGAGCTCGTAGATCGCGTGCATGGTGCGGCCGGCATTCAGGCCATGGCTGCCGACGATATCCATGGTGGGCGGCGCCGGTCTCTCGTCCACCCGATAGCAGCCATCGTCGACGACCCGGTTGCTGCGATCAATGATGCGGTAGCCGCCCGCCTCGAGCATCAGATAGCGCACCCGCAGATCGTCAACCGCGAGCCGGCTGCCCGCGACGCTGGCGTCGACCGGCACCCACGCTCCCTCGAGTCCGCCCTGCACGCCGCTGCCGCCTTCAGGTGCGCCGCTGCTTCTTCAGCTCGGCTTCGACGATGGGATGCACGAACTCGCTTACATCGCCCCCGAGTACCGCGATCTCCCGCACCAGCGTCGAGGAGATGAAGGTGAACTGCTCCTGCGGGGTCAGGAACACGGTCTCGAAGTTCCGATCCAGGTGTCGCGACATGTTGGCGAGCTGGAACTCGAACTCGAAATCCGACAATGCCCGCAGGCCGCGCACGATCACCGCCCCCTGGTACTGACGCGCAAAGTCGACGGTGAGACCCGCGTAACCCTGCACTTCCACGTTCGGCAGGTCGCTCAGCACACGCCGCGCCAGCTCCACGCGCATGGCGAGCGGAAACATCGGCGTCTTGGTGGGGCTGGACGCGATGGCGACGATCACCTGGTCAAAAATGCCCGCGGCGCGGCGCACCAGGTCGTGGTGGCCGTTGGTGATCGGATCGAAGGTGCCCGGGTAGACGGCGTTACGTTTCATGCGGCGTGGAGGCGTTGAGCGCGGCGCGCGCAAACAGATGATAACCGACCTCGCCGGCCTGCTTCGCCTTCAGCGCCGCCCAGGCCCCTGGCAGGGGCGGCGCCGCGCTGCGGGCGGCGTATTCGACGTAGATGAGCGCGCCAGGCTTGAGCCAGCCGCCGTGCTCGAGGAGCGCTGCCGAGCGTGGCAGGAGATCCGAGTCGAACGGGGGATCAAGGAACACGAGGTCAAAGGCGCTGGCGGCGCCGCTGAGGAACGTCACGGCGTCGGCCTGCTCGACGCGCGCGTCCGCGGCGCCCCACTCCGCCAGGCGCGCGCGCAGTTCGCGCGCCGCCGCGACGTCACGCTCCACGAAACTCGCGTGCGCCGCCCCGCGCGACAGCGCCTCCAGTCCCAGCGCCCCGCTGCCGGCGAACAGATCAAGACAGCGCGAGCCGTGCACGCGCCCGCCCAGCCAGTTGAACAGCGTCTCGCGTACGCGATCGGGCGTGGGCCGCAGCCCGTGGCTTGCGGGAAAGCGCAGTTTCCTGCCGCGCCAGGTGCCCCCGATGATGCGCAGGACACGCGCCTGGCTCGCGCGCCTCACGGGGACTGCAACACCGCCGCCTGATTTGTCGCGGAACGCCACTGCGCCTGCGTCCTGAAAGTGTCGCACCTTGCCACCGTTCTCACCGTAAGCGTACTCTAGCTTGGCTCATCAACATGCGCTCAAGACAGCACCGGCGTCAGGGGTCACGCCAGGTGGGCCACGACATAAGAACGGTGGCTCGCGTCATCTGCAAGACAATATGGACCACCCTCGCCTGACACCCGCGTGCCAGGCGGTCGCAAGGCTTGAAGGAGTTCGAGGGACATGAAAAAACTCATCGCCGCCGGCATTGCAACGCTCGCATTTCTCATCGGCGGCTGTTCAACGGGCGACACCATTGGTGCCACCAACCCCTTCAGCTCGAATGGCAATCCCGGGGGCACGACGCCGGTTATGCCCTCAGGCAGCAACGTGGCGCTGTTCAAGCTCTCCTCCGGAGTCCTGCCGTATCCGACCGACCTGTATTTCGCCGGCTCGACCGATGGCACGCTCAACATCCAGCCGGCCAATGCGCTCGAGCCCAACCAGACGGCAGTGAACGCACTCGACGGTTACTCCACGAACGCGGTCATCCGCACCACCTTTGGTGGCGCCATCAATCCGGCCAGTCTCACCCCGCTGTCGGTAATCGTGGTGCCGGTGATCACCAGTAACACCACCAAGGCGACGATCGGAGTCGCCGGAACGGGAGCCCCGCTCACACAGGGCGTGGACTACACGGTGGGCGTGGCGAGCGATGCGGGGGTGGGCCCTGAGATCCTGGAGATCCGGCCGCTGCATCCCCTGACGGCGAGCACCTGCATCAAGAACGGCCAGTTCCTGGGAGCGAACTGCACCACTGGCAACGGCTACCTCGTGATCCTTAACAACGGCATCACGGACGCTGCCGGCCACGCCGCCGTGCCCGACACCGACTACGCCGCCATCAAGACAGCACTCGCGGGCGGGGCGACCTGCCCGAGCATCACCGACCCGACCCTGAATGGCGTGTGCCAGCTGACCGGCGCGCACCTGCAGATCGCGCAGGCCCTGGCGGCCGCGATCCCGCCTCTGGCCAACAGCCTTAATCCGGCCAACATCGTGCTGACCTTCAGCTTCACCACCGAATCCACGGTGGATTCGCTGGAACTGATTTCGGCCACCACCGCGCCGCAGGCGATGAAGCTGAACGCCACGGGGCTGCCCACCAGTGCCGCGAATCCCTTGCTGCCCGGCCACTCCAACATTTTCGTCGGCGCGCTCACCATTCCGTACTATCTCAGCAAGGCGGCGCCGCTCACGGGGTCGTGGCAGGCACCGCCCTTCCCGCTCGACATGACCAGCACCTTTGTGACGCGCTACAACCCGCTGCCGGTGGCGACGCAGATGCTGCAGATCCCGGTGCTGGCCACGGCGCCCAATGCCAACTCCACCGCGGTGAAGGCCGGGGCGGTGCCGCCCTGGCCGGTGCTCATCTTCCAGCACGGCATCACGCGCAACCGCGAGGACATGCTGGCGGTGGCCGATTCCTTCGCCGATGCCGGCTTCGCGGTAGTGGCCATCGACCTGCCCTTGCACGGCATCACCACGCCTTACAATGCCGCCAACCCGGCCACCTTCTTCTATGCCAGCAGCGCCAACCCGCTGTACGCGGGCCTGGGGCTCCCGGCCAGCGGCTCCATCGAGCGCACCTTCGACCTGCAGCTCATCACGCCGGGAACCATCGATCCTTCGGGTTCGCACTTCATCAACCTGACGAGCCTGCTCACCTCACGCGACAACCTGCGCGAAGGCGCGGCGGACCTCATCACGTTCGAGCGCTCGGTGTCGAACGCGGTGGTGGCGAATGCCGGCAATGCCAAAATGTTCGCGGCGGGACAGACGCACTACCTGGGCCACTCGCTCGGTGCCATCGTCGGCGCCGTATTCCTGGGCGTCGTGCCGGCGACCGATGTCAGCACTGGCACGCTCGCCAACCCGGGTGGTGACCTCTCGCAGCTGCTCATCACCTCCCCGAGCTTCGCCCCGGTGATCAACGCCGGGCTCGCCGCCCAGGGCCTGACGCCGGGCACCACGCTGTACGCGCAGTTCTTCCGCGACTCGCAAACCGTGACCGACGCGGGGGATCCGATCAACTACATCGCGCAGACGACCGAGCTGCATCCCATCCACCTGCTACAAGTGGTCGGCAGCACCCCGCCGCCCGCGGGTTGCAACGCGCAGTCGTTCATCAACGGCTGCCCTGACCAGGTCGTGCCCAACTCCGCAACGCAGGCCATGCTCACCGCCTCGACCTATGGGCTTGCGCCGCTCGCGCAAGCCCACGCCACCGCCTCGCCGCTGCCGACGGTGATCAGCAGTGGGAGCGGCGTGCGCGCCTACGTGAACTTCATCCAGGGCGATCACGGCTCGGTGATCGACGACGTGGTGCCGGCGGTGACGGGCGAGATGCAGGCCGAGGCGATCAGCTTCACCGGCGCGCCGATCCCGCCCTTAGGGATCCCGGCCAACACGCCTGGCTCGACGCTGGTGCTGGGCCTGGTGAGCTCCAGCTCAATCCAATAGCACCAGCCAGCGCTGCGCAGCTTTTTTGCGGCGGGGGCGGCCATTCGGCCGCCCCCGCTTTTTTCCCCGCTACAATGCCCGCCATGTTCCGACGCGCTCCTGCAGTACCCGTACCACCGCCGCAAGGCAGCCCCGGGTTCCTGAAGCGCCTGCGCCAGCGCCTGAACCGCGGTGATTCCTGGCTGACCTACGATCTCGCCGAGCTCGTCAAGGGGCGCGCCATCGATGCCGCCATACTCGAGGAACTCGAGACGCGGCTCCTGGGTGCGGACGTCGGCGTGCAGGCCACGATGCGCATCCTCGAGGGTCTGCGGGCACGCGTGGCGCGCCGCGAGCTCGCCGATGCTACGGCGCTGATCGGCGCGCTGCGGGAAGCCATCGTGGAGATTCTCGCACCCTGCGCCAGGCCGCTCCTGATCGATGCGGCCGCGAAACCCTTCGTGATCCTGGTGGTGGGCGTCAATGGCTCGGGTAAAACCACCACCATCGGCAAGCTCGCACGGCGCTGCACCGCAGAAGGCCGCAGCGTGCTGCTGGCAGCCGGCGACACCTTCCGTGCCGCGGCCATCGAGCAGCTGCAGGTATGGGCGGAACGCTCCGGCTCCGCTTTCGCCGCGCAGCTGCCCGGGGCGGATCCGGGCGCGGTGGTATTCGATGCCATGGCCGCGGCGCGCGCGCGCGGCAGCAACGTGCTGCTCGCGGACACCGCCGGCAGACTCCACAGCCAGTCGCACCTCATGGAGGAGCTGAAGAAAGTCCGGCGGGTCATCCAGCGCGTGGATCCGGCCGCGCCGCACGAAGTGCTGCTGGTGCTGGATGCCAACCAGGGCCAGAACGCCCTCGCCCAGGCACGCCAGTTCACGGCTGCGGTCGGGGTGACGGGAATCGTGCTCACCAAGCTCGACGGCACGGCCAGGGGCGGCATCGTGATCGCCATTGCGCAGGAGCTTAAGATTCCGATCCGCTTCATCGGCGTCGGCGAAACGCTCGAGGATTTCGGCGAGTTCGACGCGCGCGCGTTCGCCGCGGCACTCACTGACGGAGCGGGCCCGCCATGATCATCTTCGACCGGGTCAGCAAGCGCTACGCCAACGGCCGCGAGGCACTCACCAACATCAATTTCAACATCCATAACGGCGAGATGGTGTTTCTCACCGGCCGTTCCGGCGCCGGCAAGAGCACGGTGCTGAAGCTCATCGCGCTGCTGGAGCGCCCGAGCCGCGGCAACGTGCTCGTGAACGGCAAGAACACCCACGCCCTCAAGGCGCGGCACATTGCCGCCTTCCGCCGTCACATCGGGGTCGTGTTCCAGGACCACAAGCTGCTCGCCGATCGGCCGGTGTACGACAACGTCGCCCTGCCGCTGGCGGTGGCCGCCACACCGCTCAAGGAGATCGACAAGCGGGTGCGCGCCGCACTCGACCAGGTGGGCCTGCTCGGCGAGGAGCGGGTGCTGCCGCTGGAGCTGTCGGTCGGGGAGCAGCAGCGCGTCGGTATCGCGCGCGCCGTGGTGAGTAAACCCGCGCTGCTCATCGCCGATGAGCCCACCGGCAACCTCGATCCGGACCTGTCACTGGAGGTGATGCGCCTGTTCCGGCGCTTCCAGGATGTCGGCGTGACGGTGGTGGTGGCGACGCACGATATGCACCTGGTGCGCGAGTTCGGCCAGCGCGTGATCGTGCTCGAGAACGGCCAGGTGCACGGCGATGCGGGCGATTCACTGCCCAGCCTGGTGGCCACCCGATGAGCCTCGCCATCAGCAGCGCCCGCCATCTGCAGGCGTTCTTGAGCTCACTGGGCAAGCTCGTGCGCAGCCCGCTCGCGACGCTGCTCACACTCATTGTCATCGCGCTCGCCCTGGCCTTGCCGACCGCGCTGCGCGTGTTCGTGATCAACGCCCAGGCCGCGACCGGCAATTTCGCCGGCGCCGTGGACATGTCGGTGTACCTGAAGACCGACGTGCCGCTCGCCAAGGCCCAGCAGCTCGCGCAGTCCGCGCAGCAACGCAGCGACGTCGCCACCGTGAACCTCATCCCCGCGGACCAGGGCTTGCAGGAATTTCGCGTCTACTCCGGGTTCGGGGATGCGCTCACGGCCCTGAAGGAAAACCCCTTGCCGCACGTGCTGCACGTGCGGCCCAGGGCCGACTTCACCTCCGGCGCGGCGCTCGAGTCCCTGAAACGCTACTTCAGCGCCTGGCCGGAGGTGGACCTGGTGCAGGTGGACGCGGAATGGGTGATGCGCTTCAACGCCATCCTGGAACTGCTGCGGCACCTGCTGCTCATCGCCGCGGCGCTCCTGGGGGTCGGCGTGCTCGCGGTCATCGGCAACACCATCCGCCTGGAGATCCAGGCGCGCCGCGCCGAAATCGAAGTCACCAAGCTCGTCGGTGGTTCCAACTCTTATGTGCGCCGGCCGTTCCTCTATACCGGCATGCTCTACGGGCTCGGCGGCGCGTTGCTCGCCTGGGGAATCGTCGCCACCGCAGTCGTGATCCTCGGTGCGCCGGTGGCGACGCTCGCACGGCTCTACGGCAGCCGCTACGTACTGCACGGACCATCGACCGATGACATCGGCATCCTGCTGGGAGCGGGCGTCGTGTTGGGGTGGCTCGGTGCGTGGATTTCGGCTGCCCGGCACCTGCGGGACATCGAGCCGCGTGCCTAGGTGCTCGCGGCTACCGGCGCCACGGGCGATGTCAGCTTCGCCTCCATCCACTTGCGGATGCGGCGCGCATCGGCCACGCGGGTGCGTTTGCCGTAGGAATTCAGCAGCACGATGACGACCGTGCGATCGTCGATCACGGTCTGCATCACCAGGCAGCGACCGGCTTCGGAGATGTAGCCGGTCTTCTGCACCTGGATCTTCCAGTCCGGGCGGGTCACCAGCGAATCGGTGGTGCCGAAGCGCACCATGCGGCGCCCAATGCGCACCACATACACCCGGTCGGTGGAGTACTCGCTGATTTCGGGAACCTTCGCCGCCGCCATCACCAGTTTCGACAGGTCCTCGGGGCTCGCGACGTTCTCATCTGACAGTCCCGTAGGCTCCACGAAGTGGGCGCTGGTCATGCCGAGCGCGCGCGCCCTGGCGTTCATTGCGCTCACGCAGGCGGCGAGTCCGCCCGGGTAGGCGCGTCCCAGGGCGTGAGCGGCACGGTTTTCCGAGGCCATGAGGGCAAGGTGCATCAGGTCCCCGCGCGTGAGCCGCGTGCCGGGGACCAGGCGCGAGCGCGATCCCCTGCGCGAACTGCGGTCCTCGGCGCCGATCTCGATCGGCTCATCGAGCGGCTGCTGCGCGTCCATGATCACCAGCGCCGTCATGAGCTTGGTGATCGAGGCGATCGGCATCGCCACTTCGGCGTTGCGCGAATACAGCACCGAGGAGTGCGTGGTGTCGAGCACCAGCGCGGCGCCCGAGCGCAGCCCCGGAGGAGCGGAGCGCTTCAGGTTCGCGGGTACGACTGCACCTTCGGTGGCGGCGGCGTGGGCAGCCGACGTGGCGAAGATCACCACACCGGCCAATGCCGTGATGAAAAGACCGCGACCCTGATTCATCGACCCCATGCTCGCTCTCGAAAGCACTGCAGATAGTGACTGTATCAGACCATTCCTTATGTCATACGAGCGTGACGCACTCTTAACTTTCTGGCGCCCTTGTACGCAGGCTGTCTCACCCCTGCGGTGTAAATCCAAAGCCGCGGTCATAACACCGCGCACGCGTGACGCACGCCACAGGCACAGGCCCCACCGGAAAGCGAGCTACTGTGTTGGCCCGGCGAAATGGCCGCGCCTGAGCGCCATCTTTTCGCGGGCAAAAACCCCGCTTTTTGCCCGCGTGCCCGACCCCAGCGGATCAGTGGGCCTGCCGAAAGGGCCGTCCGGCCACTTGCGGCCAATTGACTAGTGCGGCCACAGCCAGCCGAAGACCCCGGCCGTGAGCAGCCCGTAGATCACCCCGTCCAGCGCCGACTTCAGGGTCACGGACCAGGAGCGCCGGTACCAGATCGACAGTTCCACCAGCGCCAGCGAATAGGCGACGAAGGTGGTGACGGCGACGCTCTTGAACACCCGCAGGTACGGGGTACCAATCGGCAGCGAGCGCCCGGTGATGTAGGCCACGAATACCCCGACCACCAGCAGGAACACGAACCATTGCACGAGGTTGCGCCGCATGGATATCGGCCCGCTGGGCATGACCGTGAGCAAGGCCACCGGGCCGCGCGCCATCTTGTCCTTGAACTCCTGGGTCCGCATTTCCTCCATGCCGCTGGCGCGCGGAATGAAGTAGTCACCGGGCGGAATGGCGAGCGGACGCAGGGCATCCAGCACCTGGGCTTCCATGGGCATCTTCGGGAAGTCGCTCTTGTGCCACAACGGCGCCATGTGGATGACGGAGCTGGCGATGAAGACGATGACTGACGACAACAGGATCGGCAGCCACAGCGCATGCAGCGCGGTGAAATGAATAGCGGTCATCTGATCTCCCTGAACCTTGTTATGCCTGCGCCGTACCCGCGCGCGGTCTTGTGCTTAGGACTCTACCCCTAAACCCCCGGCGCCGCGAAATCACCCGCGCCGCCGTGCTTAGCTAGTGATAGCCCTCGCCGGGGCGCACCTTGCCGCTGAAGGTGCGGTAGACGAACACCGTGTAGCCGAGGATCACCGGGATCATGAGCGCCATGCCGCTCAACATGAAGGCCTGGGAACGCGGCGCGGCCGCCGCCTGCCACAGGGTGATCACCGGCGGCACGAGATACGGCAGGGTTGAGATCATCAGGCCGATGAAGGCGACGACAAACAGGCCCACCGCGCTGTAGAACGCCAGCGTCGGATGCCGTCCCGGGAGGGCACGCCAGCAGGTAATCGCGAGCGCCGCGGTGACGGCGGGCACCGGAGAGAGATACGCAATGTTGGGCCAGCTGAACCAGCGCTGCGCGACGCGCGCAAATTCGAGCGGTGTCCAGATGCTCACCAGCACGATGAAGAACAGCAGCAAGCCGAGCAGCCCGCGCGCCTGGCGGCGGGCGCGAGCTTCCGCGGCCGCCGAGGTTTTCATGGCGATCCAGCACGCGCCGATGAGCGCGTAGCCCACGATGAGTGCGCAGCCGCACATGAGGCTGAAGGGCGTGAGCCAGCTGAACGCGCCGCCCGAGAAAGCGCCCCCGGACACCGGGATCCCCGCCAGCACCGCGCCCAGGATCAGCCCCTGTGAGAATGCGGCGACGGTTGATCCTGCGGCAAATGCCAGGTCCCAGCGGCGGTGGTGCGGCTTCGCCACCCAGCGGAATTCGAAGGCCACGCCGCGGAACACGAGTCCGAGCAGCATCAGGATCACCGGCAGGTACACCGCCGGCAGGATGACCGCGTAAGCCAGCGGAAACGACACCAGCAGCGCGGTGCCTCCCAGCACCAGCCAGGTTTCGTTGCCGTCCCAGAAGGGCGCGACCGAATTCATCAGCTGGTCGCGCTCGGTTTCGGATGGAAAGTAGGGAAACAGGATGCCGATACCGAGATCAAACCCATCGAGCACCACGTACATGGCGACCGCCAGCGCGATGACGCCGGCGCTCAGGAGCGGCAGCCAGTAAGCCGCGCCCACGAGGCCCGCAGGATTCACGGCGCGCGCTCCGCCGCGGAGCCCGCGGGCGGCTCGGCCAGTGACAGCGGCCGGTTGGGGAGTCCGTGCGGCAGCGCTGGCGGCGCGAGCGTGGCGGCCGCGGGTCCGCGCGCGATGAGCTTGTGGATGTAATAAATCCCCATCGAGAACACCGCGCAGTACACCAGCACGAACAATGCGAGCGACACCGCCACGGTCGCCGCGCTCACCGGCGCTACCGCCTGCGCGGTGCGCATGACTCCATAGATGATGAAGGGCTGCCGACCGGTCTCGGTGGTAAGCCAGCCGGCGAGAATGGCAATGAAGCCGAGCGGCCAGGCGCTGGCGGCGATGCGCAGGTACCAGCGCGTATCGAACAGGCGCCGGCGCCACCAGAGGCTGGCGCCCGTGAGCCCGAGCGCAATGAGGGCAAGGCCAATGCCCACCATCACCCGGAAGGCGAAGAACACCGGCACCACCGGCGGGCGATCAGCGCGCGGGAAATCCATGAGACCCGGGACGCGGCCGCTCCACTCGTGGTCGAGGATGAGGCTGCCCAGGCGCGGCACCGCGATCTCGGCGCGATTCAGCTCAGCACGCTCGTCCGGCCACGCGAACAACACCAGGGCCGCAGGCCCGTCGTTGCGCCAGTGCGCCTCGATGGCGGCAATTTTCGCCGGCTCGTACTTCAGGGTGTTCAGACCGTGCTGATCGCCGAGCAGCAATTGCAGCGGGCCCAGGAGCGCGATCATGCCGACGCCCATGCGCATCATGGTGCGGCCCTCGACGGCGAACTGTCCCTGCAGCAGGTAGCGCGCGCCGACGCCGAGCACCACGACGGAGGTCGTGAGGTAGGCCGCGCACATCATGTGCGCGAAGCGGTACGGGAAGCTGGGATTGAAAATCACCCGCAGCCAGTTAAGCGGATAGGCGATCCCGTCGCGCATTTCGTAACCGGCGGGCGTGTGCATCCAGCTGTTGGCCGAGAGAATCCAGAAGCCGGAGATGGCGGTGCCCACCGCCACCAGGACGGCGGCCGTGACGTGCAGCCACGGCGGTACGCGCTGCCATCCGAAGAGCATCACGCCAAGGAAGGTCGCCTCGAGAAAAAACGCCGTCAGCACTTCGTAGCCGACCAGAGGTCCAATGACATTGCCGGCGAGGAGCGCAAAGCGGCTCCAGTTCGTGCCGAACTCGTAACTGAGCGGAATGCCTGAGACGACGCCCATGGCGAAGGCGATGGCAAAAATCCGCGTCCAGAAACGCGCCAGGGCGTGGAAGTGCTCAGCTTGGGTGCGCCGCCACATCACCAGCAGCGTCGCAATGAAGGCCGAAAGGCCGATGCTGAATGCCGGAAAGATGATGTGGAAGCTGATGGTGAAGGCGAATTGCAGCCGCGAGAGGAGCAACGCGTGAGTTTCCACGGGGGCGATTCTGGCACCCCCGAACGGACACCCGCGACCCCCTCGGATGGGGGATTCCAGGACCGCTCACATCGCGCGTAAGCTATTGTTTATGAAATACAAACGGCAGGGCGCTCCGGGAACTCCTGCCGCCTTTAGCACTCTTATATCCAGACTGCTAGAATGTCGACCCAAGCCACAGGAGATCTCATGAGTGCTGGAACCGCATTGGTTGCCCGCATGGGCGACCAGGCATTGGCCGGTCCGCTGGGGAGTCTCGACGCCTACCTCGAGCGGGTCAGCCGCATTCCCATCCTGTCCCGGGACGAAGAGCGCGAGCTCGCGGAAGCGTTCCGTTCCAGGGACGACCTGGGCGCCGCACGGCAGCTGGTGCTCTCGCACCTGCGCTTCGTGGTGCACATCGCCCGTGGCTACAGCGGCTACGGCCTCCCCGTCGGGGATCTCATCCAGGAAGGCAACGTTGGCCTCATGAAGGCGGTCAAACGCTTTGACCCCGCGCAGAACGTGCGCCTGGTGTCGTTCGCGGTTCACTGGATCCGCGCCGAGATACACGAGTACGTGCTGCGCAACTGGCGACTGGTGAAAATTGCCACCACCAAGGCGCAGCGGAAGCTGTTCTTCAACCTGCGCCGCCTCAAAAAGAATCTCAGCTGGCTGTCGGCGGAGGAAACCGCCGCCGTGGCGCGTGATCTGGGCGTTAGCCCCGGCGAAGTCACCGAAATGGAGCAGCGTCTCGCGGCGCGCGACATGTCCTTCGATCCGGCGCCCGACATGGACGAGGAAGAGGCCTACAGCCCCGCCGCCTACCTGCGCTCACCGGGCGCGGATCCGGCGGAGCTGGTGGAAAGCGCGGACAGCGAGGATGAGTCGGAAGAACGTCTGCACGGCGCCCTCGAGCGCCTCGATGCCCGCAGCCGCGACATCGTGCAGCGTCGCTGGATGACCGAAGGCAAGGCGACGCTGCATCAGCTCGCGCAAGAGTACGGCGTGTCGGCCGAGCGCATCCGGCAGATCGAAGCGAGCGCGTTAGGGAAGCTGCGCGGCCTGATGGCTGCCTGAAGTTGCGCAGCGCTTGCGCGCCGCGCTTGCCTGGCGTTAGCGTGTCCGGCATGCGTAGCGTGAGCGAACTGCTGAGCGAATACGGCGCCAGTCACCAGCACCCGACTAACAAAAGCCTGCACTGGATCTGCGTGCCGCCGATCGTGCTGGCGACGCTGGGACTGTTGTGGTCGGTAGCGGTGCCAGCGGCCTGGTCTGGCGTGTCGCCGTGGCTCAACTGGGCGACGCTCGCCGCCGCCGCCAGCCTGGTCTACTACCTCGTGCTCTCCCCGACGCTTGCCGTGGGCGCGCTGCTCGGCCTGGTGGCGCTCCTCGGCCTCACCCACGAGCTCGCGCGCCTGCCGTGGCCGCTGTGGCTCACCTCGGTGGTGATTTTTATCAGCGCGTGGATCGGGCAGTTCATCGGCCACGCGGTCGAGGGCAAGCGCCCATCGTTCTTCAAGGACCTGCAGTTCTTAGCTATCGGGCCGCTGTGGCTGCTGGCCGCCGGCTACCGCCGCCTGCGCATCCCGTACTAGCGGCACCGCGTTCTTTACGGCGCGCTCGCGGCAGCGCGCACCGCTGCCGCCACCTCCTCGTGCACTGACTTCTCGAGCGGATCCGGAACCAGCTCGTCGCCTTGCGCGCGCCCTGCAATCGCATTCGCTGCGGCCATCAGCATCGCATCCGTGAAGCGCGTGGCGCGTGCATCGAGCGCGCCGCGGAACAATCCCGGGAAAGCCAGCAGGTTGTTGATGCCCTTGCCGTCGGCGGCAAACGCGGCGCCTTGTGCGCGCGCGGCGAGCGGCTCGATCTCCGGATCCGGGTTGGAGAGGGCGAGGATCACCTGGCCCTTTCTCACCCACTGCGGCTTGATGAGACCCTTGACCCCGGTGGTCGCGATGACGATGTCGGCGCGTTGCATGAGGGACTCGAGCGTCACGCCCTCCCCGCCCATCGCCTGCAGTCGCGCCACCGCCTGCGCGTTGCGGTCCGTGCCGAGCACCTGCCGCACGCCGTACGCCTGCAGCAGGCGCACGATCCCGGTGCCGGCGGCGCCGAGGCCGATCTGCCCGACGCTGCTGGCGCGCAGGTCGACGCCCGAGTGGCGCGCCGCGTTGAGCAGCGCCGCCAGCGCCACCACGGCGGTGCCGTGCTGGTCATCGTGCATCACGGGCTTCTGCAGGCGCGCCTGCAGCGCCTGCTCGATCTCGAAGCACTCGGGAGCCGCGAAGTCCTCGAGCTGGATGGCGCCGAAGGACTCCGCGATGCCGGTGATGATGGCGACCACGCGCTGCGGATCCGTTTCGTTGATCAGGATCGGTACCCCGCTGATACCGACCAGGTCCGCGAACAGCGCCGCCTTGCCTTCCATGACCGGCAGCCCCGCGAGCGCGCCGATGTTGCCCAGGCCCAGCACCGCGGTGCCGTTGGTGACAATGGCGACGGTGTGCCCCAGGGCGGTGAATTCATAAGCCGCCTGGGGGTCCTTGTGGATTGCGAGGCACACGCGCGCCACGCCCGGGGTGTAGACATCGCGCAGCACCTGACGGGTGTTGATCGGCAGGCTTGCCACGGTGCGGATCTTGCCGCCGCGGTGGCGATTGAAGACCCGGTCGGACTTGCCGACGAAGCGGGCGATGGGCAGCGCGCCGATGCGCTCGTAGAGTGAGCGATCCGCCTCCTCGTCCATTTCCAGCGTGATTTCCCACAGCGTCCGGCCCTGGTCGCGCCGCAGCGCGGTGAGGTGCTCGATGGCGAGCCCCGCGTCGGCGATGACTTGCAGGACCCGCACGAGGCTGCCGGGCTGGTGCACCGTTTCGATGATGAGGATTTCGGGGATTTTCATGACCGCAGGGTGCACCAAACGACCGCCCGAGTTCCACCCGCCCCCTTTCTGCACCCATGGGATGTCCTAAGCCGGCGCGGACCCGTTATCATGCGCGCCCCGGAAAAACCGGGGCCGACCCTCGCAAGGAGACCGCCGTGGGCAAAGCCGCCGCTTCCGCCGACACCTCTGCCGCCAGGCCCGCCGCTGCCGCGCTCGACCCGCTGGACCTGTTCAACGTGCGCGCCGCGCTTACCGACGAAGAGCGCCTGGTGCAGGATTCCGTGGCGCGGCTGGTGGATGCCGAGGTGCTGCCGATCATCCAGCGCTGCTTCGAGGAGCACCGCTTCCCGAAGGAGCTGATTCCGCAACTCGCCTCCCTGGGCCTCCTCGGCTCCTCCATCCATGGCTACGAGTGCGCCGGGCTGAACGCGATCTGCTACGGACTCATCTGCCAGGAGCTCGAGCGCGGCGACTCCGGGATTCGCAGCTTCGTCTCGGTGCAATCTTCGCTGTGCATGTACCCGATCTGGGCGTTCGGCTCCGAGGATCAGAAGCGCAGCTTCCTGCCCGGCATGGCGCGCGGCGAGCTGATCGGCTGTTTCGGCCTCACCGAGCCGCACGGCGGCTCGGATCCTGCCAACATGAAGACGCACGCCAAGAAGCGCGGCACCGACTGGGTGCTCAACGGCTCAAAAATGTGGATCACCAACGGGGCGATCGCCGACGTCGCGGTGGTGTGGGCCCAGACCGCCGAGGGCATCCGCGGCTTCATCGTGGAGAAGGGCGCGGCGGGTTTTTCCGCACCCGAGATCCAACACAAGTTCTCGCTGCGCGCCTCCATCACCGCCGCGCTGTTTTTCGACAACGTCGTCGTGCCCGAGGAGCGCGTGTTGCCGGGCGTGGTGGGACTCAAAGGACCGCTGTCGTGCCTGACGCAGGCGCGCTACGGCATCGCCTGGGGCGTCATCGGCGCAGCCCAGGCGTGCCTGAAGCAGCTGCTCGAGTACAGCGCGACGCGCACGCTCTTCGGCCGGCCGCTGGCGCACAACCAGACCATCCAGGTGCGGCTTGCCGACATGGCCCGCCGCATCACCACCGCGCAGCTGCTGGCGCTACAACTGGGGCGCATGAAGGACGCCGGCACCCTGCAGCCCTCGCAGGTGTCGCTCGCCAAGTGGAACAACTGCCGCATGGCGCTCGATATCGCGCGCGACTGCCGCGACATGCTGGGGGGCGCGGGCATCAGCGCCGAGTACGCGCCCATCCGCCACATGCTGAACCTCGAAAGCGTCATTACCTACGAAGGCACCGAGACCATTCACCAGCTCACCATCGGGCGGGAGCTCACCGGGGTCAGCGCGTTCTAGCGGGGGCTCCCCGGCACGCACGCGCGGCGTGACAGCAAGCGCCGGCGCGTTGTCCGCAGCGGACACGCTGCGTACCGCGTGCGCCCGGGCGCTGTGGGTGGGCGGCCAGACGATGCCCAGTGCCAGCAACGCGACGAGGGCCAGCCAATTGGCGAGCACTTCCCGCACCTCGGCGGCGGTGTGTGATCGGAGTGCGTGGGCGCGCATGCGAAGTCCCCTTAGCTTATGGGGACATTTCGCCACGGCAGGCGGCGCGGCCCGGTGGCGCGAATGTGGCGTCGCGGGGAGCAATTGTGGCGCGCTGTGGCAGCGTGGGTGCGCGCTTTCACGTGCCGCGCGCAGCCTGTAGCCTGTAGGCGTATGAAGCGCCAGGTCGCCATTGTTGAAGATGAGCCGGCAATCCGTGACAACTACGCGGCGGCGTTTGCGCGCGAAGGCTACGCGGTGCGCGGCTATGCGAACCGCGCCGAGGCGATGCGCTCTTTCACGGCCCGCCTGCCGGATCTTGCGATCATCGATATTTCACTGCAGGACGAGCCGGAGGGCGGCTTCGAGCTGTGCCGGCAGCTGCGCGCGCTGTCAGCCGAGCTGCCGATCATTTTTCTCACCGCGCGCGACAGCGAGCTCGACGCGGTGTCGGGACTGCGCCTCGGTGCGGACGACTTTCTCACCAAGGACCTGAGCCTCCCGCACCTGATCGCGCGGGTGAACGCGCTGTTTCGCCGGCTCGACGCCTTGCGCAAGCCCGCGGCTCCCGCCGATGTCATCCGTCGCGGCGCGCTCACGCTCGACGCCGAGCGCATGCAGGCGCAGTGGAACGGCGCGGTGGTACTGCTCTCGCTCACGGAGTTCTGGATGGTGCACGCGCTCGCGCGCCATCCCGGCCATGTCAGGAACCGCCAGCAGCTCATGGACGCCGCCAATGTCGTGCTGGATGACAACACCATCACCTCGCACGTGAAACGCATCCGCCGCAAGTTCCAGGGTGTCGACGCGCAATTCGACGCCCTGCAGACCGCCTACGGGATGGGGTATCGCTGGGTCGAATGACGCTGCGCCTCAAGCTGCTGCTCCTCGGCCTCGCCACGCTCGTGTTGCCGTGGGCCGGATGCCGGTACGCGCGCGAAATGGAATCTGCGCTGCGCGAAGGCGAAGCGACCTCGCTGCAGGCGGTGGCGCAGACTATCGCCGCCTCGCTCCAGGGCCGCACCGATCTTCTGTATCGCGAGCCGCCACCGGCACCCGCGCCGCCAGCCCAGCCGCTCGCGCCGGCCGGCGGCACCGAAGCGTCCCCGCAAGCGTCAGCCGACGGCGCCACAGCCACGGCCGATGTGGCTGCGGCGGCGACGCCGGCACTGCCCGCCGCGCCTGCTGCGACTGTCGCCAGCACCGCACCCGCCGCTGCACCTGCCGATGCTGCCGCCGGCGGGCCGGGAAAGAGCGGCCCCTATGATCTTGAACCGCTGGTGCTCACCGCGGCGCCGCTGCTGGACGGCTACACCGAGGATTGGCCGCGCCTGCCCGCGGCGTGGAAGCATTTCGCCAGGGACCCGCAGCGGCACTTTGGAATTCTCACCGGCGTATACGAGCGCATGCTGTTTGTACTGCTCGACGTGCACGATGAGCATCCGCTGTTCGATGCCCCGGGTACCAACGTGTTGGATCCTGCAACCTTCGGCGACCGGGTGTGGCTTGGGTTTGAAGACCCACAGGGTGAGCAGCACCAGGTGTTCCTGGCCGCGACGGGTCCCGGATCGGTGACCGCCCGCCGCGTGGAAATCGGCGAATACGGACAGCGCAGTGCGCCCATCGAGCCGCGTATCCGCGGCGCCTGGCAAACCACCTCCCAGGGTTACCGCATTGAACTGCGCGTGCCGCTCTCCATGCTCGGCCGGGGTTTCGGGGTGCTGGTGGATGACCGCGACCGGCGCGGCGCCGTGCCGGTGAGCTACGGCATGCTGCGCAGCGATGACCTGCATACCCGGGGCCGCCTGATCGTGGCGTCGCCGGAGCTCGGCCCGTATCTGACGCAGTTCCTGCAGCCGGGACTGAACCTCACGCTGACGGGGACCGATGGCCAGGTGCTCGCGCGCGCCGACGCGCTGGCCGTGGCCGGGACCCTGGGGGCGGAGTCTCCGCTGCTCGCCCGCCTGTATCGGCGCTTCGTGGATCGGCCCGGTGAGCGGCAGCTCATCGAATCGAGCGCGCCGATCTGGGATCGGGATCACCAGGGCGTCATCGGCGCACTCGCCGTCACCCAGGCCGCGGACCGCTGGATACATCTGCGCGATCATGCCCTGACGCGCATGCTCAACTTCGCGCTCATCACCAGTCTCGTGGCGGTGACGGTGATGTTCGCCTTCGCGGCCTGGCTGGCGCTGCGCCTGGCGCGGCTTCGCCGGGCGAGCGAGTCGGCGCTGACCGGTTCGGAACTGACCACGACTTTTCCGGAAACCGGCGCGCGCGATGAACTCGGCGACGTCGCGCGCGGCTTCGCGACGCTGCTGTCGCGGCTGAATGAATACACCAGCTACCTGCGCACGCTCGCCGGCAAGCTCGCCCACGAGATCCGCACCCCGCTCACCATCGTGCGCTCCTCCCTCGACAATCTCGAATCCGAACAGGTGTCCCCGGCGGCACGCGAGTACGTCGCACGCGCGCGCCAGGGGAGTGAGCGCCTCAACGCCATTCTCATCGCCATGGGCGCGGCAACCCGGGTTGAGGAAGCGATCGGCGGCGCCGAGCGGGTGCAATTCGATCTGGTGCCAGTGCTCGCGTCCGCGGTCGCGGCTTACCGTGGCGCCTTCCCGGCACGCAGGTTCGACACCGAGCTGCCCGGGGAGGCGGTGACCCTGGCGGGCGCGCCGGACCTCATCGTGCAGATGCTCGACAAGCTGGTGGACAACGCGGTGGATTTCTCCCCGGCGGGCGCGGTCATCACGGTGCGGCTGCGCCTGGAGCCGCTGGCGGCGGTGCTCGAGGTCGAGAACTTAGGCCCGCCCCTGCCGCTGCACGTCGAGCGCCGCTTGTTTGAATCGCTGTGGCAGTCACGCCCCGATGGCGACAGCCGGCCGCACTTCGGTCTGGGACTCTACATCGTGCGCCTGATCGCCGCGTTCCACGCTGGCGAGGCCACGGCCGTGAACCTCCCCGACGGCAGCGGCGTGCGTTTCGCGGTTCGCCTGCCGCGCTGATTCAGATCGCGATCCCCTGCGCTGCCAGGTATTCGTCGTAAGTGCCGTGGAAGTCCTTGATGCTGCCGTCACCGCGCAGTTCGATGATGCGGGTGGCGAGGGCGCCGACGAACTCCCGGTCGTGCGACACGAAAATGAGCGTGCCGGGGTAGCGCTCCAGGCCGATCTGCAGCGACTCGATGGTTTCCATATCCATGTGGTTGGTGGGCTCGTCCATGAGCAGCACGTTGGGTCGGGTGAGCATCAGCTTGCCGTAGATCATGCGACCCTTCTCGCCGCCCGAGAGAACCTTCACCGACTTCTTGGTCTCATCGCCGGAAAACAGCAACCGCCCCAGGGTCGCCCGAATCAGCTGGTCGTCGTCCGCCTTGCCCGTATAGCGGGACATCCAGGTAAAGAGGTCGCTCTTTTCTTCAAACTCGGCCTGTGGATCCTGCGGCATGTAGCCCGGCTGGGCGTTTTCCACCCACACGATGCGGCCTGAGGAGGGAGGTAACTCACCGGCAAGACAGCGCATCAGGGTGGTCTTGCCGGCGCCGTTCGGACCAATGATGGCGATGCGTTCGTCCGCTTCGACATTGAAACTGACGTTCTTGAGGACCAGCTGCTCGGATTTCGGGTACTTGAAGCTCAGGTGCTCCACGTTAACCGCCGAGCGGTACAGCTTTTTTGCCTGCTCGAAGCGGATGTAGGGGTTCTGCCGCGATGAGGGGCGGATCTCCTCGATCTTGATCTTCTCCAGCTGGCGCTTGCGCGAGGTGGCCTGGCGCGACTTGGACGCGTTGGCGGAGAAACGCCGCACGAACTCCTGCAGGTCGGAAATCCGGTCCTTGGCTTTCGCGTTCGCGGCCTCAACCCGCGCCCGCGCCTGCGTGGACGCCAGCATGAAATCATCGTAGTTGCCGGGATAGATTTTCAGCTGCTGAAAATCCAGGTCGGCGATGTGGGTGCACACCTGGTTGAGGAAATGCCGGTCATGGCTGATGATGACCATGGTAGCGTCGTAGTTGTTGAGCGCCCCTTCGAGCCAGCGGATCGAATTGATGTCCAGGTTGTTGGTCGGCTCATCCAGCAACAGCACGTCGGGCCGCGAGAACAGCGCCTGGGCGAGCAGCACCCGCAGCTTCAAACCCGGCGCTACCTCGCGCATCGGTCCGTTGTGCCGCGACTCGTGGATGCCGGCAGCGGTGAGGATGGCGCCGGCGCGCGCCTCGGCGTCGTAGCCGCCGTACTCGGCGTACACGCCCTCGAGCTCGGCCGCCTTCATGTAGTCCTCGTCCGTGGCATGCGCATCGGCGTAAATAAGATCCCGCTGCTTCATCGCCTGCCACAGTTCCGTGTGACCGCGCATCACCACATCGAGGACGCGTTCGTCCTCGTAGGCAAACTGGTTCTGGTTCAGCCTGCCGAGCCGCATCCCCGCCTGCAGCATGACGTCACCGGCGCTGGCTTCGAGCTCCCCGCCGAGCACTTTCATGAGCGTCGATTTGCCGCAGCCGTTTGCGCCGATCAGGCCATAGCGGTTGCCGTCGCAGAACTTGACGGTCACCTGCTCGAAGAGCGGCTTGGCGCCAAACTGGATGGCGACATTGGAAGTAGCGAGCATGAGTGTCCATTCAAGGCAGGCGGGGGGCGGGAGAACCGCCCCGTTTCGGGCCGGGCATTCTAGCCGAGCCACGGCTGCAGGCTTCATGAGGACGCGAAGACGTGATTTCCAGGCACTTTTTCCCCCGCTTGTGACGCTTTTGTGGATTATTTGCGACATCACCTCCCCGGGCTGGAATAGGTACAATTCGATGGCGAAGCCACGGTACCTAAAGGGTTTTTTGCCTATTGCAGCGCAGCGTGAACAGAGCGATGATGCGTCTGAACAGCACGCTGCTGTAAAGGATCAACAACAGAAACACGGGGATCGGCGCGGGCACGGGTAACGACAGCCGCGAACTTGTTGTGGTTGTCAGGAACGATACAACGCGTGGAGGAACACGCGGGCCTCGCGATAGAAGCCGGAGCGTCAGCTCCAATTGTTTCAGCCGGAAAAATTTAGATGCTCGTGAAGACGCGACTTGCCGGTGCGGCACGGACTTTTGAGTTGCGGTGCGCGCCCGGACGGAGCTGACAGCGAACCACCGGGTCATTCGAAGCGATGAAGAGACTTAAGAGGCCCTGCCACGCGCGGGGCCTTTTTTTCTCCTCGGCAGCCATCGTGGACATCCCTAATACGACACCGCGAAGGCCGGCAGGGGCACGCCGTCAGGCGAGTCTGCGATCCATGCCTTGCAGGCATCCGCCTCCAGGGCGCCGCGAACGTAGTACGTCTTGCCCGGCTCGACCGTCCCTTGTAACAGGTGCCAGTCAGTCTGAAACCCGCCGGTGGCTTGAGGATCTACGACCACCCCGGGTGCCAGTACGAACACCGTGCCAGCGGCCAGAGCCGTGCCGTGCCAGTGAAGGCACCTGAGGCGGATCTGGTGCGGGCCGGGCGTGAGTCGGTGCTGATGGTGCAGCGGTGCCACGAACTTGCCGTCGACTGCGCTGAGAACTGCGCCGCACACCAGACTCGTATCAAAGTGGCACCGCATCCCCGAGAAATTGCCCTGATCGATTACGGTGACCGCTGAGGTGCTCGCCTCCGGCTCGATATAGTCGGACATGGGCGCACAGCCTGCGAGCAGCGCCGCGCCCGCCACCACACCGGCGATACTTCTATGCGCTCTGCACGAGGGCCGACGCATTTCAGTGCTCCGTGAACCCTACCCGACGCCAAGATAGTTGAGAATCCCGCGCGCCGCCTCCCGGCCTTCGAACACCGCCGTCACCACCAGATCAGATCCGCGCACCATGTCACCGCCCGCGAATACCTTGCTGTTGGTGGTCTGAAATGCATTGGTCGCGCCGGCCGAGACGCGCACCCGGCCGCCCTCGTGCACGCGGATGTCGTGACTGTCTAACCATGCCGGCGGACTCGGCAGGAAGCCGAATGCGATGATGACCGCATCCGCCGGCACAATCCGTTCGGAGCCCGCCACCGCCTCAGGCGTGCGCCGGCCGCGGGCGTCGGCTTGCCCCAGCCGCGTCTGCACCAGTTTCACGCCTTCCACCGCATCGGCGCCGACGATTTCTATCGGCTGGGCATTGAAGAGAAACTCCACGCCCTCTTCGCGACTGTTGCGGTAGTCGCGGCGTGAGCCCGGCATGCTGCCTTCGTCGCGCCGGTAGGTGCAGGTGACCGACTGCGCCCCCTGGCGGATGGCGGTACGGTTGCAGTCCATGGCGGTATCGCCGCCGCCGAGTACCACGACGCGCCGGCCGCGCAGGCTGACGAGCGCGCCAGCGCTGCCGGGAAGCTCCAGCTCGTGGCGGATGTTGGAAATGAGATAGGGCAGCGCCGCGTGCACACCGGGCAGTTCCTCGCCCGCGAAGCCGCCGCGCACCGCAGTGTAGGTGCCCATGCCGAGAAACACCGCGTCGTACTGCGCCAGCAGCTGCTCGAAGGGGATGTCGGCGCCGACATCGACCCCGAGGCGAAACTCGACGCCCATGCCCTGCATGATCTCGCGGCGCTTCTCCACCACTTCCTTCTCGAGCTTGAAGGGCGGGATACCAAAGGTGAGCAGCCCGCCGATGCGCGCGTGCCGCTCGAACACCACCGGCTGCACGCCGTTGCGCACCAGGATGTCCGCGCAGCCCAGGCCCGCAGGTCCCGCGCCCACGACCGCCACGCGCTTGCCCGTGGGCTGCACGTGCGACATGTCGGGTTTCCAGCCGGCTTTCAGCGCCTCGTCGGTGATGTACTTTTCGATCGCGCCGATGCTGACGGCGCCCAGGCCATCGTTGAGCGTGCAGGCGCCCTCGCAGAGCCGATCCTGCGGGCAGATGCGGCCACAGACTTCCGGCAGCGAGTTGGTCTTGTGGGACAACTCCGCCGCCTCGAACAGGCTCCCCTCCTCGATGAGCTTCAGCCAGTTGGGAATGTAGTTATGCACCGGACACTTCCACTCGCAAAAGGGGTTGCCGCAGGCAAGACAGCGGCCGGCCTGCTGCGCGGCGGCCGGCGCGTCGTAGGAGGCATAGATTTCCCGGAAAGACTGCACGCGCGTCTCGGCGGCGGCCTTGGCAGGGTCCGCGCGCGGGATATCGAGGAACTGCAGATTCTTGTCGGCCATGAAAGTAGCGCGTGCCTTAAGCCGCGCGCCGCAGGTTCTCGATGAGGGAGTCGATCGAGGCCGCCTTGGGCTTCACCACCCAGAATTTCGGCAGGAAGGTGCGCAGGTCGCCCGCGATCTCCTGCGCCCACACGCTGTGCGTCTCGGCGACATGCCGTTCCAGCAGCGCTTCCAGGTGCTGCACGTGCGACTGCATGGCCTCAGGATGCAGGCGGCTGATGTCGATCAGTTCGTGGTTGTAGCGATCGACAAAATTGCGCTCCAGGTCGAGCACGTAGGCAAAGCCGCCGGTGAAGCCGGCGCCGAAGTTCACCCCGGTGCGCCCGAGTACGCACACCGCGCCTCCCGTCATGTACTCGCAGCAGTGGTCCCCGGCCCCCTCGATCACCGCCACCGCGCCGGAGTTGCGTACCGCGAAGCGCTCGCCGGCGACCCCGGCGGCATAGAGCGCGCCGCCGGTGGCGCCGTACAGGCAGGTATTGCCCATGATGATGGTCTCCTTGGCGACGAAGCGCGCGCGCGGCGGGTGCCGCAGCACGATCCGCCCTGCAGCCATGCCCTTGCCAACGTAGTCGTTGGCATCGCCCTCGAGATAAAGGTGCAGGCCGCCGGCGTTCCAGACGCCAAAACTCTGACCGGCGATGCCGCTGCAGCGCACCGTGATGGGCACGTCCTCCATGCCGTAGTTGCCCCAGCGGCGCGCGATTTCTCCGGAGACGCGCGCGCCGATTGAGCGGTGGAAGTTCTTGAGTTCGTAATGCCACTCACCCCCGGCCTTGGCCGCGATTGCGGACGCCATGTCGCTCAGCATCGTTTCCGCGAGTTCGCCCTTGTCGAAGGGCGCATTGGAGGGCGTGCTGCAGTACTGCGGCGCGTCGGCCGCCAGTCCCGCGGTCGACAGGATCGGTGTCAGGTCGAGCTTGCGCTGCTTCGGCGTCGCCCCCGGGAGCACTTGCAGATACTCGGTGCGCCCGATCACCTCCGCCAGCGTGCGCACGCCGAGCGCGGCAAGGATCTCGCGCACGTCCTCGGCCACAAAGCGGAAATAGTTGATCACCATCTCCGGCAGCCCCGTGAAGTACTTCGAGCGCAGCACGTTGTGCTGGGTCGCCACGCCGGTCGCGCAGTTGTTGAGATGACAGATGCGCAGGTACTTGCACCCGAGCGCCACCAGCGGCGCGGTGCCGAAGCCGAAGCTCTCGGCGCCGATGATCGCGGCCTTCACCACGTCGAGCCCCGTCTTCAGGCCGCCGTCGGCCTGCAGCCGCACGCGATGGCGCAGATCGTTGCTGCGCAGCGTCTGGTGCGTTTCGGCGAGTCCAAGTTCCCAGGGCGTGCCGGCGTACTTGATCGAGGACAGGGGGCTCGCCCCGGTGCCGCCGTCGTAACCGGAAATGGTGATGAGATCGGCGTACGCCTTGGCGACGCCCGCGGCCACGGTGCCCACACCCGGTTCTGCCACGAGCTTCACAGACACGAGCGCCTGCGGGTTCACCTGCTTTAAGTCGAAGATCAGCTGCGCCAGGTCCTCGATGGAGTAGATGTCATGGTGCGGCGGCGGGGAGATCAGTCCGACGCCGGGACGCGCGAAGCGCAGGGTGGCGATCATGTCGTTGACCTTGTGCCCCGGCAGCTGCCCGCCCTCGCCGGGCTTCGCGCCCTGCGCGATCTTGATCTGCAGCACTTCCGCATTGATCAGGTACTCGGGCGTCACGCCGAAGCGCCCCGAAGCGACCTGCTTGATCCTGGAGTTCTTCTCGGTGTGATAGCGCGCCGGATCCTCGCCGCCTTCGCCGCAGTTGGAACGCCCGCCCAGGCGGTTCATGGCGATGGCGAGCGCCTCGTGGGCTTCGGGTGACAGCGCGCCCAGGGACATGCCGGCGCTGTCGAAGCGCACCAGCACCGCTGCCGCAGGCTCGACTTCCTCGAGCGGTACCGGCTGCGCGCCGGGTTTCAGCGCCAGCAGGTCGCGGAAGGTGGAGGCGGGGCGGCTGTTCACGAGCTGCGCGTACTGGCGGTAGTGCGCGGGGTCGCCGGAAATCACGGCCGCCTGGAGCGCGGCGATCACGTCCGGGTTGTACATGTGGTACTCCCCACCGTGCATGTACTTCAGCAGTCCGCCCTGCGACACGGCCTCACGCGGATTCCAGGCGCGCGCCGCCAGCTCCGTGAGATCAGCCTCGAGGTCTTCGAAGTCCGCTCCCTGCACGCGGCTCTCGGTGCCAGTGAAGCAGCGCGCGACGACCTCGTCCGCGAGCCCCACGATCTCGAACAGCTGCGAGCTGCGGTAACTGGAGATGGTCGAGATCCCCATTTTCGACATGATCTTGAACAGGCCCTTGCGCAGGCCGGCGCGGAAGCTGCGCCCGAGCTCCAGGCGTGCCGCGAAGTCGAGCTTCACGTGGCCACCGCGCATCATCTCGAACAGCACCTGGTAGGCCATGTAGGGATACACGGCCGTGGCGCCGTAGCCGATCAGGCAGGCAAAGTGATGCGGTTCGCGCGCCGTGCCCGTCTCGATGAGCAGGTTGCACTTGCAGCGCAACCCGAGATTCACCAGGTGCTGATGCACCGCGCCGGTCACGAGCAGGGCGTGCGCGGGCAGGCGCCCCTTCACCAGATACCGATCCGACAGGAGCAGCACGAGCTTGCCGTCGCGCACCGCGTTCTCGGCCTGCGTGCAAAGACGCGCGATTGCCTGCCGCAACCCTTCCGCCGGTTCGTACTGCAGGTCGAGGAACTCGTGCGTGACCTGCTCGAGCGCGAGGATCTGCCGCAGCTTCCTTTGTGACAGGATGGGCGAGCCGAGCACGATCTGGCGCGCGTGCCCGGGCTCGGGCACGAAAATGTTGCACTCCGGCCCGATCTGCGTCTGCAGCGACATCACGATCGTCTCGCGCAACGGATCGATCGGCGGGTTGGTCACCTGCGCGAACTGCTGGCGGAAATAGTCGTAGAGTGAGCGCACCTGGTGCGACAGCACCGGCATGGGCGTGTCGTCGCCCATCGAGCCCACCGCCTCGTTCTCATCCTGCGCCAGCACGCGGATGATGTCCTCACGCTCCTCCTGGGTGACGTTGAACATCTTCTGGTAGAGCGCCAGCGTGTCGCGATCCATCGGCTCCGCCGCCAGCCGCGCGTCCACCAGATCACTCTCCAGGTAGCGCACCCCGGCGCGCAGCCACGCCTTGTACGGGTGGCAGGATTTCAGCAGCTGGTCGATGTCGGTGGAACTCATGAGGGTGCCGGTGCTGAGGTCGAGCGCCAGCATGTCGCCCGGGCCGAGCTTGCCCTTCCTGACGATGTCTTCGGGCTGGTAATCCCACACGCCGGTTTCGGAAGCGATGGTGAGGAGCCGGTCGCGCGTGACACAAAAGCGCGCCGGCCGCAGGCCGTTGCGATCGAGTGTGCACAAGGCGTAGCGGCCATCCGTGAGTACCACGCCCGCGGGCCCGTCCCACGGCTCCATGTGTACCGAGTAGTACTCGTAGAACGCGCGCAGCTCCGGATCCAGCGCATCCAGTCCGTGCCACGCGGGCGGAATCAGCAGGCGCATGGAATGCAGTGGATCCAGCCCTCCCATGAGCAGCACCTCGAGCATGTTGTCGAGGCTTTGCGAATCGGAGCCGGTGGGGGAGACCAGCGGCAGCACTTCCTGCAGTTGCGGCAGGAGTGGCGAACGCAGCAACGGCCCGCGCGCCGTAGCCCAGTTGCGGTTGCCCTGCACGGTGTTGATCTCGCCGTTGTGGGCGAGGTAGCGGTAAGGGTGTGCGAGGCGCCACTGCGGCAGGGTGTTGGTTGAAAAGCGCTGGTGAAACACCGCCACGGAACTCTCGAGGCGCGGGTCTGCCAGGTCCGGATAGAATTGCGCGAGGTATTGGGGCATGACCATGCCCTTGAAGACGATGGTGCTCGCCGACAGGCTCGGTACGTAGAAAACCGGGTCCGCCTGCAGCGCTTTTTCGGTGTGGCGCCGCGCCATGAAAAGGCGCCGGTTAAAGGCGTCCACAGCAACTTCCGCGGGGCAGTTCACGAACACCTGCGCGATCACCGGCAGCGACTTGAGCGCCTCGGCACCGCACGCGTCAGGATCGACCGGCACCGCACGCCAGCCGGCAAGGCTCAAGCCCTGCGCCGTGAGCTGCGCGGCCAGCGTGTCGCGGGCCACACTGGCCGCAGCCTCTACGCGCGACAGAAATACCAATCCGGAAGCAAAGCGCGCGCCAAGTTCAATCCCCGCCTGCGCCGCCACGGCTCGCAGGAACCCCACCGGTGTCTTCAGGAGCAGTCCGCAGCCATCCCCGGTCTTGCCGTCCGCGGCGACGGCGCCGCGATGGGTGAGGCGGCCCAGGGAAGTCATGGCGGTGAGCACCAGGGCGTGGCTCGGCGTGTCGTCGAGGTTCGCGATCACCCCGAAGCCGCAGCTGTCGCGCTCGTAGGCGTGCTTGAAAAGTCCCGGGTGCGGAACGTGCATGGTGTCGGCCTCAAGGGTGTGACGCGCGCGGCAGGAACGCGAAAACCGTGGGAAAACCCCGGAAAATCGCACCTGACGCCAATACCGTTTGGGACGGGAGATCCGCGCGAGCCCGCGCGATCGCCTTACACCACCACTATGCGTTCGATAATACCGGCCCGCGAGGCTCTTGCAAGCCTGATCAAGGCGCACGCGAGGCTGGTGGCCCCTTAAAAGCGCTCGCTGCCCGGCAGCCGCAGATTATTGATACGGGTTCTCCTGAGTGCCTTGAGCAGGAGGTTGCGGCACGAGCGTAGTAAGGGATAGAGGAGTCTTGAGCGGCTTTCGGAGCCAAACAGCCATTGGTTGATGCGGCTGAACGCGCCCGGGGTGCGGCTCAGCCGCGTGAGCTGGTGGATGGCATCCGCCCCGTAGTAGAGAACCCCGTCGGCCTTGAGGACCATGCCCGCATCAATGTCGAACCCGCAGCGCGTGATTTCCGCCATCACCGCCGTGGCCTCGCGCGCGTTCACCAGCCGCAGCTGCCCGGGCTGCCGCGCTTGCACCGCGCTGCAATAAGCGTGGCAGACCGGGCACTCCTTATCGTAAACCAGCAGGATCTCGTTGGCGGTCATGCCGCTGCGTACGCTGGCGCCAGCCGTCCGAACAGCGCCGACTCACGGAAGCGCACCAGCATGCGCATGTTGAAGAAATGCATCAGGCCGAGCAGGACGATCACCAGGCCAATCTTGGTGCTGAGAAATTCCACCGCTCCCACCAGGTCCGTGGGCTTGGCGCCATAACGCAACGCGAGGCTGATGAAGCCAACGTTGACGAGGTAAAAGCCGACCAGCAACAGATGGTTGACCGAGTCAGCAAGCGCCTCCCGGCCGTGGAAATTCTCGACCAGGAAGATGCGGCCGTTGCCGTGCAGGCTGCGTCCGACCCAGATGGTTGCCGCCAGACTGATGGCCACGTAGAGCAGGTATGTCCAGAGCATCATGACAAGCCTCCGTTTGTTATATAGTTAGCTTACTCGCTAAGTATGCTAGACATACTTAGATACTTAGTCAATAGGCTAACTGAAAAAGGCACGCATGACCCTCGACACTGTATTTGAGGCCCTCTCTTCCACCGTGCGGCGCAAGATCCTCGCCTACCTGTCGGCCACTGATCTGACCGCGGGTGAGATAGCCGAGCGCTTCGAGATCTCTAAGCCCTCGATTTCGAAGCACCTGTCCATTCTGGAAAACGCCGGTCTGATCGCCGGAGAACGGCGCGGGCAGTTCATTCACTATCGTCTGGTGGGCGACAACCTGATGAATACACTCAACGGCTATCTGCAGGAAGTCTGCCCGGTGTCCCGCCCACTGAAGCGCGAGAGTGCGCGGCTGGCGAAAACCAGGCGCTAGCACTCGCGGGTCAGCGCGGTATCTTCAGGGCGGCTCGCGCGCCGTCAGCGACACGGTGAGCAGCTGCGTGCGGCGCACGATCTGCAGCTGCAGCTGCGTCCCGGGCGGCACGCGGCCCAAGGCGCGGTGCAGCGCGTCCACGCCGTCAACGCTGTCAGCGTTCACACTCACGATCAGGTCCCCGGGGCGCAGGTCCGCGCCGGCGGCGGGCCCTTGCGGTTCGCGCGACAGGATCTCCACGGCGCGCGTCGCCTTGAGGCCGAGCGCGCGCACCAGGCGCAGGTCCAGCGGGCGATCGCGCGCCGCAACCCCCAGCCAGACGCGGCGCACACGTCCCTGGGTCAGGATCTCGGTGAGTACCCACTGGGCGGTGGCGGCGGGGATCGCAAACCCTATGCCCTGGGCCATGGCGATGATGGCGGTGTTGATGCCGGCCACCCTGCCGGCCGCGTCCACGAGCGGGCCACCGGAATTGCCGGGATTCAAGGCGGCGCTGTGCTGCACCACCCCCTCGATGAGCCGGCCGGCGCGGCTGCGCAACGAGCGTCCCAGCGCCGACACGACTCCGGCCGACACGGTGGACTCGAAGCCGTAAGGATTGCCCACGGCAACCACGAGCTGCCCGGGACGCAGCGGCTGCGGGCCGGCGAGCCGGGCGTAGGGCAGCGCACCTGCCTGGGCTCGCAGTACGGCCAGATCCGTGGCCGGATCGCGCCCGCTGACGACCGCGGATACGCTGCGACCGTCGACGAAGGTCACGCGCGCCTCACTCACCCGTTGCACCACGTGCTCGTTGGTGAGCAGATACCCATCCGGCGTCACCACTACTCCGGAGCCCGCGCCGCCGCGGGCGCGCGCCGCCTGCTCCGCGCCCCCGACATACACGCTGACGACTGCGGGCCCGACCGCGGCCACCGCACCGACCACGGCGGCGGAATACGCATCGAGCGGCTCGGCGGGTGGAGCGCTCGCCGCCGGGCCTGGCAGCGGTTCACTTTCCAGCATCCGGCAAGGCATGGGGATGCGGCGCGGGAAACTCAAGGATCTGCGAGAATCCAAAGCGCGCTTACCATGATCTCTCTTGCCCAGACCGCGATTATCCTGGCGGCCGCCGTGGTCGCGGTCTCGTTGTTCCGTTTCCTGCGCCTGAGCTCGATCCTCGGTTACGTCGCGGCGGGCCTGGCGATCGGTCCCTGGGGCCTGAATCTCATCGGCGAAGTCGGCCGCATCCTGCAGGTCTCGCAGTTCGGCGTCGTGCTGCTGCTTTTCATCATCGGGCTTGAACTGCAGCCGACCCGGCTTTGGGTCATGCGCCGGCTGGTGTTCGGGCTGGGGACGGCGCAGGTGCTGTTGTGCGCAGCGCTCCTGGGTTCAGCCGCCTGGGCGCTGGGTGCGACGCCGACCGCCGCCGGGATCATCGGCTTCGGGCTGTCCCTGTCCTCAACTCCCCTGGTGCTGCAGGTACTCGCCGAGCGCGGCCAATTGAAGACCCAGCAGGGGCGCGCCGCGTTCGGGATCCTCCTGTTCCAGGACCTCGCGGTGCTGCCGATGCTCGCGGTGTTGCCGCTGCTGTCACCGCTGGAACACGCCCACGCCGCCAGCGGCGCCTGGTGGGTGGCGTTGCTGAAACTGCTGGCGGTGACCGCGGTGGTCATCATCGGCGGCGGGCGGCTGCTGTTACGACCGGCGCTGCGCGTGGTCGCGCGCGCGCGCGTCGTGGAGGTGTTCACCGCCGCCGCCCTCCTCACCGTGATCCTCACGGCGCTGCTCGCCAATCTCGTCGGCCTGTCCATGGCGCTGGGCGCGTTTCTTGCCGGCGTGCTGCTCGCCGACAGCGAATTCCGCCATGAGCTGGAAGCGGATCTGGAGCCGTTCAAGGGCCTGCTGCTCGGCCTGTTCTTCATCGCGGTCGGCATGACGGCGAACCTGGGGCTGCTCAGGTCGGAGCCGCTGACCCTGCTCGGCCTCACCGCCGGCTTCCTCGCGCTCAAGGTCCTGGCCGTGACGGCCCTCGGGCGCGTCGCGCGCCTGCGCGCAGAGGCGGCGTGGCGGCTGGGGTTTGCGTTGCCGGCGGGCGGGGAATTCGCCTTCGTATTGTTTACCCTCGCGGCGAGCCAGCACATCCTCGAGGCGCGGATCGCGGATCTGCTGGTGCTGGCGGTGACGCTGTCGATGATGTTGGGGCCGCTACTGCAGCTCGCACACGAGGCGCTCGTCAAACGCCGGCAGAGCGCCGCCGCGCGGCCCTTCGACGCCATCGACGAACATGACATCCCGGTTATCATCGCCGGCTTTGGACGTTTCGGGCAGATCGTGGCGCGCATCCTGCGGGTGAAGGGCCTGCCATTCACCGCGCTCGACAGCAGCCAGACACACGTCGACTTCGTGCGCCGCTTCGGCAACAAGGTGTACTACGGTGATGCGTCGCGGCTCGACCTGTTGCGCGCCGCGGGAGCGGAGAGCGCCAGGATCCTGGTGCTCGCGATCGACGACGTCGACGCCTCGACCCGCACTGCCATCCTCGCGCATGAGCAGTTTCCGCGCCTGAAGGTGTTCGCGCGTGCCCGCAACCGCCAGCATGCCTTCGCGCTCAGGGACGCGGGCGTCACCAATCTGATCCGCGAGACCTATGGTTCGAGCCTGGAGATGGCGACCGCGGTGCTGGAGGCGCTCGGGGAAACACCGGCCGCGGCGCGCGAGGCCGTGCGCAGGTTCCGCCAGCACGACGAAGCGACGCTCGACGCCCAGTACCGGGTCAAGGAAGACGAGGAGAAGTTCCTCGCCACCTCGCGCGAGGCCGCGCAGCAGCTGGAGAAGCTGTTCGAGGCCGACCGCTCACCGGCGCCGTGAACGATGGATGATGCGCGCAGTGTCCGCGACTTCTGGTTCGGGCGGGTGCCGCTGTCCGCTGGCGCGCTCGAGCAGCGCATGCGCTTCTGGTTCGGCGCGGGGGACTCGGAGCTTCGGGCGCGGCGCGACGAGCAGATCCGCGTGCGTTTCGGCGCCGTGTTTGACAAGGCGATCACCGGCGCCCTCGCCAGCTGGGCGGACGGTCCGCGACGGCGCCTGAGCCTCGTCATCGTGCTCGATCAGTTCCCGCGCAACATGTTTCGCGGCAGCGCGCGTGCGTTCGCGTACGACGGCCAGGCCCTGGGCCTGACGCTCTCGGGGATGCAGTCGGCGGCTGACGCGGCGCTCGACGTTATCGAACGCCTGTTCTTCTATATGCCCTTGCAGCACGCGGAAAACAGCGAGGCGCAGGAGGAGTCGGTGGCCGCCTACCGCCGGCTCCTGAGCGAGGCGCCGGCGCAGCTGCTCGGACCATTCCAGGCATCATTGCGCTCGGCAGAGAACCACCGGCGGATCATCGCGCGCTTCGGCCGCTTTCCGTATCGCAATGCCGCGCTCGGACGCGCGAGCTCCCCCGAAGAGCAGGACTGGCTGCGCCACGGCGGCGAGTCGTTCGGTCAGTAGTCGCCCGCGAGCCGCTCGAGCTGCCGGATGCGCTCGAGCAGCTCCAGCGCCAGCACCGCGCCGCTCGCGTTGACCCCCAGATCCCGCATCAGGCGGCTGACGATCCGCAGCCGCGGCAGGGCCGTGGCCGGCAGCTGCCACTCGCCCTGGGTCTGGCGCGACGTCACCAGCCCGAGTTCGGCAAACTCGCGCACCGCTTCAGGATCGATCCTGCACAGCTGGCACACTTGAGCCGCCGCGATCCAGTCGCCCTCGCTGAGGACGTGAGCTTCGAGAACCGCCGTCGTCACCCTGACCATGTTGGTTTCCTCGCCTTTCAGGTCGCGCGCGGATTGAAGTTGAGCTTGGCGCGCATTTCCTCGTAGAGCGCCTGCGCCTGCGGCGTGTCGGCCGGCGGCAGTACCACCTTCAGCTGCACGTACTGATCCCCCGCGGGCTGCCCGGGAAGGCCCCGGCCGCGCAGCCGCAGTTTCTGCCCCGATTGCGCGCCCGCTGGAATCTGCATCGCGACCGCACCGCCGAGCGTCGGCACGGTCACCGCGGCGCCGAGCGCGGCTTCCCAGGGCGCGATCGCAAAGCTCACCGTCACATCACGGCCGTCGAGCTGGTATTGCGCATGCGGCTGGATATGGACCTCGAGGTACAGATCCCCGGCCGCGCCCGCGCCGGCCGCGGGCTCGCCCTGTCCGGCGAGGCGTACCAGCTGCCCCTCGGTCACACCCGCAGGGATGTTGACGCGCACGGTGCGCGAGCGCAGCTCGACCGAACCATCGGGCTTGAGCTCGGGGTGTCGCAGTTCGAGCGTGCGCGTCGTGCCACGAAAGGCTTCCTCGAGATCAAGCTCCACGCGCGCGTGGTGGTCGCGCCCCGCACGGGCGCGCCGGGCGCCGGCGGCGTGGCGCGCCTCGGCGCCGAAGAGCGAAGAAAAAAAATCGCTGAACTGCTCATCGGTGAACTGCGCATCCCCGTCCGGCCCGCGGGATCGTGCGCGCCGCGCGTGACCCGCTGCGGCGCCGTCCCACCCCGGCGGCGGCCGGAACTGCTGTCCGGACTTCCAGTCACTCCCGAGCTCATCGTAGGCGGCGCGTTTCTGCGGATCCTTGAGCACCTCGTACGCCTCCTGCGTCTCCTTGAAGCGCGCCTCCGCGTCTTTTTCCTTGCTCACATCCGGGTGGTACCTGCGGGCCAGGCGCCGGTAGGCGGTCTTCACCTGGTCCGCAGTAGCGCTGCGCTCGACCCCAAGGACCTTGTAGTAATCGCGGAATTCCATGCGTGCATTCTAGCCTCAGCACGCACCGTTTCAGGTACGCGCAGCGCACCACACGCACCGCAGCGGTGCAAAGACGCAGCTCCGCAGGCCCGCGGCGGCGGGCCGCGCACCGACCGGGCGGGAGGCACGGAACTTGCTCCATGGCGACTGCCAGAAACGAACGGTGTCTTCGATGCTGCGTCTGTCCCGACCTCCGCCGCTGCGCAATCTGCGCGCATTCTGCGCGGCCGCGCGCCACCGCAGCTTCAAGCTTGCGGCGGATGAGCTGTGCCTGACGCCCTCGGCCGTGAGTCACCAGATGAAGGAGCTCGAGGCCGCGCTTGGCACCACCCTGTTCGAACGCAAGACGCGTTCACTGGAGCTCACCACCGCCGGCTACCGGCTGCTCGATGAGGCGGAGCCGCTGCTCGACGCGCTCGACCGGATGCTGACCCAGGTCGCACGTCGCAATGGACGGCTGACACTGCGGCTGCGCATGCCGGCGCTGTTTGCGAACGAGCTGTTCATTCCGCGCCTCGCGGGCTTTTGCGAAGCGCACCCGCTGATCGATGTGCAGCTCGACACGCGCGACCCACGGCCGGCGGCGCATCCGCCAACGGCCGATGTATCGGTGCTGCTCGCGGATGGCGCGCCACCGGGACTGGAAAGCGCGCGCCTGTTTGATTGCCCGCTGACCGCGGTGTGTGCGCGCGAGCACGCGGCAGCCGTCGCGCGCCTGGGGCGTGGGGTGTTTGCCACGCTGCCGCTGATCGTCGACCGCACGCGGCCCTTTGCCTGGGATGACTGGGCGCAAGAGGCCGGGCTCGAGACGCCCGAGCCGCGACAGGTAATCGAACTCGACACCATGTTGGCGGTGGTACGCGCCGCTGAACACGGCCTCGGCATTGCGCTGGTGCCGGGGTTGCTGTGTGAGTCGTGGATTCGTTCCGGCGCTCTGGTGCGCGTGTTTGCGGTGCAGCTCACCACCCCTGACGCGTACTACCTGGTGAGTCGGCCGAAGGACGCGCACAAGCCGCAGGTGCGGGCCCTGACGCGCTGGGCGTTGGCGCAGTACCAGGCCGCCCGCGCGTGAGCGCGGTTCATGCAGCGGCCAATTCTTTTCGCTTGTTGCGGGTGCGCTCCGGTCCTTATGGTGTCGGCGTGCGCTTAAACGACGTTCCGACAACAGGAGACGGGCTGATGAGCAAACAACATCGCAATCAAGCTGCAATACAGCAACAGCAAAGTGTCCGGCGGGCCGGACAATGAATGACCGGAGTGGGAGGCGGGGCGTCACTTCGATCCCCCTCGAGCGTGAAAGCTCCGTCTCCCCTCCGTTCACCGGGCGGTACAAAAAAAGACGCCGCGTGCGGGGGAAGTCGCATCGCGGCGTACAAGAGCGAACACGGGGAGGTTGTTCGCAACTGCCTTTAGGCAAAGCAAGGGCTGTGCCAGCCTGAAAAGACAGTACAAACAGATAGTTGTGAATCGACCTCGTTCCCAGGCGGTGACGAGAATTGTCAGTTGCGACACCTGCGCGTCTGGCACCTGAGCCGCGCGCGTCCGAACGTGTCGGCAGCGGCCGACACCGGAACCGCAAACCCACCTTCCCTAGCGCGGCGGCACCGCCAGGCAGGCCTGCCATTGTTGTTTGAGCGCGGCGCAGATCGCGCGCGCCTGGGCCTCATCATCGGTGGGCACCTGCAAGCGGTAGAGCCGCCCACCCGGGGTGCTGGCAGCAACAATGTGCGGCTCCAGACCTCCCAGCTCCGCGCCGAAACGTGTCTGCAGGCGGTCCCACTCAGCCCCGGCGGTGGCTTCGCTGCCGAACGCCCCGAGCTGCACCGAGTAGCTCGGCGCGCTCGCGCTTGAAATGGCGTCGGTCGCAGCTCGCGGAGTTTGCGAGGCTACGGCGAGGCGCAGGGTCGCCGCGGTTTGCGCGGTTCCGGATGGCGCGCTCGCGGTAGCAGCGGGCGGATTCGCCGTATCCGACGCCGCCTGGTCGCGCGCTGCTGCACTGGCCGCGGCAAGCTGCATCAGCCGCACGCCGGTCTTGCCGTGCAGTGGTGACGCCTGGCCCGGAGCCTCCCCCGCGATGCGGGGCGCTGACCCCAGACTAAACCCCTCGATGCGAATCCGCGCCGCCTCGGACCAGTGGCCGCGCGGGTGTTGCGCGAGAAATTTCTGGTAGGCGCCCAGCGTCGCAGCCTCGGATGCCTGCTGCCAGTCCCGATCCTCCGCCAACTGCGCGATACGCGCCCGCGCCTGGCGGATGAGCTCGCTCTGCGGATGCTGCTCGATGAACACCCCGAAGGCCTCACTCGTGCCCGCGCTCTCGGCGGAGCGCCAGTCCTGCTGCTCCCGGCTGCAGCCCGTGGCCAACACCGCCAAGGCCGCGAGGAGCGCGCTGCCGGCAACCCTTCCTCCCCGGAATGTGATCATGGTCGGCATCTTAAGTCACCCGGGCTTCGTATGATCACGGCCAGCGCAATTGGGAGTGAGCGAATGGCCGATACCCTCAAACGCAGGCTCATTGACCAGATCGGCGATTCGCCGACGTTCGTGGCCGAAGGCAGCCGCATCACCGGCGATCTGGAGACCGCAGGGTCCTTGGTCGTGTGCGGAGCGGTTATGGGTGACGGGCGCGTCGCCGGTGCGCTGCACATGGCCGTGACCGCGCAGTGGCAGGGCGAGATTCATGCCCAGGCCGCCGTGGTCGCGGGGCGCATCTCGGGCCGCCTCGTTGTCGAGGACAAGCTCGAGGTGGCCGCCACCGCCGTCATCCGCGCGGACATCGTCGCGCGCATCATTGCCATCGCCAGGGGTGCGGTCATCGAGGGCGCCGTGACGGTGACCAGCGGCCAGCCGGTCGTGCAGTTCGAGGAGAAACGCGAGAGGCGTGCTTAGGGGTTGGGTGCGGATGGTGCGCGGTACCCATCCTCGGCGCCGACTTGCGCCCCCGGCGGTGATTCCTCCACCGCTCCCAGCAGCCGCATGACATGCCGCTCGAGCCACGTCGGGCCCGGCAGATTGTCAAAAAATCCGCAGTGACCGCCGTAGCGGGTGAGCGTGACGGTGAGCGCCGGCGGTGACGCCAGGCGCGACAAATCAGCGACCGGGATCATCGGATCGTCCCGCGACGTCACGATGTGCGCGGTTGTCGTGAGGGACGCCAGACGCTCGCCGGTGATGGCGTACCCTTTCAGGTAGTCAGCGAGCGTCGGGAATTCGGTGTAGGAAAGCACCAGTTCCTCGGTCATGCGCTCCAGGTCGCGCAGGCGTTCCAGTTTGCCGAAGTCGTAGGCGTCAGGCCACGCCGCCTGTTTCTTGCGCAGTGACCGCAGCCACTTGCGCACGAAATACATCTCGTAGCCCGGCATGCCGCGCTGCAGCGCCGCCATGGTCACCTGTGGCTCGAGCACCGGCGACACCGCGACCACGCGCGCAAGATTCAGGTCCGCCGCGCGCGCGCGCGCCGCCACGCGCAGCATGAAGTTGCCGCCGAGCGAGAATCCGACCAGCTGCAGAGCGTGGCCGGGGAACAACCCCTGCAGCGCGTGCACCGCGCCGATCACTTCCGGCAGCCGGCAGGAGTGAAACAGCCCGCGATTCAGCCGATGCGTCTCGCCGTGATCGCGCAGGTTCAGCCGCACGACCTCGAAGCCACGCGCGAACAGGCGCTGCGCGAGCGACAGCACGTAGAGTGATTCCGCGCTGCCCTCCCAGCCGTGCAGCAGCACCACCGGCCGCCCGTTCGAGGGCGCGGGACTGGAGAGGAAGCACTGCAGGCGCACCCCTTCGCCGCACTCGAGCAGCACCTCGCGCTCGGCCGCGACCAGCGGCACGGCCTGCTGCACCACGCGGCGGCGGCGCACGAAACTGCTCGCGAGCACCGACTGCACGTGTGGGTTGCGCAGCCACCAGGGTGGGCGGAAATTGTCGTCGGGTGTTGGCGTGCGGGAACGCGCGTCGGGGCTCAAGGTACGCGGATCTCGACCCGGTTGTTGGCGCTACCGGAGCGATTCCAGTCACCGGCGGTGAGGTCCCCGGCGACCGTGGGATAGGGCGCACGCAGACTATCGGCGTCCCCTGTCGACACCTGCACCTGCAGAGCGCCATGCGTGGCCGAGCGCACCGAGGCAATCAGATTGGCGAGCGCCAGCGGTGTGCGCTGGGCTGCCGACAGCGCCTCGTCGGCGGGGTTGCCGACAGCGTCGCACTTGGCGAATGGCATCTCATCCGGCGGCACTGCGAAACCGTCGACGGCGTTGCCGACGAGACAGAACCGTCCGGCGAACGCCCTGACATCCACAACGCCCGTCGCCTTCTGCTGGCTCAGCCGATCGAGAAGTCGACGGATGACTTCCAGCCGCGCGCCCCCGAGTGCATCCGCACCATAGGGGACCGGCACAATAATGGGCCTGCTCTCCGGCCCCGCTGCCCTGGCAGTTCGCGGCGCCGGCGCCGCCGCGGCCGCGGAGCTGCCCGCGCTGTCGGCCGTATCCGTGGCGGCGGCCGCCACCAGCGGCGCAGCTTGGGGCGCGCGCTGTGCGCTCAGTTCAGTGCGTACTGCCTCCAGCAGTTGCGCGCTGCGCCACCAGGCGACGGCACCCGTGAGCCCGATGAGAAGCAGCGCCGCCGCCGGCAGCCACGCCCAGGATCGCATTGCCTGCGTCGGCGGGTTTGTCGGCGTCGCCGGCGGCAGCGACTCCAGCAGCAGGGCACGCACCTCGGAGCTGATGCGATCGGTCTGCGTGTCGATGCCGGCGACCAGCGCCCGCCGCAAGTCCGCGAAATGCTCGCGCAGCGTGGTCTCGGTGAGCGCCCTGGAACCGACACCCGCTGCGGTTTCCGGCGCACCCTCGGCGCGCAGGTTGAGCGGCGTGAAAGTTGACTGCTCGGGATCGCGTCGATCCGCGACCAGGTGCAGCTGGTACAGAACCTTGGAGACGTCCGTGGGCTTGATCTGCTTCGGCAGTACGCCCACCGCGCCGAGCGCGCGCGCCTGGCCCAGGTACAGCTCACCTTCCTGGGAGGTGTACATCATGATCGGGATGGTGGCGGTGCGCGGATCATTCTTGATGGCCTGCACGGCCTGGAACCCGTCCATGCCGGGCATCAGGTGATCCATGAAGATCACATCGGGGCGGTTGCTGATGAGGTACTCGATCGCCGCTTCGGCGCTCTCGGCGCTGTCGACGTCGATGTCGTAGTTCTCCAGCACGCGCGCGAGAAATACGCGCGCCGACTTCGAATCATCGACGATCAGCGCCCGTTTTGCGCCCATGCCTCGCACTCCCAACACCGCCCGCTTGCGGACAGTGACGAAAGTGTAGCTCAGAACCCCGGGGGTTCAAGGCGTCGCGCCCCAAAGACAAGTCGGCGTCAGGCGTGCGCCCGGGCCGCCTGCGGCGCGCGCAGCAGCTGTGCGTACAGGCTCTGCAGGCGCCGCGCCATCAGCGCCGAGGACCAGGTGCGCGCGTAAGCGCGGCCGCGCGCGGCCAGCTGCGCGCGCAGGCCCGGCTCGGTCAGCACCCGCACTACCGCGGCGGCGAACGCCGCGCGCTCCTCGGGCACCACCAGCGCCCCGCACTCAGGCAGCAGGATCGAGCGGGTGCCGAGCTCGGCCGTGGACACCACCGGCGCGCCCTGCGCCATGGCCTCAAGCAGTACCAGTCCCTGCGTCTCGGTGCGCGAGGCGAACACGAACGCATCCGCCGCCGCGTAGCAGTCGAGGAGCCCCGTGTCACGCTCGAGATAACCTGCGAAGTGCACCTGCCGCGCAAGTCCGAGTGCCGCCGCCTGGGCGCGCAGCGGCTCGCGTGCCGGCCCTTCGCCCGCGATCACGAGCACCGCCTCCGGCACCGCGGCGAGCACCTGCGCGAACATGCGCACCAGGAAGCCGATGTTCTTCTCGTGCGCGACACGGCCGATATAAGTCACCAGCGGACGAGCGGCGCCGAGTCCGGCGCGGGCGCGGAAAGCCTGGCCGTCGCCGGCGCGGAAGCGGTCCGCGGCGAGACCGGTGGGGAGCACGTGGATGGGCGTGGTGACCCCGTAGTCAAGCAGCACGGCGCGCATCGGCTCGGAGGGCGCGATCAGCGCCTGCACCTGCGCGCACTGCGAACGGGTGAAACTGCGCGCCAGCGCCCGACCCAGACGCCGCGGCAGCACCGGCAGGTAGTGATGCAGGTACTCCTCGAAAAAAGTGTGGTAGGTCGCGACACACGGGATGCCGGCGCGGCGTGCGAAGCGCGTGCCGGCGTAGTGCGCGACAAACGGGGTGTGAATGTGCACCAGGTCGAAAGCCGCGCCCGGCAGCGTATCGAGTGCGCGCTTCAGCGCGCCCCAGCGCAAGCGCCGATCCTCCGGGTCGCGCGGCACCCGCGCCGCACTCACGCGCAGCACCTGCGGCGCATCGCTCACCGCAACGGCGGGTGCGCCGTGCGGTGCGTCGTCGTAGCGGGGCACCACCAGCTGGGTCTCCACGCCCTCGTTGCTGAGGTCCTCGCGGAAGGTGCGGATGGAAGTCGAGACGCCGTTGACGCGCGGAAAGTAGACGTCGGAGATGAACAGGACCCGCACGCGGTCTAAGCGGCGGCGCGTGGCGCGCGCGCTGTCGGGCGGTCAG